>Ga0126307_10000993_pt1 | contig 18654 bp, 20 predicted proteins | sample Plot28_FD_89955 | JGI IMG/M metagenome (GOLD analysis project Ga0126307, IMG submission 89955) | Serpentine soil microbial communities from UC McLaughlin Reserve, CA, USA - Plot28 | ecosystem: Environmental > Terrestrial > Soil > Grasslands | place: USA: UC McLaughlin Reserve, Lake County... | reverse complement strand
GCGTCCTCGAGCTCGTCCACCCGGGACGCGAGCTCGGCAACCGGCACGCGGACGAGCTCGATCTCCTCGTCGTCCTCCTGCCGCTGCTCTCCTTCGACCACGCCCTCCGCGAAGAACACGTGCATGAGCTCGCGGCAGAAACCGGGCGTCGTCCAGAAGCTCGGCCCACGCTCCCACCTCCCGCCCGTGAGACCGGTCTCCTCCTCCAGCTCGCGGCGCGCGCACGCCTCCGGCTCCTCGCCCTCGTCCAGCGTCCCCGCCGGCAGCTCGAGCAGCTTCCGGCGCGCGGGCTCCCGAAGCTGGCGCACGAGCACGACCCGCTCCTCGCCGTCGACGGCCAGGACGGCGACCGCGCCGGGGTGGTCGACGATCTCGCGCTCGTGCTCGCCCCAGCGCTCGACCGTCACGTCGAACAGCTTCCCGTCGTAGACGGTGCGCGACACGTCGGGTCTCATTGCGCGAGCTGCTCCACGTACGCGCGCTCCTCAGGACCGAACCACGGCGGGGATCCGGCGGCGGCGTTGTCCGCGAGATGCGCGGGACTGGCGGTTCCCGGGATCACGACGTCGACGCGCGGGTCGGAGAGGATCCACTTCAGTAGCGCCTGCGGCCAGGTCGTGACGCCGAAGCCCGCGAGCGCGGTGAGCTCGCCGCGCGCAGGTCGCCGGCGAAGGAGCGAGGCGGCGCCGAACGGCTCCATCACGATCACCGCAATGCCGAGCTCGTCCGCGGCCGGCAGGAGCCGACGCGCGGACTCTCGATCGCGCGCGTTGTACGGGAGCTGGACGACGTCGAACCGCCGCGTCCGCAGCGCCTCCTCCAGCTCGCCGAAAGCGGACGCGTCGTAGTGCGTCACGCCGAGCCGGCCGACGGCACCGGCGTCGCGGGCGCGCTCGAGCCACCGCAGATGGCGGCGCCACGAGACCAGGTTGTGTACCTGCTCGACGTCCACGCGACCCCCGAACCACTCGAGCTGGCGCTGGAACTGCTCCTGCCCTTGCTCCGTCGACCGCGTCCAGATCTTCGTCGCGACAACGGCGTCCGACCGTCGCCCGTCGAGAGCCTGCCCCAGCGCTCGCTCGGCGCCCCCGTACATCGGCGACGAGTCGTAGACGCGAACGCCCGCTGCCTCGGCGGCCTCGACGACCGCACGCGCCACCAGCACGTCGCTGTCGAACGTCCGCCACGTACCGACTCCCACCACAGGCCCGAGCCTGCGCGCGTCCACGCGCCCATACTGCCCGCCCTGCGCTCGACTGCACCTCCGCACCGCGGCGAGAGCTGCATGCGCTCGCACGTGAGCGAGGAGGCCTCGATCGAGCGGGACGTGGTGGGCGGACGAGACGACGACGGCCGAAGACGCCGAGCAGCTACTCGCGGGTGCGCCGCGAGTCGATGCGATCGACGTCAGGTGGCCCGAACGGATGGGCACGGCACCGTCTACGCGTACCGCCTTCCGGAGGCCACCTTGGCGGCGGACGAGGAGGTCGGCGGGTAATGGCTCAGCCGGGATCCGGTCGAGCCACTCGAGCTGGTCGAGGTCGGCGACCTGCCGGCGCGCCACGCGGAGACCCGGATCGAGCTCCGGATCGTCCCAGATCTCGCCCGCCTCTGCGAGCGCGCGACCGCCTCGATGGAGTTCAGCGGGATGCGGCTGTGGCCTTCCGGGAATGCCGCCGGTCTCTGGGTCGCGAGCACCAATCCAGGGGCCGGCATGTATCGCGGGATCGGGCACTAGACGTTCGGCCGGGCGACTAGACCGGCGGCGTACGCCGCGGCGAAGAACGTCGGCTCCTCCTCGGCGCTACGCCCCATGAACGAGAGCGGCAGCCCGGAACATGCTTCGCGCCACGCCGACGCGTCGACCTCCTCCCGCGGGTGGAGCCATTCGGGCGCGGCGACGCCCAGGGGCCACGCGACCCTCACGTCGCCGAGGCAGAGGTCGAGGACGGCACGGGTGTGATGGGAGACGCCCCGGTGGCGTTCGCGCGCATCCGCCTCCGAATAGCGCACGGCGAGGATCGGCACGCCGCCGAGGGCCGCAGCGGCATTCGCCGCCTCCGCCGCCGCGAGTCCCCCGTGGCCGAGGCGCGTCCCGGTGCCGACGATCCCGGGGCCGACGGAGCAGACGACCGCCTCGAAGCCTCGCGCGGCGCACCACGCGAGCGCCGACCAGAGGTTCACGCACTGCACGTCCGCGTCGAAGCACGGCGCCGCCGCGACGACGGCCTCCACGAGCCCCTTCGCGCGCACGGCCCGAATCGCATCGGAGAGCGACACCGGCAGCGCGCCCCCACCAAGCTGGACGTAGGCGACCTGCGCCCCCGCGAGGCCGGCGCAGACCGGGACGACCTGGGAGTGAACCGAGCAGCAGACGACAGGCAACCCGTCGAGACGCTCCGCGAGCGCCGTGTCCTCCTCCCCGTGCCGGACGGCGTGCTGGAGCGGCGTGTACGGGAGCGGCATCACGTGCGCGCCGCCCGCGGCCTCGAGCTCGAGCCCGCGCGTGAGGTTCGCGTGGAGCACGTCGAACCCGCCGGAGCCGAGGCCGAGCGCCCGCGCCTGAACGTTCACGACGACGTCGTCGCCGATCGCGACCGGACCCGTCAACTCCGGATATGCGACGCAGGGGACGCCGTCGACCCGCAGCCGCATCAGCCGCTCGTGCTCCTCGTCGATCGCGGTGATGGTGCCGCGCCTAAGCGACAGCGGCATCGACCAGCGCGAGTGTCACGTCCACCATCTCCTCGAGATCGGCGACGGCGATCCGCTCGTCCGAGGTGTGGATGTCGGTCATGCCGTTCGCCAGGTTGAGGCACTGCAGCCCACGCTCGTTGAAGACGTTCGCATCCGCCGCGCCGCCGCTGAGGCCGTAGCGCGGCTCGTAGCCCTTGCGCCCCAGGCCGTCGGCGGCGAGGCGCACGATCTCGTCGTCGCGGGCGAAGCGGTAGCCGGGATAGCTCTTCCGCATTTCGACGTCCACGCGGCAGTCGGTGAGCTGCGCGGCGAACGTGCAGGCGTCGATCATCTCCTGGACGAGCTCCTCCAGCTTGCGCTCGTCGTGCGAACGGGCCTCGGCTGTGAACGAGCACTGCTCTGCGACGATGTTCGCAGCCGTCCCGCCCGAGATCAGGCCGACGTTCGCCGTGGACAGCTCGTCGACGCGGCCGAGTCGCAAGTCGGCGATCGCGCGCGCGGCCGCCGCGATCGCGTTGCGGCCCTCCTCCGGATACATCCCCGAATGCGAGGCGCGGCCGGTGAACCGGATCTCGAGCGCCTGCGAGAACGGGGCGCCGAGGATGACGTCACCGATCGGCGCCGCCTGGTCGTAGACGAAGCCGTGCCGCGCGCGCAGGCGGCGGTGGTCGAATGCGTACGCACCGAGGAGGCCGACCTCCTCCTTGGGCGTGAACAGAAGCTCGACGCCCGCGTGCGGGCGGTTCTCCGAGAGGAGCCGTCTCGTCGCCTCGAGCATCGCCGCCACGGCCGACTTGTCATCGGCTCCGAGAATCGTGCCACCGCCGTTCCGCACGATCCCGTCCTCGCCCACCACCGGCTGGAGCGGCCCGGCCGGCGGCACGGTGTCGAGGTGGGCGCAGAAGAAGAGCGGGGTCCCCTCCGCCGTGGCCTCGATCCGCGAGTAGAGGTTGCCCGCGGTCGAGCCGACCGCCGCGCCCGCCTCGTCCTCGTCGACTTCGAGCGCGCACGCCCGCAGGTACGCCGTCACCACGTCCGCGACCGCACGCTCCTCGCCGGGCGGGCTCGGGATCGCCGCCAGCTCGGTGAAGAGGTCGAGGACGGACACCGTGCGATCGTAGGCGAGCGGGGTTCGGGCCGCCCCCGCAGACGCGCTTCGCTTTTCGCCGAGAGGCGCGTAGAGTAGGAGAGGTGAGCGTCGCCGCACCGCTCGTCCAGATCAGCCTGCTCGGGGAAGCGATCGACGGGGCACCCGTCGCCGTGCTCGTGGCCGACGATGCAGGCCGCTACCTCGCCGCAAACCGGTACGCCTGCGAGCTGCTCGGGTACTCGCGCGAGGAGCTGCTGACGCTCTCGATCCACGATGTCGCCGTCGGCAGCGACGTCGAGGCGCACTTCCAGGAGTTCATCACTCACCGGGAACGCCGCGGCGAGTACGACGTCCGCCGCAAGGACGGCTCGACCACAACCTTCCGCTACCGCGCCGGTAAGACCATGCTCGCCGGGATGACGTGCTTCATCGCCGTCGGCGTCGAGAGCGACGCGGACGCGGCCGCAGGCGCTTAACGCGCCGCCGCGAGGACCGCTTCGCGCTCGCGCGAGCGTTCGAGCGCCGCGCCGACGAACTCGCGGAACAACGGCGCCGGCCGCGTCGGCCGTGACTTGAACTCCGGGTGAAACTGGCTGGCGACGAACCACGGGTGGTCGGCTAGCTCCACGATCTCGACGAGCCGCCCCTCCTGGAACGTCCCGGAGATGGTGAGCCCACCCTCGACGACCGCCGGCCGGTACGCGTTGTTGACCTCGAACCGGTGACGGTGCCGCTCCATCACGACGCCGTCGCTGTAGGCGGCGCCGGCGCGCGTGTCGGGCGCGACCTCGACCGCCTGTGCACCGAGCCGCATCGTGCCGCCGAGGTCCTCGACCTCCTTCTGCTCAGGGAGGAGGTCGATCACGGGGTACGGGGTTTCGGGATCCATCTCGGTGGAGTTGGCGCCTTCGAGGCCGACGACGTGGCGGGCGAACTCCGAGACGGCGACGTGCATCCCGAGACAGATGCCGAGATACGGAATCCCACGCTCGCGCGCGACGCGGCAGGCGAGGATCTTTCCCTCCCAGCCGCGCGAGCCGAAGCCGCCGGGCACGAGCACGCCGTCCGCCTGCTCGAGCTCGAGCGCCGCCTCCTCGAGCGTCATCCCCTCGGCGTCGACCCAGCGCACGCGCACACGCGTGCCGTGGTGGACGCCGGCGTGCTTCAGCGCCTCGTGCACGGAGAGGTACGCGTCTCGGAGCTTCACGTACTTGCCGACGAGCGCGATCTCGACCTCGCCGTCGAGGCGGTCGATGCGGCGGACGAGCTCGCCCCAGTCACCCAGCTCCGCCTCGGGCGCCTCGATCCCGAGCCGGCGGCAGACAAGCCGGTCGAGTCGCTGACGCTTGAGCACGGACGGCACCAGGTAGACGTCGTGGACATCGGGGCAGCCGATGACCGCCTCGACGTCGACGTCGGCGAACAGCGCGATCTTCTCGCGGATGTCATTGGAGAGCTCCTCGCTCGAGCGGGCGACGACGATGTCCGGGTGGATACCGATGCGGCGCAGCTCGTTGACGGAGTGCTGCGTCGGCTTGGTCTTCAGCTCGCCCGCCGCCTCGATGAACGGCACGAGCGTGACGTGCAGGTAGAGGACGTTCTCGGCCCCGACCTCGCGACGGAACTGACGGATCGCCTCGAGGAACGGCAGTCCTTCGATGTCGCCGACCGTGCCGCCGATCTCGGAGATCACGACGTCCGCCGTCGACGACTGCGCTGCGCTGCGGATGCGGCGCGTGATCTCGTTCGTGATGTGCGGGATCACCTGGACCGTCGCCCCGAGGAACTCGCCCTTGCGCTCCTTGCGGAGCACCGTCTCCCAGATCGCGCCGGCGGTGTGGCTCGACGCCTGGGACAGGTTCTCGTCGATGAAGCGCTCGTAATGGCCGATGTCGAGATCGGTCTCGGCGCCGTCCTCGGTGACGAACACCTCGCCGTGCTGGAACGGGCTCATCGTCCCGGGGTCGACGTTGAGGTACGGGTCGAACTTCTGCGCGAAAACCTCCAGGCCGCGCGCCTTCAGCAGGCGGCCGAGCGAGGCGGCGACGATGCCCTTCCCGAGCGCGGACACGACCCCGCCCGTGACGAAGACGTACTTGGTGCTCATTTGGGAGCGACCGCGCGCTGTCCGGGTGCGATAGACGAGTGCGCGAGAAGGACGCAGGGAGCGTTCAGAGCGGAGCTCTGTGCGCGACCGAGCACGTACGCTCGCGGCGCCGAGCGCGGCCGGGCGGCCCGCACTTCGCTTCGAGACGAGCACGAAAGAACGGTCATGCGACTCGGCCCCAGGCGTCGATCTCGCGCAGTACCGGCGTCCGCTCGATCAGCTCGCCGAGGCTGCGGCGCTCACCGACGAGGTTCAGGCCCGCAAGGGCGCCGATCGCGGCCCAGCGGCGTTTTCCCGTGAGTCGACTCACGGACTTCAACCCTAGCAACGCGCCCAGACCGTTCGACCCCCCGTCCCCCAGCATCGCCATCTCGCGCAGATCGTACGGCGCGAGCAGGACGGCCACGCCGAGAGGCGCGCCGACGACCGGCGCGACGGCGAGATACGCCTTGAGCGCCCGGCCGGGCCGCGTATCGAGCTGATTGAGCGCGTTCGCCGCGAGCCCGACGGCCAGTGCGCCTGAGACGCTCCGCGTGCGGAGCAGCCCATAGAGCGGGATCGCGACGAGCTTCACGACGCCGGTCGTCCTCCCGGCGCGCAGGTGCGCCCGGAGACCGCGCTCGGGCCCCGACCAGGCATCGTCGGCGAGCCCGACCGCCGTCGCTGCGGGCTCGTGCGCGGCGACCGCCCACCCGACGAGCGGTACCCGCAGCCCGCGGTAGTTCACGCGCAGCGGCCCGCTCGCGAGAAGCGCGTCGCGGAGCTGCCGGCCGCGGTGGACGAAGCCGCGCGCGTCGCGGCCCGTCGCACGGTGCTCGAGCGGGAGCTCCACCTCTTCCACGGGCACGCCGGCGCGCACGGCGTCGATCGTCATCCGCGTCTCAGCGCCGAACCCGGGCGCGAGCGGGAAGACGGCAGCCCGGGCGTCCGCCGAGAGCGCCCGCTGGCCCGAGAGCGGCTCGCGCGCCTCGAAGCCGCAGCGAAGGCGGATGAGCGCCCTGCCCGCACGCTTCGCGATCCCGAAGCCTCCACCCTGCCGGGTCGCGAACGCCGCCACTCGCAAGCCTTGTAACCGACGCGTACTCGGCAGGAGGGGCCTCGGGTCGCCCCTGAGATCCGCGTCCACGAGCAGCAGTGCGCCGGGAGGAGCGGCTCGCTCGGCGGCGGAGAGCGCCTGCCCCTTGCCGCGGCGGCGCAGCCGGAGGACGATCGCGCCCGCCGCCTCGGCGAGGTCTGCCGTCGCATCGCGGGAGCCGTCGTCGGCGACGATCACCTCGGCGGCCGGGAACTGGTCGCGCAGCGTTGCGACCGTCGCGGCGATCGACGATTCCTCGTCGCGCGCGGCGACGAGGATCGTCAACGGCTCGATCACTGCTCCGCCGGAAGCGGCTCGACCGGCGGCAGGACGCCGTCGGCGTCGTCCCGCACCCCGTAGGCGCCCGAGGCTGCGTCGGCGAGCAACAGCGCGAGCGCGAAGCGGCCCGTGCCGAGGTCGATGTCGTCGACCGTCGACAGGCCGCGTTGTCGGAAGACCGGAACCGCGGACTCCTCGGCATCGGTCGCCTCCACCGCGACGGCGGGCGCACCCTGGGCCGCGATTCCGGACACGAGGCCCGACAGGAGCCGGGCCGTCGGCCCGGCCTGAGGCGGAACCGTGCGCACCACGACGACGCCGTCGGCGGGCCGGCTCAGGGCGCCGCTTCGCTGCTCGACGAGCTTCGGAGAGAGCAGCTGCCAGAGCGGCGTCTCCTCGCCGCCCTGAACGAACTCGCGGGCGAGTGCGCGTCCAAGGGCGCCGAAGCGGTCCTTGCCGGCGTACGGAGAGAACTCGGAGCCGGCGGCGTCGAGCGTCGTCGCCAGGTCGGCGTCGTCGATCGGGAGCTTGAGCGAAATCAGGCGCAGCGGGATCCCGGACGTGGCTGCGCCGGCGTCGAGCAGCGTCCGCTCGATCGCGTCGCGGACCCCGCCGTCGATCGGCCCGGCGAAGAGCACCGCGATTTTCTTTCCGCTCAGCCGCCGGTCCATCAGAAACGGGTACGCGTCCCGGAAGGCATTCTGCGTCCGGCTGTACTCCTCGAGGTCCGCGTCGAGCTGCGCGTTCGCGGCGCGCTCGGCGGCGAGGTCGCGGCGCGCATTCTCGAGCTCGGCCTGCTTCGCGACTCCGCTCTCGGACAGGCCGACGCCGACGACGATCCCGATCACGAGCGCGATGAACACCGCCGCAAGCGACGCCACGTGGTAGCGGAGATCGAACAAGGCGCTAGGGGCTCGTCCGGAAAGCGGTCGTGGTGGATAGCACTCGGCACGGGGCTCGAGTCAAGGACGCAGGCAGCGTTCCTGCCCCGACTGTGCGCGCGCGACCGAGGACGCTGCATCGCGGCGCGTGACGCCTGTCAGCTGCCTCGATCCGGTTTCTGGACAAGCCCCTCAATAGTCTGCCGCCGTCTGGCACAGATTGTGCAGGCGGTCGAGCGCGCGCCGCGGCAGGGCGCGCCGCAGGCCGATCAGCGCGGGGCCGTCGACGATCAGTCGCGCGACCGTCCGCCGCGGGCCGCCGGGCGCCAGGTGAAGCTCCGCGTCGATGCGGTCGCCCGTCAGGTGGAACGAGAAGAGGCGCGGCGGGACGACCTGACGGACGAGCAGCGTTCCGGACATGTTCGGTCGGCGGAGGAGCGACGGGTTGTTGTCGCCGATCACCTGCCAGCGCGCTCCCGGCGCGAAGCCGCGGCGGTCGACCTGGACGCCGCCGATCCCCGGCCACCAGTCTCGGATGTGTCCCGGCTCGGCAATGAACGCCCAGACGTCCTCCGGGGGCGCCAGCAGCTCGCGCTCGGCTTCGTACTTCGGCACTAGGGCTGGATCAAAAGCCGAGAAGGTCCCGAACGCGCTGCCCGAGGAACTCGAAGACGTTCCGCAGGGCCGGCGAGACGGCGATCGCGAGCGAGACGGCGAGCAGCCCTGCGACCGCGAGCAACACGAACGGCCAGACCCCGACGCGCCGGGAGACGAGCCGCGAGACGCCCTTCGCATCGACGAGGATCTCCCCCACCTTCAGCCGCGTCACGAACGTCGACGACATCCCGCCGCGCTCCCGCTCCAGGAACTCGATCAGGTTCAGATGCGTGCCGACCGCGACGATCAGCTCCGCGCCCTTCTCGTAGGCGAGCAGCAGCGCGAGGTCCTCGCTGATCCCCGGCGCCGCGACCGTCTGATAGCGGAGGCCGAGCCGATCGAGCCGCTGGGACCCCGGCGCGCGGCCGTTGCCCGCGTACGCGTGGACCACCAGCTCGGCCCCGCTTCGCAGCGCCTCGTCGGACACCGAGTCCATGTCGCCGACGATCACGCCCGGCTTCCAGCCGAGCTCGACGAGGGCGTCCGCGCCGCCGTCGATGGCAACGAGCACGGGCTTGAAGTCGCGGACGTACGAGCGGACGATCGCCAGGTCGCGCTTCATGCCCGGCCCGCGAGCAACGACGAGCGCGTGGCGGTCGCGGAACGACGTTCGGAGCACCGGCAAGTCGGGCCCGTCGGCGAGCAGCCGACCCTCTTCGCGCAGGTAGCGCATCGTGTTGTCGGCGAACTCCTCCAGCGCCTCCGTCACACGGCCCCGCTGCTCGGCCAGGTCGCGCACGAGCTCGGGCTCGGTGAGGACCCGCCCGGAGGCGATGAGCGTCCCGTCCCGGAAGATGCCGCCGCCGCGGATGTCGAGCTGCTCGCCCTCGCGCACCTCGTCGAAAAGGTCCTCGTCGACGTCGATCAGCTTGACGCCGCCGCGCACGAGCAGCAGCGGTCCGGGGTTCGGGAAGCGGCCCGTCCGCGAGGGCCCGCAGTTGACGACCGCGCCGACGCCGGACTCCACCAGCTCCTCGGCGGACACCCGGTCGAGGTCTCGATGGTGGATGATCGCGATGTCGCCGCGATCGAGCCGTTTCGTCAGGTTCTTGGTGCGGCGGTCGAGCCTCGCCGTGCCGCTGAGCTCGACTGCGGTGGCCATCGCCGTTACCGCTGCTCGCCCTCGGCGAGCAGAGCGAGGAACTCCGCACCGCCGAGCATCCGCTCCAGCTCGTCGCGCCGCTCGTCGTCGTCGAGCCGCTCGATCCGGGTGTGCGTGGGCTCGCCCGCGACCTTCTCGACCCGGAAATGCCGCTCGGCGAGGGATGCGATCTGCGGCAGGTGCGTGATCGTGATCACCTGCGCCCGCGTAGCCGCGCGGGCCAGCGCCCGCCCGACGGCGTTTGCGGTCTCGCCGCCGATGCCGGCGTCGATCTCGTCGAAGACGAGCGTGTCGCCGCCGGCGACGACGGCGATGGCGAGGGCGATGCGCGAGAGCTCGCCGCCCGACGCGGTGTCCGCGACGGGTGCGAGAGGCAGACCGGGGTTCGGCCGGATCAGGAAGCGGGCTTCGTCCGCGCCGGTCGGCCCGGGGTCACGCGCGGCGAGCTCGCATTCGAATTCGCCGTCGCCCATACCGAGCTCGCGCAACTCAGCTGCGACCGTCTCGGCGAAGCGCGGCGCGGCCTCCGCCCGGGCAGCACGCAGCGCTTCGCAGCACCGCGTGAGCTCCCGCTCGGCCGCGTCGACCGCCGCTCGCGCGGCCTCGACCGGGTCGGCGCCCGCTTCGAGCTCCGTGAGCTCCGTCTGCGCGGCTGCGGCTCGTGCGAGCAGCTCGTCGAAGGATTCGCAGCGAAAGCGGCGCTTCGCATCCGCGATGCGGTCGAGCTCGCCCTCGACGTGCTCGAGGCGGCCCGGCTCGGCGGCGAGCCGGGACAGGAAGGACCGAAGCTCCGACCCGGCCTCGCGCAGGCGAAGCTCGACGTCGCGGAGCTCGTCGCCGACGACACGCAGCTCGGGGGCGATCGACTCGAGCGCCGCGACCGAGCGCTCGGCCGCCGCGGCGAGGCCTGCCGCGCCTTCGCCCTCGTCCGGAGCGATCGCGTGCGCGGCGGCGGAGGCGCCTGCGGCGAGCTCCTCCACGTGGCGGAGGCGCTCGCGCTCGGCTCGCAGCTCCGTTTCCGCGCCCGGCTCCATCTCGGCCGTGTCCTCGACCAGCGCACGCAGCTCCGAGACGCGCTCCTCGCGGGCGGCGGTGCTCTCTTCGAGCATCTCGAGGCGTTGGCGCGCGGACGTCACCTCGCGCCACGCGGCACGCGTGTCCGCCCGGAGCGAACCGCTGCCGCCGAACGCGTCGAGCCTCTCGAGCTGGAAGGACGGACGCGCAAGCCGGCGCTGCTGGAACTGCCCCGACATCGCGAGCGCGGATTCCGCCGCGGCCGCGACCGTCTCGCGCGGCGCCGCTCGACCCCACGCGTAGGCGCGCGAGCGGCCGTCTCCGAAGATCCGCCGCGCCAGAACAAGGCCGGGCTCGTCCTCGGGCCGGAGCTCCGCGAGCTCCTCCGGCGGGTCCGTGTCGAGCTCCGCCTCCACGTACGCCTCGCTCGCGGCGGCGCCGACGAGCGCCGCGTCCGCGCGCGCTCCCAGGAGCAGCCCGATCGATTGCGCGAGGATCGTCTTCCCGGCTCCCGTCTCGCCTGTGATCGCGTTCAGCCCCGGCGCGAAGTCGAGCTCCGACTCCCGGATCAGGACGAGATTCTCGATGCGCAGGCGGCGGAGCACGCGACCGCTGATGGTACGACAGTGGACGCGACCGCCAGAATGGCCGGAATGAGCAGGTGGCTGCTCTGCGCGGCCTTCGTCGTCGCAGGGATTCCGTTCACGGGCCTCGTCGGGTCCGGGATCCGCTACGTGTTCGGCGACCATCCCGGGGAGCGACTGCCGAACTGGTACGGCTGGATCTTCGCGCTCGCGGCCCTCATCCTCTCGGCGCTCTTCGCGACGGCAGCGTTCGCCGTGGCCGCCCGAACGCCGCCCTGGGCGGTGGTGTTCCGCGCGACGGCCGTCGGCATTCCAATCGTCGCCCTCGCGTCGCTCGGATCGCCGCCGCTCGTCGCCGGCTCGCTCGCCCTGCTGCTCGCGACCTGGGTCCTCAAGCGTCGCGACGCCGATCGCGAGCGAGAGCCCGAGCCGCCGGCCGCCCCTTCCGACGTCTGAGCAGCGCCGCGGCCCGCGCTGCCGCGCGTTACGACGCGAACGTCTCGAGGTAGCGCGAGACGAACGTCGACTCGGGGAGCGTCGCCAGGAGGCTCCGCTCCTCCCCGAGCCGCACGGCGACGGTGCCGCCGGGGGCGACGTCGGCGAAGCGATGCCCGTCGGCGAGCAGCGCCAGCGAGACGTCGGCCGTCGCGTTCACGACCTCGATCCGGCGCGACCTCGGAACGACCACCGGTCGCGCGTCGAGCGAGTGCGGCGCGACGAAGGTGACCGCCATTGCGTCGATCTCCCACATCAGCACGGGGCCGCCGTTCGAGAGGTTGTACGCCGTCGACCCCGACGGGGTCGAGCAGATCACCCCGTCGCAGGGAACGCGCCCCATCTCCTCGTCGCCGATGAACCAGTCGAGCTCGACCATCCGGCCGAGTGTGCCGCTCGTCGCGACGATGTCGTTGACCGCGGTCACCTCCGACTCGCCCGCGCGCGCGACCACCGTCGGCAGCTCGTAGACGACATAGCCGCCCTCGAACACGCGGCCGAGATCTCGCTCCATTCCCTCCGGACGGGACGACGCGAGAAACCCGACGCGCCCGAAGTTGATGCCGTAGACGGGGACGCGCTCACCGAGGTGGCGCTGGAAGGCGCGCAGCATCGTCCCGTCGCCGCCGAGGACGACGACGAGATCGGGCGACTCGTCCGTCACCTCGACTCCGGCCGCCGCCGCTATCGACTTCAGGCGCTCGAGCGCGTCGCCGATCGCCGCGGGCTTGCCGTGGGTGACGAATCCGACGCGGCGGACAGGTTCAGCCGACGGCGTCGGCGATGCGGCGGTCGATGTCGTCTGCACGTTGTGGATCCTCGGCCCGGGCCAGATGCAGGACGAACTCGCGATTGCCCTTCGGCCCCGGCAAGCCCGAGTCTACGACGCCGCGAGCCTCCGCTCCCCAACCGAGCGCGGCGTCGACGATCTCGCGCACGACCCGGCGCTGGAGCTCCGGATCGCGCACGACGCCCTTTCGCACCTCCTCTCGCCGCGCTTCGAACTGGGGCTTGACGAGGACGAGCGCCTGCCAGCCCGGCGCCGCAAGGCGGAGGATCGGCGGCAGGGCCGTCCGCACCGAGATGAACGAGACGTCGCACGTCACGAGCTCCGGCGAGAACGGCAGCTCGTTCACGTGCCGCGCGTTCACGCGCTCCAGCACCGTCACGCGCGGGTCGGCCCGCAGCCGCGGATGGAGCTGACCGTAGCCGACGTCGAGGGCGATCACACGAGCGGCCGCACGTTGAAGCAGCACGTCGGTGAAGCCGCCCGTCGAGGCGCCGACGTCGCAGCAGTCCAGGCCGGCGACGTCGATGCCGAACGCGTCGAGCCCGGCGGCGAGCTTGTGACCCGCGCGGGAGACGTAGGGCGGCGGCTCGGTGACTGCGACGTCGGCAGCGTCGTCGACCTGCGTTCCCGGCTTGTCGTAGCCGGGGACGAGGCCGGCGAGCACGAGCGCCTGCGCCTGGGCGCGGCTGGCGGCGAGCCCGCGCTCGACGAGGAGGACGTCGAGCCGCTTCTTCGCCAACCGCTATCGCCCGATCCAGCGGCTCAGACGGATACGTGGAGCCACTGCAGGAGCACCTGGAAGAAGCCGATCTTCGGCGCGGGGACGATCCCCTGGCGAGGAACTTGTGGTGTCCGGAGGCTCGAGCAGTTCTGGTAATCGTCGACCGCCGTCTGCGCGCCGAAGTACGTTCGCGACTGGAGCGCCTGCGCGATCAGGTCGATCACGCCCCACGTGCTCTGGATCAGGTCGGTCGTCTGGGCGCCGAGGCACGTGTCGCCGGCGAAGTTCGCGTCGAGCTGGTCCTCGGTCTTCGCGATTCGAGCGGTCAGCGTCTTCACCTGTTTCTGGAGCGTCTTGACCTGCTTCTGCAGCACGGTGATCTTCGCCGCGTTGGGGTCGCCGGCGCCCGACGCCGCCGGCGCCGCGAGCAGCGAGATCGCCAGCATCGCCGTGAGTGCGAGCTTCATCGTTTCCTCCTCAGGACTTCGTCGCGTCCCCGATCATGACCCGCGCGGGAGGGCCGGAGTCAAGGGCGGCTCTACGCGACCGCGCGCTCCACCTCCTCCGCGAGCGAGTAAAAGATCGGCGACGGCCCGCCGTCCAGCTGCGCGATCGCCGGGTCGAGGGGAATCGACGCGAGCCGGCGGACGCCGTCGTGCCAGAGCGACCGCGGCTCCGCCACCGGCGGGAAGAGCTCGATCGGCTCCCCGCAATGCGGGCAGACGAGGCCGGCCATGTTCTCGACGGCGCCGATCAGCGGCACCTTCGCGTCGCGCAGCAGCGTCACGACCTTCTTCGCGTCGAGGTGCGCGACGTCCTGGGGGCCGACGACGACGAGCACGCCGTCGAGGTGCACCTCCCGGAAGAGCGCGACCTGGAGGTCGGCCGTTCCGGGCGGCAGGTCGACGAGCAGGAAGTCGAGCTCGCCCCAAGTCACCCCGTAGAGAAGCTGCCGAAGCACGAACGGGAGCGTGGGCGACTGCCAAGGCATCGTCTGGCGCTCGCCGAGCAGGAACCCGGCGGACATGACCTTCAGGCCGCGCCGCTCGACCGGCTGCATCGTCGCGCCACCGCGCTGCCACAGCGTCCATCGTTGCGCCTCTTTGGTCCGCTTCAGCCCGAGCATCGCCGGGATGTCGGGGCCGTAGAGATCCGCGTCGAGGATGCCGACCTGCTGCCCGCGCGCGGACAGCGCGAGCGCGAGGTTGAGGACGACGGTCGACTTGCCGACGCCGCCCTTGCCGCTGGCGACGGCGACGACGGCGCGTGCGGGCGACGGCTGGTCCACGTCGGTCATTCTGCGCCGGTCGCGCGGAGGTAGTTCGCAGTGTCGTAATGGCTCCGGACGCTCACGACTCGTCCGCCGGCGAACCTCCAGAGGCGGACGACCTCGCTCGCGAAGGCTCGTCCGGTCGCGCGGGCGGTACCGGCGGCCTGCACGAGCTCGATCACGGTGCTGCCGTCCTCCCACGCGTCGACGAGCTCGAACTGCGTGTACTCGAGGTGCTCATCGAGGGCTTCGCTCCAGCGCCTGACCCCGTCTGGGCCGCGAAAGGTTCCCGCCCACGGGAACCGCTCCTCGGGCCCTGCCACCCACCACTCGACGTCCGCCGCGAGCAGCGCCACGAGGTCGTCCCACGTCAGCCGGCCCGCGTCGCTCGAGTGGAGCGCGCGAATCGTGTCGAGGTTCGACTGCATCGCGTGCAGTATGGGGTCGTGAGGCGCGTCGTCGCCCTGCTCGCGCTGGTGGTCACCGGAACCGCGTCCGGCGCGGTCACCGACGGGTCTTCCCACGGGCGCAGCGCCGGCGAGATCGCGGTGAGCCGCCTCGCCGGCTACGGCGCCGTCGTCTACTGCGGCGGGCGAGCGTCGCGGCTCGTCGCACTCACGTTCGACGACGGCCCGAGCGTCAACACGCAGCGGATCGCGGCAACGCTCCACCGGTTCCACGCGCGCGGCACCTTCTTCCTCGTCGGCGAGCGGCTCCGGTTCTGGCACGGGGCGCTCCGCGCAGCGGCCTCGGCGGGCGCGATCGGCGACCACACCTGGACTCACCGCAGCCTTCGCAAGCTCGGCGCCCGCGGCCTTCGCGCCGAGATCGGTCGCACGCGCGCTGCGGAGATCGTCAGCACCGGCCGGCGGATCAACCTCTTCCGTCCGCCCTACGGCGTCCGCACCCGCCGAGGCGCCGCCTACGTCCGCGCGCTCGGAATGCTGCAGGTGCTCTGGGACGTGGCCGACTCGGGCACGGGAATCCGGCCCGGCTCGATCGTTCTCCTGCACGAGACGCACGCCGAGACTCTGCCGCTGCTGCGCCGGATCCTCCGCGACCTGCGCCGGCGGGGACTACGCGCGGTCACGGTGCCCGAGCTGCTTGCGAACGCAAGGCCGCGGCTCACGCACGACGCGGACGGCCTGCGGAGCGACTGCCGCTAGCACCCGGGGCCGCGCGAAAGCGCTAGACGGTCCGGGTGGCGAGCGTCTCCGCGATCGTCGCGAGCACCCCCGCGTCGACGTCGAGCTCCGCCAGCGCCGCGTGGGCGCCTGCCGCATGCTCGTCGGCGAGCGCCCGGGCGCCGCCCGGTCCCAGCTCCTCGACGAACCCGTCACCGTCGAGGATGTCGTCGACGACCTGGAAGAGAAGCCCCAGCTCGGTCGCGAACGTGAGCCACGCACGCCGTTCGTCTTGAACGACGCCCGCGAGCGCGAGCGCGCAGGCGACCGGCGCCTCGAAGAGGGCCGCCGTCTTCAGGCGGTGCACGTCGACGCGGGGGGCGCCGCCCTCGAAGTCGAGTTGCTGCCCGCCGATCATGCGCAGCGTCGCCTTCGCGAGCTCGCGGACGACTTCGGGGCGATCCGAGGTCGCCACGAGCCGGAACGCCTCCGCGAGCAGCGCGTCGCCGGCAAGGATCGCCGTCCGCTCTCCGAACTCGGCGTGGACCGTGGGCTTGCCGCGGCGGACGTCGTCGTCGTCGAGCGCGGGCAGGTCGTCGTGGACGAGCGAGAACGAGTGCACGAGCTCGACCGCGAGCGCCGTCGGCAGCGCCTCCTCGGCCTCGAGGCCGAGCGCCTCCGCGGCGGCCAGGCAGAGCACGGGACGGATCAACTTCCCGCCGACGGCATAGCGCACGGGCTCGGCGAGCGCTCCGAGCTCCGGCGAGACCTCGAGCTCCGCGAGCGCGGCGGCGACGAGCGCCCGAAGCTCGTCAGCCGTCCGCATCGCGGGCCTCGTCCCTCGCGCGCTGCAACTCGTCCTCGACCTCCTTCGCAATCTCCGCGAGCTTCTGCAGCACGTCCACGGCCTCCGCCGGGTCGTCGGTCGCCTCGAGGCGCGCACGCGCTTCCTCGAGCCGCTGCAGCAGCATCTCCGCACGCTTGAGCGATTCGTCGGCGCTCATGCCGCCTCCCTCGCAATGCGGCCGAGGATCCCGTTCACCAGCCGCCCTGCGTCCTCGGTCGCGTACCGCTTCGCCAGCGTCACTGCCTCGTCGATCGCGACCTCGGGCGGCGCGAGGCCGGTCTCGATCTCGTGGATCGCGATCCGCAGCACGTTTCGCTCGACGACGCCGAGGCGGTCCGCCGTCCATCCCTCCGACACGCGCGTGATCGTCGCGTCCAGCTCTCCCGCGCGCCCCGACACCTCGTTCGTCACCTGCCGCGCGTAGTCGCCGGCGTCCTCGTCGAGCTCGAGCGGGCGCCCCGTGAGGTCCCACGTGTACAGCGCGAAGAGCGCAGCGCGGCGATCGCCGCGGCGCGTCATGCCGGAACCTCCACCGCACGGTCCTCGAGCAGCGACGTCGAATAGTCGCCGCTCGCGAACTCGGGCATCCGCAGAACCTCTGCCGCAAGATCGCGCGTCGTCGGCACGCCCTCGACCTCGAGCTCGCCGAGCGCCCTCAGCATCCGCGAGATCGCGAGCTCACGGTCGCCGGCCCACGTAATCACCTTCGCGATCAGCGAGTCGTAGTACGGCGGGATCGCGGCACCCTCGTCGACGCCGCTGTCGACGCGGACGCCCGGGCCGAGCGGGGCACGCAGCCGCGTCACCCGTCCAGGTGCCGGCGCGAATCCACGCGCGGGATCCTCGGCGTTGATCCGGACTTCGATCGCGTGCCCCCGGCGAGGGGCGCGGCCGTCGACCGACAGCCGTCCTCCCGCTGCGATTCGCAGCTGCTCGTGCACGACGTCGATGCCGGTGCAGAGCTCCGAGACGGGATGCTCCACCTGCAGGCGCGAGTTCAGCTCGATGAAGTAGAAGCCGCCGTCAGCCCCGACGAGGAACTCGAACGTGCCAGCGTTCGTGTAGCCGATCGTCCGCGCCGCCCGTTCCGCCGCAGCCTCCATCGCCTCGCGGGTCTCGGGGGTCAGCGCGCACGACGGCGACTCCTCGATCAGCTTCTGGTGCCGCCGCTGCACCGAGCACTCCCGTTCGCCGAGCGTCAAGACGGAACCGTGCGCGTCACCGAGCACCTGCACCTCGACGTGGCGCGCCGGCGAGATCAGCTTCTCGACGTAGAGCGACGGATCTCCGAACGCCGCCTGCGCCTCGGCGGCCGCGGAGCCGAAGGCGTCCTCGAGATCCTCGGCCGAGCGCACGAGCCGCATCCCTTTCCCGCCTCCGCCGGATGCGGCCTTCAGAAGCACGGGATAGCCGAGGTCGTCGCCCGCGCGGCGCGCTTCGGCAACCGACGCCGTGCCTTCGGTGCCCGGAACGAGCGGCACACCTGCGTCCCGAAGCTCGAGCTTCGACTGCGCCTTGTCGCCCATTCGCTCCATCACGTCGGGGCTCGGGCCGACGAAGACGAGCTCGTTGTCGGCGCACGCGCGCGCGAACGCGGGATTCTCCGCCAGGAAGCCCCACCCGGGGTGGACGGCCTCGCAGCCGGTCGTGGTCGCTGCGGCGACGAGCGACGGGATCCGCAGGTACGACTCGGCGGCCGGCGCAGGCCCGAGCTTGATCGCGCGATCGGCGAGGCGAACGTGCAAGGCGCCCTCGTCCGCGGTCGAGTAGACGGCGACGGCCTCGATGCCGAGCTCGTGCAACGCGTGGATGACGCGGACCGCGACCTCGCCGCGGTTCGCGACCAGCACGCGCGAGAAGCTCAAAGCGCGTCGAGCGGCACGACGACGGGCTCGAGCTCGAAGAGCAGCTGCCCGAACTC
>Ga0126307_10000992_pt1 | contig 18669 bp, 21 predicted proteins | sample Plot28_FD_89955 | JGI IMG/M metagenome (GOLD analysis project Ga0126307, IMG submission 89955) | Serpentine soil microbial communities from UC McLaughlin Reserve, CA, USA - Plot28 | ecosystem: Environmental > Terrestrial > Soil > Grasslands | place: USA: UC McLaughlin Reserve, Lake County... | reverse complement strand
TCATCTCTTCCTCCTTCATCACGCTTTTCCGGGGATCGCGGCGCCCAGCTCCGCGAGTGCCCCCAGCACCAGTTGATCGTGTGCGTCCGGCCTCACGTCCGGGAAGACGGTCGCGATCCGGCCTTCGGGGTCGATCAGCGCCGTCGAGCGCCGGTTGCCCCAGACCTTCAGGTCGCCGAGCTGGAGCTCGTCCCAGACGCCGTAGGTATCCGCCACCTCGTGGCTCTCATCCGAGAGGAGGGTGAAGGCGAGGCCGTACTTGTCGGCGAAGGCCCGCAGCTCATCCACCGGATCAGGCGAGATTCCGAGAACCACCGCGTTCGCCGCCTCGTAATCGGCGGAGTGGTCGCGGACGCCGCAGGCCTGTTTCGTGCACCCCGGGGTGTCCGCCTTTGGGTAGAAGTAGAGGGCCACCCAACGCCCGCGCAGCGAGGAGAGGCTGACCGGTTCACCATCTTGGTCGAGGAGCGTGAAGTCGGGGGCGGGGCCACCCGGGTCGATCATTTCTTTCCTTCCTCGCGTCGCGTCCTGCAGCGCAGGCAAGCACAAACTGTATACAACGAAACGTCTGAAATGTACCCCTCAGGCGAGAATCCAACCTCAGTTCCACCGCCGGACCGTGTTTCTGTATACAGCGCAACGGACTTAATCAGGGTTTTCCCCGGTACAACCGGGGGTGAGAACGGGCCAGACTGGGTCAGTGAGGGCTGCCTCGACTTGGGGAGTGACCCTGCTGCTGTTGTTCGCAGGGGCGGGCGTCGCCGCGCCCGCGGCGAGCGCTGACGTCCTCCTCAACGAGATCAACTGCGACGGCACCGACTGGATCGAGCTGGCCAACACCTCCTCCGACCCAGCCGACATCTCGGGGTGGGTGCTCACCGATGCGTCGCTCAACGGCTCGGGCAGCCCGCTCACTCTGCCCAACCCGACGACCATCCCAGGCAACGGCTATCGCGCCTTCGTTCGGAACCAGCCCGGGAGCTTCACCTTCGGGATCAGCTGCTCGGACACCATCCGCCTGGGCGATTCCGACCTGAACCTCGTCAACGAGGAGGCTCTTCCGAACATTGACTTCGACCTCGACACCTGGGGCCGGGTCCCAGACCCGACCGGGGCTTTCAGGCAGACGTTCCCGACCCAGGGCAGCGCGAACCAGGCTTCGCCGAGCGGCGTGGACATGGCCTCCGAGATCTACGACCCAGCCCAGGTCGCGGACATCGAACTGGATCTCCCCCAGGCCTCCATCGACGCCTTGAGCGTTGATCCGGACACCTACGTGCCCGGCAAGATCACCCTCACGACTTCAAGCACCACGTACGGACAGCTAGACGTGGGGATCCGCCTCAAGGGCACCGCCACCTTCCGAGACCTGGACGGCAAGGCGGCCTTCAAGGTCAAGATTCCATTCTCAGTTCCGGGCCAGCGGCTCGCCGGGCTGAGAACGCTGACACTGAACAACATGCTCGAGGATCCATCGATGGTCCACGAGCTCCTCGCCTATCGTGCCTACCGTGCCATGGGGCTCCGCGCCTCTCGCACGGGGTACGCGAACGTCGCGGTCAACGGCATCGACTATGGGCTTCACCTCAACGTCGAGACGCTCGACGATGTGTTCCTCGCCGGGGTCTCGACCCAGCACCTGTATGAGGCCGAGGTGGGAGACGACACCTACGCCGGCGGCGCCACGGACTTCGAGATCGACGAGGGCACCGAAAGCAGCACCTCTGATCTCGAGGCGCTGATTGCGGCGGTGCAGGGCGACACCCCGGAGGACTTCTCAGATCGCGTTGCGGGCCTCGCCGACCTTCAGCAGATGGTCCGCATGTGGGCGGCCGAGAGGTACATCGGTCATTGGGACGGCTACACGGGGTTGGATGCCTCGTGGTCGCCCAACAACTACTACCTGCACAGCGACGAGTCGGGCCTATTCACGATGATCCCCTCGGGCCCGGATATGGCCTGGTACGACCATCTGGACTTCGGCTTCACGGGCGGCGGGATCCTGTTCGGGAAGTGCCTGGCTGATCCGAGCTGCACACAGCTCTACCGCCAGGCGGTGAGAGACGCGAGGGACACGATCGCGGGGCTCGACCTCGGGGGCCTTGCCACGAGCACCGCCTCCCTCCTCGCGCCGTTCCAGACATCCGATCTTGAGGAGTTCAACTCCGAGCAGATCGCCTCGGGTGTGTCCGACACCCGCGACTTCATCGGCAGCCGTCCGGCCGATGCCACGGCGTGGCTCGGCGAGGGCCCGCGCGATCCCAATCCGCACGGGGTCGAGGGCGCGAAGTCATCGAGCCCGGCGCCCAAGAAGCGGTGCAAGGGCAAGAAGAAGCCAACCGCGAAGTCCGGCAAGTGCCGGAAGCGGAAAGCCGGCGCGAAGACGTCCTAGGCGGAGATCCGCTCGGTGTCTCGCTCGCGAGAGCGCTCGGGGCGCTCCGGGAGCCGCACCGGGGCGGCCGACATGGCCCGCATGCGCATGTCCGACCAGCTGACACCCTCGCGGACCAGGGCGGGGACGCCCAGCGCAACGGCGGTGGCGATCTCGACTGCCTGCAGGATCACGCCGTAGGCGAGCGCGTCCGCGGCGTTGATCCCGAACCCTTGGTGCAGCACGCTGATGATGGCGAGCTGGAAGATGCCGATGTTCGACGGAGTGGCGGGCACGACCGCGGTGACGTTGACGGCGAAGAGGCAGGCGGCCGCGGCGCCGATCGCGACTTGGTGGTCGAGACCGAGGGCGGCGAACAGCGCCCAGCAGGAGAGCAGCTGCAGGAACCACGCGAAGAGCTGGGTGACCGTGGCGAACGAGCCCCTGCGCGGATCGCGGAAGACGGTGAGGCCCTTGCGCGCCTGCTGGAGCGCCCCGCGCACCGCCTGGATCCCGCGGGCGATCCGGCCCTGGCCGTTCACCTTGACGAGGGACGGCGCCATCAGCACTGCCAGCAGGACCAGCAGCGGGGCGGTCGAAACGAGGAAGAGCTTCTGGGTGCTCTCCTGGAAGAGATCGGTCGTCGAGACGATGATCCCGCCAAGCAGAACGAGCGCGAGGATGTTGAGCGCCGTCTGGGCAACGAGAGACCCGATCAAGACCGGGAACGTCTCTCGCATGCGGCCGAGGTGGCGTGAGAGCACCATCGCCCTGGCGGGCTCGCCGAGCCGTGCCGGCAACGTGGCCGACATGAGCACCCCGATCATCGTCGCCGAGGTCACGTCCCGGCGACGGACGACGTAACGAGGCAGCGCAGCGCGGGTGATCGCGACCCAGGAGGCGGCGCGGGCGAACATCGCGGCCACCATCAGGGCGCAGGCGATCAGGACCCACTTGACGTCCGAGTCGATGATGTTGCTTGCGACTTGGTCGACGCCGATGCGCCTGGCGGCGAGGGCCGTCAGCCCCAGGCCGAGGACGCCGGCGACCGCGACGCCGGCCTTGCGAGCGACTCGCCGACCGCGGCTGCGCGCATCATGAGGCGTCGGCTCCAGCGAGGGCAGGCGCTTGGCGGATTGCTTCGGGCCTCCGTCGATGCGAACCAGGCCGGTTCGCCGCGCGTAGGCCTCGGGCGGCCAGAGGGCCGCCGGGGCCGGCTCGATCGCCCGCTCGTAGACATCGGTGACCTCCTCGGCGATCCGCGGCCAGGCGTAGCGCTCAGCACTGTGGCGGCCCGCCTCGCCCATCGCCTTGATCCGCTCGGGCTCGTGAGCGAGCAGGTGCAGCTCCTCACCCAGTGCCTGCGGGTCCGCGGGCGGCACGAGGATCCCGTCGACGCCATTGGTGACGACGTCGCTGTATCCGGCGATCTTCGAAGCGACCACGCCGGTCCCGGCGGCCATCGCCTCGATCAGCACCATGCCGAAGCTCTCCCCGGCGAGCGACGGGGCGCAGAGCAGATCGGCCTCGCCGAGCTGGCGCCAGAGGATCGAGTCCGAGACCTTGCCGAGCACGTCGATGTGGCTCATCAGGTCGGGATCGCTGACCCGGCGCGAGATCTCCTCCGGATCGGCTCCGACGACCGTGAGCCGGGCCGGAACGTGCTCGACCAGCGCCTGGAAGGCGGAGAGCAGCACCGGCAGGCCCTTGCGCTCCTCCGCGCGGCCGACGAAGAGCAGTCGGAGCTCATCGCTCGGCGGCTTCGGGCCCTGCGGCGCGGACTCGATGTCGACCCCGTTCGGAACGATCGTGTATTCGCCGCCGAACCAGCGGCGACCCGTCCAGGCCGCGGCGTCGGAGACCGCGATGCGGGCGGAAAGCTGGTTCATGCGGCGCCGGGCGCCGAGCAGGGTGGCCGTGTGGTTCGGGAAGGCCTTGGTCGAATAGGCATGGAAGGTGCCGACGACCGGCGCGTCGCGGGTGACCATCGCGTCCCAGCCGACGAGCGGCGCGAGCGGCTCGTGGACGTGGACGACGTCGTAGTCGCCGGCCTTGAGCTCCCGGCGCAGCGAGATCGGGCCCTCCGGGAAGGCCGAGATATTCGAGACAGCGCCGTTCGCACCGAAGCCGATCGTTCGGCCCAGCGGGACCAGGTAGTCGGGGGCCTCCCGCAGCTCGGGATGGGAGCGGTGCAGGCGTCTGCTGATCGCGTCAGGCGGATCCCAGGGGGCCAACACACGAACGTGATCTCCCCGGGCGATGAACTGCTCCGCCAGCGCCTCAACGTGCCTGTTTACGCCTCCCTGATAAGTCCAGGAATAGGGCGAGACAAGCGCAATGCGCATTGCGCCAGGGTACCGCGACCGGTGGTTGTGCTTCGTGGCAGGAGTCACACCTCGTTCCCTTGCCCGCCTGGGGTTTCCTCATTACGCGGGTTTCTACGGATCCGTGCGTGCCTGAGCCCAGGCGAAGGCAAGCGTGGCGCCGAGGGCGAGGCTGCCCAGCACGAGGAACGTCGCGCCTGAGTCGTTGACGAACACGCCTAGGGCGACCGCCGCACACGCGCCGAGGAAGCCGGCCCGGGCTAGGGGTGCGGGTCGAAGCCAGGCGTCGATCGGGCGCCATTTGACGAGACATACGCAAACCCCAGCAACGACGAGCCAGAACAGGGGGTTGGCGGCCGCCTGGGCGAAATCGTGAGCCGAGAGCTCCAGGCGGCGTTGCGCGATGTCGGCGAGATCGCTCGCGCCGCCGGCGTCGAGCACCGATCGAGTGAGGTGGGAGTTTCCGCCTGAAATCAGGTCGATGAGGGCGATCACCGCCACAACGAGGATTGGCGCGGCGATTACGGCGGTCACCGCTCGACCGTGGAGATTGGTGGTCGTATGTCGACCGTCAATCCCCACAGACCCCCCGGGAACCAACCCCGCTGCCACCACCGCACCGACGGGAAGCACGATCGCGGCGCCGACATCCGCACCGAAAGGACCGGCAGCAAAGACGAGGGCGGCGATGAGGCCGACGCCGAGGAATGCTCCGGCCGCCTCGCCCTCACTGCGGCTCTTCCCGATTCTGGCCCAAGCGCTGAGTCCAGCCCCCACCCCTACCGGCACCATCACCGCGATCAGTGCTTCGAGCTCGTTCCCGATCCCGTAGAAGCGCGCGCCGAAGATCGGATTGGGCCCGAGCAGGGAGAGCTTCGTCAGTCCGGACCCGGCAATCACATCGATTGCGTAAGCGGCCAAGGTGATCGCGCAGGCGATCGCAAGACCGCGCCAACCCCACGCGAACCGGACGGTGAGAGCCGCTAGGAGCGCTGAGCCTAGCCCCACCAGCAGCCCCTCGGCCACCGCGCTCGGCTCGAGCCACGCCCCAGCCAGGAGCATCAACGGCATGTAGGCGAAACAGAGCGCCAGCCACGCCATCGCCACCCTGCGCAATCCGAAGATGACTCCCTTCACGGCGAAAGCGGTCAGCAACCAAGCGAGGATGCAGGCAACCAGGATGGCCTCGCGCCGGTCGGGGATCGCCGCCATCCGTTCAGCCAACTCGGTGAGCCCGATGACGTCGACCTCACCCTCCCCCCGGATCGGCTCCTTCGTCACGCGATAGAGCGACAGATCCGCACCGGATCCGAACGCCTGGAAGACGGTCGGAAGCACATTCGTGGAGAGCACATAGCCAGCCGTGCGCGTCGAGTCGGAGGTCAGCTCTCCGTGGAACCCCTGACCGGCGATCCCAATGGGCGTCAGCTCGCGATCGCCGGTGGGGGCACCCACGGCGATCAGCAGATCCGGCCCCGGCAGGTGCTCGGCGAGCGCGCGCACTGTGCCCGCGGACATCGGCGCGATCCGGAAGGCGCGGCACGGCTGCTGGGCGCACCCGCGACGAGGCACGAATCCCGGCCTGTTGGCAGCGATCAGAGCGGCGCCGCGAAGCGACGGCTCCGCGAAGGCGTGGGCACTCAGGAGTCCCGCCAGCAAGCCGGGGTAGAGATCGGCCGGGACATCCTTGGCTCGGCCGACAATCTGCTCCCAGCCCGGAACCTGGTTGAAAAAAGGGGGCAGTGGCGGGAGATCACGGTCATAAAGCGCATCGTTGATCCGGTTTCCCTGCGAGATGTCCAGGTAGGTCTGCTCGGGCGGGACTTCGCCGATGCCGGTACTCATCACGCCGACGGCCAGATCGTCGCCCTGGGCCAGCTCCTCGACCGTCGTCTGCGAAGGCAGGATCGCGATCGTCACGGTACGGCCCTGCACGGTCTGGGCCGCCGTCCGGGCGGGCGCAAAGCCGCACACGAGCGCCCCGGCCAGCAGAGCGGTGGTCATTAACCTTCGTCTCGTGGCCGACCGCACGTTCGTCAAGTTCACGTTCTTCAAGCTCGACCCCGCCTGGCGCAGGCGTTCGCCCGAGGAGCGGGCGACCGACAAGGCCGAGTTCCTGGCGGCCTGCGAGGACTTCGCCGAGGACCGCTCCCTGCGAGCGTATTCGACGGTCGGCACCCGCGGCGACGTCGACCTGATGCTGCTCAGTCAGAGCCCGACGCTCGAGGACATCCACACCTTCCACGTCGTGCTCAGCCAGAGCGGCCTCGCTCGATGGGCGAGAACTCCCTACTCCTACCTGGCGATGACGAAGCCCTCGCCCTACTCAGACTCCGAATCGCGCCAGGAGATCTGCGTCTCCGACCGCAAGTATCTCTTCGTCTATCCGCTCGACAAGAAGCGGGAGTGGTACGGCCTGCCGCTCGAGGAGCGGCAGCGGATCATGGCCAACCACATCGAGGTCGGCCGCCGCCACCCGGAGATCTCGATCAACACCACCTACTCGTTCGGCCTCGACGATCAGGAGTTCGTCGTCTCCTTCGAGGGAGACGAGCCGGGCGGGTTCCTCGACCTCGTCCAGGAGCTCCGCCCGACGGAGTCGAGCTCCTACACGCTGCGCGACACCCCGATCTTCACGTGCGTCTCGATGTCGCTGGGCCGCGCGCTCGACGCGCTGGACGGCACCGCCGCCACTGCCGTCACCCCGGCGTAACGCACCCACTACCCTTTCCCGCTCGCTGTGATCGGAACTGAGTCAAATCCGCTGCGCGTCGCCATCGTCGGGTCCGGACCGGCCGGCTTCTACACGGCCGAGCACGTGCTCAAGCACGAGGGGACGCACGCCGAGGTCGACATGTTCGATCGGCTTCCCAGCCCGTACGGACTGGTTCGCTTTGGCGTGGCACCCGACCATCCCAAGATCAAGTCGGTGATCCGGGTCTACGAGAAGACCGCGGCCCGGCCCGAGTTCCGCTTCTTCGGTCACGTCGAGGTCGGCAAGGACATCACGGTTGACGAGCTTCGCGAGCGCTACCACGCGATCGTCTTCGCCTACGGGACCGCGACCGACCGTCATCTCGGCATCCCCGGGGAGGATCTGCCCGGAAGCCACCCCGCCACCGAGTTCGTCAACTGGTACAACGCCCACCCCGACTTCGCCGACCGGGAATTCGACCTGAGTTGCGAGCGCGTCGTCGTGATCGGCAACGGAAACGTCGCCGCCGATGTCGCCCGAATGCTGGCCCTGACCCGCGAGGAACTCGAGGAGACCGACACCGCCGACCACGCCATCGAGGCCCTCGGCGGCAGCAATGTCAAGGAGATCCTCGTCCTCGGCCGTCGCGGCCCCGCCCAGGCCGCCTTCACCAACCCCGAGGTCCGCGAGCTCGGGGAGATGGTCAACGCCGACATCGACATCGATGCCGGCGAGATGGAACTCGATGAGACCAGCCGCGAGTGGCTCGAGTCCGCCGACGCCGACCCGACCAACCGCCGCAACGTCGAGATCTTCACCGACTTCTCCGGCCGCGAGCCCGAGGCCAAGCCGCAGAAGATTGCCCTCCGCTTCCTCCGCTCCCCGATCGAGATCCAGGGCGACGGCAAGGTCGAGCGGATCGTGGTCGGAAGGAACGAGCTGCAGCGGGGCGAGGACGGCCGCATCCGCGCCGTCGACACCGGCGAGCGCGAGACGATCGAGTGCGGCATGGTCCTGCGATCGATCGGCTACAAGGGCATCCCTATCGAGGGCATCCCGTTCGACGAGGGGCGCGGCCTGATTCACAACGAGGCCGGGCAGGTCCATGACGGCGATGGCACCCAGGTCCCGGGCCTGTACGCCGTGGGCTGGATCAAGCGCGGCCCCTCGGGCGTGATCGGGACCAACAAGAAGGACGCCCAGGAGACCGTCGACAAGCTGTTCGCCGACCTCGAGGCGGGCAACGTCCCCGAGGCGGAACTCGCCTCCGACCGCGGCGCGATCGAGACCCTCCTCAACGAGCGCAAGCCCGACCACGTCACCTTCGAGGGCTGGCAGGCGATCGACGCCGCCGAGGTCGAGGCCGGCAAGCCGCACGGCCGCCCGCGCGTCAAGTTCTGCCGCACCGACGAGATGGTCGAGGCCTCCAAGACGGCGAAGACCGCCGCCTGAACCATGGCGCTCGTCGACGACGTCAAATCACTGATCGAGGGAGCGCTGCCCGGGTCGACGGTCGAGGTGATCGACGAGGGCGGCGGCGACCACCTACGGGTCAACGTCACCGCCTCGCAGTTCGAGGGCATGAGCCGCATCGAGCAGCACCGGCTGGTCAAGAACGCGCTCCGCGAGCGCTCCGACAGCGGCGAGCTGCACTCGCTCTCGATCAAGACCTCGGTGCCGCAGTAGCGTCTCGCTACGATGGGTCGCGATGACTGAACCCACTCTCAAGGACAAGGTCGAGCAGCTGATCGCCGAGAACCCGGTGCTGCTCTTCATGAAGGGCACCCCCGAGGCTCCGGCCTGTGGGAACTCGATGCGGGCCATCGCGGCCCTCGAGCCCTATGGGGTCGAGTACGCGGCTCTCGACGTTCTCCCCGCGCTCGAGCCTCTGCGCGAGGTAACCGGCGAGATCGCCGACTGGCGGACCTTCCCCCAGCTCTACATCAACGGTCAGCTGGTCGGAGGCGCCGACATCGTCGAAGAGATGAACGAGTCCGGCGAGCTGGCGGAGCTACTCGGCGCAGAGCAGCCGCAGGGCCAGCCGATGTCCGCCAAGCAGGAGCTCAAGGCGGACAACCCGCAGCAGAGCCCGCCGATCCAGATCGAGCGCTAGTTCCGACCGGTTCCGGCTAGACCGCGGCGGCCTGCTCGGCCGTGTCTTCCTTCACCTGGAAGGAAGAGCCGCAGCCGCAGGCTGCTTCTACGTTCGGGTTGTTGACCGCGAAGCCGGCGCCCTGGAGGCCGTCTACCCAGTCGACCTCGGAGCCGAAGACGAACTGCATGCTCGTCTTGTCGACGATGACCGCGACCCCCTGATTCTCGAAGCGGTGGTCCTCCTCCTTGGGAGCGTCGAAGGCGAGGGCGTACTGGAAGCCGGAGCAACCTCCGCCGCGAACGGCGACGCGCAGAGCCTGCTCGGCTCCATTCTCCTGCTCGCCGAGCAGCTCCTTGATCTTGCCCGCCGCCTTGTCGGTCAGCGTGATTGGCTGTGCTTCAGTCATCGCCATTCATTGTAGACGGGCCATAGGCCCAATCCAGGTACTGCAGGATCCGGCGCGAATCACTGACCACCTCTTCGTCGTCGACCAGCACGGGGACGTGCGGCTTCCTCGTCAGCTCGACGATCTCGGGACGCCGGGAGCGGCGGCGCTCGACTCGCTCGGTTCGGTATTCAAGCCCGAGCTTGTTGAGGCGGCGCGCAACCGCCCCACAGGGGCAGAGGACGTTCGTCCGGGTGCCGCAGCGATAGAGAACTCGTCGGGGCTCAGCCATCAGGTGAAGGGAAGCAGGCCGAGCGCACGGCCGGTGCCGCGCAGTGCGAGGTCGGTCAGCCGGTGGCCCTCGGCGCGCGCGCCGAGCTCGTCCAGCTGCCAGGCCACGGTGTCGTCCAGGGTCTCCTCGTGCGGCCGCGGCTCCCAGCCGAGCTGCTCGCGCGCCTTGTCGTTCCGGTAGGTGAACCACTGTGTCCCGGAGCGGACCTCGTCGGCAGAGGTGGGCATCCGGATGCCGGCGAGCTCCATGGCCTCGACACCGGCGATGACGAGCCGGCCCTGCATCCGCACGGGCGGAGGCGGCACTCCCGCGATCCGGCTGAGGTCGGCGAAGAGGCGCTGCTGGGTGAAATTCCGGCCGGTGAGCAGATATCGCTCGCCGTCCTCGCCTCGCTCGTCGGCAAGGACGTGGCCCTTGGCGACGTCGCGGACGTCGACGATGTTGATGGCGCCATCGAGGTAGCCAGGGATGCGGCGCAGTAGGAGCCGGCGGACCAGCGCGTTCGAGGTGCCGCTCGGATTGGGGTCGTCCGGGCCGAGGACGAACGACGGGTTGACGATCGTCACCGGCAGGCCCTTGGCGGCCGCGCGCATCGAGACCAGTTCGGCCTCGTGCTTGGAGTTGATGTAGGCGATGCCGAGTCGGCCAACGGTGAATGGCTGGCTCTCGTCGATCGTCTCGCCCTTCCTCGCTGCCCCAACGGCGCTGGAGCTCGAGGTGAGCACCGCCTTCACGACGCCGGCGCGGAGCGCCTCCTCCATCACGTTCCGCGTCCCCTCGACGTTCACCTCGAAGACGCGGTCGCGGGCGCGGGTCCGCATCGAGGTCGTGCCGGCGACGTGGAAAACGCGCTCGATCCCCTTCATCGCCTTCCGCACGGCCTCGCGGTCGGTGACATCGCCTATGGCGCGCTCGAACTCGACCCCCTTGAGGGGCTTCGTGTTGCTCTCCTTGCGGACCAGCAGCCTCAGATCGTCGCCGCGGCGAGCCAGTTCCCGGACAACATGGAGGCCGACAAAGCCCGTCCCACCAGTGACGAGCGTCTTAGTCATGCCGCGCGCATGGTAGAACGCCCCAATGCCCTCGACTGCGGTCGTCGCCGACACGACCTCATATCTGCCGCGCGAGCTCCTCGACAAGCACGACATCAAGGAGGTCAGCCTCTACGTCGGGCTCGAAGGAGACCAGGAGCGCGAGGCCGACATCGCCGACCTCCACGCCTTCTACGAGCGCCTGCGGGTCTCGGACCAGACGGTGACCACGTCCCAGCCCTCCGTCGGCGACTTCATCTCGGTCTACGAGCCGCTGCTCGCCGAGGGCAAGGAGATCATCTCGATCCACCTCTCCTCCGGGATCTCCGGCACGTGCGAGTCAGCGATGCAGGCGCGGGAGCGCCTCACGGCCGACGGCAAGGGTGGAGAGCGGATCGTCGTCGTCGACTCGCGCACCGGGGCCGGCGGGATGGGCCTCTTGGCGCTGACCGCGGCGAACGCGGCGGAGAACGGCGCCACGGCGGCTGAGGCCGAGAAGCGCGTGGCCGCCGCCCGCGAGGAGCTCAAGATCTGGTTCGCCGTCGACACGCTCGACTACCTGCGCCGCGGCGGGCGGATCGGGGCGGCACGCGCCTGGATCGGCACCACCCTGAAGATCAAGCCGATCCTCACCCTCGAGGAGGAGATCACCCCGATCGAGCGCGTCCGCACCCGGAGCCGAGCGTTCGAGCGGATGGTTGACTACGGGCGGCAGCGCTACGAGGCTGGAGCAGACGCCTGGGTGGTTCAGCACGTCCAGGATCCCGAGAATGCCCAACGACTGGTCGAGGCGTGCGAGCCGATCTTCGGCTCGGATCCCGCCTTCACCTCCGAGGTTGGGCCCGTCATCGGAGCACACGTCGGCCCGGGTCTGCTCGGGATCGGCGGTATCTCGAGGACTGCGCTGGGTTCTTAACGGCGGCGGCGCCTGAGCGCCATCGCTCCGCCGACCAGGAATCCGACTACGGCGGCGCCCATCGCGAGCTCCGTGCGGTGCTCGCGGATCTGACGCTTGACGTCGGTGACCTGCAGCCAGCGATTCCGCAGGGCGTCGACCGAGCGGGAGAGGTCCTGGCGTTGCTGGACGATGTCGTTGCGGATTTGCTCCGCTGACCGGGTACCGGGGGGAGGAAGCGTCCGGCGCCCGTTGCCTCGGGTGGAAAGGCTTTGGCCGGTGGGCGTGCTCATGGGGAGTCCTCCTGTCCGTTCTGTCCGTCGAAAGCAGCCTTGATCTCCTTGGCCTCCTCGATCGCCATGTCGGGCGTCGGAGGCGCCGCCTTCTTGAATGATCGATAGGCGAAGAGGCCCCCGGCGATGCCGATCAGCAGGAAGAGCCCGGCCTCGACGAAGAACCCGGCCCACGGGTTGTCGAAGACGAGATCGTTGAGGAGCCAGGCGAAGCCGTGCATCGCGAGCGCCAGGGCGAGCACGGCGAAGACCCCGGCCACGAGCCCTGCGACCGAACCGCGCAGGAGGCTGTTGAACTTCTCCGTGACCTCGGTCTTGGCAAGCTCGATCTCCTCCCGGATCAGGGTGGAGGCCTGATCGGAGACCTCGAAGACGAGCTCGCCGACCGTCATGTCCTCGACCGGGCGCTCGCCCTCCGGCGAGGCCGGTGGGGTCTGCGTTGGCTGCGTTCCCTCGCCGTCGGTCACTCGGGCGGCTCCTCGTTGAAGACGCGCCGCCAGATGACCTCGGAGAGCCTGTGGGCGGCGACGGTCGCCAGCGCGCCGGTAGCCGCCAGCAGGCCCGCCCAGGTCAGTCGTCTGAAGATTTCGCTGTCCATTCCTTGGCCTCCTGTCCCGGGATCGCGCTACCCGGGCTCTTGCGAGGAGTAAACCAAGTCGGCGCTCCGCCCGTTGACTTGCGGGGCCGTGCGCTCGGCGTAGGTCGCCCAGCGCTCGAAGAAGGTGCGATATACGGCGTGGGTCCAGCGCGGATCCGCGGCCTCGAGCAGCCCGTGTGAACCAGCGCGGACGATCCAGACGCGGACGTGGTCGTTGCCGTTGGCGGCCTGCTGCAGCATCCGGGCGTGGTCGACCTTGATGATGTGGTCGTCCTCGGGATGGAGCACGAGCAGCGGGACCTTGGCGTTCGGGACGTGGTCGATCCCCCGCGAGCGGGTCCAGATCTCCTCGGCATCGACCTTGTAGTACGGCGCCGAGACGATCTCCATCGCGCGGAGCATGTCCTCGGCCTCCGGAGGCCAGCGGCCCGAGCGGATCCGCGAGATCAGGGCGGCCTCGAAGGCCTTGTGGATCGGGTAGCGCGGATGACCCCGCGGCACCGGCTCGGAGAGCCTCTCCCACGCCAGCTTCGGGATCGCGGGCGGCGACACCGCGAGGATGCCGCCGTCCAGCGCGGTGGCGGTGTCCTCCTGGTCGGAGGCGTTGAGCACCGAGCTGCCGCCCAAGGAGATGCCAAGCGCGCCGACGCTGGTGCCGCCTAGCTCCTTCATGTAGCGAGCCAGCGCGAGGATGTCGAACCCCTCCTTCCAACCGGCCGTGGACGGCGCCGGGCTGGTCAGCTCGGTCATGCCGAAGCTGCGCAGGTCGAGCGCGGCCACGTTGAAACCCCACTCGTAGAACGCGCGGACTGCGATCTGGCGGACGTAGTCGAAGCGGCTCGAGGTGAAGAGGCCGTGGACGACGATCAGCGAGGGCCGCGCCGCCTCTTGGAGCGCGATGGACGCGGCGATCCGCTCCCCATCCGCCCCCTCGACGATGTGGTCCTTGAACTGGCCGGGGTAGCGGTAGCCGATCACGGCGCCCTCGCGGTGCTGGGCGACGACGAAGTTGGAGATGTCGGCGAAGCCCTTGCGCAACTCGGCGAAGTTGGAGTGGCGGAGATGCTCGGGAATCGTCTGCAGATCCGCCATCAGCGCGTCCATCGTGTGCTCGTCCTCGGGGGGCACTGGGAGCGGGCGCTTGCTGCGCTGCTCCAGGCCCGTGAGCCAATCCCTGACCCGGCCGCCGATCAGCTGGCCGAAGAGCCAGAGCGGCAGCAGGACGATGCCGAGCAGGACGTTGGCGAGCTTGGCGGACCCGTGCAGGACCCGGTCCTGGCGCTCGGTCCTTGCCAGCCCTTCCCACATCCGCGCTAGCCCGCGACCGCGTCGCCGACCGGCCTGGGCTCCAGGCCGTCGCAGATGGTCTCGACGACGAGCCGCTTGGCGCGCTCGTAGTCCTCGTCGGCCGACGGGATCGAGTCGAAGATCCAGCCGGTGAGGAGCTGCTCGATCGCGCCGTAGAAGACCATCGCCGCGAAGTTCGGGTCGACGTCGTCGCGGAACTCGCCAGCCTCCTGGGCGTCAGACACGATCTCGGCGACGAGGTCGTACGCCTGGCGAATCTCGGGGAGGTGGGTGCGGCCGAACGAGTTCGCCGCCCTTGTGACCTCCACGATGATCACCTTCATCAGCTCGGGTTCATGCCGGTAGGACTCGATGATGAATGTGGCGACACCGGAGAGCTTGTCCCGCGGGGCCGCGTCGCTGCTTCGCACCTCCTGGCTCGCCTCGACAAGCAGCGCCCAGCGCTCGGAGAAGAGCTCGTTCAGCATCTGCTCCTTGGAGTCGAAGTAGTGGTAGACGAGGCCGTAGGCGACGCCGGCCTCGGCGGCCACGTCGGAGACCCGGGCGCTGTGGAAGCCCTGGCGGGCGAAGACGGTGATCGCAGCATCGAGGATCGCGCGGCGCTTGTCGGGGGCCGGGGACTGGGCCATCACGGCGCCCCTGCCGGGGTGGCGGGCCGGGCGGCCGATGCCTGCGTGGCGTCGGCGGCGACCTCATCGGGCCAGCGATAGGCGTCCTGGCGGCGATGGCGGAGGCTGGGAAGGCTGTTCCGCATCTCGTTCTGGATGGTGAAGTCGAGATCGGCGGAGACGAAGCACTCGGTATCCGCGGCCTGGGCCATGACCACGCCCCAGGCATCGACGATCATCGAGCGGCCGTAGCTGCGGTAGTGAGGCGGAGCGAAGCCGATCTGGCCCGCGGCGATGACGAAGACCTGATCCTCGATCGCCCTGGCGCGGATCAGGACCTCCCAGTGATCGCGTCCAGTCCGCTCGGTGAAGGCCGAGGGAACCGTGATCACGCGTGCCCCCCGCAGGGCGAGGATCCGGTAGAGCTCGGGGAAGCGGAGGTCGTAACAGATGGTCAGTCCGACCATGGCCCCACCCGCCTCGCCGACGGCGATCTGATCACCCGCCTCCTCAATCGCCGACTCGCGGTACTCCACGTCGCCGACCTCGACGTCGAACATGTGGATCTTGCGGTAGACGGCGCGCTGCTCCCCGTCGGGGCCGAACATCACGGAGGTGTTGGCGAGCTTCTCCCGGTCCGGGACGATCTCGGGGACGCTCCCGGCGACCAGATGGATCCCGAGCTCGCGCGCCCACCCCGCGGCGGCACTCAGCGCCGGTCCGTCGAGCGGCTCCGCGCAGGAGCGGATCGCCTCGGGCGGGCCAAGGACGGTCCACTTCTCCGGCAGGACGACGAGCTCCGCGCCCTCGGCCGCTGCCCCTCGAACCAGGCGCTCGGCAACCTCGAGGTTGCGGTCATATTCGTCAGTGGAGTTGAGCTGTACGGCGGCGGCGCGCAATTTTTCTCCCCCACGCAACCCGATTTCGGACTTCTTCGGGTCGGTTGACTGACCAGTCAATCTAGCGGGTAAGCGCGCCAGAGATGCTGAAGCGATTGCTGCCACGCACGCGCACGGCCTTCGAGTCGCGCACGCAGGTCTGGCGGGAGGTCGGCCTCGGATCCGAGATCGATACGGCCGCCGCACGGCGCTCCAAGGAGGGTGCGCTGGTGCTGCTCGCGCTGATCGCCGGCGTCCTCTTCTGCTTCACCGAGCGCAAGACGCTCTTCCCCGGCTATGGCCTCGAGGTCCGGATCGCGACAGTCTTCCTGCTGGTCGTCCTCGGCTGGGGACTGGCCCGGATGCTCGCCCGAGGCTTCGCTTCGGCGCTCTACCGCCGGCTGGACCCCGGCACCGCCGGGACGATCGGCTTCATGGTCCGGCTGGTGACGATCCTCGCGATGATCATCGTCGCGCTGCGCATCGCCGGCCTGCAGGCGAGCACACTCGCGGTCGGTGGAGGCTTCACCGCTGTCGTCGTCGGTCTCGCTGCCTCGCAGGTGCTCGGCAACCTGCTCGCCGGAGTCGTGCTGATCACCAACCGCCCCTTCCGTGTCGGCGAGCGAGTTCGCCTCCAAGCGGGTCCGCTGGCGGGGCAGGTCGAGGGGGTGGTCGGCCAGCTCGGGCTCTTCTATACGACGCTGGTCAGCGGGGCGGACCGGATCCTGGTCCCCAACGGCGTGCTGATCCAGTGCGCCGTCACGCCGCTTCGCGAGCCGGAGCGGGTCGAGTTCCGCGCCCGCTTCGGGGCCGAGACGAGCCCGCGCCAGGTTCAGGAGATGATCGAGGAGAAGATCGAGGTTCCCCTCCGCTACCCGCCGCACATCGCCGTGGAGGAGCTCGACCACGATGACGTGGTGGTCCGCATCGTCGCGACCCCGATGAACCCACGTGAAGGGGCCGAGCTCGCTGAGGAGGTCCTGGCGGGCGTCCGCGGCAGGGAGGACGGAGACACGAAGCCCGAATAGGATGGCCCGATGCGGGCTCTAGTCACCGGGGCGACCGGGAAGGTGGGACATGCGATCGCGTCGGCGCTGCTCGACAAGGGCGATCAGGTCCGGGCGATGGTTCGCGACCCCAAGCGGGCGGCGAGCGTGCTGCCGGCCGGAATCGAGCCGATCAAAGGAGACGTGACCGACGTCGGGAGCCTCGCCGCCGCGGTCGAGGGGTGCGAGCTCGTCTTCAACTCGATGGGGATGCCCGAGCAGTGGGTCAGGGACGAGGCGATTTTCGACCAGGTCAACGCCATCGGCAGCCAGCAGGTCGCGATCGCGGCCAAACGTGCGGGCGTGCGGCGCTTCGTCCACACCTCGACCCATGACGTCTTCCACGCCGAGACCGGCCAGCGCTTCGATGAGACGATGCTCGCCGACTACCCGAAGAGCACCGCGTACGAGCGCTCCAAGCAGCACGCCGAGGAGCTGGTGCTGGCCGAGCGCGACGGAATGGAGGTGGTGATCCTCAATCCGTCGGGCGTCTACGGCCCGACGCCCTCTCCCACCCCGTCATTCGAGAACGAGGTCTTCGAGCCGGTGGTCCGCAAGCGCCTGCCGGCCGTGCCGCCGGGCGGCACCGGCTACGCCTTCGTCGAGGGCGTCGCCGCGGGACACGTGCTCGCCGCCGATCAGGGAAAGGACGGCGGGCGCTACATCCTCGCCGACGGCTACGCCGACTTCCGCGAGCTCGCCGAGACGGCGAAGCGGATCGCCGGCCGCGGCCGCGTCCCCCCGAGGATGCCCGTCCCGGTCGCGAAGGCAGTTGCCAATCTGGGCGCGGGGCTGTCTCGCCTGACGAGACGTCCCCCGCTGCTACCCAAGGGCCAGCTCGAATACATCCTCTGGCAGGCCCGGCCGGACTCCACGAAGGCCCAGCAGGAGCTGGGCTGGAAAACCACACCTCTCGACGAAGGAGTCCGCAAAACGCTCCACTCGATGGGGCTGCTCGAAACCGGCTAGCTGAGGCGGCCGACGCTCGGGACAAAGCGACCTACTCGCGACGCGTAGGCCCGGTACTCATCGCCATGTGTTCGGACCAGGTACGGCTCCTCGACCGCGCGCACCTGGATCTCGAGGCCGATCCCGATCACGACCACCGCGAGGAAGCTGAGCCAGGTCGGCACCATCAGCGTGAACCCGATCCAGCCGACGATCATCGCCGTGTAGATCGGGTTGCGGCAGAGCGAGAACCAGCCGCCGGTCACCAGGTCGGTGTGCTGCTCGTCACTGACTCCGATCCGCCAGTTCTCCCCCATGCCAAGCTGTGCCAGGAAGACGGCCATGCCGCCCAGGGCAGCGACGGCGATCCCGATCACATGGAGCGCGTCAACATCGAGCACTTCGATTGGGTCCAGATCGTCCTGGAGGACTAGCTCAATTGACACCACCGCCATGGCCATGCCGCCGACGAAGAGCAGGCCGCTCAGCCAGTCGAGGACGCCGGCGCCCTTGCGGAGCCCGATCAGCCCGGTGGCGCCGGTCCGCCGGAGCTGGATCGCCACCCGCACGAAGAAGGTGAGCACCACGAAGACGACCAGCATCGCGGCGGCGAGCTTGGCCATGAGGGGCTACTCGCGACGGCTCTCGAGCTCGGCGACCAGCGCCTTGGTGTGCATCGCCGCGATCAAATCGTTGAGCGGCTGGTTGCCCACCTCGATCAGGGCCATCGCCTCGTCCTGATCCATCTCGCCGGCGAGGCGCTCCATCACGACGTCGACCTCCTGCTTTACGAGCGTGGCCATCGCCTCCTTGTAGCGGAGGGTGTCGTAGACCGTGAAGCCGATCCGCTCCTCGTAGCCGCCGGCGCGGAAGCGGCTGATCGCCTCGATGATCCGGACGTC
>Ga0126307_10000991_pt1 | contig 18684 bp, 20 predicted proteins | sample Plot28_FD_89955 | JGI IMG/M metagenome (GOLD analysis project Ga0126307, IMG submission 89955) | Serpentine soil microbial communities from UC McLaughlin Reserve, CA, USA - Plot28 | ecosystem: Environmental > Terrestrial > Soil > Grasslands | place: USA: UC McLaughlin Reserve, Lake County... | reverse complement strand
TGCGCCTCCAGCGTCAGCTCGACCACGACGTCGTCGTCGGTGAGGCGCGAGGCGCTGAGGCCGAGGCCGGGGAACGGGCCGGCCCGCTCGACGTGGTGGCGGGCGCCGCGGTGGCGGAACAGCTCGGCAGTCGGGACGAGGAACGGGTTGGCGCTCATCGCCAGTCGTCCTGGTCGTAGAGCGCGCCCTCGGCCTCCTCGGCCTGGTCGCCGTCGTCGGCGTCGTCGTCCTCGGGGGCCGGCTCGGCCTCGGGGATCGGTCCCCGCAGCTTGACCCGGCCGGCGGCCACGACGCCCATGGTCCGCTCGAGCACGGTCTCGAACTGGGCGAGGCGCCGGTCGCAGAAGTCGTCGCACTCGTTGCGCAGCCGGCTCGCCTCGAGCTTTGCCTGCTCGACGATGCGTCGCGACGTGGCCTCGGCCGCCTTGAGGACCTCGGACCGCTGCACCATCCGCTCGGCCTGGCCCCGCGCGGCCGCGAGGATGTCATCGGCCTCGCGCTGGGTGCGCTCGAGGAACTCGTCGCGGTCCTTCATGAGCCAGCGGGCCGCCCGCACCTCGTCGGGCAGACGCTCGATGGCCTGGTCGAGCAGGTCGAGCAGCTCGTCGCGGTCGACCTTGACCTGCGTGGACAGCGGTGCCGGGCGGGCGGTGTCGATGACCTCGTGGACGCGCTGGAGCAGCGCCTCGACGTCGCCACCGGGCACCCGCTGGGCCACCCTGGCGTCGAACGAGCGGTCGTCGGTGCTCATGTGGACCGGTACTTCTCGCGCAGGCGCTTGCTGACGGCCTCGGGCACCATCGACGACACGTCACCCCCGAAGCGGGCGATCTCACGGATGAACTTCGACGCCAGGTACGAGTGCTCGGACGTCGAGGGCACGAACATCGTCTCGATGCCCGACACCGCCTTGTTCATGCGCGCCATCATGAGCTCGGACTCGAAGTCGGCCACCACGCGCAGGCCCTTGATGATGAAGTCAGCCCCGACCTCGCGGGCCAGGTCGACGACCAGGCTGGAGAACATCGTGACCCGCACGTTGCCGAGGTGCGCCGTCGACTCCTCGATCATGGCCTGGCGGTCGGCCAGCGTGAAGAGCGCCTCGCCCTTTTGTGGGTTCCGGACCGCGGCCACGACGACCTCGTCGAACAACCGCGACGCGACCTCGATGATCTCTCCGTGGCCGTTGTGGATGGGGTCGAACGATCCCGGATAGAGGACGGTCGTCACTGTCGCGCTCCTGATCGCGGGGGCTGGCGCCGCACCTGCGCCAGTACGGTACCCCCGAGGGCGCCCGCACCTTCACCTTCCGTCGTGGTCAACGGCCTCGAGGAAGCCCACCCACGTGGTGCCGTAGCGGCCGTCCCGCACGAGCCGCCACCCCGCGGGCGGGTCGACGGGTTCCCCGGACTCGGCGACGACGAGCTCGGCGGGGCGGCGTGCGAGCAGCGCGTCCCACCCCGCGAACCCGTACGGCGGGTCGCAGAAGGCCAGGTCGGCCGGCGCGGTGCCCGCGTCCGCCCGGCGGGCGAGGAACCGCTCGACCGGGATACCGACGACCTCGGCGCGTGCCGCCAGGCCGCAGGCCGCGAGGTTGGCGGCCACGGCACGGCGGGCGGCGGCGTCGGTGTCGACGAACGTGGCGTGGCGCGCCCCGCGGGACAGCGCCTCGATGCCCAGCGCCCCGCTGCCGGAAAACAGGTCGAGCACGTCGGCGCCCTCGACGGCCCCGCGGCTCCACAGGGCGTTGAACACCGCCTCACGCACCCGGTCGGTCGTGGGCCGGGTGCGGTCACCAAGCGGCGCCACCAGCCGCCGGCCCCGGGCCGTCCCTCCCACCACGCGCACCCGCGCACGGTACCGAGCGCGGTGGCATGCTCCCGCCATGACCGAGCAGGCCCCCGCCGTCCGCGTCGTGCGCATCGACCAGGGCCACGCCCGCAACGCCATCAACAGCGAGACCGCCGCCCGGCTCCACGACGAGCTGGTCGCCTTCGACGCCGACGACGGCGCCCGCGTGGCGGTGCTGACGGGCGACGAGGCGGCGTTCTGCGCGGGCGCAAACCTGCGCGACCTGCCTCGCCTGCGTGCCAGCGGGCCGCTCGGCCCGACACGCCTGACGCTGTCCAAGCCGGTGATCGCCGCCGTCGAGGGCTGGTGCGTGGCGGGCGGCATGGAGTTGGCCGCGTGGTGCGACCTGCGGGTGGCGGGCGACACCGCCCGGTTCGGGTGCCTGGAGCGCCGGTGGGGCGTGCCGCTCGTCGACGGCGGCACGTACCGCCTCCCCCGCATCGTCGGCCTGGGCCGGGCGCTCGACCTCATCCTCACGGGGCGCGAGATCGACGCCGCCGAGGCCGAGCGCATGGGCTTCGTCGACCGGCTCGTGCCCGCCGGTACCGCCCTCGACGCCGCCGTCGCCCTCGCGGCCGACATCGCCGGGTCCCCCTGGCTGGCCGTGGTCAACGACCGCAGGGCCGTCTACGACGGCCTTGGCGTGAGCCTCGACGAAGCGCTGGCCAACGAGGACCGGCTCGGCCGCGAGGTCATCTTCGCTGAGGGGTTCGCGCAGGGCGTCACCGGGTTCGAGCAGCGGCCCCGCCGGTAGGGTCCGGCCGTGGAGATCGAAGCGGTCATCACCTGCATCGACTGCGGGGGACGCGCGCACCTGAACTCCTACCCGCCCAGCGAGCGCGACTGGTTGCCCGGGGATCTCGTCAGCTACCGCTGCGAGGACTGCCTCGACCGCTGGGACCTGGTCGTCCCCGGCGAGGACGGCGACCTCGACCCCGAGGCCGAGGGTCCGGTGGAGGGTTTTCCGCACTGAGGGTCATCCGCCCGGCCGACGGTTTCGAACACATCGCAATGGAACAGATCCCTGCCGTCGACGACGACCCACGAGGGAGAGCGATGAAGATCGTGCGCGAGACGCATCGGGCTACCGAGCCGATCTCACCGGATACCGTTCCGACCGATGTGCGGCGGCGCATCGCGCTGGCGCACCAGCGGGCGCAGCGCCTGCTGGCCGAGGCGAGCTCGCTGGTGCTCGAGCAGCAGCAGCTGGAGGGCTCGATCGTGGCCGTCGGCGCCGTCGCTGGCGAGGATGCCTGGGACGAGCTCCGCAATGCCACGGGGCTGGCCGCCCTGGACAGCGTGCTGGGCAACGTGGCCGCCGACATCTCGGCCCCGGGTGGCGGGCTCTGGTGCGGGGGCCCGCCCCGGCCGTGGCCGGCGACGGCCTGGCCGGTTCCTCAGCCCGCGGGGGCGGCCGCGGGCTCCGAGGCTGCCGGCGGCTGACCGGTCCCCGAGCGCGGCACCTCTCGGCGCAGCCCAGGGCTGGGAGGTGCCGACGCCTCGCGCCGGCCCGTGGTGCACGACCACGCAGGCCGGCACGATGCCCGACGCGTCGATCGGCTGCGGGCGGATCGATCGGCCGTCGGGCACCGCGAGATCGGGAGGGGACGCGCGACGGGAGCGTCCCCTCCCGGTCGGTGTCTCAGGGCGAAGGGCTTGACACGGTACCGGGGTACCGGTCGCTATCCGAACCGTCAAGCTCATGGGCCCGACGCCAGGGCCCGTACCCGCTACGGGGTCAAGCTCACCCGTCCTCGACGGCGATCCGGACGCGCTTGTTGCCCTTGCCCTTGGACTCGGTCTTTAGGACCCTCACGTGGCCCACCTCGCTGGTGGAGCGCACATGCGTGCCGCCGTCGGCCTGCTTGTCGAGGCCGACGATGTCGACGACGCGGACCTCCGCCACGGCCTCGGGGACCAGGCTGACCTTGGTGCGGATCAAGCCCGTCGCCGGGGACGACGCCTCTTCGGGGGTCAGGAACGACACCTCGATCGGGCGGTCGGCCGCCAGCTCGGTGTTGACCAGCTCCTCGACCCGTCGGCCGAACCCCTCCGGCAGAGGATCGAACTCGAAGTCCATCCGCGCCGAGAGTGGCTCCATGTTGCCCCCGGTGACGGCCTTGCCCCACTCGTTCCAGATGACCCCACAGAGGACGTGCAGCGCGGTGTGGGTGCGCATCAGGGCGTGACGCCGCTCCCAGTCGACCGCACCGTGCACCGTGTCGCCCGTCGCCGGAAGGGCACCGTCGCCCCCGAGGGTGTGCCACACGAGGTCGCCCTCCCCCTTGCGCACGTCGGTGACGCCGAGACCGGAGAGCTCCCCGGTGTCGTGAGGCTGGCCACCGCCGGTCGGGTAGAACGCCGTGCGATCGAGGGCGACCCGGCGGCCCTCGGCATCGACGTCGACCACGGTGGCGTCGAAGTCCCGCATGTACGCGTCCCGCAGGTACAGCAGCTCGGTAGGCATCGCCGCCATTCTGGCGGACCCGCCGATGTCACGGGCTCGGGCACGACGGTCGCATCACGGGTCTCGGCGAGCCGGGCGCCCGGCCGGGTCCTGCCGGTAGAAGTCGCGCAGCACGCCGTAGAGGGCCGGCTCCCGCTCATGAAGGGTCTCGGGCACGACGAAGAAGGCCTCGGTGGCGACGGCGAAGAACTCACCCGGGTTGATCGCTCCGTACGCGCTGAGCGGGGTCTCGCGGTCACCGGCCCGGAGGGACTCGTACGCGGCGGTGCACACCTCGATCCAGCGCTGGCGTACCGACGCGTCGCGCAGGGGCGGGGTCCCGTCGACGAGCCCATCGAGCATGTCCAGCTTGTGGGCGAACTCGTGGAGCACCACGTTGTGACCCGTGCCCGGCCGGCGGGCGTCGGCGCGGGCTGCGTCCCACGCGATGATGACCGGACCGCGCCGGGCGTGCGCCTGTCCGAGGACCGACAGCGGCGAGTCGGTCACCACGCCGCGAGCCGGGCCGGGGCGCTCCCCCCGCATCGTGACCGTGGACGGGTGCAGGATGATCGCACTGACGTCCCGGTAGCAGTCGATGTCCAGGCCGAGGACGAGCAGGGAGGCCTCGGCGGCGACGACGATCCGGATCTCGTCGGTCAGCTCGAAGCCCCGCGCCGCCTCCCACCGCTTGGTCCGAAGAAGCTCGTCCATCAGCCCGCCGAGGTGATCCCGCTCGTCGTCACCGAGCACCGCCCAGTGACCGACAGAGCGGGCCGTGACGTTCCGCCACCCCTCTGGCAGGGCCGAGACGCGACGGAGCCGCCAACCGCCCCACACGTCACATCACCCCTTCCATCACCTCTGGCATCGTGCGCCGATCCCGAATCCATCGCCAACTCGACGGCCCCGCCAACCGGCGCCGGGATCGATGGTGTGACAGTCCGTCGGTGGGCTGCCCGGCCACGGGCGGGGCCGCGGGGCATCATCGGTGTCGTGTCGCGAGCGCGGGCGTTGCGTGCGGGTCTGGAGCGGTGGGACGCGACGCCGGTCGTCGTGATCGCGGCGGCCGTCGTCGCGTTCCATGCCGTGCTCAGCGGCCGCTACGGGTTCCACCGCGACGAGCTCTACTACCTCGCGGCCGGCCGGCGGCCGGCCTGGGGCTATGTCGACCAGCCGCCGGTCGTGCCCCTGCTCGCGCGGGTGATCGCCGTCGTGGCCGGCGAGCACCTGTGGCCGCTACGCCTCGTGGCCGGCGCCGTTCATGCCGGCGTCGTGGTGCTGGCCGCCCTCGTGGCGCGCGAGCTGGGTGGTGATCGGCGCGCCACGGTGCTCGCTGCGGTGGCCACGGCGACGGCTCCGCTCTTCGTCGCGACCGGCTCGCTGTTCCAGACGGTGCCATTCGACCAGCTGGCATGGGCACTGGTGTGGGTCCTCGTCGTGAGGCTCCTGCGCGGCGCGGATGCCCGGTGGTGGCTGGCGGTCGGCGCCGTCTTCGGGCTCGGGCTCGAGACGAAGTGGACCATCACCCTGCTCGGCGGCGGCCTCGCGGTGGGCTTCATTGCGGTGCCCGACGCCCGCCACCACCTGCGCAGCGTGTGGCCGTGGGCGGGTCTGGCGGTCGCGCTGGCGCTGTGGTTGCCGAACCTCCTGTGGCAGGCGTTCAACGACTGGCCCACCCTCGAGTTCGCCCGCAACAACAACGCAGACGTGCGGGCCGAGGACGGTCGCCTCGGGTTCCTCGCCCAGCAGGTCGCCCTCGTCGGTCCGCTGGCTCTCCCGCTCGCAGCCGGTGGCCTCATCTGGATGTGGCGGCGTCGACCCTGGCGCGTGCTGGCGATCGCGGTCGCCGCGGTCGCCGTCGTGCAGTTCGCCCTCGGCGCCAAGGCCTACTACCTGGGGCCCGTCTATCCCTTGGCGTTCGCCGCCGGCGGCGTGGCGGCCAAAGGCTGGGTCGCGGGAGCCGAGCGCCGCTGGAGGTGGGCCCTCGGCGCGCTCCTGCTCAACGGCATCATCGCCCTCCCCGCCGTCGCCCCGGTCGCGCCGGTCGACCTCTACGCCGAGGTCTTCCACGACGTCAACGACGAGCTCGGCGAGGAGGTGGGCTGGCCGGACATGGCCGACCAAGTCGCCGCGGTCATGCACATCCTGCCCGCAGACGAGCAATCCGAGGCGCGCGTCATCACGGCCAGCTACGGCGAGGCGGCAGCCATCGATCTCTACGGCCCGGCCCGGGACATGCCTCGGGGCACGGCGCTGTCGGCCCACAACAGCTACGCCGACTGGTGGCCCGACGGCGAGCCAGCCGGCACCGTCGTCACGGTGGGCTACCCCCTACACCTGCTCGACCGGTACTGCGACGCACTGGGTCCGGCCGCCATCGTCTCGAACCCTTGGGACGTACCGAACGACGTCGCCGGAACACCGATCCTCGTGTGCCGAGACCTGCGCGTCTCCCCGGAAGGTCTGAGACGAGCCCTGCAGCACTACGAGTGACGCACCCGCGAGCCCGCCGACGTGTGCGGGCGGATCTCGTGGGCCGGGCCGGTTGGCCGGCTGCTAGACAGCTCGTGTGGGCCTCGATCCCGGCCGAATTCGTCGCTCGTACGACCGGGTGGCCGCACGGTACGCGGAGGAGCTCATCGACGAGCTGGACCACAAGCCGCTGGATCGAGCGCTGCTCTCGGTGATCGCCGAGGATGCGCGCAGTCGAGGCCTCGGACCGATCGGGGACCTCGGTGCGGGCCCGGGTCATGTCGCGGCGTTCCTGGCTGGGCTGGGGGCGACCGTCGTGACCTTGGATCTCTCCCCGGCCATGGCTGCGATCGCGCGCCACCGGCTGGGGTTGGCCGCAGTGGCCGGGTCGCTGACATCCCTGCCCTTCGGCCGTGATGCTCTGGGTGGCGCCGTGGCGTTCTATTGCCTGATCCACTTGGACGAGGACGGCTTGGACGCCGCCGCGCACGAGCTGGCGCGGGTCGTCGGTGCGGGTGGCCCGTTGCTGGTCGCCTTCCATGTAGGCGAGGAGGTACGCCACCTCGACGAGTGGTGGGACGAGGAGGTCGATGTCGACTTCCGCTTCCTCGAGGCCGCCCCGGTGGCCGACCGTCTGGAGCGGGCCGGGTTCGCGGTCGAGGCAGTGCTCGAACGTGCTTCCTATCCCGAGGAAGTCGAGACACGTCGCAGCTACATCCTCGGCCGGCGAAGGACCAGCTGACCTCAGCGACACCGGCCGCGGGCGGTGGCCGGAGATCTTCAGAACTTGACCACGTCGTCTCCAAGGACGTGGCGCGCCCGTCCGTCAGAGTCCTGGTCGTAGACGCAGGCCCCGCCGACGACCGCCAGGAGACGATGACGATGGGCACCGCGAAGCGCAGTCGACATGACGTCGCCGTCGTCGGCGCCCGAGCCGGAGGCGGCGCCCTTGCCCTGCTGCTGGCCCGCCTCGGCCACGACGTGGTCGTGCTCGAGCGCGCGCTGCTGCCGAGCGACACGCTGTCGACACACTCGATCGCCCGGAGCGGCGTCGTCCAGCTCCACCGCTGGGGCCTGCTCGACGAGGTCCTGGCCAGCGGAGCCCCCGCCATACGTCAGGTCACGTTCCACACTCCCGCCGGGTCGGCCACGCACACGATCAAGGACCGGGCGGGCGTCGACCTCCTGGTCGCCCCCCGGCGCCACGCGCTCGACACGATCGTCGCCCGGGCGGCGGCGGACGCGGGTGCGGCGTTGCGCCTCGGCGTGACGGTCACCGACGTGCGCCGGGACGCGATGGGCGGCGTCACCGGGCTGAGCGCCCGCAGCCGCGGCGGCGAGACGACGGAGGTCGACGCCACGGTGGTGATCGGCGCCGACGGCCTTCGCTCGCACGTCGCCCGTTCCGTCGGCGCCCCGCTCGTCGACGTGCGGCCGGCGGACAGCGCCACCTATTACGCCTACTACGGCGCAGCGTCGTGGTCGGGGATCGAGTTCTTCGTGGCCGAGGGGGCGATGGCCGGCGTGTTCCCCACGAACGGCGGCGAGGCGTGCATCTGGGTCTGCGTCCCGGCGGAGGATGCCATCGGCGCCCGCCGAGACACCGGGTCCCTCACCGCCGGCTTCGTGGAGATGCTGGAGCGGATCGCCCCGGCGCTCGCCACGCGCCTGCGCGCGGCGCGGCGGACCTCGCCGGTGCGAGGCGCGGTGCGGCTGCCCAACCAGGTCCGGCAGGCGTTCGGCCCCGGCTGGGCGCTCGTCGGTGACGCCCTCTACCACCGCGACCCCATCACCGGGCACGGCATCAGCGACGCCTACCGCGACGCCGAGTTGCTGGCGACCGCGCTGGACGCCGCTCTTCGGGGCGACCGGCCCTTCCCTGCGGCGCTCGGCGACTACCGGCGCCAGGCCGACGAGGCCCGCCGCGAGATCTTCGACATCACATGCGCCCTGGCGGACTTCCCGCCCGTCGCCCGGTTCATCGAGCTCCAGCGGCAGCTCGCCGCTGCCATCGACGTGGAGGCCACCGCGCTGGCCGCCCGTCCCGTCCTCCAACCCCGCCGGCTGGCCGTCGCCTGACTCGTGCGCCGACCCGCCCCGACCACCAACAACCCACAGGAGCAACCGATGCATGCCACCTACACCGTCGACATCGCCCGTGCCCTCGTCGCCGAGCGCCACGCCGAGCTGCGGCGGGCCGGCGGCCCCGTCCACGCCCGCCGCTCCGCACGGCCGCGCCGGTTCGGCCGGCGGGGACGCCCGTCGCCCCCCGACGTCTCGACGTGACCCCACGCCGAGCCGACAGACAGCCGGTCGAACAAGTCACACACACCAGTCACACACACAACGGAAGGACAACGAGATGAGCATCACCGAGACCAGCGATCCCGTCCGCAACGGCGTCGACACCGCGACCCTCTTCGCCACGCTCGACGCGGTGAAGGCGGCCCCCCAGGCCGCGGAGTTCCAGTTCCGGGCCCGCAACGAATGGGTCGGCGGCACCCACAGCCGCAGCACCATCGGCGATTTCTTCGGCGTCGGCGAGGAGCGGGCCCACGAGCGGACCTGGGTCTTCGACGCCGACCACCCCGCGGTGCTGGTCGGCAAGGACAACGGCCCCACGCCGGTGGAGTTCGTGCTGCACGCGCTGGCTTCCTGCCTGACCGCCGGCCTGGCCAACATCGCCGCTGCCCGGGGAGTGACGCTCACCGAGGTGCGCTCGACGGTCGAGGGCGACATCGACCTCAACGGCATCCTCGGGCTGAACGCGTCGGTCCGCAACGGCTACCAGGGCATCACGGTGCGCTTCACCGTCAAGGGCGACGCCCCGGCCGAGAAGCTCCGCGAGATCGTCGAGCAGTCCCGGGCCCGCTCGGCCGTCTACGACATCATCACCAACCAGGTGCCGGTGGCCATCGAGGTCGACGCCGGCTGACAGACCCCCGACCGACCGATGACCGGCCCCCGGAGGCCGTCATCGGCGCGTCGCGCCGGACGGACCACCCAGGCCATCCGCTCGGAAGGCCTGGCCACGTCACATCTCGGCGACGGTCTCGGACGCCTCCCGGCATCGGTGGGCGTCCAGTGGCTGGCCGGCGGCATCGAACAGGGCCGCGGCCTCGGCCAGCAGTCGGCGGGCCGCGACGGGGCCGCCCTCGGCGCGACACAGGTGGGCGCGGGCCTCGCTGACGGCGCCCTGCCATGCCGTCCCCTGCCAGAGCGCCGCGGAGGCGACCGCCTGCGCCAGCCACTCGCGTGCCTCGTCGAGTCGGGCTCCCTCGGCGCAGGCGATCGCGGCGGGGACGGCGATCATCACGTGACACACCATGCAGGTGTTGCGCTTGTCGGAGGCCTCCACTGCCTCGTCCACGATGGCCAGTGCCGCGTCCCGGTCGGGAGCGGCGGCGACGAGCGTGCCGTAGACCCGCTGCAGGAGGTGGTGCACAAGCGGCGACCAACGGGCCAGCGGCAGCGCCCGCCGGAGCAGTCGCTCGGCCTCGGCCCGGTTGCCGGCGGCCAGTTCGAGCTCGGCCAGCCGCTGGAGGGCGTGGGCGGTCCCCGTGTCCGCGCCGATGGCGGCGTGCATGTCCACCGCCTCGCTCAGCTCGGCACGGGCCACGTCGAGGTCGCCGGCCAGCAGGGCGGCCTCGCCCGCCACGACCGTGGCGAACGCGGCGGCGGGGCGGGCGCCCATCTGGTCGGCCTGCTCGCGGAGCTTGCGGGTCAGAGCGATCACCTCGGCGTACGGTGTCGGCCCGTAGAGCAGGAACTCGGCCACGCACAGGTGCGAGTCGAAGACCGACGAGGCCAGCGCCGGGTTCTCGCCCGTGGCCCGCAGCTCCCGCCGGAGCCGGTCGAACCACTCGCCCCGGTTGTGAGCGACCAGGCCCTGCAGAGTTATGGCGTCGAGGAGCTGGGTCGGCGTGCCGCTCGTGTAGGCCGAGCTGCGGGCGGCGTCGACGGCCTCCCCGGCGGCGTCCATGTCACCCAGGTAGTAGGCGAGCAGCCCCCGGACGTACAGCACGGCGGTGTCGTCGGGGCCTCCGTCGGGTTCGATGCCGGCCAGCGCCTCCCCCGCCGTGGCGATGTCACCGGCGTACAGGCCGGCACGGGCGAGCCGGGCCCGCAGCCCCCGGGCGCCGTCCGGGCGGCAGGCGGCCAGGGCGGCGCGGTAGGCGGCCACGGCTCCCGGGTCTCCCACGGCGGCCAGGGCGTCCGCCCGCAGCGACAGCAGGTCGGCTTCGTCGTCGCCGGTGACGTGGTCGCGGGCTAGTTCGGTCCACCGCAGCACGTCGCGGTGGAGCTGGACGGAGGCGGCGCGGCGGGCGGCGTCGAGGGCGAACGGGGCGGCGGCCGGCGCCCGGCCGGCGGCGAGGAACCGGTCCGCCACCCGCTCGGGCGGCGCGCCCAGCTCGGCCAGGCGGCGGGCAGCGCGCTCCAAGGCCCGGGCGCGCTGGTGGGGCGCCCCGCCGGCGGTCAGGCCGGCCGCTGTGATCCCGTCGGCGAACTGGTAGCCGGCGGCGTCCGGGACGATCGCCCCGGCTCCGAGCGCGATCTCGATCACGCGGTGGGTCACGTGCTCGTCGTGTCCCGTCGCCGCCCGCAGCTCGAGCTCGTCGAACCCGTCCCCGGACAGGGCCACCTGCCGCAGGGCGTCCGCGACGTCGCCGGGCAGATCGAGCTCGCGGAGCAGGGCGGACGCCGTTGCCCCCGGCGGCTCGTCCGGGTGGGTCGACTCGGGTCGCCCGGTCGCATCGGGGAGCTGGACGACCTCGAACCAGTCGGGCGCCGCCCCCGACCAGGCGTCGGGACGGGCGTGCGGCCGGCCGGCGAGGACGACCGCCACGCGGTGCCCGCGGGTCAGCCGGGCCACGTCGTCGACCAACGCCAGCGTCTCGGGCGACGCCTGGTCGACGTGGTCGACCAGCAAGAGGGCACCGGACCTTTCGGCGGCCGCGACCAGCAGTTCGCGCACGGCCACGAGCCAGCGCTGGCGCGTCGTGGGCAACCCCGCCCGGAACACCTGCTCCAGCTCCGTCCGGCACCCCTGCGGAATGGCGTCCAGAAGGTCGGGTCGCCGCTGGGTCATCTCGTCGAGCGCCTCGGCGACGCAGCCGAAGGGGTCGGCGCCGAGGATGGACGGCGCCGACGACCCCACGACGATCGACCGGTCGCGGGCGGCGTCGGCGAGGCGGCGCAGCAGCTCGGTGCGCGCCGACCGGGAGCCGCCCTCGACCCGCACGGCCGAGCCCCGTCCGGCGGCCAGGTCGTCCAGCGCCCGCAGCACGCGGCGAATCGTCGGGGGGTTGTCCCCGCCCGGACCAGCGCCGGGGCCGCCGGCCCGGGCGTCGAGGCCCTCCCGGCGGGCCACAGCGCGTGCGTCATGGGTGTCCTCGGCACGCGCCGCCGCCACGGCGAGATCGGCGTGGCCGCCGTCGGGGCGGTCGGCGGCATCGACCACGTCGGCGACGAACCGGTAGCCGCGACTGTGGATCGTCTTGATGACGCGCTGATCACGACCGGTGTCGCCGATCGCCCGCCGGGCGGACTTGATGCGGGTGGTCAACGCGGACTCGGAGACGAACCGGTCGCCCCAGACCTCGTCCAGCAGCTCGGACTTGGGTACCACCCTGTCCCGGTGGCGTACCAGGTACGCGAGGACGTCGAAGACCTGGGGCTCGACGGCAACGATGTCACCGCCACGCCGCAGCTCCAGGCTCTGGACGTTCAACTCGCACTCGCCGAACCGCACCGCCACTAACGCGTCATCGTTGCACACCGGCTGCCAGAGAACGCCCGAAGCTGTCGTCGGCGTCATCGAGGGACTCGCGCCAGGTGACGGCCCGGCCGTCGAGCACGATCCGCCCGTCCTGGTCGGTGACCGTGGTGCGCAGCGTGACGATGGGCTTGTCCTGGCGCAGCCCGATCACCTCGACCTCGGCGGTGATGCGGTCGCCGGGCCGGACCGGGGCGAGGAAGCGCCAGTCGGTGTGCAGGAGGACACTGCCCGGCCCCGGCAGTTCCTCGGCCACGACCGCAGAGAGCAGGCCCGAGGTGACGCCGCCCTGGACGATGACGCCGCCGAAGCGGGAGCGGCGGGCCGCGGCCTCGTCGCAGTGAAGCGGGTTGCGGTCGCCCGTCATCTCGGTGAACAGCTCGATGTCGCGGGCCGTCACGGTCCGGGTGCGGCGGGCGGCGTCGCCGACGTGCATCGTGTGGTCCTCGGGAATCAGCTCGCGAGCCGGACGGTCGGCTTGGGGTCCCGCCGGGGTGACGGCGACGCGCCGGGCCGCGAGGCCGACAGCGACGCCGGCGGTGCCAGCTCGGCGATGCCTTCGGCCAGCGCCCAGCGGACGGCGGGGCCGTTGACCACCACGACCTCGAGGGCGGACGTCGCCACCACGGTGGCGGCGTGGCGCTCGCGCCCGAGCAGTTCGCACCCACCGATCTGGGCGCCGGGCCGCAGCACGGCCCGGGTGCCGTCCGCTCGCAGGACGGCGGCCTCGCCCGCCAGCAGGACGATCAGCTCGCGGGCGGTCGCACCCGCCCTGACGAGCGTCCGTCCGGGCGGCAGCCGCAGGATGTCGGTGTGGCGTGCCAGCTCTGCGAGGCGTCCGGGGTCGCCGTGCGCGAAGGCCGGGACCCGGAGAAGGGGGCCGACGTCGGGTCGGCGTCGGCGGCGGGTGATGCGGGGAAACGTGAACATGCCCTCAGCATCGGGGAACCAGGCACCGGGAGCTTGGAGCTTCCGTGGAGGATCCCTGGGGTTTTCGGTCGGCTCGCCGCGACGCGCCGGACGGCCACGTCGTCGAGGGCCCGCGGTCCGTCGGCCGAGCGATCCGGTCTTCGGTGAGCGCCGACGCGAGCCGCCTGACCCGCCCGGCTATCCGATCGGTTCCCTCGGGCGTTCAGCCACCGCTCCTGCCACCGGGTGGAACCCCGCGGCCCGGGTGATGCCGTACTCGGCGAGCGCTTGGGCCGGTGTGCGCGCACGCCCGCGCACCATCGCATCGGTCATGGGAGCGGGGTCGAGCTGTTGGCGAAGCGGCCGGTCCAGGACGGCCCGATACAGCACGTAGTGCGCCGTGGCGTTGAACCGGCCCTGCACCGCGGTTCCGATCAGCTCGGCGGCGACGTCCCACCGCCCCGCGCACATCTCCGAGTACGAGAGCACGAGCACGCAGTCCGCGTCGGCGTGGTAGCCCTCCCGGTCGGCGAGGACGAGGGTGTGAGCCAGCGTCGTCCCGACGTCGCTGCCGTCGATGGCGTCGCACATGGCCGTCGAGAACGACGTGATCCAGGTCTCGACGATGCCGGTGCGGTCGAGGTAGTCCTGCTGGAGGCTCATCCAGCGCCGCGCCGCCCCGGCGTCCCGCTCGGCCAGCCCGAGCATCCAACCGGCCCAGTGGACGATGAACCGGTCGTACCCGTCCTCCGATGCCCCCCGATCGAGCCCGGTCACCGCCGCACGGGCCTCGTCATATTGCCCGGCCGCCACGTCGGCCACGGCGACGAACGCCTCGATCAAGGTGATGAGGCGCAGATCACCCGACCGGTGTGCGAGCTCGAGGGCTGCGGCGAGGCGGCCTTTGGCCTGGCCGGCCTCGCTGAGATGCGCAATGGCGTCGTAGTGCGCGGCGAGGCATGCGCCAGCCGGATCGTCGGTGCGGTCGACGAGGCCCTTGGCCGACGAGGCGGCGCCGAACATCTGGTGGTGGTCACCTCGGCCCTGGCCCACGTCGGCGCGGAGGATGTGCGCCCAGAGCTGGTCGTGGGGGGACAGGCCCAGCTCCAGGAGATCGTCGACCCACGTTGCGCCCTCCGCGCAACCCATGGCGTTCCGCCAGAGGAACGATGCCCCGACAGCGATCTCGACCGCATCGTCGACGGCGCCTCGGTCCAGGCTGAGCCTGAACGCCTGCCGCGCGTCCTCCAGACGGGTGCGGAGCTCCGCTGCGAGGCGCGCCGACATCCACCGGTCCAGGCGCGACGCCGACCCGATCCGTTCCCGCACATGGCGGCGGTGGCGCTCGAAGGCCGACGCCGTCTCCGCGGATTCGTCCAGGCGGTCCCTGGCGAACATCTTGACCGTCTCGAGGAGCCGGTAGCGGCCCGAGCCCGGCAGGCGCACGACCAGGCTCTTGTCCACGAGCTGACCGAACACCGTGACCGGCACGGCGCCCGAGAGCGGAGGGGCGCATGCCTCGACGGCACGGACGTCGAACGACGCCGGGAAGACGCTGAGCTGCCTGAGCAGGCATTGCTCGGTCCGCTCGAGGAGCCTGTAGCTCCAGTCGATCGCCGTCTCCATCGTGGCGTGCCGCGGTGCGTCGCCCGAAGCACGGCCGGACAGCAGTGCGAGGCGATCGTCGAGGCGCCGGATCAACTCGTCGAGGTCGAAGCGGCGGAGTTGGCCGGCCGCGAGCTCGAGCGCCAGGGGCACGTCGTCGAGCCGGCGACACAGCTCGATCACCGCGGGGTCCGTCGGGTCCCAGTCCACCCGCGGTTCAGCGGCGCGGGCCCGCTCGACGAAGAGCGCCGGCCCGGCGTCGTGGAGCGGGCCGACCGGCCACACGTGCTCACCCACCACACCGAGCAGCTCGCGGCTGGTGGCGAGGATGCGTGCCGTCTCTCCACGCTGGAGCATCCGGTCGACGAGCTCGGCCGAGCGTTCGAGGACGTGCTCGCAGTTGTCGAGCACGAGAAGGACCGGCCGATTCGCCAGGTGGTCGGCCACGCGCTCGATCGTCTCGGACGGGGTGCCTTCGACCCCGGCCGCCTCGGCCACGGCTCTCGTCACGTCCTCCTGCGGTGGCACCGGCGAGAGATCGGCGAACACGACCCCGTCGGCGTAGTCGGCCTGCAGGCGGTCGGCGACCGCCAAGGCGACGGTCGTCTTCCCGATCCCCCCGACCCGGTGACCGTCACGAGCGGAGCATCGCGGATCCGCTCGACGACGCGCGCGATGTCGGCGTCACGGCCGATGGGCGCGTTCCGTAGCCGCGGGAGTGCTCGCCGGATCCGGCCGGCGTCGACGTGCACCTCGGCGACGAACTGGTACCCGCGGGCGTGGATCGTCTTGATGACACGCTGGGCCTGGCCGTCATCGCCGACGGCCCGCCGGGCGGCCTTGACCCGCGATGTGAGCGCCGACTCCGACACGAACCGGTCGCCCCAGATCGCATCGAGCAGCTCCTCCTTCGACACGACCCGGTCGTGGTTGGACATCAGGTGGTGGAGCAGCTCGAACACCTGAGGCTCGACATGGACGGCACCGGTGGGCCCGGACAGCGTGAACCGCTTGTCGTCCAGCTGGAACTCCCCGAACCGGAAGCGCACCCAGCCAGCGTCCCACAGCGTGCGATCCGGCGAGGCCGACGGCGTCCTCCTCGACGGTCCGAGCGGCCACCGATCGTCGGCACGGTGCTCCGAATCACCGATCACCGGACGGCGATCCACAGCGGGCCCCATGTCCGCCCTCACCCGTGGCAACATGATCGAACCCCGTGGTGACACAGCCGGGCGTCGCCTCGGGGCCACCCGAGGAGGGCCACATGCGCACCTACCTGGTCGTCGCCCACCGCACGCTGGTCGGCCGGTCGCTGATCGACCACGTGAGGACGCTGGGGCCGCCGGACGAGTGCCATCTGCACCTCGTCGTGCCGGTGCGGCATCCGGCCAACCACGCCTGGACCGACGGCGAGGTCGAGACCGCGGCCCGCGCCAGGCTCGAGGAGGGCCTCACCGCCTTCCGAGCGCTCGGTTTCGAGGTGAGCGGCGAGATCGGCGACGCCAACCCCGTCTACGCCGTGACCACCGCCCTGCGCACCTCACCTTTCCGCTACGACGGCGTCATCGTCTCGACGCTGCCCTCCGGCGCATCGCGGTGGCTCCACCTCGACGCCGTGAGCCGCATCCGCCGCGAGGTTGACCTCCCCGTCACACATGTCGAGTCCAGCGAGGTGACGGCGCCCAACTGACCCGCTGCTGGTCGACCTCCGCCACGCCCCGACGACCGTGGCGGCGCTGACTCGCGGCGCCGGCGCAGACGTGTTCGGCGTTGTCCGAACGCCGGCCGCGACCGTGTGCGCCGCGAGCAAGCTCGCACGTCAGGAGCCGCCCGTTCAGGTGCGACCGGCCGACCGCTTCCGCATCACGAGCGTGCTGGGCGCGACCTCGTTCCCATCGAGACGCGATGGATGGTCGGTTCGCGCACGGCTACGTCGGTAGGGGGCTCAGGCGTGGCACTCCCGGCTCCCGGCTACCGCAACATCGTGCTGGCAAGCCCGGCCGGCGCCCGTGTCGTCTCGGTCACGGTGGACATCGACACCGCACACGTCTCGTGGAGTGTGCTCGAAGGAGACGCCAGGGCGGCCATGTGCGCGGGGTAGTCGACGGCACGGGACCCTCCGTGGTGACACGCTGCAGGGGTGGGCATCGACCCGTATGAGCCCTATGGGCCGGTCGTCGGGACGACGATGCGCGTCGTCACCTGGAACGTCTGGGGGCGCTACGGGCTTGGCAGGGGCGCCAGGCCATGATCGAGGAGACCTTGGCGACGGTGGCACCTGATGTGGTGTGCCTGGTGGAGTCCTGGTCGGGTCCGCAGGCGAACCAAGCCGAGCTGATCGGGAAGCGACTGGGCCTCCAGCACAGCCTCTTCGTCGGCGACTGGCAGCAGGAGGACTGGGGTGTCGGGGATCGGCCTTGTCTCAAGCTGGCCCATCGCAACGCACGAACGCCGCCCTCTGCGAGGCCAGGACGGCTCCGGGCTTGGAGAGGCCTTGTTCACGACACTCGAGGGCGACCGCGGGCTCATCCAGCTCTTCGTGGTGATGCTGGACGCACCGCTCGACGCCAGCGTCCTGCGGCAGGCCCAGGTACGTCAGTTGGCCGGCTTCGTTCAGGAGCGGACCCGCCGCCGCCACCCGACTGTGGTCTGCGGCGACTTCAACGCCGGGCCCGACGCCGACGAGATCCGCATGCTGACCGGCCGGTCCGCGACCGCCGCTCCCGGCCTGGTGTTCTATGACGCCTGGGAGATCGCCGGCGACGGGACGCCCGGCGTCACCTGGTCCAATCAGAACCCCCTTGCGGCCGTAGCCATGTATCCCGATCGGCGCTTCGACTACGTGCTGTCCGCCTGGCCCCGGGCGAGCGCCGTCGGTCATCCGACCCATTGCGAGCTCCTCGGGGTCGTCGCAGCGGATCAGCCCCAGCTGTCCGACCACTACGGCGTGCTCGCCGACCTCCGCTACTAGGAGCATCCCGTCCATAGGCGCCCGTTGCCGTCCGCACGCCGGTGCAAACCGTCCGATCGGCGATCGACGCCGCCTGAGCGCGACGCGGGTCCGGCCGGCCGATTCCGCTCGGCCGGCCGGAACTATTACGTGTCGCTAGGGATGGACGAACTGGCCCGACGCCACAGGACCTGATGGACCCCCCGCGTCCAGGGAGGGGTGGAGGCGGCCACGTCAAGAGACGGTCGCGCAGCCCTACAGGAACTGGGTGATGAAGGCGAGGGCCTCCGCCGTGTCCACGCGGGTGGCGTAGTTCTGTCCGGCGCAGTTGTAGTTGGTGACGAAGGCGTTGACCCCCACGATGACATTGGTGTCGTCGAGGAAGACCGGCCCACCCGAGTCGCCGAAGCAGGTGCCGCCCTTGCCGCCGCCGGGGTTGCTCGTCAAGTGCAAGAACTCCTCACCGACCTGGGACTGCCCGGCCGGGATGCTGATCAGCCGCTCCGTCGCCCGGTACCGGGTGCCGTACTCGCTGACCTGCCGGCCACCCGGGCCGGATGCGAACTCCTGGACCCCGTAGCCCACTGCGGTGAACGTCTGACTGCTCGTGAACGAGGAGGCCAGGCCCTCATCCGGGAGCGCCCCGTAGGTCTCCATGTAGACCGGTTCGGC
>Ga0126307_10000990_pt1 | contig 18689 bp, 16 predicted proteins | sample Plot28_FD_89955 | JGI IMG/M metagenome (GOLD analysis project Ga0126307, IMG submission 89955) | Serpentine soil microbial communities from UC McLaughlin Reserve, CA, USA - Plot28 | ecosystem: Environmental > Terrestrial > Soil > Grasslands | place: USA: UC McLaughlin Reserve, Lake County... | reverse complement strand
GCCGGAGCTCTGCTGCAGCTGCGACGAGTGCGGCAGCGAGACGCCCGCCTGCGCCCACGCCCACATGGTCAGGCCTGAGCAGTCGAAGCTGGACGGACCGGCGGCGGCCCACACGTACGGGCTGCCCAGTGCCGACTTCGCCGCCGCCACCGCGGTCCCGGCCCTGCCGCTGACCGGGACGCTGACCGGAGCCTCGGCGGCCGGCGGGCGGGTCTCCGTGCGACTGGCCCGGTCCTCGACGTGCGGCGCGGAGTCGAGGTAGGCCCGCCGCTCGGCCGTGGAGAGCCGGTCGAACAGCGCCTTGCTCTGCGTCGCCCGCCGGGACAGCTCGGTGCGCTTGGCGGCCAGATCGCGGGTCAGCTTGGCCGCGGCGGCCGTCGCCGCCTTGGCCTCACCGTCCGCCTTGGCCGCCGCCGCGCTGGCCTTCGCCGCCTCGGTCAGTACCGCGGCGCGCCGGGAGGCCACGACGTCGATCAGGCTGACCTGCGCGGCGAACTCGCCCGGCGACTCGCTGGACAACATCGCCCCGAAGGCCCCGAACGGGTCCGACCGGGACTCCGAGCGGACCAGCCGCTTTACCTGACTCCGGTAGGAGCTGACCGTCCGGGCGGCGGCCTGGGCCTTCCGCGTCGCGGCCTTGGAGGCGGCGGTGCGCTTGGCGAGCAGGATCCGAGCGTCGTTGTACTGCTCCGTGACCTTCTCGAACTGCTCGTTGAACGCCCGCAGCTGCGCCATGGCCTGCGCGGAGGTGGTCGGCGCCGGGGGGGCCGGCGTACCTGGCACGGCCTGGCCGCCGGACGCGGACAGGCCCACGGCGAGGGCCACCGCACCGGTGACGGACAGGAGTCGGAACAGGGGGGAAGTGAGTCTCGGCATTGCCACCGAGGCGGCACTCCTTGTCTTCCAGCTCGCCGACCGAGTTAGCTGACGGGTTCGGGCGTGGAAGGTGCCCTACGGCGGTGGCCGGGGAGGGGTCCAGGCCGGCCGCCGATTCACCCCAGGGAAGTGGTGGGTCCCCGGCTCGCGGCTCCGGCTGCCGCCGGACCGCAATTAGGCGGTGCCTACCGGTGCCTCCCTCGGCTGGGCGACAGACGGCCGGTAAGCCGTGGGAAGACTACGGGCTATACGGGCGGAGTCAAGCGCTGGCTGACCCACTGTGACGTGAACAGGCGCGCAGGTCACCCATTCGGGTTACTACGGTGGCCCGTCAAGAGACTGAGCGCATCTCTGAGGTGCCCAGCGGTCACGGCCAGCGCCTCTCGGGCCGTCGCCGCCGGCACGCCGGCCAGCAGCGACAGCAGTGCCACCCGGCCGTCCCCGCCGGCATCCTGGACCGCGGCCGTGCAGACCTGCGGGTCCTCCCCCGTCGCCTCGGCCACCGCCGCCGCCACCCGGGCACGCAGCTTGCCGTTGGTGGCCACCGCGCCCACCATCAGATTGGACCAGATCCGTCCACAGCGGACCATGGTCGCCGTGCACAGCGCGTTCAGCACCAACTTCTGGGCGGTGCCGGCCTTCATCCGGGTCGATCCGGTGACCGCTTCCGGTCCGGTGTGGACGGCCACATGAACGTCCACTTCGGAACCTGCTGCGGCGGCGGGGTTGCCGCTGACCAGCACGGTGGCCGCGCCGCGGGCCGCAGCCGTGCGCACTGCCGCGACCGCGTACGGCGTCCGGCCGCTGGCGGTCACACCCACCAGCACGTCCCCGGGACCGGCGAGCGCGCCGACCTCAGTGCCTGTGGCGGTGTCGTCCTCGCCGTCCACCGCGCCGTCGAAGGCAGCCACGTGCGCCGTCCACCGCCCCGGCTCCAGCCCGTACGTCGGGCGCAGCTCGTCGGCGTCCAGCGCGGCCAGCCGGCCGGAGGTGCCGGCGCCGACCACGTGCACCCGACCGCCGGAGCGCAGCACGCCCACCACCAAGTCGACCGCACGGGCGAGCTCCGGCAGGGCGGAGGCCACCGCGGCCGGCACGGTGGCGTCCTCCGCCAGCACGAGTCGCAGCACGTCCGCGGTGGGCAGCCGGTCGATGTCGGTGGTCGTCGGGTTGCGACCCTCGGTGGGCGAGTCGACCCGCACACTGGTCATCCCGCTCCCCCGTCCGTCTGCGTCACCTTCGTCAGGCCGCCGGGCGTGTCCGGGTCCAGTCCCAGCCGGCGGGACAGCGCCTCCGCGGTGAGCTGGCCCGGCACCACGAGGGCCAGCGGCGCCAGCGCCTCGGGCAGGTCCGGGCCGGGCAGCGCCGCGGTGCAGGCGGCGGCCAGCGCCGGGCCGCCGCCGATGCCGTAGACCGGGGCGCCAGCCGCCCGCAGCCGGTCCGCCAGCCCGAGCACGCCGGGCAGCACCGGGCCGTCCGCGGCGGCCACCAGCAGCGCCGGCGTACGGGCGCCGACCACCGCGATCGGGCCGTGCAGGAGATCCGCATAGGACAGTCCACTGGCGTCGATCGCGCAGGTCTCGCGGATCTTCAGGGACAGCTCCCAGGCCGTGGAGGAGGCGAACCCGCGCCCGGACACGACCAGTCCGTCCACATCGGACAGGCGTTCGGCCAGCTCGGTCGCGGCGGCCGCGGTGTCGAGGGCGGCCTCCACCGCGGCCGGGACGGTGCGCAGCGCGCTGCCCAGCGCGGGATCGGCGCCGAGGCCGAGCGCGAGCACGACCAGCGCGGCCAGCTGGGTGGTGTACGTCTTCGTGGCCGGCAGCGCCCGCTCGGGGCCGGCCGCGGTGACCAGGACCAGCTCGGCCGCCGCGGCCAGCGGGCTGCCTGCGTCGTTGGTGACCGCCACCGTGCGAGCGCCGCAGTCGCGGGCCCAGACCAGGGTCTCGACGATCTCCGCGGTCCGGCCGGACTGGGACAGCGCGACGGCGAGCACGCCGGACAGGTCCAGCCGGCGGCGATAGAGCGTGGCGACCGACGGCGAGGCCGGGGTCGCGAGCCGGCCGGCGCCGACCTCGCACAGGTAGCGCCCGTAGTGCGCGGCCGCGTCGGACGAGCCGCGGGCGACGAAGAGCACCTGCCGGGTGCGGGCGGCCAGCGCGGCCACCTCCGGCACCTGGGGCAGCAGCGTGTCCACGGTCCGGCGCAGTGCTGCGGGCTGCTCCCGGATCTCGGTGGCCATCCAGGTGCCCGAGCCGGGCGGCGCCGGCGCGGTGCTGGTCACGGCCGGACCGGCCGCGGGTCGCGGTGAGTCCCGCCGTCCGCGGTCCCGTCGGGCGCCGAGCCGACGCCGCCGCGGGCCGGCACCGGCGCGGCCGCGGCCGGGTCGCCGCCGACTGCCACCGCGCCCGCCGCCGAGCCCGCGGCCGCCGCGGGAGCCGCCGGAGCGACCGGAGCGACCGAGGTGGCCGGGTCGCCCGCGACCCCGGGCGCCGCGGAGCTGAGCGGGGCGAGCTGCACGGCCGCGGCGCCGCCCGGCCCCGGCGCGACCCCGTCCAGAACGTCGCCGGCCGTCGCCGAGCCCGGAGGGGAGCCGGCTGCCACCCCAGCCGCCGGGGCGGTGGGGACCGTCCCGGCGACCAGCTCGCCGCCGACCCAGGTGGCCCGGGCGCTCAGGTCGTCGCCGAGCCAGACCAGGTCGGCGACCGCGCCCGGGGCGATCCGGCCGAGGTCCGGGCGGGCGACCAGGTCGGCCGGCAGCCGGGTGGCCGCGTCCACCGCGGACCGCAGGTCGACGCCGGCAGCCACCGCGTTGGCCACTGCGGCGTCCAGCCGCAGCCCGGACCCGGCCAGCGTGCCGTCCGCCCGCCGGGGCAGCCCCAGCGGGTCCACCGAGACCCGCTGGCCGCCCAGGTCGTACGTCCCCGGGGGCATCCCGGCGGCCGCCACCGCGTCGGTGACCAGCACGACCCGCCCGGCCGCGGCCGCGAAGGCGAGCCGGCAGACCGGCGCGGCCACGTGGTGCAGGTCGGCGATCAGCCCGCAGGCCAGCCGCGGGTCGGCCAGCGCCTGGCCGACCAGCCCCGGCTCGCGGTGGTGCAGCGGGCGCATCGCGTTGAAGAGGTGCGTGACCAGCCGGGCGCCGGCGTCCGCCGCCGCCTCGGCCTGCGCGGCGGTGGCGTCGCTGTGCCCGATGCTGACCAGCACGCCGGCGGCGGTCAGCCGGCGGATCGCGTCCAACGCGCCGGGCAGCTCGGGCGCCAGCGTGTGGATCCGGAGCAGCCCGGGCGCCGCCGCGAGCAGCGCGTCGACCGCCTCCGGGGTGGGGTCGCGGAGCAGGGCCGGGTTGTGCGCGCCGTGCCGGCGCCGGGACAGGAACGGCCCTTCCACGTGCACGCCCAGCACCCGGGCGCCGGCGAGCGCGGGCAGCGCCGCGGTCCGCCGCACCGCCTCGACCAGCTCGGGCACCGGCGCGGTGATGAAGGTCGGGAGGAACGCGGTGACCCCGGTCTCCGGCAGCCGCCGGGCCACCTCGGCCCAGCCGTCCGGGTCGGCGGCGACGAGGTCGACCCCGAAGCAGCCGTTGACCTGGACGTCGATCAGCCCGGGCGCCAGCACGCCGGCGGGCAGCACCACGTCGGGGCGGATCCCGCCGTACGTCTCCCCCGCAGCGACGCCGACGATCCGGCCGTCCTCGACCGCCACGCACGCGGGGCCAAGCGGCACGTCGTCGGCGACGACACGCGGCGCGCTGATCACGCGCATGAGACCTCCCCCGGAGCGGGAACCATTGACACTGTCCTCCACGGTCTGGTCCACTTCCGGACTAGACCGGTCCATACCAGTTGCGGCGAACTGTAGCCGCGGGAGGGAAGAGCGCGCAATGGCGCCTCCGCCAGCCTCAGCAGGGAGCGAGCGCAGGGCCGGCGCCGGCATCGACCACCGCAGCCCCGTCCCGAAATACAGCCAGCTCCGTGAGATCGTGCTGGACCTGATCGAGACCGAGCTGGACGCGGACCAGTCGATCCCGTCCGAGCGCGAGCTGTCCGCCCGCTTCGGGCTGTCCCGGATGACCGTCCGGCAGGCGGTCGACCACCTGGTGTCCGAGGGCCGGCTCTACCGGGTGCAGGGCAAGGGCACGTTCGTCGCGCGCCCGAAGATCGAGATGCCGTTGCGGCTGACCTCGTTCACCGAGGACATGCGCGCCCGCGGGCTCGATCCGGGCTCCCGGGACCTGGACCGGCGCACCGACCCGGCCAGCGCGCACCTGGCCCGGGCGCTGGAGATCGCGCCGGGCGACCCGGTGCATGTGATCGAGCGGCTGCGGACCGCGGACGGCATCCCGATGGCGGTGGAGCGCTCGCACGTCCCGGAGGGGGTTGCGCCGGGGCTCGCCGACGAGTCGCTGGCCGGCCGGTCCCTCTACGACGTGCTGGCCTCGACGTACGGGGTGCTGCTGGACCGCGGCGAGCAGACAATCGAGGCCGGCATCGCCGATCCCACCGACGCCGCGCTGCTCGACCTGCCCGCCGGCGCGGCCGCGGTGCTGCTGCTCCAGCGGCGGTCGTTCGCCGGGGACCGGCCGGTCGAGTTCGTGGTCTCGACCTACCGGGCGGACCGCTACCAGCTGCACGTCACGCTCGAGGTGTCCCGGTCCGGCACCGGGTCGCGCGGCTGAGCCCCCGAGTGCCGCGGAGCGGCTGCGCAGTCCGCCGGCCCACCGCGTAGTCCGGCAGCCGGCTGGGCAGTCCACCAGCCCACTGCGTAGTCCGGCAGCCCCACTGCGCAGTCCGCCAGCCGGCGGGGCAGTCCGCCAGCCCACTGGGCAGTCCGCCAGCCGGCTGGGCAGTCCACCAGCCCACTGGGCAGTCCGCCAGCCGGCTGGGCAGCTGCGACAGCTCAGCCGCCGGTGAAATTGTTCTCTCGCCGCCGGACCGCTCTGTCGTCGGTGGAATTGTTCTGTCGCCGGAACCGCTCAGCCGCGGGAATCGGCTCAGTCGTCGCGCGACGTGCTCAGCCGCGCTGGTCAGGGGGTGCCGCCGGGGACGTCGTCGACGACATGCACCGCCGCCTCCTCAGCGGACGCGCCGGCTCCGGAGATGCCGGCGTCGTAAGCGATCATGTCCTTCTCGGTGTCCGACTCCAGCCCCTCGTCCGGTGCGACCAGCCGGCCCGCCCGCGGGTCCTGTTCGGCGAACTCGGCCGCCGGCACGTCGGTGTCCCCGCCGGCGTCGGCGACCAGCTGCTCGACCTCGGGGTCGTCGAGGTCGGCCTCGGTGGCCAGCCGGGCGTCGCCGCTCTCCCCGATGTTGACGTCCTCGCTCCCCGGCCGGACGCCGAGGATCTGGTCCACCGGGTCGCCGAGCTCCCGCTCGAGTACGTCCGGCTCGTCCTCGCCGAGCCGCCGGTCCAGCGACTCGCCGTCGCGCATCTCCGCCAGCGTGTTGCCGTAGTCGGTGCGCCGCGACGGCCGGTCGTCCGGCACCCAGCTGGTGTCGTAGACGCTGGCCTGCCGGTCCATGGTGTTGTCCGCCTCGTCGAGCGGGTCGAACGCCGACTCCGGCTCGAGCGTCGACTCCTCGTCGAAGTCCATCGTCGGGTCCTGCGGGTCGCTGCCGGAATCCATGCTGCTGCCCGGGTCCACGCTCATCGGTCGCTGCTTCCCCTTGTCGGCACCGCCGCCGGCACCCGGCGGCGACTGTATCGGGACGCCGCGGTCAGCGGCGCTGCACTGCTGTCACCCGGATCGGCGTCCCCTGCTGGCAGGTGGTCAAAACCCCGGGCTGCAGCACGCCGGTCACCCGGACCGGCACGCCGAGCGGGACGTCCTGGCCCAGCACCAGGTACATCTGGCCGGCCGCAGTCAGCACCTTGCAGCCGGGCTCGACCCCGGCCTCCACCACGCCGTCCAGGGTGACCGGGCGACCGCTGCCGCTGGGGTCACCGGGCTTGGTCGGGCGCGGCGGCACCGGGGTGGACGTGCTGCCCGGCCCGGTCGGCCCGGTCGGGCTCGGCGCCACCGTGGTGGGGCCGCCGCTGCCGCCGCCGCCCGGCTCGGTCGGAGTGGGGTCGCCGCAGCCGGACAGCAGCAGCACGGCCCCGACCGCGGGCACGCTCAGCATCATCGCTCGACGCATGCGCTCTCTGACGTCCGGCGACCGCGAGCGGTTCCGCCGGCTTGGTGCCAGCGATCTTGCCGTGCGGATACGCTCCACACCCCAGTTCGCTCACCGGAGGTGGGTCATGGCCGCTCTCGATCGTCGAACGTTCCTGCGCGGCGCGGCGGTCGCCGCCGGCGGCGCGGTGCTGGGCGGGCCCTTCCAGGGCTTCGTGGCCCGGTCCGCGGCGGCGGCCCCGGAGCCGGGACGGCGGGACCTGCGCCCGATCCCGGACCGGCGGGACGGCGTGGTCCGGCTGTGGCTGCCGACCGGCTTCCACTACCGCTCCTTCCACGACACCGAGTTTCCCGTCGTGCTCGACGACGGCACGGCGCTGCCCGGCCGGCACGACGGGATGGCCGCGTTCGGGCGCCGGGACGGCACGGTCGTGCTGGTCCGCAACCACGAGATCAACGGGCCGGGCGGGGCCTTCGGCGACCGCGGCGCGGCGTACGACCCGATGGCGCCCGGTGGCACCACGACAGTCCAGGTGACCAAGTTCGGCGAGGTGCTGCACAGCTACACCAGCCTCAACGGCACCCAGATGAACTGCTCCGGCGGCCCGATGCCGTGGGGCAGCTGGATCACCTGCGAGGAGACGGTGAACGGTCCCGACGTCGGGCCGGACTTCACCGGCGTCTCCAACGTCGCGCTCACCAAGCCGCACGGCTTCATCTTCGAGGTGCCCAGCGGCGGGCAGTCCGACCGGGAGCCGATCACCGCGGCCGGCCGGTTCGCGCACGAGGCGGTGGCGCTGGACCCGCGCTCGGGCGCGCTCTACCTCACCGAGGACAACTTCGGCTTCCCGTCGGGCTTCTACCGCTACCTGCCCCGGGTGCACCCGCTGAGCGCCGGCCGGCTCGGCGACGGCGGCCGGCTGCAGATGCTCGCGGTGACCGGCCGGCCGAACCTCGACCTCGCCGTCGACCAGCCGCGCGGAGCCGCGTACCCGGTGGAGTGGGTCGACATCGACGACCCGGCGCCGAGCTTTCCGTACACGCCGGGCCAGACCGCGCCGACCAAGAACGACCAGGCGCTGGTCTACGTGGGCAACCAGGGCCGGGCGCAGGGCGCGGCGTACTTCTCCCGGCTGGAGGGGGCCACCTACGACGACGGCGTCGTCTACTTCACCTCCACCCAGGGCGGCGGGCCGGCCGAGGGGAGCCTGGGGCCGATCGCGGACGGCTACGGCAACGGGCACGGCCAGATCTGGGGCTACGACGTCCGGGAGCGCGTGCTGCGGATGCTCTACCAGTCGCCCGGGCCGGACGTGCTCGACTTCCCGGACAACGTGACCACCAGTCCGCGGGGCACGCTCGTGGTCTGTGAGGACAACGTCAACGACAACTACCTGCGCGGGCTGACCCAGGGCGGGCAGCTCTTCGACATCGCGCTCAACCGGCTGGTCAGCAGCACCGGCGCGAACCGGTCGAACGACGAGTTCGCCGGGTCCACGTTCAGCCCGGACGGGCACACGCTGTTCGTCAACATCCAGGCCAGCCGGGGCATGAGCTTCGCGATCTGGGGGCCGTGGCACTCGATCGGCGTCTAGGGCAGTCCCGTGGGTCTTGGTGGGTGCGGACGGCGTCCGCGCGGCGGGTCCGGCGGGCGCAGGAGTGGCCGAGCGTGCTGTGGTCCGGCGCGACCTGCGGCGGGGCGACAACCCGGCGCTGCTGGCCGCCCGCGACGCGGCCGGCCGGGACGGTGGCGTGTTCGGCGGCAGGGCGGATGGTCCCGCTCGCTCGACGGACCGCCCGACGGAGCAATTGGGGTACTTTGGACATAACGTAGATCCCGGGCGTATGCTCCGGCCCGACCGGGGGCCGGGTGGAGGGACGCAGGGACATGGGAAACGGGTTCGTCACCGATCCCGGCCAGCTCACCGCGCTGGCCACGGCCCTCTACCGGCTCAAGGGACAGTACGACGCGACCACCGTCACCGCGCAGGCGACCGGCGAGGACTTCGGCAGCTGGGACGTCGAGAGCGGGATGGAGACCGTGCGGGCCAGGTGGACGCAGAAGCGGCCCGAGGTCGGCGGGCTGCTGGACCAGCTCGGGCAGGCCGTGTTCGCCGCGGCGCGGGAGTACGGGTGGACCGAGGAGCAGGCGCGGCAGGACGCTGCCGACCGGCCGGGTGGGGAGACCTCGCCCGCCGGCGGGACGTCCCCTGGGGCCGGAACGTCGCCCGGAAGTGGCACGTCACCCGGCGGCCCGACGACTCCGGGCGAGCCGACCAGCCCGGGCGACCCCACCACCCCCGGCGACCCCAGCACCCCGGCCGAGCCGACGGCCCCGGGCGACTCCACCACCCCCGGCGACTCCAGCACCCCCGGCGACCCCAGCACCGCCGGCGAGCCGACGGCCCCGGGCGACCCCACCGCCCCCGGACGTCCGGTGGACACCGACGACGGCACGCCGGACTACCGCGACACCGACTCCGACGACGACGGCATCCCCGACGCGGTGGAGAAGGACGGCAACCCGGACGCCCGGGTCAGCGACCCGGTGACCGGCACGGGCTCCGGCGGCATGGGCTCCGGCGGCATGGGCTCCGCCGGCCCGCCGTACGGGGGCGACACCGGCTCCGGTACCGACCCTGACAGCATCGGCGACCCGGTGGAGTACGGCTCCGGCGGCTCGCCCCTTCCCGGGCACGCCGCCGCCGACACCGCCCCGCCGGCCGGCCTGCTCGGCAGCGACGCGGTCGGCGGTGGCACGGGCGGCGGTGGCACGGGCGGCGGTGGCGCCGACCCGGGGGCCGGCGGGCGGGTCGGCGGCGGGTCGGGCGGCTCCGGCGGTGGGGTCGGCTCGGCCGGCGGCGCGGTCCCCGAGCATCGGGTGGCCGACCCGGCGACGCTGACCGGCGGCGGCTCGGTCGGCTCCGGCTCGGGCACCGTGGGCCTGGGCGGCGACGCGACCGGCGGTGGCACCGCCCCGGCGGCGGACCGGGACGGGCTGCCGGTGGCCGCCGCCATCGCCCCGGTCGGCCTGCTCGGCGCGGCCGGCGCGGCGGCCTGGGCGGTGCACCGCAGGAAGGCGCGAGAGGAGCAGGCCGCCCGCGCGGAGGAGGACGACGACCTGTGACCGGCGCACCGATCGGCACGTCGACAGGGGGAGCGCGGCGATGAGCGGCCGGGACCGCTGCTACGCGCTGCCGGAGTTGCAGCAGTGGGAGACGGCTCAGGTGGACCACTACGTCTGGGGCAACCCGGGCACCCTGGACGCGCTCGGCCGGGCCCACGACACCGCTGGCAACGACCTGGTCTCGATCGCCGGCAGCCTGGCCGGGATGGACGTCTCCGGTTTCTGGACCGGGGACGCCGCCACCGCGTTCACCAGCCTGCGGGACCGGGTCGCACCGGCTGTGCGGGGACTGGGCACCATGCACAAGGAGACCGCCGCCGCGCTCGGCACCTGGCAGCGACACCTCGCGGTCTACCAGGAGGACTGCGGCGCCGCGATCACCACCGGCAAGCAGGGCTGGCAGCTCTACCGCACCACCTCCTGCGACAACACCGAAGCTCAGGCGAAGATGAACGCCGGCAAGAGCGGCATCGGCACCGCGACGTCGGCGCGGGACGGCAGCGCCGGCAGCGCGAAGACCGCCCTGGAGACCGCCGCCACCAGGGCCGACGGGCCGAGCAGCCAGCCGACCGGGACCATCGGCAGCCCGCCGATGCCGCACCAGGTCTCCACCGTGCCCGGCCAGGTCGGCCAGGCGCCGTCCGGGCAGGAGCCGGTGCCGGCGATGGGACCGTTCGCGGCTGACCGGCCGTGGCCGTACGTCGACCCGGCGAACGGCCGCTACGTCCGCCCGGTGCCGGGCCCGTGGGCGATCGGCCGGCAGCCCTGGGAGTACGTGGACGGCGCCCCGTAGTTTCGTCGGCGGCCGCAGCGGAGAAACACTCCAGCGTCATGGCGACCCAGGAGTTCAGCCTCGCGTCCCCGCCGACCGGAGTGGGCCTGGAGGGCCTGCATGAGGCCGCCCGCGGCTGCCGGGCCTGCCCGCTGTGGGAGCCGGCGACCCAGACGGTCTTCGGGCTGGGGCCGGCGGACGCGCGGGTGCTGTTCGTCGGCGAGCAGCCCGGCGACGTCGAGGACCGCAAGGGCGAGCCGTTCGTCGGGCCGGCCGGCAAGCTGCTCGACCGGGCCCTGGCCGACGCCGGCATCGACCGCAGCCAGACGTACGTCACGAACGCGGTGAAGCACTTCCGCTTCACCCAGTCCGGCAAGCGCCGGATCCACCAGACCCCCGGCCCCGAGCACGTGGCTGCGTGCCACCCATGGCTGCAGGCCGAGCTGGCGCTGGTCAACCCCGAGCTGGTGGTCTGCCTCGGTGCCACCGCGGCGAAGGCGATGCTCGGCAACTCGTTCCGGATCACCAAGCAGCGCGGCCAGCTCATGCCACTGGACCCCACGACGGTGGTCGGCGGCGAAGGCAGTCTCTTCGACGAGACCGAGGACGCCGCGGTGCAGTCGGCCTGGATCATGGCCACCACCCACCCGTCCGCCGTGCTGCGGGTGCCTGGCGACCAGCGCGATGCGGCGTACGGTGCGCTCGTCGCCGATCTGAAGGTCGGCGCCGAAGCCCTGGCGCGGTAGGCGGTCAGCCCGCCGGCGGTGACCCGGCCTCCGCGCGGGCCGGCCGGGCGGCCGAGGCGTCGTAGCGGAGGAAGGCCGGCACGGCGAGCGCCGCCAGCACCACCACGACGACGCAGGCCACCCCGCCGGCGACCCAGGAGAAGGTCGCGCCGGCGACCGCGGCGGTGGCGCCCGCGCGCAGGTCACCGAGCCGCGGCCCGCCGGCCACCACCACGATGAAGACGCCCTGCAGCCGGCCGCGCATCTCGTCCGGCGCGTACACCTGCAGGATCGTCTGCCGGAAGACGGCGGAGACCAGGTCGGCAGCGCCGGCCACGGCGAGCAGCGCGACGGTGAGCCACAGCGTGCCGGCCAGCCCGGACAGCGCGACCGCGGCGCCCCAGGCGACGATCGCCACGGTCAGCGCGACGCCCTGCCGGCGCACCCGGCCGATCCAGCCCGAGGACAGCCCGCCGACCACCGCGCCGATGGCGATCGCGGCGAACAGCCAGCCGACCGCCTGGTCCCCGCCGAAGCGGGTCTCGGCCACCTCCGGGAAGAGCGCCCGGGGCATCGCGAAGACCATGGCGATGATGTCGACCACGAAGGACATCAGCAGCACCGGCTGCGCCGCGATGAAGCGCAGCCCCTCCGCCACCGATCGCAGCCCGGGCCGGGCCAGCCGGTCCGCCTCCGCTGTCGGCGGCAGCGGCGGCAGCCGGAACGCCGCGTACAGCGCGACGGTGAACAGCACCGTGTCGATCGCGTACGCGGCCGAGAAGCCGCCGGTCCGGGCGATCACCACGCCGGCCAGCAGCGGGCCGGCCACCGTGCCCACGTTGGTGACGGTGAAGTTGAGCGTGTTGGCCGCCGGCACCAGGGAGCGGTCCAGCAGCCGTGGCAGGATCGCGTTGCGGGTCGGCGAGGTCACCGCGAAGGCGGCCGACTGGACCGCGACCAGTGCCAGCAGCAGCGGCAGGTTGTCCAGCCCGGCCAGCGCCTGGGCCAGCAGCGCGAGCGTCACCAGCCAGGTCAGCCACGAGGACGCGAGCAGCAGCTTGCGCCGGTCGACGGCGTCGGCGACCGCGCCGCCCCACAGCCCGAAGACGACCAGCGGCACCAGGCCGACCACGCCGAGGATGCCGACCCAGAACGACGACCGGCTGATGTCGTACACCTGCACCGGCACCGCCACCGCGGTCACCTGGAAGCCCACGAAGGACACGCCCTGCCCGACGAACAGGCGCCGGTACGCCGGGTGGCGCAGCGGGGTGGTATCGATGGCGATCCGGCGTAGGCGGCCCTTCACCGGCGGTGGTCCCGCGCCGCGGACGGTCCCTGGGCCGCCCGGTGCACCAGCCGCTCCCTCACCCGCGGCGGCCCGTCCCCACCGCCGACCGGGCAGCCGGGCGGCGCGGCAACCGGCGCGTCACGGCGCCAGCCGCTCGACGACCCAGCCGGCGCCGTCCCGCCGGTAGCGGAGCCGGTCGTGCAGCCGGGCCGGCCGGCCCTGCCAGAACTCCACCGTCTCGGGCGTCACTCGCAGTCCGCCCCACTGCTGCGGGGCCGGGATGTCGGTCCCGTCCGGCCACCGCCGGTCCAGCTCGCCGAGCGCGTCGTCGAGAACGGCCCGGGACAGGATGACGGCCGACTGCGGGCTCGCCCACGACGCCAGCCGGCTCGCCCTCGGCCGGCTGGCGAAGTACGCCTCGGTCTCCGCCCGGGGCACCCGGGCCGCCGTCCCCGTCACCACGACCTGCCGCTCCAGCGGCACCCAGGAGAACAGCAGCGCGACCGCCGGGTTGGCGGCCAGCTCCCGGCCCTTGCGGGAGTCGTAGTTGGTGTAGAAGACGAAGCCACGCTCGTCCACTCCCCGCAGCAGCACGGTGCGCAGGCTCGGCCGGCCGTCCGGGCTGGCCGTCGCGACCACCATCGCGTTCGGCTCGGTCAGCTGGCCGGAGGCGACGGCCTCGGCGAACCACCGGGTGAACTGCGTCACCCAGTCGGCGGCGAGGTCGGCCTCTTCCAGCCGACCCCGGGCGTACGACCGGCGCATGCCGGACACAGGGACGGGATCGGGCACCAGACCATCCTCCCTCGCGTCCGGACGAGTCGCCCACCGGTGTCGCGCGGCGCACTGCCTGGTGGGCAAGATGACGGGACACGAACTGATCACCCCGGTGCCCCGACACCGCCGACTAGCTGGGAGACACCCCATGCCGGAGGATTTCAAGCCGGGCCTGGAGGGCGTCGTCGCCTTCGAGACCGAGATCGCCGAGCCGGACCGGGAAGGCAGCGCGCTGCGCTACCGCGGCGTCGACATCGAGGATCTGGTCGGGCGGATCGCGTTCGGCAACGTGTGGGGGCTGCTGGTCGACGGCAAGTTCAACCCCGGGCTGCCCCCGGCCGAGCCGTTCCCGATCCCGGTGCACTCCGGCGACATCCGGGTGGATGTGCAGAGCGCGATCGCGATGATGGCGCCGCACTGGGGGCTGGGGCAGTTCATCGACATCGACGACGAGCAGGCGCGGGACGACCTGGCCCGGATCTCGGTCACCGCGATGTCCTTCGTCGCGCAGTCCGCCCGCGGGCTCGGCCTGCCCGCGGTCCCGCAGCGGGAGATCGACAAGGCCAAGACGATCGTCGAGCGGTTCATGATCCGCTGGCGCGGTGAGCCGGACCCGGACCACGTCAAGGCGGTGGACGCGTACTTCGTGTCGGCGGCCGAGCATGGCCTCAACGCGTCCACCTTCACCGCCCGCATCGTCGCCTCCACCGGAGCGGACGGGGCGGCGGCCATCTCCGCCGCGATCGGCGCGCTCTCCGGGCCGCTGCACGGCGGCGCGCCGTCGCGGGTGCTGAAGATGCTCGACGAGGTCGAGGAGTCCGGCGACCCGGTCGGCTACGTCAAGGGCCTGCTGGACCGCAAGGAGCGGCTGATGGGCTTCGGCCACCGGGTCTACCGGGCCGAGGACCCCCGGGCGCGCACGCTACGGCGCACCGCTCAGGAACTCGGCTCCCGCCGGGTCGAGGTGGCCGAGGCGCTGGAGAAGGCGGCCATCGAGGAGCTCACCGCCCGCTACCCGGACCGTCCACTCAGGACCAACGTGGAGTTCTGGTCGGCCGTGGTGCTGGACTTCGCGGAGGTCCCGCCGCACATGTTCACGTCGATGTTCACCTGCGCCCGGACGGCCGGCTGGAGCGCCCACATCATGGAGCAGAAGCGGCTGAACAAGCTGGTCCGGCCATCCGCGACCTACCAGGGCCCCGGCCCGCGCAAGCCGGAGGACGTCGAGGGCTACGACGAGATGCCGCCGCAGTTCAAGGGCGGCATCGATACCGCGGTCGGCTGACCTGGCGTGCCCCGCCGGTATCGGTGAATTCCCCCGCCGCCGAAGATCTACCTGAGACGCCCTCGCGTCCGGGGGCGGGGGCGTCGCCGGCCCACCGGCGGTTGCCACACTGGAGCGGTGACCAACGCTTCGATCGTCCTGCCCGAGCAGCTCAGGCCCCGGGACGGCCGCTTCGGCTGCGGCCCGTCCAAGGTCCGGCCGGACGCGCTCGCCTCGCTGGCCGGCGCCGGCGCCGCGCTGATGGGCACCTCCCACCGGCAGGCTCCGGTGCGAGGCCTGGTGCGGCGCGTGCGGGACGGCCTGTCGGCGCTCTTCGCGCTGCCGGACGGTTACCAGGTGGTGCTGGGCAACGGCGGGGCCACCGCATTCTGGGACGCGGCGGCGTTCGGGCTGGTCCGGGAGCGGTCCGAGCACCTGGTCTTCGGCGAGTTCTCCGCGAAGTTCGCCGACGTGACTGCCGGGGCGCCGTTCCTGGGGTCGCCGGTCGTCGTCGCGGCCGACCCGGGCAGTGCGCCGGCGGTGCGCCCGGAGTCCGGTGTGGACTCCTACGCCTGGCCGCACAACGAGACCTCGACCGGCGTGATGGCGCCGGTGCGCCGGCCGGCCGGTGCCGACCGCGGCGCGCTCGTGCTCGTCGACGCGACCTCGGGGGCCGGCGGGCTGCCCGTCGACGTGACCGAGACCGACGTCTACTACTTCGCCCCGCAGAAGAACTTCGGCTCCGACGGCGGGCTGTGGATCGCCCTGTTCTCCCCGGCCGCGCTGGAGCGGGTGGCCGCGGTCGCCGCGAGCGGGCGGTGGATCCCGCCGTCGCTGGACCTCGCCACCGCGGTGGACAACTCGGGCAAGGACCAGACGTACAACACCCCGGCAGTCGCGACGCTGTGGCTGCTGGCCGACCAGATCGAGTGGATCCTCGGCAACGGCGGGCTGGAGTGGGCGGTCGGCCGCACGTCGGACTCGTCGTCCCGGCTCTACACCTGGGCGGAGAAGTCGCCGTACGCGGCGCCATTCGTCGCCGACCCGGCGCTGCGCTCACTGGTGGTCGGCACGGTCGACTTCGCCGACTCGGTGGACGCGGCCGCCGTGGCCAAGGTGCTGCGGGCGAACGGGATCGTGGACACCGAGCCGTACCGCAAGCTCGGCCGCAACCAGCTGCGGATCGGCATGTTCCCGGCGGTCGAGCCGGATGACGTGGAGGCGCTGACTGCCTGCATCGACCACGTGGTCGAGCGGCTGGCATAGTTCCGCCGGGCTCCGCGCGTCTTGTCCGGTGTGATGGACGCGGACGCGGAGCGGGAGTTCAACGCGGCGGCGACCGACCTGCGGCTGGCGCTGGCGGCCGCGCTCGGCCGGCTGACGCCCCGGCAGCGGGCGGTGGTCGTGCTCCGCTACGCCGAGGACTTGCCGGAGAGCGAGGTCGCGGCCGTGCTCGACGTCTCGGTCGGCACTGTCCGCAGCACCGCCTCCGGTCCGGACGGGTGGTCGCTGAGCGCGAGGTGGCCGCGCCGGGCCGGGAGCTGACGGCAGTGTGGCTGGCACCGCTGGACGGGGTGCCACCGCCGGGGGCGGTAGTGCTCTGAGCCGAGCGATCACGTTTGCGCGTGTCCTCGTTCCGACACGCCGTACGTCAGGGCCGTCTCCGGCCGACACACCGTACGTGAGGCTGTTTCCGGCGAGCCGGCGGGCAAGGGAGATCGCGCTTCCGGCCGAGGCGCCGGTGCCGGCCGCGTGTCGGTGCGGGAGGCGGTCGGGTGGCGCCCGTAGCCTCGGCGCACGGGGATTTGTCGACGGGGCGGAGGCGGTGCGGATGCGGCAGCTGCGGCTGGTCGGCGTCGCCGGGGACGGCAGCAGCCTGCTGCTGGAGACCCCCACCGGCGAGGCGTTCCGGCTGCCGCTGGACGAGCGGGTGCGGGCCGCCTGCCGGGGTGACCTGGCTCGGCTCGGGCAGATCGAGATCGAGCTGGACAACCCGCTGCGGCCGCGGGAGATCCAGGCCCGGGTCCGGGCCGGCGAGTCGGCCGAGGAGGTCGCCGCGTCGGCAGGGATGCCGCTGGACCGGGTGCTCCGCTTCGCCTACCCGGTGCTGCAGGAGCGGCACCGGGTGGTCGCGCAGGCGCGGGCGGCCCGGCCCCACCCGAAGCGGCCGGCCACGCTGGCCGAGCTGGTCGACGAGCGGCTGGTCGGCCGCGGCACCGACGCGGCGACGCTGCGCTGGGACGCCTGGCGGCGCGAGGACGGGCGGTGGACGGTCCGGCTGAGCTGGCGGCACACGGCCGAGCACTCGGCCACCTGGACCTTCCAGCTGGCCAGCCGGACGCTGCAGCCGGAGGACCCGGCGGCCCAGCAGCTGAGCGCGGAGGAGTTCCACGCCCGGACGATCACGGCGGTGACGCCGCTGGCGATGGCGGCGCGGGTGTCGGGACGGTCCCGCCCGGCCGGTGCGGCCCCGGGCGCGGTCCCGCCGCCGGGAGCGGACCGGCCGGCCCGTGGGGTCGAGGCGCGGGCCGGCTCGGTCCGGACCGGTACCGACCCCGGTACGGAGCGGGCGGCCGGGACCCCGGCCAGCCACCGCCCCGCTGACGCCCGGGCGCGCCGGTCCGACCGAGCCGCACCGGATGGCGCGTCCCCGGCCGGCGCCGGGGACGCCCGCCGGGCGGCCGGGCGGTCCGGTGCGGCGGAGGCAGCACCCGCCGGCACGGATCAGGCCGGCACGGATCAGGCCGGCACGGATCAGGCCGGCACGGATCAGGCCGGCACGGATCAGGCCGGCACGAGTCAGGCCGGTCAGGCGACAGCCGACCGGTCGGGCGCGGCGGAGACCGCCTCCACCGGCCCTGGGGCGGCTAGGGCACCGGCCGGCCGCGCCACCGGCACCGAGGGCGCGGTCGGCCGGGCGGCGGGAGGCGCCGGCCGGCCCGGCGGGGCCGACCCGGCCGGGCGGGCGCGGCCGAGCGCGGGCAGCGGTGGCTCCGGCGCCGGGGCCGACCTGGACGCGGACCGCGGCCGCCGCGCCGCCGTACCGGCCTGGGACGACATCCTGCTCGGCGTGCGACGCCGGCACTGACGCCGGCACTGACGCCGGCACTGACGCCGGCACTGACGCCGGCACTGGCACCGCCGGCACTGGCACCGCCGGCGGCGCCGCCCCGGGCCCTGCGCCGGCGGCGAAACTGAGGTGAACGCAGCCCCGCGGGTGCCTACTCTCAATTATCGTGTCCGCGCAACGCCGGTCGTCGTACCGATCCCTGTGGCGCCTGCGGACGTATGCCCGCCCGCACGCGGCCGGCTTCGTCGGGATGGCCGTCGCGGCCCTGGTGTCGGAGCTGTCCCCGGTGGCCGTCCCGCTGATCGCCCAGCGGGTGGTCGACGACGCGATCCGCACCGAGGATCGCAGCGCGCTGCTCCCGCTCGCCCTGCTCGCCCTCGTCCTGGGCCTGCTCGAAGCGGTCGCCGTGCTGGTGCGCCGCTGGGTGATGACCCGCAGCGCTCTGGGTCTGGAGACCGACGTACGCCGCGACCTTTACGGGCACCTGCAGCGGCTGCCGGTCGCCTTCCACGACCGCTGGCAGTCCGGTCAGCTGCTGTCCCGCGCGACCGGGGACCTGGCCACGATCCGCCGCTTCGTCGGGTTCGGCCTGGTCTTCCTCATCGTCAACGCGACCACCTGCCTGGTCGTCGGCGTCATGATGGCGTTCTCGTCCTGGCCGCTCGCGCTGTT
>Ga0126307_10000989_pt1 | contig 18699 bp, 19 predicted proteins | sample Plot28_FD_89955 | JGI IMG/M metagenome (GOLD analysis project Ga0126307, IMG submission 89955) | Serpentine soil microbial communities from UC McLaughlin Reserve, CA, USA - Plot28 | ecosystem: Environmental > Terrestrial > Soil > Grasslands | place: USA: UC McLaughlin Reserve, Lake County... | reverse complement strand
TGGCTGCAGACCGTGGTGTTCGCGCTGACCGCGGTGGGAGCGCTCGCGCTCGCCTTCGTCCCGGGACGAAGGCGAGCGCGAGCGCTCCCACCGCGGTCAGCGCGAACACCACGGTCTGCAGCCACTGGATCCCGTCGACCTGGCCCCAGATGCTGAACGGCGAGGTGCGGTCGATCTGGCTCTTCACCGTCCGCTCGTAGAAAGTGGCGAGGCCGGGATCGAGCGCCGGTAGCAGGAGCATCAGTGCCGCCACCGCGAGGAACGACGCGCCGAAGAGCGCCACCGGTCGCAAGCCGCGCGGCCGTAGGCCACACTCGCCGGCGGCATAGAGCGGCGCGAGCACGAGCGGGGCGAACTTCGCGGCCGCCGCCAGCGCCAGGCTCGCGCCGCGCGCCGCGGGCCGGGCGAACAGCGCCAGCGACCAAGCGAGCACCGCCGCGATCAGCGAGTCGTTGGAGTTCGATTGAAGCGCGAAGTCGGTGTACGGGTAGGCGAGCCACGCGAAGGCGAGGGCAGCGGCGAGCTGGTTTCCGCGGCGGCCGGGACGCAGACGCCGCGCGCAGAAGATCAGCCCCGCGACGGCGGCAAGGTCGAAGAAGATCGCGGCGGCGTGGGCGGAGGGAAGCTCGTCCCACTCGCCGTCCCACGGAAGCGCGAGCTCGAACGGGACGTAGGCGTAGTAGTTGAACGGCCCGTACGTGTCGCCGAAGCGGTTGTCCTCGGGGAACTGGTTCTCGCCCCAGACGGTCTCGCCGTGCGTGATCCGGTCGGCGCCGATCGTGCCGGCGTAGCCCACGTCGATGACACCGGAGTCGACGACGTTGATCGTGATCCGGAAGGCGACGAGGACGACCGCGGCGATCGCGAGCCAGCTCGCTCGGGCGCTCGGCCGCAGGCCCTCACCCCCGCGGAACCCGACCCAGAGCGTGCGAATGAGCAGATAGGCGAGCGTCGGATAGACGAACGGCACCGAGACGCCGATCTCGCCGCGGTTGAAGAAGACGTGTGAGATGCCGAACGAGAGCAGCACGAGCAGATCCAGGTGCGCGATCCGGAACGGCCGGCGCCAGTCGAGGAGGCCGAGCAGGAAGACGAGGGACAGCGGGATCCAGACGTACGGCGCGTTGAGCACGTGGCCGAACTGGCCGCCGTAGCCGCGTGCCATCGGCCAGGCGACCTGGTAGCCAGTCCACGACTCGCGGATCTGCCCGCTGACGCCGTCGACCTTGACCTGGGCGACCTCGTCGTCGCCGCTCTTGTATCCGACCTGCCAGGCGCCGTCGTCGGTCGTCTGGATCGCCGTCGTGAGCTGCCCGTAGCGCTCGCTCTGCTCCGCGACCTTCGGATCCTTGTCGGCGATCCGGATCGCGACGCGGGATGCGACCTCATAACCCTCAGGCTTGGGCGGGAAGAAGTCCGGGGGCGCGGGCGACGGCGCCGTCGATCCCGGCAGCGGCTCGGCCGCGACGGCCGTGGTCGGCGCCGGGGCGAGGAGGCAGAGGACCGCGGCGCCCGCGAGCGCCGCTAGCCGAACGTCCACAGCTTGTTGCCGATGAAGTTCACCGGCATCGCCAGCGCCACGGCGAGCGCCTGCGCCGGCAGTTCAGCGAGCCCGGCCGAGGAGACGAGCAGCTCGAGCAGAGCCAGGTTGAACGCGAGGCCCACGAGGCTGACGGCGAAGAAGCGCGCCGCCTGAAAGCCGGCGTGGCCCTCGCGCGCCCCGAACGTCCAGTGCCGGTTGAGCACGAAGTTGTTGCTCACCGCGACGCAGAACGCGCCGACGGCGGCGGGAATGTGGTGGATGTCGAGGACGCCGGTCAGAAGCGCGAAGACGAGCAGGTTGACGACGTAGCCCGAGCCGCCGACGAGGCCGAACTTGAAGAGCTGGACCCAGTTCGCGGGCTCGCGTGTGCCGAGGTGGATGCGGCGGATCAGGCGCCAGGTCCAGTGAGCCGCACGCGCCGCGGAGCCCTCGCCCGAGATCCACGCAGGGCGCTCGGCAGCCCCGCGGCCCGGCGAGCTCATCGCGCGGCTCCCCCCGCGGCGCGCTGCCCGCCGAAGTAAGCCGTGACGAGGCCGGCCACGTCACGCGTAGACCACTGGGCGCGGCGCTTCGTGATCCCCGCGTCGAGCCCGCAGAGGAGAAGCGGCACGAGCGAGTCGCCGGCGGCGAGGGACCCGTGGCTGCCGCCGGGACAGTGGTGGGCGCCGCCCCAGTCGACGCACTCGTAACCGGGCGCGAGCGAGACCACGACCTCACCGGCGTGCGGCGCGCTCAGCGCCGACCAAAGGCGGGCCAGGGCATCCGGGTACTCGGGGAACTCGAGGCGATCACCGTTGCGATCGGCTTCGAGTGCGGCGAGGTCGCCAGCGACGTGCCAGCCGCGGTCGCGGCAGTCGAGCGGGCGGCCGCCCGGGCGGAAGCGGAGCGTGGTGCCCGCACGCTCGACCACGGCCTCAGCCCGGGGAGGCGGAGGCCCGGGGATTGCGTCGCGCAGAAGCGGCGCCCCGTCGACCTCGAGCCAAGCGCAGAGGTCGACGCCGTCGAGCTTTCGAAGCCGCTCGCGCACCGCGTGATGGGCGCGTACGCCAGCGGGCCCGCCGGCCAGCACGTAGATCGCGGCGGCCCGCGCGCTCGGGCTTACGGCGAGCTCGGCGCTGCCCGGATCCGCCTGGTTCGGCTGGAGGACGGTCCAATCGGCGCCGAGGATCTCGCTCAGCGCGAGTGGCTCGGAGACGTCGGTCTGGGCATGGTCGGCGACGACGATCATCGCGTTGCGCTCGAGGAACGCCTCGAGGCCGCCGGAGGCCTCGATGAGCTCGCCGAGCGCCGCGTCCGCGTGCGCGATCGAGTCGGGCTGCGCGTCGGGGCCGTGCTTGTGGGAGTGGTAGTCGTTGTCCGGCAGCGAGAAGAGCAGGAAGTCGTAGAGGTCATGCTCGACGAGCTCGCGCCCGCAGCAGGCGGAGTACTCGTCACGGGTGCCCGGGCGCGCGAGGGTCGGCTTGCAGGGGACGCGGCGGCTCGAATAGAGCTCGCCGTAGAACAGCTCGTCAGGACCCCAGGTCGCGTGACGGAACGAGGCCGCGACCGCGACCCGGCGCAGGAGCCCCTCGAGCCCCATCTCGTGCCGGGTGCGCCCGCGGTAGATGAGAAACGGCGTGCAAGCCGTACGGACGCCGTGGTCGCCGAGGCGCTCGAACACCGTCTCCACCTCGTCGGAGAGGTGCGCGAGGTTCATGTTGTAGACCGTGTCGTAGAGCGAGCGGAAGAGGCCAAAGGCTCGGGTCGCCTCGAACGAGCTGCCGTACTCCACGTAGCGGCGCTCGGCGCGGTGATACCAGTTCATGCCGCTGATCCAATGGCGGTCGGGGCCCTCGCCGGTCGTGATCTCCGACGTGCAGACCGGCGTCACCGACGGGAAGGACGCGACGCAGTCCTCGACCAGCGTTCCGCGCTCGAGCAGGCTCGCGAACGTTGGTGCGACTCCTCCGGCCACCGCGCGCTGGAGCTTGTCCGTCCGCAGCGAGTCGACGACGCAGAGGACGAGCTTGCGTGCGGTCACCGCAGCGACCGCAGCCCCTCGTACTTGCGATCCGCGCGGCGGCGCTGGGCGGACGAGAGATACAAGACGCCGAGGAGCGCGACGAGCCCGACCGGCTGGACGACGAGCGAGAGTCCCGCGATCGCGAGCGCGCCGAGGGCGATGATCGCCCCGGTGAAGCCGCCCTCACCGGCGCGCTCGCGGGCGCCTTGGGCGACATTGGAGACGACCTCGAACGCGCCGAGCGCGATCGGCGCCCCGAGGATCCAGCCCGGCCAGGCCGGATGGTCCTCGGCCGAGAGCGAGAGGCCGTAGACGGCCGCGCCGACGACAGCGGCGACCGCAGCGAGTCCGAGTCCGACCGCGTCGCGCCGCCCGACGGCGCCCGCGAGCGCTCCGGCGGCCACCGCGAGTCCGATTCCCTGGAAGTACTCCATCGGCGCCGCAGGCTACCCATCGTCCGAAGCCGCCGCCGCTAGCGTGCCGCTCGTGATCTCGGCATCTGGCGAACACGGCCCATGGGCGCGTCGCGGGGCGCGGGCGAGCGACCGCGCGAGCTACTCGGATGCGTCCACGATCCCATTCTGGCTCGATGCGACACAGCGGCCGGCCGCGACCGCGCCGCTCGCGGGCGAGCGCGAATGCGACCTCGCGATCGTCGGCGCCGGGCTGGCCGGCCTGTGGGCTGCGGTCCTGGCGGTCGAGGACGAGCCGAGCCGTGACGTGGTGGTGGTCGACGGGGCGCGGATCGCCGACGGCGCGAGCGGCAGGAACGGCGGCTTTCTCGCCTCGTCGCTCACGCACGGCGTCGCGAACGGGATGGCGCGCTTCCCGGAGGAGATGCCGACGCTCGAGCGACTCGGCCTCGAGAACTTCGCGGCCGTCGCCGACGCGGTGGAGCGCCACGGCATTGCTTGCGGGTTCGAGGCCAGCGGCGACCTCGACGTCGCCGTCGAGCCGCACGAGGTCAAGTGGCTCGCCGATGAGGCCGCTGTCCTGCGGGCGCTCGGCCACGAGGTCGAGCTGCTCGACCGCGAGCGCGCTTGGGCCGAGGTCCACTCGCCGGTGTTTGAGGGCGCGCTCTGGCGGCGGTCCGGCGCCGCGCTCGTCGACCCGGCACGCCTTGCGTGGGGCCTCGCCCGGGTCGCTGCGGAGGGCGGCGCGCGGCTGCACGAGCGGACCCGTGTCGAGGCGATCGAGCGGGGCGGGGCGGGGGTCGAGCTTCGGCTCGCGGGCGGGCGCCTGCGCGCGCGCAAGGCCCTGCTGGCGAGCGGCGCCTTCCCCGGACTCGTCGGCGACATCCGCCGGCGCGTGGCGCCGGTCTATGACTACGTACTCGTCACCGAGCCGCTGACCGCGAAGCAGCGCGAGGCGATTGGCTGGCCGAACCGCCAGGGCGTCGGCGACGTTGCGAACCGCTTCCACTACTACCGACTGACGGAGGACGACCGGATCCTCTGGGGTGGCTACGACGCGATCTACCACTACGGCGGCGGCATCGGGCCGCGCTTCGAGCAGCGCGAGGAGAGCTTCGCGAGGCTCGCGAGCCACTTCTTCACCGCCTTCCCGCAGCTCGAGGGGGTCCGCTTCACGCACCGCTGGGGCGGCGCGATCGACACCTGCAGCCGCTTCTTCGCCTTCCACGGCACCGCGCTCGACGGTCGCGCCGCCTACACCGTGGGCCACACCGGCCTTGGCGTCGGAGCGAGTCGCTTCGGCGCGCGGGTGGCGCTCGACTTGCTCGCGGGCCGCGAGAACGAGGCCACTCGCCTGAGGGCGATCCGGTCAAAGCCGCTGCCGTTCCCGCCCGAGCCACTTCGGTGGGGCGCGATCGAGCTGACGCGCAGCCGCCTCGCCGCCGCCGATCGGCGCGGCGGCCGGCGCGGACTGTGGCTTAGGACATTGGACCGGCTCGGGCTCGGCTTCGACAGCTAGGTCCCGTGCCGCGCGCGCCGTGCGCCGGTTGCTTCGTTGCGCCACACTGACGCCCGTGCCCGAGAGCCACGAGCAGGCGACGCCGCCGGAGGGGACGCCGGTTTCGCAGTCGGCGCGCCGGCACCGGCGCTCGCACACGACCGCGCGGGACCTGGAGCGGTACGCGTCGCTGTTCGCGCAGCGCACTCGGGTCATGCGCTCGAGCGCGATGCGCGACCTGATGGAGATCACCGCCCGGCCGGAGGTGATCTCGCTCGCCGGAGGGTTGCCCGACACCTCGACCTTCCCATCGGAGAGTTTCGCGGCGCAGATGACGCGGATCGCGCAGGAGAGCTCCGCGGAGGCGCTCCAATATGGGCCCACGGAGGGGTTCGCCGAGACCAAGGACTGCGTCCGGGAGGTCATGCGCGCCGAGGGAATGGACCCGGACCCCGAGGATGTGATCATCACCACGGGCGGCCAGCAGGCGATTGACCTGGTCGCCAAGGCCCTCGTCGACCCGGGTGACGTCGTGATCGCCGAGGGCCCCACCTATCCGGGCGCCGTGCCGGTCTTCTGCTCCTACCAGGCCGAGACGCTCCAGGTGCCGATGGACGCGGACGGCATGGTGATCTCAGAGCTCGAACGGCTGCTCGAGCGGCTGGCCGCTAACGGCAGGCGGCCGAAGTTCATCTACTCGGTGCCGAGCTTCCAGAACCCGGCTGGGGTGACGATGTCCCCTGAGCGCAGGCGACGGCTCGTCGAGATCGCAAGAGAGCGCGAGCGGCTGGTCCTCGAGGACAACCCCTACGGCCTGCTTCGCTACGAGGGCGAGGCAGCCGAGCCGCTCTACAAGCTCGACGGTGGCGACTACGTCCTTTACCTCGGCACGCTCTCGAAGATCCTGTCGCCCGGCATCCGGCTCGGCTGGCTCTGCGCGCCGCCGCCGGTGATGGAGAAGGTGGTGCTCGGCAAGCAGGCCGCGGACCTGTGCACGTCGACCCTGACCCAGTACTTCGTACGCGAGTACTTCGGCGAGGGGCGCTGGCGCCAGTACGTGCATGATCTCTGCGGGATCTACCGCGAGCGCCGCGGCGCGATGCTCGATGCGCTCGAGCGCTGCTTTCCGGCGCAGGCGAGCTGGTCGGCGCCAGCCGGCGGGCTCTTCCTCTGGGCCACGCTGCCTTCATACATCGACACCACCGACCTGTTGGCGAAGGCGCTCCGCGACAACGTGGCCTTCGTCCCGGGCGCCGCGGCCTACACCGACGGGCGCGGGGGCAGCTCGATGCGGCTGAACTTCTCTGCGTCGCCGCCCGAGGAGATCCGCGAGGGGATTCGCCGCATCGGCCGTGTGGTGACCGAGCAGGTCGAGCTGTACGAAACGCTTACGACAGAATACAACGTTGCGCCCGCCTCCTCCGCTTCCCGTCCCGGGGCGACCGGGTCAGCCGAGGGACGGGGCTCCGTTATCCCCTTCCGCCAACCGGAATGAAGGTCGCCGTCCTCAAGGGGGGCCGCGGGCTCGAGCGCCAAGTGTCGTTGCGCAGCGGTGCGCGCGTCGAGGACGCGCTCGGCTCGCTCGGGCACGAGGTGTTGCCGATCGACGTCGGGGCCGACCTCGTGTCGGTGCTCAAGGTGGAGCGACCCGAGGCCGCCTTCGTTGCCCTGCACGGGCCGGGGGGCGAGGACGGAACCGTGCAGGAACTGCTCGAGATCCTCCGGATCCCCTACACCGGTCCGGGCGTCCGCGCCTGCGTCCGCTCGATCGATAAGGTCGCCGCGAAGCACGAGCTGCGGGCGGCCGGCGTCCCAACCCCGGACTGGGCGGCGTTCAACGCCCTCGCCTTCCGCGAGCTCGGAGCGGGCGACGCGCTCGAGGAGATCGAGTCCGGGCTTGGCTTCCCGCTCGTCGTCAAGCCCGCGGCCGGCGGCTCCTCGCTCGGGGTCAGATTCGCTGCGGACGCGGATCGCGTCCCGGAGGCGCTCGTCGCCGCGTTCTCTTACGACGACCGCGTGCTGCTCGAGCGGCACGTCTCCGGCCGCGAGATCGCCGTCTCGCTGATCGCCGGGATCGCGCTGCCCGCGGTCGAGGCGCGGCCGCGCGAGGAGGACCGCTTCAACTACGAGGCACGCTATGAGATCGGGCGCACCGATTACGTCTGCCCCGCCGACCTCGGCGCGGCCGAGGGGCCGGTGCTCGACGCCGCGCTTCGCACCTGGGACGCGCTCGGCTTCGACGCCTTCGGCCGCGTCGACATGATCGTCACCGACGACGGTCCGCAGGTGCTGGAGGCGAACGCGATCCCGGGCCTCACCGACACCTCGCTGCTGCCGATGGCGGCCGAAGCCGCCGGGATGTCGTTCGAGCGCCTCTGCGAGCGCCTCCTCGAGCTGGCGCTCGAGCGCGGCCGCGAGGCGCCGGTCGGTTCCGTCGACGCGGCCGCCGACCGCAATTAGGCCTCTAGTCGACGAGCCGCCGCTCGACGGCCCATCGGCTGAGCTCGTGGCGGTTCGAGAGCTGGAGCTTGCGCAGCACCGCGCTCACGTGCGCCTCGACGGTCTTGGGTGAGATCGAGAGCTCGAGCGCGATCTCCTTGTAGAGGTAGCCGCGGGCGATCAGTCGCAGGACCTCGCGTTCGCGATTCGTGAGCTGGTCGAGCTCCGGGTCGACCTCGGCCTCCGTGAGCTGGCCGGCGAACGCGTCAAGGACGAACCCTGCGAGGCGCGGCGAGAAGACGGCGTCGCCGTCACGGACCCGCCGCACGGCATCGGCGAGCTCGGGCCCGGAGATCGTCTTGGTCACATAGCCGCGGGCACCGCCGCGAACGACGGCGATCACGTCGTCGGGCGCGTCGGAGACGGAGAGCGCGAGGAAGCGCTGCGCCGGGCGTTCCTCGGCGACCCGCCGGATTACCTCGACGCCGCCGCCCCCCGGCATGTGGACGTCGAGCAGGACGACGTCGGGGCGCTCCGTGACGATCAGGCGCACCGCCTCCTCGACCGACCCGGCGTCGCCGCGCACGTCGACCAGCCCTTCGAGCTCGGCGCGGACGCCGCTGCGGAAGATCTCGTGGTCGTCGACGATGACGGCGCTGGGTTTCGCGCCGCTGGTCACGTCGCCACCTGCGCCTCGATCTCGAGCTCGATCTCGGTCCCCTCCCCGCGAACGGAGCGCACCCTGGCCTCGCCGCCGTTGCGCTTCATCCGAGCGATGATCGAGTCTCGCACGCCGCGGCGATCGCCCGGGACCGCGTCGAGGTCGAACCCCGGCCCGCGATCGCGGATGAACACCTGCGCCCGTTCGGCGGATGCCTCGCAGTAGACCGCGACCGGTCCTGCGTCGCCGGCGAACTTGGCGGCGTTCGTGAGCGCCTCGCGCGCTGCCGCGATCAGCGCCTCACCGCTGGCGTCGAGCGGGCGGTCGCCCACGGCGACGACGTCGATCGCGACTCCGTGCGCGTCCTCGACCTCCGCGGCGACGCGGCGCAAGGCGGCGCCGAGCGTCCCGTCGTCGGACATCGAGCCGCCGCCGAACAACCACGACCGGAGCTCGCGCTCCTGTCGCCGGGCAAGGGTCGCGACCTCGCGCGGGTCGCCGGCGCACTTTTGCATCAGGGTCAGGGTCTGAAGCACCGAGTCGTGGAGGTGCGCGGCCAGCTCCGCGCGCTCCTGGGAGCGGATCCGCTCCGCCCGCTCGGCGGCCAGGTTGCGGCCCAGCCTCCACAGGAACGGAGCCAGGATCAGCGCCAAGGCGAGGACCGCGACGATGGCCGCGAAGGCGGCGTCGCGCACCTCCCCGAGCGCGTCGTTGGCGGACAGGAAGAGCAGCGCGGCGCCGACGACCAGCGCGACCCCGAACCCGCCGCGGTAGAGGTCCGTGAGCGGCGTGCGCGCGCGGCGTGCGGTCGTCGGGCGGCCCGGCGCCGGCGCCTCGGCAGGCTCGTCCACGGGGCGCGCGCTCAACCGGGACTGTCGCCAGAGAAGCGCCGCGCCTGCGGCGGCGAGCATGAACGGCCAGACGACTGCATCGCTCCACCAGAGCCCCAGCTCGCGCAGGACGAGGAGCAGCGAGAGCGTGAGGAACCCGGCGCCGGCGGCGACGCGCCAGCCCCCGCGGCGCACCCCGAGCGCGCTCCGGCGGCCGCGCTCGGCCGCGACTGCGGCAGTGCCCTCCGGCAGCGCTACCCACAGCACGAGATAGGCGACGGCGCCGATCCCGCCCGTGGCGACGGCGAGGACGACGGACACCACCCGGACGAGCAACGGGTCGATCCCGAGCCGCCTGGCGACGCCGGCGCAGACACCCGCGATGAGGCCGCGCTCGCGGTCTCGGATCAGTCTCGTCGCGGCTTGCGTCGCCTCGGCCACGCCCTCAATCGTCGCTCAGCCCGCTGATCAGGAGGATCGTCCCCAGCGCGGCGGCGACCAGCGCCGTCAGCAGGTTGAAGCCCAGGTCCAAGGTCCCCTCCTGCTCGAGGAGCAGGAGCACGCCGAGCACGAGGAGCGCCGCTCCTGACGCCAGCGAGACCCTGTCCACGCCGCTTTGCATCAGCTGGCGCAGGCCCTCTCCTGGAGGTCACGCATCGCCGAGTCGGCGACGTCGATCTCGCCGCGGTGAAAGTGCCCCTCCTCCACGTCGACGTCGTTGTCGTTGAGGACGCGGAGCTGCCCGACGTCCACCTCGGCGTCCAGCTCGAGCCGCGGGGTCGCCGGGGTCGGACCGACACCGTCCGTGAAGACGTCGAACCCGTCCGAATCCGAGCCCGCGATGTCGAGGTCCCCGGCCTTCGTCTCCGCGACCGCGCTCACGCACACGTTCTCGGGCACCGCGACGATCGCCTGCCCGATGCCGAGGTCGATGTCGGCGTGGACGACGGAGGTCGGCTGCCAGTCGAGGCCGCGCAGGTCGACGACGATCCGGCCGATGCCGAGCTCGTAACCGTCATCGGGGATCGCGGCCGGGCTCGTCGGGGCGTAGTCGCGCTGCCCGACGCCGCCGCCGAACGAGACGTCCGCGGCACTGACCAGCGCCAAGGGCACGGCCAGGGCGAGCGCCGGAGCGATCAACCACCGTGCCCCGCCGCGGAAGGCGGCCACGATCAGCATCAGCCCGATCACGATCACCACCCCGGCAACCACGGCGCCGCTGCCCGTGGCGCCCGCGAAGGCACTCGCAAGCGCCAGGATGCCGAGCCCGATCGCGGCCAGGAATCCGAGCGCGATCGCAGCAAGGAGGGCGCCGCCGCGCACCGGCCGATCGCGGTCTCGCAGGTAGGAATAGGCGGCCGCCGCGAGCAGGGCCACGATCGCCAGCCAGGCGATGCCCCAGAAGCGGTCGCCCCAGTTGCCGTCCCAGAAGACGAGCGAGCCGATCGCGGACATCGCGGCGAGGACGACCACTACCCCGAGCGCCACTCGCAGCCAGCCGGAGCGCTGGATCGGGGCCACCGCCTCCTCCTCGCCCTCCGCCGGCTCGCTGGGGACGAACAGGAAGAGCACCGCGTAGGCGAGGACGCCGAGCCCGCCGAAGAAGATCGAGACGGCGAAGCCGATTCGGAAGATCACGGGATCGACGGCGAAGTAGCGCCCGAGACCGCCGGCGACGCCGGCGACCATCCGGTCGCGGCGGCTGCGCGTGAGCCGGCGTGGGCCGTCGTCGGGGGGTGGTGTCGGCGGCTCGAGCCGCTCTGTCGGTTCGGTGTGCGGTTGGTCGTTCATCGAATCCTCCTGGCCCTCCGCGGGCCTACGTTGTTGGATGACTCGATGCTCGCGCCGTTCGGCCGACGCGTCCATTGGGGATCACCCCGATGCCCCCCGCGTCGTTCCCGGAGCCGGGGCCGGGGCTAGGACTCGCCGCCGGTGGCGAAGTCCTCGGGCGTCACGTCCTCGAGGAAGTCCTTGAACTTCTCCACGACCTCCTCCTGGTCCTCGACCTCGTGCTCGAACTCGATCGAGGACTCCTCGATCACCTCCTCGGCCGCGAAGATCGGCGCCTGGCAGCGCACCGCCAGCGCAATCGCGTCCGAGGGTCGGGAGTCGATCTCGACCTCCGAGCCGTTGATGGAGAGCGTGATCGAGGCGTAGAAGGTGTTGTCGCGGAGCTCCGTGACCGAAACCCGCTCGCACTTCGCCTCGAGCTGCTCGAGCATGTCGTTGAGCAGGTCGTGGGTCATCGGCCGCGGCGTCTGGGCACCCTGAAGCTTCATCAGGATCGCGGCGGCCTCGGGATGGCCGATCCAGATCGGCAGGAACCGGTTCCCGTCGACCGTCTTCAGCAACACGATCGGCTGCTTGCCGACCATGTCAAAGCTGACGCCGTAGATCTGCATCTGCTGCATGGAGTGGGTTCCGGCCCTGGCCTCGGTTGCGTGCCTGAGAGCCATTATAGGTCCGGCCCGGAGGCTCCCTCAGGCGGGGGCGAGCGTCGGCTCCGAGCCATGTCCGCGGGGCGATTGCGGATCATGGGGGCAGCGATCGCCGTGGCCGCGCTCGCCGGCTGCGGCGGTACCGCGAAGGCGACGCCTCGCACTGGAGGGCGAGCGGTTTGAGAGGCCAGGATTCGCCCAGCCACGGACGGATGGGCGATCCTGGACTCGAACCAGGGACCTCGTCCTTATCAGAGACGCGCTCTAACCAACTGAGCTAATCGCCCGGGGCGGCCATTCTAGAGGCCGCCATCGACCTTGGGAACGGACCGGCTCAGCTGAGCGTCCGCTCCTCGACGATCTCGTAGACCCCGTCGGGTCCGACGTCCTTGATGAACTCCTCGGTGGCCGCGCGGCGCTGCTCGTAGTCGCCGCCCTGCTGGCCGGCTCGCAGCTCGTCGAGCGTCCCGTCGAAGAACCCGAAGGTGATCACCTCGTTCTCGTCGCCGACGTTGCGCAGCGCGTAAAACCGCTGCCAGCCGGACGGGACCTCGACGTCGTCGGAGGGCACGAAGGCCTCCTTGAACTGCTCGAAGCTGCCGGGCTTGAGCCTTCGGACCGTGAGCGCACAGAGCATCTCTTCTCCTCTCCTCGTGTGCCTCTCTGAGTCTGCGTCGATTCTCCTGCGTTACGTTGCGCCACCGTGAGCCCGCGGCGTCCCGACCTGCCGAGCCTGCGCCGCGACGCGCTCGCCGCCGACCCGTTCGCCCAGTTCGCCGCCTGGTATGACGAGGCCCTGCTCGAGGTGCCGCTCGCCGATGCCGTCACACTGGCCACGGCCGACGCAGATGGCGCCCCGGACGCGCGCATGGTCCTGCTCAAAGGCCACGGGCCCGACGGCTTTCGCTTCTTCACCAACCGCGGGTCCGCGAAGGCCCGTCAGCTCGCCGCGGATCGGCGCGCCGCGCTCGTGGTCTACTGGAGGGAGCTCGATCGGCAGGTGCGGATCCGCGGCGGGGTCGAGCCCCTCTCGGACCCCGATTCCGATGCGTACTTTGCGACCCGGCCGCGCGATTCGCAGCTCGGCGCCTGGGCGTCACCGCAGAGCCGGCCGCTCGAGTCGCGAGAGGAGCTCGAGCGACGCTTCGCCGAGCTCGACGCCGAGTACGCGGAGGCCGCCGTGCCGCGACCGCCGTTCTGGGGCGGCTACCTGCTCGTGCCGGCGACGGTCGAGTTCTGGCAGGGGCGGATCGGCCGCCTCCACGACCGCTTCCTCTACTCCCGCGAGGGCGGCGGCTGGTCGATCGTTCGGCTCGCCCCCTGATCGCCGTCACAGGGCGATACGCCACCTCGTCTCACTCGTAGATGAACACGAATGCGAGGAGAAACCGATGAGAGTCTTCGTAGCAGGCGCCACCGGCGCCCTCGGTAGGCAGCTCGTCCCACGGCTCGTCGCGGCCGGGCACGACGTCACCGGCACGACCCGCAGCCCGGAGAAGTTCGACGAGGTACGGGCGCTCGGAGCGAGGCCGGCAGCGATGGACGGGCTCGATCCCGACCAGGTGGGCCGGGTGGTGAGCGAGGCGGAGCCCGAGGTCATCGTCCACGAGCTCACCGCGTTGTCTGGCGATCTGAGCATCCGCAAGCTCGACCAGACGTTCGCGGTCACCAACCGCCTGCGCACTGAGGGCACCGACCACCTGCTCTCCGCCGCCAAGGCGGCCGGCGTGCGGCGGTTCGTCGCCCAGAGCTTCGCCGGCTGGCAGTTCGCCCGGGTCGGAGGTCCGGTCAAGACCGAGGACGACCCGTTGGACACCGATCCCCCACCGCAGGTCGCGGGGACGGTCGGGGGCATCCTGTACGTCGAGTGCGCCGTCACCGAGGCCGCTTGGGTCGAGGGACTCGTGCTGCGGTACGGCGGCTTCTACGGGCCCGGGACCTCGCTCGGCATCAACCCGGACGGCGAGCAGACCGAAGCGGTGCGCAAGCGACGCTTCCCGATCGTCGGCAGCGGGGACGGAATCATGTCGCTGATTCAGATCGAGGACGCCGCCTCGGCGACCGCCGCCGCGGTCGAGCGCGGCGAGCCGGGCGTCTACAACGTGGTCGACGATGACCCGGCGCCGGTCCGCGTGTGGCTCCCGGGACTGGCCGACACGCTCGGGGCCAAGCCGCCGCGCCATGTTCCGCTCTGGCTCGGCCGCATGCTCGCGGGCGAGGGGATCGCGATCATGATGACCGAGTTGAGGGGCGCGTCGAACGAGAAGGCGAAGCGGGAGTTCGGCTGGAGCCCGCGCTATCCGAGCTGGCGCCAGGGGTTTGCAGAGGGGCTGGGATGACCGCGGCCGAGCAGGTCGAGGACCTGCGCCCTCGCGCGTTCGCGATCGCGTACCGGATGCTCGGCAGCGTCAGCGAGGCCGAGGACGTGGTCCAGGAGTCGCTGCTTCGGCTGCACCAGGCGCTCGAGGGCGGGGAGTCGATCGCCTCGCCGCCCGCCTACCTGTCGACGATCGTCACCCGCCTCGCGATCGACGAGCTGCGCTCGGCGCGGGTGCGGCGCGAGGTCTACGTCGGCGAGTGGCTGCCCGAGCCGCTGCTCACCACCGGCGAGGACGACCCCGCCGCGCAGGTCGAGATCGCCGACTCGCTCTCGGTCGGGTTCCTCGTCCTGCTCGAGAGCCTGTCGCCCGAGCAGCGGGCGGCGTTCCTCCTGCGCGAGGTCTTCGACTATCCCTACGACCGCATAGCCGAGATCATCGGCAAGAGCGAGGCGGCGTCACGCCAACTGGTCAGCCGCGCCCGTCGCCAGGTCGACGAGCGCCGGCCGCGATTCGAGACCTCACGCGAGCAGGCCGATCGCCTCGCGGAGCGCTTCTTCGCGGCGGTCGGCGAGGGCGACCTCGGCGGGCTCGAATCACTGCTGGCCGAGGACGTGGGCCTGCACGGCGACGGGGGCGGAAAGGTTCCCGCGCTCGCGCGGCCCGTCTCGGGGCGCTCCCGGGTGGCGCGGACGATCGCAGCCTGGGTACGGGCGAGCACGCGGGTCGGCGCCACGCTGCGGCGCGTCCAGGTCAACGGCGCGCCCGGGGCCGAGTATCTGGATCCGGAGGGCCGCGTGATCGGCGTGATGTCGATCGAGATCCGCGGCGGCCGGATTCAGGCGGTGCGCTCGGTGGTCAACCCCGACAAGCTCGGGCACCTCGGGCCACTCGCCGACGTGAACGCGCTGCTTCGCATTCGCCGCGGGGCCGAGCCGGACGGCTAGCGCCCGTCCTCGAGCACGCCGGCGAACTCGAGCAGCTCCTCGAGGCTCTCGAAGCTGAGCTCGGCGCGGACCCCCTTACGGGCGGCGCGGACCCGCACGCCGGTTCCGAGCGCGCGCTCCAGCGCGTCCTCGGCGCGGCTGAGCGCCGCCTGCTGGTCCGGGTGTGGAACGACCTTCGGCTTCCGGGTCGCGCCCGCGGCCTGGGCCCGTCGCTCGGTCTCGCGCACCGACCAGCCAGCGGCGACTGCGTCTCGGGCGAGACGGCGCCGGACGTCGTTGCCCTTCGCGATCAGGATCGCCCGGCCGTGGCCCTCCGTGAGCTCGTCCTCGGAAAGCAGCTCGAGCACGTCGTCGGGCAGGTCGAGCAGCCGGATCAGGTTCGAGATCGCCGGTCGGGTGCGCCCGAGCCGCCGGGCGAGCTCCTCCTTGGAGAGCCCGAGGTCCTCGACCAGGGCGGCGCAGGCGCGTGCCTCGTCGATCGGGTTGAGGTCCTCGCGAGCGACGTTCTCGATCAACGCCGTCTGCATCCGCCGCGCCTCGTCCTCGTCGCGGATCAGCGCCGGGACCGCCCCGAGCCCGGCCTCGCGCGCCGCGCGCCACCGGCGCTCGCCCGCGATGAGCTCATACCGCCCGTCCGGGAGCGGCCGGACGATCAGCGGCTGGATCACCCCGGCCTCGGCGATCGACTCGGCGAGCGCAGAGATCGAGTCCGGCTCGATCCGCCGCCGTGGCTGGTTCGGGTTCGGGCGGATCAGGTTGGTCGGCACCTCCCGGTAGTCGGGCTCGTCCGGGCCGGTCTCCGGCAGGATCGCCGCCAGACCGCGCCCGATGCCGCGCTGCCCACTCACGACACCTGGATCGCGCTTCGCGTCACGCAATCCCTCCTTGCTTCTGGCTCCGCGCTCACGCGGCGACCGCCTCGTCGTCGCCCGCGGCGCGCGCCTCGAGCTCGCCCACCAGCGCGCGGTAGGCCGCGGCGCCGCGCGACCCCGGCGCATGCACACCGACCGGGACGCCATGGCTCGGCGCCTCGGCGATGCGCACGCTTCTCGGGATCACCGTATCGAACACCTGTTCGGGCAAATGGCTTCTCAGCTCGGCCTCGACATCGTGCGCGAGGCGGGTTCGCTCGTCGTACATGGTGATCAGCACCCCGGTCAGAACGAGTCCCGGGTTGAGACTGCGGCGGACGAGGTCGAGCGTCTCCATGAACTGCACCAGCCCCTCGAGCGCCAGATATTCCGCCTGGACCGGGACGATCACGCGATCGGCCGCGGCCAATGCGCTCACGGTGACCGGGCCGAGCGATGGCGGGCAGTCGAGCAGCGTGAGCGCGAAGCGCTCACGCACAGGGCCGAGCTCGGCGCTCAACCGGCGCTCGTAGCCCTCCATCCGAGGCAGCTCCACGGAGGCGCCGGCGAGGTCGCGGCTGGCCGGGACGATCCACAGGTTGTCGGGTCCCGCCGGCCGGGCGGCGACCGCCACGGAGGTGTCGCCGCAGAGGCACTCGTAGCTCGACGGCGACGACTCGCGGTCGAGCCCAAGTGCAACCGTTGCGTTGCACTGTGGATCGAGGTCGGCGAGCAGCACCTGGCGGCCGGCCTCCGCCGCGCAGGCGGCCAGGTTGACCGCGGTGGTCGTCTTGCCGACGCCGCCCTTCTGGTTGGCGATCGCGAATACGCGCCCCATCGCCACGCGAGCCTAGAGACGCCGGAGGCGGCGCCGGGTGCGGGAACCCGCTCGGAGCGTCGATCGGGTTCCGGTGCGGGTCTTCCCGGGGCTCAACTCGAGCCGAATGGTCGCCTCTTCGCAAGACCCGCGCGGCGCGGCAGGTTCTCCGGCGTCGGCCCGACCTTTCGGACCGCGTGGATGTGGCGGTGCTCGAAGCCGGCGCGCTCGCCGACGGCGGCGATCCGGGCCGGCGCCATCGCGAGGCGCGGCACGGCGCGGGCGAGCTCCGCCTCCTCCTCGACATCGCGGCGCCCCTTCCACGCCACGAGCGTCCCGCCGCGACGGAGCAGCGGCGAGGCGAGCTCGGCGAGCGTCGCGAGGCGCCCGACGGCGCGTGCGGTCACGACCTCGTAGGCCTCGCGCCCGCCCTCCGGCGCGGGCGCCGCCGCCCACTCCTCGGAGCGCGCGTCGATCGCGCGCGCGTTCGCGAGCCCGGCCGCCGCGATCGCGCGCTCGACGAACTCTGCCTTGCGCGAGACCGACTCGATCAGATCGACGCGGGTCGCCGGAAGCGCCGCCGCCAGCACGAGGCCCGGAAAGCCCGCGCCCGCGCCGACGTCGGCGAGCCGGTCCGGTGTCCCCACGAACTCGAGCCCGCTCAGCGAGTCGCGAACGTGAACGCGCCACGCGTCGTTCGGGTGCCGGACCGAGCTCAGCGACGCCGGGTCGTGCGCGAGCAGGTCGAGCACGGGCCCGAGACGCTCGCGGAGCTCGGCCTCGTTCAACCCTCGTCGGCGACGAGCGGCGCGACGATCACGGAGCGATCGGGCTCCTCGCCCTCGCTGAACGTCTCGAGGCCGGGGCGGTCCTTGAGCCGGTCGTGGACGATCTTCCGTTCCGTTGGGCTCATCGGCTCGAGCTCGATCTCCTTGCCGGTCTCGAGCGCCCGCTCGGCGGCGCGGTCGGCTTGGCGCTCGACCGTCTCGCGACGGCGCTCGCGGTAGCCGGCGGCGTCCACGAGCACCCGCTTGCGTTCCCCGCGCCCGCGGAAGGCGGCGCGATAGCAGAGAAGCTGCACCGCGTCGATCGTCTGCGCCCGGCGGCCGATCAGAAGCCCGACGTCCTCGCCCTCGACCCGCGCCAGGATCTCCTCCGGCCCCTCGTCGACCTCGACCTCGGCGGCCAGGTCGAGCGCCTCGACCACCTGCTCGAGCAGGGCCACGACGCGCTCCCTCGGCTCGCTCGGAAACGCCTCCGGGCTCATCGTCTCTTCTTTCGCTTGCGCGGAGGCGGAGGCGGGGGCCTCGCGGCCACGGCCTCCTCCGGTGTGGGTGGGGTCGGCGACGGGATCATCCTCTGCACGACCACCTGCTGGCCGAGCGACCAGACGTTGGTGGCGATCCAGTAGAGCCCGAGGCCGGCGGGCTGGCTCGCGATCAGCGGCGCGAACAGGAGGGGCAGGGCGAGGAGCAGGTAGCGCTGAGCGCCCATCGTGGTCTGCGTCGTCGCGGTCGTGTAGATGAAGCTGAGCGCGGTGGTGACGATGAACAGGATGATCAGGATGATCTGCTCGGCGCCCTCGGGCTTCTCGATGATCGAGTTGATGAACAGGAAGCTCTGGCTGGCGCCGCTCGAGACCACGTCCTCGTTGAACGTGCTCGAGCGAAGCAGCGAGTAGATCGCGATGAAGAACGGGATCTGGAGGATGAACGGAAAGCAGGAGGACAGCGGGTTGACGCCGTGCTGCTTGTAGAGCGCGAGCATCTCGCGCTGCTGGCGCTCCCGGTCGTCCTTGTACTTCTCCTGGAGCGTCTTCAGCTCCGGGGCGACGAGCTGCATGCGGCGCATCGACTTGATCCCGCGGATCGAGAGGGGCAGCACTAGCAGCCGGACGGTGAAGGTGAGCGCGATGATCGCCATGCCCCAGGAGAGCCCGACC
>Ga0126307_10000987_pt1 | contig 18718 bp, 13 predicted proteins | sample Plot28_FD_89955 | JGI IMG/M metagenome (GOLD analysis project Ga0126307, IMG submission 89955) | Serpentine soil microbial communities from UC McLaughlin Reserve, CA, USA - Plot28 | ecosystem: Environmental > Terrestrial > Soil > Grasslands | place: USA: UC McLaughlin Reserve, Lake County... | reverse complement strand
GGCGTGAAGGTCACGGAGATCGTGCAGCTCGAACCTGCCGCGAGGGCCGCGGGGCAGGTGTTCGTCTGCGCGTAGTCGGCCGCGTTCGCCCCCACGACGGCAAAGCTGCTGATCGCCAACGTGCCTGACCCGCTGTTCGTGAGCGTCGCGGACTGCGCGGCGCTCGTGGTGCCGGTCGCCTGGGAGGCGAACGCCAGGCTCGAGGGGCTCAGGCTCGCCGCGGGCGCAGTCGACGGCGCGGAGAAACGATCGATGATGTTCCCGGTGATCTTCTTCGCGGCGACGTTCGCGACGTGATGGTCGCAGTTGCAGAACCCGTCGTTGTAGCCGTCGTCGACGCCGAATGCCCATTGAATCGTTCCGGCAGAGAACACGGTCGCGCCGCTTCCCGCGGTGTACACGGTCGCGTCGGCCCACGCGTTGACGCCGTTGTCTGCCGCCGGGACGAACGAGTGGCCGACTTGCTGCAGGCCTGCCGGCTCTGCCGACGTGTATGACGACAGGAGCGGCCCATTGACGGCGCGCGTGTCGAACTCGTAGCCCACGAGACCGGGAAGGGCATTCTGTCCCGGGCCGCTCGTGACCACGCCCGTGGTTCCACTCCCGGTGTAGGTGGTGAGCCCGGTGCCTGCGTAGATCCAGTGGCTCGCGTCGGACACGAGGAAGGGGCGCGACGTCGCGACGCCGTTCTCCATCACGCCGAGGATCGCGTTCTCCGGCTGGGCGGGCGAGAGGAACCGCCACTCGACAGTCGTCGACCCGGGCAGCGCTCCCTTGTCGGTGTGGACCCGCCGCAGCGGCGCGCCCGCCGAATTCGATCCCCATGTCGTACGGTGGTAGATGTTGTTCGCGCCGAAGAACGCCATGTTGACACCCGAGTCGATTCCGTTCTGGAGCCGCGTGCGCATGCCGTCGGAGTAGTACTCGTCGTGTCCCGTGTTCACGAACACCCGATGGCCGTTCAGAACATTCGGGTCCGATTCGAGATCGACGTTCGTGACGTAGGTCATGTCGTAGCCCTGCGACTCCATCCACCGGATCAGCGGGAAGTCCCACACCATGAAGTTGCCGGCTCCGTCGAGGGAGCCCTGGTCGAGGTAGGGACGGTCGAACGAGACGGTGTACGCGCGGCTGCCGCTCACGTTCGCCAGCGTGACGTCGTTGATCCGCCCGTAGAGGTTGATGCCGAGGTTGCTGTTACCGGAGCCGCCCCAGAAGTTGTAGGCCTGCCATGTGTTCACGTCCATCGAATAGACGACGGGCGCCGTGCTCGAGTCGTCGCGGACGACGAATGTCATCCAGTTCTCGAGCTTCGTGCCGTCGAGTCGCGTCAGCTTGACGATGTAGTTCCCGGTGGTCCACGACGTGGGAACGCTGAGCGTGTAGCTCGGTGTCCATGCGCACTCGGTTAGGCCGAAGTCCTGACTCGTCGACGTCGTCACGCGCGGGCACGACGCCTGCTTGACGCCGTTGAGCGGCCCGACGTGCAGCATCAGCCGGCCGCCGCAGGAGGGCGCGCAGGACGTGCCGTCCGGGTTCGTGCCGGTCGGGTACCAACCGATCCGGTAGAAGTCCATCGTGTACTGCGCGCTCGACGAGAGAGAGACCATGAAGTTGATCGACGAGCCCTTGTTCACGCTCGTCAGCGACGCGTAGCCCTCGATCTCGTGCGCGGATGCCTTGTTGTAGTCCGTGAACTGCCAGCTGGTGGTGCCCGGCTGTTGATTCTCGAGGACGATCGGGTTCGTCCCCACGGCCGCGGGCTCCGCAGCCGTGCCCAGCACGAAGAACGCGCCCATTGCGAACAGCGCCGCAGTACCCCTGAACCTCCGCGAAACCCTCACCGCTCTGACAATGGCAGCGGTCGCGCCGTCGGCCTACTCCCCGAAGGAGTAGTCGTGCGGTCCTAGACCAGGGTCTCGTCGGTGGAGCAAGCAAACGCAGACGCGAATGGTGCGACGGCGTGCCCGTGCTTCGAGGCGAGCTAGCCGGCTCTGTACGCCGCGACGACGGTGATGTTCGCGGTCGCGCCCGACGGTTGCGACCAGGTGCCGTTCACTGCCTTCACGCCGGCCGTCGATTCGATCCGGTACGCAGACGTCGCCGACTCCGAATACGCCGAGTTCCGGACGTCGTGGATCTCGACGTTCGGTGCCGTCGCAGTGCTCGTCGCCTGCGCGTTGATCCCGCTCCACCCGAGCACGAGGTCGTTCGCGTTCGTGGTGGTGACGCTCGCGGTCCAGGCGGCTACTCCGGCCTGCACGTTGCTCCCGCTCGCATCCAGCGGCGAAGCGGACGCGATCCCGGTGAACGACGCCGCCGCGATCAGCCCCTTCGTCACTGGCCCGGAGAAGTTCGCCGTGATGACGGTGCCGGCCGCAAGTCCAGTCGGTGCCGTCGCAGAAGCAATCGCGCCGTGGAAGTTGCGGGCGTCCTGTGCCTGACGATCGATCGTCCAGGTGAGGCCGCCGCCGGTCACGCTCGCCAGCGTTCGCGACGCGTTCTTCCAGTTGACGAACACGAAGACGCGCGAGCCTGGAGCAGCCGCGGCGGTCGTCGTGAGCGTCGCCTTCTTTCCGCTGGCGCTCTCGCTGTTGGCGCCGAGGTCCCGGTCGAAGGCTACGGCAGAGGTGCCGCCGCTGCCTGTGAGCGTGACGGCATGCGGGCTCCCGGCGGCGTCGTCGTCGATCGTGACGCTTGCGCTGCGTGCGCCGGCCGCGCGCGGCGTGAACGTGACGGAGATCGTGCACGTCGCGTTCGCGGCGAGCGTCGCCGGCGCAACCGGGCAGCCGTTCGTCTGCGCGAAATCGCCGGCGTTCGCACCGGTGACCGAGACCGACGTGAGTGTCATAGGCGCCGTGCCGGAATTCCGAAGCGTCGCCGATTGCGCCGCGCTCGTCGTCCCGACGGCCTGAACGCCGAAGCTGAGGCTCGACGGTGTCAGCGTCACCCCGGGAGCTGTCCCGGAGCCGGTCAGCGGCACTGCCTGCGGGCTGTTCGCCGCGTCGTCGGTGATCGAGATGCTTGCACTCCTGCTGCCGGTCGCGCTCGGCGTGAAGGTCGCCGAGATCGTGCACGAGGATCCGGCTGCGAGCGTCGTCGGCGAGATCGGACAATCGCTGTTCTCGCCGAACTCCGCTGCGTTGACCCCCACGATCGCGATCATCGAGATCGACAGCGGCGCGCTGCCGCTGTTCGTGAGCGCGGTGGATTGGGATGCGCTCGACGTGCCGACGCGCTGCGACCCGAGGTTGAGGCTCGTCGGTGCGAGCGTGACCGCAGGCGCGGCCTGTGCTCCGGTGCCGCTGAGCGTGACCGCCTGCGGACTGTCGCCAGCGTCGTCGCTGATCGTGACGCTCGCGGAGCGCGCACCCGTGGCAGCCGGAGTGAAGGTGACGGAGACGGTGCACGTGGCGCCGGCTGCGAGCGTCGCAGGGGCCGGCGGGCACGTGTTCGTCTGCGCGAAGTCGCTCGCGTTCGTGCCGGCGAGGCCGATCGCGCCGATCGTCAGCGGCGCGCTGCCGGTGTTGCTGAGGGTCGTCGACTTCGCTGTGCTGGTCGTGCCGACCGTCTGCGACGAGAACGTGAGCGCCGTCGGCGTGAGCCCGACGGCCGGTGCCGAGACCGTTCCCGTCCCCGTGAGCGCGACGGCGTGCGGGCTGCCGGCCGCGTCGTCAGTGACGCTCAGAGATGCGACACGGCTTCCACTTGCGGTCGGCGCGAACGTGACCGAGATCGAGCAGCTCGCGCCGGCTGCGAGCGTCGCCGGACAGGCGCTCGTCTGGCCGTAGTCGCCGGCGTTCGTGCCGGTGACGCCGATGCTGCCGATCGTCAGCGGCGCCGTGCCCGTGTTGGCCAGCGTCGCGGTCTGTGCCGCGCTCGTCGTGCCGACGATTTGCGAGCCGAAGCCGAGGCTGACCGGCGTCAGCGTGGCGGCGGGCGCCGTACCGGTGCCGCTGAGCCCGACGCTGTGGGGGCTCGCCGCGGCGTTGTCCGTGATCGTGACGCTCGCGCTGCGGCTCCCCACGGCGAGCGGGGCGAAGGTGACCGAGATCGTGCACGTCGCGCCCGCCGCCAGCGTGCTCGGTGAGCTCGGGCACGTATTCGACTGGGCGTACTCACCGGCGTTCGCGCCTGTGACGCCGATGCTGCTGATCGTCAGCGGCGCATTACCGCTGTTCGTCAGCGTCGTCGTCTTGGATTCGCTCACCGTTCCGACACGCTGTCCGCCAAAGCTCAGGCTCGTCGGCGAGAGCGCAACGGCCGGCGCAGGCGACGCCGCGCCGCTGCCGAACGCATTGAGGATGTTGGACGTCGTCTTCTGGATTCCGGCGTTCACGTACGTCGCGCTGTAGTCGTCGAGGCCCCACGCCCACTGGATCGTCCCGGAGGCGAAGACACGCGCGCCGCTCGGCGCCGTGTAGAGCGTGGAGTTGGACACCGAGCTGCCGCCGCCCTCGCAGCAGCCGACGACCGGAGAGCTGGAGAGGACGGTCAACCCCGGCGGCGAAAAGCCATTGTTCCAGACCTTGTCGTACTCGTAGCCGACGATCCCCGGGACCTTTGTCCCGTTGATGAAGCCCGTGCCGGCATAGATCCAGTTGCTCGCGTTCTGCACGACGTACGGATAGCTCGTGTTGACCTGATCCTGGTACATGACCCCGATGAAGCTGTTCTCGGGCAGGTTCACCGGCGGGTCGCGCCAGCGCGTCGTCACGATCGAGTTGTTCACGCCGTACTGCGGGTCAGGTCCCGGCGGACTGTTGAACGTCGCCGAGTCCTTGTAGCTGACCTCGACGCGGTTCGGCGTCCCCGAGCTGTTCGGCTCGAGCCGGATCTGCCAGTACGCCGTGTTCGCGGAGAAGAACGCGGCGTTCATCCCGTTCGCGATCGCGCCCGTGACGTTGTCCCGCATCCCCCTCGTCCAGTACTCGTCGTGGCCGACGGAGAGGAAGGCGCGATGGTTCGCGAGCGGGTTGATATTCGTGTGTGTGTCGAGGTCGGTGATGTAGGTGAGGTCGTAACCCTGCGACTCGGCCCAACGGATGAACGGGTACTCGTAGTACAAGAAGTGGCCCGCGCCGTTGCTGTCCTGGGGGTCGAACGGCCGGTCGAACGACACCTTCGTCGCGAGGTCGTACTTGTAGACGGCCTTGTTCGTGTTGTTCGTGTACAGGCTGGTGCCGCCCCAGGCGTTGTACGCCTGATACGTGGTGACGCTCGTCTGGAACGCGATCGGCTCGGTGCCGCCGTCGTTTCGCACCACGAAGAAGATGAAGCTCTTGTTCCCGTTGGAGGCGCTCAGCTTCGCGAGGTAGACGCCCGTCACCCACGACGAGGGGATCGTGAGCGTGGTCGTCTTCGTCCAGTCGGTCGCGGCAACCAGCCCTGTGACGGGGTCCGGCGTGGGAATGGCCCGGTGCACTCCTGGGAAGCTCCCGAGCGAGGCGAGCCGTCGCGCGCCGACGCCGGCGTACCATCCGGTGCGGAAGACGTCGATCGTGAAGCTCGCCGCCGTGGTCGTGACGTACAGGTCGAGCGAGTCGCCGTGGTTGACGCTGATCTTCGAGCCGTAGCCCGAGATCGCATCCTGCTGCGCCACTGACGAAAAGTCGTCCCAGCCCGGTGTGCCCGGGTTGCTGTTCTCGACTTGGATTGCGTTCAGTGCCTGCGTCGCCTGTGTCGCCGCACGCGCACGCGAGGTGCCGACGTATCCATCGGCGTTCGACGCGAGCAGCGTCGCCGCGGCGACGAACACGAGCGCGAGGAGGGAGCGCCGCACCGGTTCCCTGCGGAGCGGCATCAGGACGTGTGCGTCTCCGCTTCTGTTCGGCTCGCTCACGGGTATCAGAACTGTTTCAACCCAAGCGCTTGCTTGACTACTCACCAAAAGGCCAGCATCGGCCGCGGACGTCGGCGTGCCGGCGCGCGCCATTCGCACCGAAGGCGCGCACGCCCGGGAGCGCGCCGAGCGGCGACGGCTTTTCAGGCGGGGAGCTTGGCCGTCGTCGCCGAGGCGCCGGCGGCCAAGCGGTGGGCGGGAGGCCATTCGGTCAGCGGGCGGTATGTCGGCACCGAAACCGTCACCGCTCGTCAGTGCGCCTTCGACCGTGGCCCGGCACAGCATGGACCCCGCGGCGCGACGCCGCTACTGGACAATCCGACGGTTTGTCGGCGCACGCGTTACTGCGAGCTGAGTCTGCTACCTAGACGATTCGGCGCAACCGCGACAGCCGAGCCTTCACGAAGGCGACCTCCGCAGGTGTCGCGATGTGGAACGTCGCCGCGAGAACGACGAAGGTCGGGGCCGCGAGGCCGAGCGCCGGTCCGAGACCAAGAGGAAGCGCCGCGAAGAACGCGCCGCACATCGCGGCGGTTGCGGCGGCGCAGAGCAGGCATCGACGGACTTCCTTGCGTCCGAAGAGGTTGCGCCCGACCAAGGCGAACCCGACGGCGACGATCAGCAACTCGGTAGCGAGCAGGCTGAGTGCGGCTCCGATCGCACCGTTTCCGTATCTGCTCTGCGTCAGGGGGATGAGCAGAAGGTTGAACGGCGGATTGGCGAGTGTCGCGCCTGCCATCACCCACGTCCAGGTCATCTGGCGTTTCTCCGCGACCAGCACCGCAGCGAGCATGATGTTGAGGTACATCGGTGGGATGCAGAGGCCGAGGACGATCATCACGGGCACTGCGTTCGCGTAGGCGGACCCGTAGAGGAGGTGGATCACGGGACCGGCGAGAATCGCCGTTCCGGCGGCGATCGGCACGCTGAGAACGAGCACGAGCTCCAACGGCATTCGCGCGGCCGTCCGCACCCGCTCGGCACCCTCTTCGAAGGCGGCGACGAGCCGCGGGAGCCACGCCGTCGAGAGGAGCACGGGGAGGAACATCAGCGTCTGGAAAAGGCGTATCGGCGCGCCGTACCACCCGACGACCTCGGGCCGCGTCATCAGGGAAAGCATGATCGTGTCGATCCAGAGGTACAACATCGAAAAGACGCCGAACGCCCAGTAGGCGAGGCTTTGCTGGGCGACATGGACGAGCTTTCGCGTGTTCGTCCGGAGGTCGATGCGGACAAAGCGGCGAAGCCAGAAGGCGTTGAGGACGATGATCGCGCCCGCCACGACCGCCAGGTTCACGGCGATGCCCGTGGCGCGAAAACCGAGAACCACGAGCGCGACACCGGTCAGGCTCTGCGCCGACTTGTTCACGACGTCCGAGTAGGCGAGGTACTGCATTCGCTCGATCGCTTGGAAGCCCGCCTGCATCGGCTCGGCCAGGAGCGTGAGGAGCGTCGACGCCGCGAGCAGATAGAGCACGAGGCGTGCCTCGTGACCCGAATGCGAGAGCCAGGCGTAGGCGATGACGGAGGCTGCGAAAAGCGGCGCCAGGAGAAGCCTCAAGATGACGGCGGTCCCGACGAGCGTGGCGGCGGCGGCGCGGTCAACCACCAACTCGCGGACGAGGTAGGTGCGCGTCCCCAGCCCGAGGACGATGCCGGCGACGCCGCTCACCGAGAGGGCCGAGACAACGAGGCCCCATCCCGCCGGTCCGAGCGCCCTGGGGACGACGAGCGTCCAGAGCAGCGTCATCGTCCACGTGACCAGTTGCGCGCCGGCGAGACTCGAGATGTTCCGACCAAGCGGCCGCCCCTCGTCGCTCGCAGTCGGAGGACGCGGCTCCGGTGGAGCGCCCGGGACGGCGACGACGCCGCTCTGATCGGCCCAGACGGTGTCGGTCATCGTTGGGCCACGTCGCGACTCCGGTCGACGGCGTTCACCACCTACTCGAAGAGAGGGAACGGCTCGTCCAAGACGTAGTGCGTCTCGGCCTCCTCGCGCTTACCGACTGCTCGTGCCGGCGCGCCGAAGACGATGGCGAGCGGCGGAACGTCGGCAGTGACCACCGATCCGGCGGCGACGACGGCGCCCCGGCCGATCCGCACGCCGGGCATCACGATCGCGCGCATACCGATCCAGACGTGATCTTCAATCACGACGGGCCGTCCCTCGGCGATCGAACGGCCCCCGCCCACGCGTCCGGCCGCCGTCAAGATCAAGCACTCGGCCGAGACGCTCACGTTGTCTCCGATCTGAAGGCCCTCTCGCACGTCGAGGGTGCAGCTGCGATTGATCCGCGACCTTGCCCCGATCCGGACACCGTCGCGCCGGACCTGCCGCGGGCCGTAGCACCAGACGTAGCAGCCGAGGTGAATTCCCGCATGCGCGCCGAGCTCGATCCCGAGAACTCGCCGGTACCAAAACCCTCGGAACGCGAAGCTCGGAATGTGCGCAGTGACGTGGTTCGTGGCGTAGTTGAGCACGCGGATGGCGAAGAGTCGCGCGTTCACGCGCGGTTGCCGAACGATCGTCTCGACCGTCATCGAGCGCGCCGGGAGAGATCGCGCCGTTCCGCACGGCGCGCGGACGCAGCACGCCTGCGGCAACCCACGTCTCGATGATAAACCGGGTTCGCTACGGCTTTACAGGCCGACCCGAAAGACTGGCCGTCCGAGGGGGACGACGGTGACGCGCGCGCCTACGGCGCGAGCGCGCGGTCGACGCGATCCGCGAGCTCGCCGATCGTGTTCGTGCTCGCGAGGTCGTCGTCGCCGAACCGGATCCCGAACTCCTCCTCGATTCCGAAGATGATGTTGATGTTCGCGAGCGAGTCCCAGCCGGCGACGTCCGCAGGGAGCGTCTCCGGTGTCAGGACGATGTCGTCGTCGCCGAGGAGCCCGCGCACGACACGCTCGATCCCGTCAAGCGTGGGCGACCGGCTCGGTCCAGGGTCGGATGAACTCACTGTCGATGATCCCCCGTTCGTCGATGTCGTACTCCCAGGTCTCGGCGCTCGCGTTGTTCGAGCGGAGCGTGAAACCGAACCGTTCAAAGACGTCCTGGACCACGCTGTTCTTGGCAGTCGGGATGATCGTCCCGCGCAGCCGGGTGATACCGCGCTCGAGCGCGAGCGCGCACAGTCGCGCGAGCATCTCGTTCTCGACCGTCCGCCCGATGACGCGGCAGCTCATCAGCCACGTGTCGATATCCGCCGCGCCAGATTCGTCGTGAGCGATCAACACCGCGACGAGACCGTGGTCGCCGAACTGGTCTCGCAGCCGCAGATACATCGTGATCGTGCGCGGGTCGTCCATGAACTCGCGGAGCTCGTTGGCGCCGTGGCGGCGAGTCGTGACGTTGAACTGATTCGTCTTGCCCACGAGCTGCGCGATCCGCGGAAGGTTCAGCTCGTCGAACGGAGCGACGAACGCCTCCATCCCCAGGCTCGCGTAGAAGTCGTCGAGCGAGTTCGCCCGTTCCGCGCCCGCAGCGGCCGCCGCGCGCGCTTGGTAGTAGCCGGCGCGTGCCACATCTTCACTCGTCAGAGACGCCATCTCGAAGAGAAGCGAATCGGAGAGCGCACGGACGTAGCCCGAGGGGTCGGGGGGCAACGAGACGACCTCTACATCGGGAAGAAGCTGACGGACGACCTCGCGCTCGGCGGGGTTGTCGTCGACGAAGGCGATCGCGTCGAGGCCGATGTTGAGCTCGCGAGCGATCGCCGTCAGGCTCGACGGCTTGTCGTTCCAGTTCGCGTGGAACGATGCGAAGTGGTCCAGTCGCAGCCGTGTGTCGGGATGATGCTCGAACGGCTCGCGCGCGTCGGCTTCGTTGTTCTTCGAAGCGACGGCGAGAATGACGCCGCGGGAGCGGAGCGCCAGCAGGTAGTCGTGGAACGCAAGGAACGCTTCCCCTTGCGCGCTGCCGCCGAGCTGGATACCCGAGAGTCCGTCCTCCGCGACGACACCGCCCCAGAGCGTGTTGTCCAAATCGAGAGCGATGCACTTCGAGCTCAACCCCTCTGCGGCCGCGACGACGGCGGCCGTGTGACGTGCGAGCTCCGGAAGCGCGTCGAGTGCTACTGCCTGCTTTGCGAGATGCCAGTAGCGATTGTCGAACCACCGTGACTTGCCCGTCGCCGCAGCCACGCGGTCGCAATCGACGATCAAGACATTTTCGTCTGCCGCTTCTGCGAGGTCGCCGTTGAGTGCGCGCAGCATCTCGTCGCGGGCGCCGCGGACGCGCGTCGCGACATGACCCCACGCCGTTTCCGGGCGAATCGCGATGTTGTGCTGGATCACGCGCGCCGACGAATTCGCCTGGACAGCCTCCCAGAGTGACCGCCACCGCCGGACCTCGGCTTCGAGCGTCGGTCCGATATCTCCGGCGGTGGTCAACAACGGAAACCCGACGCTCCCGTCGTGCGGGGCGATGATGACGTAGTCGGGTCGAAACTCATACAGACGACTCCCAGGGTCGAGGATCTCCTGGGCGTACTGATCGAAGCCCGTCTCGTAGATATCCAGGTGGAGCCGGCGGCGTAGCCCGGCGACCCGAAGGAGCGAGCCGAGCTGTGAGGTCGTATAGCTGCCCGCGAGCGCCACGCGCGCCGACCGCCGTACGGCAGGGGGTTCGAGCGCTTCGAATTTCGTCAGCGTGCTCGCGGCGGACGCCCAGGTTACGAACGGCCCCGGCGAGTCGGCGACTCGCGCGAGCCAGGCGTACGCGCCCGGGAGGTCGCCTGCGGCGAAGCGGGTGCGCGCGATGCGAAGACAGACGTCGGCTCCGGGAGCTTCCACGCCGGGCTTCACGTGCGTCGAATTATCGGTTGCGCCGCTGGCAACCTTGCTAGCCACGTCCGTCACCTCTGCTCTGCACGACCCACCTGAAGATAGTGGAACCCTGCGTTTGTTCAAGAGCAGCACGACCGCACCCGCTTCGGCGCTCGAACGCAGCGAGCGCGGAACCCGATCGCGGGCTCGCAGTTCACCCCATTCGCGATGTGTTCGACATGGAGTCGTGGACGAGCGCCGCGCGCGTCGCACGAATCGGGCTACCGTCACGCGGCGAGATGACGCGGTACGACTCGACCTCGAGTGGAAACGACGCGACAGGGCGGCACGAGCCCGCGACGTTCGTGGTCACCGGTTGCGCCGGGTTCATCGGCTCGCACGTCGTCGAGGCGCTTCTCGAACGCGGCGACGCCGTCCGCGGAATCGATTCGTTCACCGACTACTACGCCCGCGGCCTGAAACAGGCGAACCTCGCGGCCTGCACCCGCGACCCGAGCTTCATGTTCATCGAGGCGGATCTTTGCGACGCGCAGCTCGACGACCTCGTGGACGGCGCCGCCGGTGTGTTTCACCTTGCTGCGCAGGCGGGCGTTCGCGGGAGCTGGGGTGACACCTTCGCCGTGTACGCGCAAGACAACATCGTTGCGACACAGCGCCTTCTCGAGGCGGCCGTGGGAGCAGGGAGTCGCGTCGCCTTCGCTTCGTCGTCGTCCGTGTACGGAGACGCCGAGGCGTACCCGACACGCGAGGACGCGCCCCCACATCCGATCTCCCCGTACGGCGTCACGAAGCTGTGCTGCGAGCACCTCGCAGGCGCGTACGCCGACTCGCGCGGCCTCGACCACGTGATCCTCCGGTACTTCACGGTGTACGGGCCGCGGCAACGGCCCGACATGGCGTTTGCGCGGATCGTCCGAGCACTCGTCGACGGCGGCACGTTCAGCGTCTTCGGAACAGGCGGGCAGACGCGCGACGTGACGTTCGTCGGCGATGCGGTTGCGGCCACGATCGCCGCCATGGATCGCGGGCAGCGCGGCGCGATCTACAACGTCGGCGGCGGGAGCGAAACGTCACTTCGGGACGCGATCGAGATCGCCGAGCGGCTCAGCGGCCGTCGTCTCGACGCCCACCACGAGTCGGTCGCCACCGGAGACGTAGGCCGCACCGCTGCGGACACCTCGCGGGCGCGTCGTGACCTCGACTGGAAGCCGCGGACCTCGATCGAGGAGGGGCTGCGACAGCAGCTCGCATGGGCGGGGATCGACGCGGCGGCTGCCGCCGAAGGTTCCCGCGCCGGTTCGCCGCCGTCGTAGTCCAGAGCTTGGCCGACGAGGCCCGCATCCGCGCCGCGATCGCCGGCGCCGACAGGTTCCTCAACGCGTGGCACGGCGCGCCGCTGATCCGCGACACGCTGCGCGAGCTGGCGGATGCGACCGAGGCCGGCGAGCGGCCCGACCGTTACGGGTCGGGCGAGCGCGTGGAGCGGCTCGAGCGTCGCGTCGCGGAGCTGCTCGGCCACGAGGCGGCGGTGTTCATGCCGAGCGGGACGATGGCGCAGCAGATCGCGCTGCGGATCTGGAGCGAGCGGAAGGGGATCGCCACCGTTGCGTTCCACCCGACCTGCCACCTCGAGCTTCACGAGCACAGGGGCTACGCGCGCCTGCACGGGCTGCACGCGCGGCTCGTGGCCGACCCCAACCGGTTGATCGCACTCGCGGATCTCGAGGCGATCCGGGAGCCGCTCGCGGCGCTCCTGCTCGAGCTGCCGCAGCGGGAGATCGGCGGCCTCCTTCCGGAGTGGGACGACCTCGTCGCGCAGACGGCGTGGGCGCGCGGGCGCGACGTGGCGCTGCACCTCGATGGGGCGCGGCTCTGGGAGGCGGGGCCGTTCTACGCCCGCGGCTACGCCGAGATCGCCGGCCTCTTCGACAGCGTGTACGTCTCGTTCTACAAGGGGCTCGGCGGACTCGCGGGCTGCGCGCTCGCCGGCGATGCGGCTCTCGTCGCCGAAGCTCGCGTCTGGCAGCGCCGTCACGGCGGCGCGCTCGCGACGATGCACCCGTACGTCGTCGCGGCCGAGCTCGGGCTCGACGGCCGCCTCGACCGAGTGGCGGCATACCTCGAGCACGCGCGGGCGCTCGCCGCGGCGCTCGCGGCGGTCGACGGCGTCGAAGTCGTCCCGAACCCGCCGCAGACGCCGCTCTTCCACGTCCTGCTGCGCGGCGACCGCGAGCGCCTCGCGGATGCCGCGCTCGCCGTGGCGGAGGAACGCAAGGTGTTCGTCTTCGGCGACCCGTCGTCCACGACCTCGCCGAGCTGGCAGAAGCACGAGGTGATGGTCGGCGAGATCAGCCTCGCCCTGAAACCGGACGAGTTGCGGGAGCTCTACGCCGAGATCGTCTCGCGCGCCGTCTAGCAATCGGAGCGGTCGCGCCGCTTCTCGTCGCGCACGTCCTCGATCAGCCGGTCCGTCGGCGCCCAGAGCTCGCGGCGCGCCTGCGGCGACGTCTCGAAGACCGCGGCGTGCGTCGCACTGAAACCGGGCCGCGACCGCACCGGCAGGACCTCCACGCGATCCGGGTCGAATCCGCCTTTCCGCAGGCCGTTCAGCAGCGCGATCGCACCGACTGAGCCGACGACCTCGTCGGCGTCGCCGACCATCACGCGGATCCGGATCTTCGGCGGCAGGCGGCGCAGGTCGACGGGCGCCTCCTCGGACGACCCCGGAAACACCGACACGACCGCGTCGGGAACCGGCCCCGTCTCCGGCGCGCTTGCTGCGTACTTGACGGACAGCCCGCCGCCGCGCGAATAGCCGACGACGACGAGCGGCGTGCACGGCGACGGATCCCACATCCGCCACGCGCGCCCCGCGGCGCGGACGATGTGCGCCGTCGCGCCCGTCTCGCCCGGCGTGCTCTCGTACTGCGGGTAGACGACGGCGTCGCCGCGCTCCGCAAGGTGGTCGAGCCAGGGCTGGTGGTTCGCGGGCGTCATCTCGATCGGGCCGCCGTGCCCATGGAGGAAGACGACGACCGCGCGCGGATCCTCGTCGGGTCGCGCGAAGATCCAGAACCGGTCCGCGCCCTGTCCGAACGATCCCGTGCGGCGCGCGTCCGCCGCGTCTGAGCCGCCGCAACCGGCCACGCACGCACACGCGAGGACGAGCGCGACGCCGAGTAGGGTGCGGCCGTGGAGCGTCACGAGAGGATCCTGGCGCTCGACCCCACCGGCAACAGCGCGAAGGACTACTGCCTCTCCCGCGTCGCCGGGCTCGCCGCGGCCGCGCCCGACCTCACGATCGTCGACCTCGGCTGCGGCGACGGACGCAACGTAGAGCCGCTGCTCCAGGCGTACCCGTCGATCCGCTATGTCGGGATCGACCCTTCGCTTCGCGCGATCGAGGCCGCGCGCCGGCGGCTCGCGTCGCACCCGGTCGAGCTTTCTATCGGGCGCGCATATGACGTCGAGCTCGCGCGCGCCGACGTCGTCCTGTCCTTCAGCGTGCTCGAGCACGTCTACGAGCGCGCGCGGTACGTCCGGTCGATCGCACGCAACCTCAAGCCCCACGGAATCTCGTTCGTCAATTACGACCTGGGTCATTTCAGCGTCCGCTTCGAGCGGGTGAAGGCGCCGCTGCGGCGCGGCCTCGCGCGGTTCGGCAGCGACTCGCGGTTCCAGGCGCCCGTCGCCGCGGACGAGTTCACGAGCCTTGCCGAGGCCGCGGGCCTGCAGGTCGAGGAGGACCTCTTCTTCAACACCCACGTGAAGGAGCTGTACCGCCTGGTCGCGCCTGACGACCGGATCGAGCTCGCCCGGAGGTGGCTCGAGCTCGAGCTGTGGCTCAACGAGCGGATCGCGTATCGCGACGAGCTCGCGCCCCTGCTGCGGACGCGAAACGTCGTGCTGAAACGCACAGACTCTGCGGCGTAAGGACTTCGTTAGAACCTCAGGTGCGCGCGGAGGGGTTGCGTATCCTGCCGGAATGCCGACGGCGGTAGTGACGGGCGGCGCCGGCTTTCTCGGCTCGCACTTGTGCGAGTACCTGCTTGCGCACGGCTACCGCGTGATCTGCGTCGACAATCTCGAGTCCAGCAAGCTCGAGAACCTCGCGCACATCCGCGACGACGACTTCGTCTTCACGTACCACGACGTGATCGAGCCGATCCAGATCGACGAGCCCGTCGACGCCGTCTACCACCTCGCCGCGCTCGCGAGCCCGATCGACTACCTCCGCCAGCCGCTGCACTCCCTCAAGGTCGGCTCGTACGGGACACACCACGCGCTCGGCCTCGCGAAGTGGAAGCGCGCGCGCTTCCTGCTCGCGTCGACGAGCGAGGTGTACGGCGACCCGAAGGTGCACCCGCAGCCGGAGACGTACTGGGGGAACGTCAACCCGATCGGCCCGCGCGGCGTCTACGACGAGGCGAAGAGATACGCCGAGGCGATGACAATGGCGTACCACGGCCAGCAGGGCGTCGACACGGCGATCGTCCGTATTTTCAACACTTACGGGCCGCGAATGAGATCGCATGACGGGCGCGCGATTCCGAACTTCATGCGCCAGGCGATGAGCGGCGAGCCGCTGACGATGTACGGGACGGGCAGGCAGACGCGCTCGTTCTGTTACGTCGACGATCTGATTCGAGGCCTCGTGCTGCTCGCGGAGTCGGGCGAGCATCTGCCCGTGAACCTCGGCAACCCGGCCGAGTTCACGTTGCTGGACCTCGCCGATGCGGTGCTGCGCGTGACGGAATCGAAGAGCGAGATCGTCTTCGAGGCGCTGCCGATCGACGATCCGCAGCAGCGGCAGCCGGACATCACGCGCGCGAAGCAGATCCTCGGGTGGGAGCCTGAGATCGCGCTGGAGGACGGCCTGCGGCGGATGCTCGCGGCGCTCGGGCGGGAACCGCTCGGTGTCTAGGGTCGGGGCCTTCGCGGCGACGCTCGTGCTCGCCGCGCTGCTCGTCGTGCCGACGGCGAGCGGCGCGCGGAACATGATGGTCGGGCTGCTCGACGAGACGAGCGCGCTCTACGGCAACCCGGACAAGACGTATCCGACGCTCAAGCGGCTGCGCGCGCAGGTCGTGCGGATGGACCTCTACTGGGGCGGCAACCGCGGCATCGCGAGCAGGATCGGCGTCGCGAAGCGGCGGCCCGCGTCCCCGCGCAATCCGGCCGATCCCGCGTACAACTGGGAGATCTACGATCGCGCGGCGCACTACGCCGCGCAGTACAAGATCAAGCTTCTGTTCACGATCTACGGCACGCCTGCGTGGGCAAACGGCCGGAAAGGCCCGAACGTCGCGCCGGCGAACGCGCGCGACCTGCAGAACTTCGCGTATGCCGCCGCGAGGCATTTCAGCGGCACCACCATCGGCGAGGACGGGCGCCGCGTCCCGGGCGTGCGCTTCTGGACGGCCTGGAACGAGCCGAATCAGCCGTTCCAGCTGACGCCGCAGTACCGCCGCGTTCGCGGCCGCTGGGTCATCCAGAGCGCGATCGACTACGCGAAGATCTGCAACGCGATCTACACCGGGATCAAATCGACGCTGATCAAGGGCGAGAAGATCGCCTGCGGCGTTACCGCGCCGGGCGGCGGCAACAACCCGGGCGGCACGCGGCCGACGGTCTCGCCTCTGGCCTTCCTGCGGGCGGCAAAGAAGGCCGGAATGCGCCGCTTCGACGTCTACGCTCATCACGCCTACCCGCGCAAGAGCTCCGAGACGCCGTCGACGAAGCCGCCGAAGAACGCCGTCACCCTCGCCAACATCGGCGACCTCCAGAAGGAAGTGCGGCGGCTCTACGGGTCGCACCCGCTCTGGATCACCGAGTACGGCTACCAGACGAATCCTCCCGACCGCCTGTTCGGGGTCTCGTGGGCGAAGCAGGCGACGTACCTGAAGCAGGCCTACGCGATCGCGCGGAAGAACCCGGGCATCCAGATGATGCTCTGGTTCCTGCTGCGCGACGAGCCCGTGCTCTCCGGCTGGCAGTCCGGCCTCACGACCGCGAGCGGCCGGGCGAAGCCGGCGTTCAACGCGTTCCGCACGCTGCCGCGGTAAGCCGCGCTCCGCGGTTCACCCGTCGATGGTTCGACTCTGCGAGCCCGAGGAGGTCGCGGCGCTCGCCGGGCGCGAGGTTGGCGAGGTCGATCGGCCGCCGGAAACCCCGCGGATGCGGATCGTGCTCCACGCATCGGCGGCGAGCAGGGGCGCGAGCGCCGCAGCGCCGATCACGAGCGACGCCACCGTTCGGTAGGCGGCCCACTGCAGGGTCAGCTCGACGGGAACGATCGAGATCCAGAACACGAGCACGATCCCGCCGAAGCTGAGCAGCGCCCAGACCGTCGCGAACGCCGCAAGGCGTCGGCGGCGCGAGAGGAGCGCGGCGCCGACGGCCGCGATCGTGAGCGGCAGCAGCAGCCCCCAGTCGAGCGAGAACGCATGGCCGCCGACGCTGCGCAGCGCGGGGCCGAGCCTGTCCGCTCGATCGCCGAGGTAGCCGGGATCGAGGGCGTCGGCGAGCGAGTACTCCGGGTTCTCGAGGCCGTGCACGGCCGCGTAGACCCGCCACGGAACGTAGATCGCGGCGACGGCCGCGACCGCGAGCAGCGTTCCTCGAAGTCGCGCTCTCCCGCAGGTGGCGAGCGCGGCCACGAGCGCCGCTCCCGCGAACAGGAGGCCCTCCGGCTTGATCAGCGTCGCGGCCCCGAGGAAGAGGGCGGCCGCCGGCAGCAGCGAGCCGTCGCCGTCCTCGAGCCATCGCGCGAGGCAGAGGACCCCGACCGCCACCATGACCGCGAGCGGCACGTCGGCGTAGTTCGTCGAGATCTGTTGGACGAACGCGGTCGCGGAGACGATCGCCAGGACGCCGAGCGATGCGAGCAGCGCCGGAACGCGCTCGCGGAGCAGCGTCCAGAGCGCGCCCGCGAACCCGATCCCGAGCAGCCCGAGCTGGACGTGAACGAGCGTCCCGTCGAAGCGCCCGAGGGCGCGGAAGTCGAGCGCCTCGAGCGCTGGAAAGAAGAGCGGGTGCTGCACCGGCGGGTAGTTCCCGAAGACGGGCTCGTATGCGCCGCCGAACGAATAGAGCGCTCGCGCCTTCGTCGCCCAGATCGCCCACCCGTCCCACTCGTAGAGCGGCCGCGTCTCGAGCATGTGCGTCAGGTGCGCGACCTGGAGCAGCGCGAGCAGCAGCAAGGCCGCCGCCAGAAGACCGACCACGCCGGTCGGCCGGCCGCGTCTCGCGCCAAGCAACGGTCTGTTACTTGGCCGGCGGCGCCACGCCACGAGTCCGACCACCGCGGCCAGCACGGCCAGCTCCAGCGGGCCGACCGCGGCACCGACGAGCGCAAGGTGCGCCGTGACGATTCCCGCGATCGCGACGCCGGCCATGTACGCCACCGGCAGGCGTGCTAGGAGCGCGGCCCGGTTAGGCGCGATCCCGAGCAGCGGCAGCGCTGCGGCGCCGAGCGCCAGGAACAGGAGCTGGAGGAGCAGCAGGCGCGTCATCTCGCGATGCGCGCCACGGTGACGCCCGTTTCCGCGGGATCCCGCTCGACGCGCTCGAGAGGAATCCCGAGCGTGGCGGGGTCGGCGCCGACCGCGACCACGACGTCTGCGTCCTCGACGTCGGCGACCTGCACGGCCGGGAGCAGGGCGTAGCGCGCGAACGTGCGGGCGGCGGTCTGCCGCGGCACCCCCAACACGACGTCGCCGCTCCCGCCCGCGAGCAGGAAGTAGCGCTCCTTCGCGCGGACGCGCCGGCGCACGAAGTCCACGGCCTCAGCGGGCAACAGTTGCTGGTAGCGAAAGACGACGGCGGGCTGCACGTCGACGTTCGAGAACGCCTCCCGCTGCTCCGACGTCCACGACCACGAGTCCGGCAGCGTGATCGCGGTCGAAACGACCAGCAGTGCGCCGACCGCGAGCGCCGCGCCGGCGCCCGCGTGTCTCACCGCGCGCACGTGTCGAGCAGCGACCGGTACAGCCTGTCGACGTCGTCGACGAGCCGGCCGACCGCGTAGCGCGGCACGACGCGCGCGCGGCCGGCCTCGCCCATTCGTCGCCGCAGCGACTCGTC
>Ga0126307_10000986_pt1 | contig 18735 bp, 15 predicted proteins | sample Plot28_FD_89955 | JGI IMG/M metagenome (GOLD analysis project Ga0126307, IMG submission 89955) | Serpentine soil microbial communities from UC McLaughlin Reserve, CA, USA - Plot28 | ecosystem: Environmental > Terrestrial > Soil > Grasslands | place: USA: UC McLaughlin Reserve, Lake County... | reverse complement strand
CCGAACGCCACCGGGTCGAGCTCGCGGTACTGCCGCCACTCGGTGAGCAGCAGGACGGCGTCGGCCCGCTCGGCCGCCTCCTCCGGAGTGTCGGCGTAGTCGAGCTGCGGCCAGAGCCTGCGGCTGTTCTCGATGGCGGCTGGGTCGGTGACCCGCACGACGGCGCCCTGCAGTTCCAGCTGGGCGGCGACGTTGAGCGCGGGCGAGTCGCGGATGTCGTCGCTGTCGGGCTTGAACGCGGCACCCAGGATGGCGATCCGCTTGCCGAGCAGCGACCCCCCGCAGACCTCGCGGGCCAGCTCGACCATCCGGATCCGCCGGCGCATGTTGATGTTGTCGACCTCGCGCAGGAAGGTCAGCGCCTGATCGGCTCCGAGCTCGCCCGCCCGGGCCATGAACGCGCGGATGTCCTTGGGCAGGCAGCCACCGCCGAAGCCGAGCCCGGCGTTCAGGAACTTGCGGCCGATCCGCTCGTCGTAGCCGATGGCATCGGCCAGCTGCTTGACGTCGGCACCGGTGGCCTCGCACAGCTCCGCCATCGCGTTGATGAAGGAGATCTTGGTGGCGAGGAAGGAGTTCGCCGCGGTCTTGACCATCTCGGCCGTGGCGTAGTCGGTGACCACCTGGGGGATCCCGCGCGCGACGATCCGCGCGTACACCTCGTCGAGGCGCGCACGGGCCCTCTCGCCGTCCGCCCCGGGCGGCACCCCGTACACGAGCCGGTCGGGATAGAGGGTGTCGCGGACCGCGAAACCCTCGCGCAGGAACTCCGGGTTCCACGCCACGAGGGAGCCAGGCACCTTCTCCCCGAACATCTCCGCCAACCGGGCGGCGGTCCCGACCGGAACGGTCGACTTCCCGGCGACGAGGTCGCCCGGCTCGAGCACTTGCAGCAAGGACTCGGCGGCCGCCTGCACGAAGCGCAGGTCCGCGGCGTACTCACCGTGCTTCTGCGGGGTCCCGACGCAGATGAAGTGAACCCGCGCGCCGGCTGCATCGGCGATGTCGGTGCTGAAGCTCAGGCGGCCGGAGCCGAGGGTGCGGGTGAGCAGGTCGTCGAAGCCCGGCTCGTAGAAGGGCGAGCGCGCCGCGCACAGCGCGGCCACCTTGCGCTCGTCGACGTCGATGCCGACAACCTCGTGGCCCAGTTCGATCATCGAGGCCGCGTGGACGGCACCGAGATAGCCGCAACCGATGACGGAGATGCGCACGTCGTCCACCTCCCGCGCGAGCCGGATCCGCGTCGGCCTCGGAAGTGCATCATGCCTTCGGAGAAACCGCAGGCCCGAGACGATCTACGCCCGAGCACGTGGCTCCATGGGTGCCGGAATTTATGTGTTACACCGGGTGACAGGAGGCGGCCGCACCCCTATGGTGACGCGCAGTACAGTTTCGTGCAGTGTCGGGGGAGCATCTCGGTCGCAGTCCCGGCGTGAGGGTTCGCCTGCGGAGGCAGCATGACCTGGGTCTGGGTGCTCGGCACCGTCTGGCTCATCGCGTCGGTCACGGTCGGACTTCTTCTGGGCCGGTCGATCCGTCTCGCCGACCAGAAGGCGGCCCGGGGCCCCTTCGCGCAGGACAGGCAGGACGGCGAGCCGCTCTCCCACCGGCCGCGCCGGCGGGGCGGACGAGCGCCGCGATTTGGAACTCTCGCTCAGCGTGGAGCGTCGGCGGAGGCTGCCCGACCGGCCGCAGGGTCGACGACCTCGATGGTGTTTGCGTCCGCCGTCCGTCGGAGCGGCCACGCAGTCGGCAGTGCCAGGCGCGGAGCCACACCGGCGAGCACGGCCAACAAGAAGCCCACACCGGCGAGCGCCTCACCGGTCTCCTCCACGAACGTGGCCGACGCCACCCAGTCGGGACCGACGGCGCCCGAGAGGGCGGAGAGCCCGACCGAGGCACCCGCGTAGAGCGCCAGGATCCCCACGATTCGGCGGCGGTCGCGTCGGTCGCCGCGGCTCAGGATCAGCAGCGCCGCCAGCACGGCGCCGGCCACCATGGCACTGAGCAGGAGAGCCACCGGGGTGCCGACGGCGTCCTGGAGGGCGCCGAGGGCCTCGGCGTGCACCGTGCTGCCGGCTTTGACGGATGCGATGCCGGCACCGACGAGGGCGACGGCTCCCCACCAGGCCCGCCGACCGGGCATCCGTCCGCCCCCCGCGACCGCGAGCAGGGCAGCTGCGGCGAAGAGTGCGGTGACGTACATCCGGGGCAGCGAGAGCGGCGCGTCCATGGAGAACGAGCGCGCCAGCTGACCGGAGGCACCGGTGGTGCGGAGCAGGAAGCCCCCGGTCTCCAGGGCTACCGCGACGGCGACCAGGGCGATCCCGAAGGGCGACATCGGGATCGCGCGGCGTCGCGCGGGAGCCTCAAGACGAGCGGCACGGAGAGCAGCGGGTTCTAGCAGCGCGGCGGAGGCGAGATCGAGGTCGGTCGCGCGCTCGTCCATGCGGTCGGCCAGCCGGATGCCGCGGCCGATGACCACCGCCACGAGGAACCCCAGCACCAGCCAGACGGCGAGGCCGCCGAGCACCCACGCCAACCACGGCGTCCCTTCGTCAGCGGCAGCGTCCGCGAGTGTGACCACACCGTCACAATCTCCTGACGGAGCGTCAGAATGCGGGGGACGCGCCGGACTCCTCCGTCCGGTCGGGGTCGGTTCGTCCCTCGAGCCCCGTTCGTCCCACCGGTGCGGGAGCAGCGAGTCTGGCAAGCACCGGCAGGAGCGCCTCGGCGATCGCCTCGCCGACCTCCTGGTGCACCTCGACCGGCAGGCCGATGGGGTCGCGGATGTCGTCGTAGTCCCCGCCGGAGCGGCGGGAGCGGGCCTCCGCCATCGCCGAGACCAGCTCACGGGCGCGCTCGGGCAGGTCGGCGCCCGCCCGCGCGTCGTCCCCCACGACGTTCCGGAGCAGGTCGGCGGCCTCGCGAAGGGTGAAGGTGCGCGCCAGGGCACGCGGTGCGAGCCGGAGAACTTCCCCGCGATGTCCCCGCGTCATCGTCAGGATCAGATCGGCCTCCTCGACGATCGACTCGACCAGCTGCCGGGCGCGGAAGTCGCCGGGTTCTGCGCCCAGGCCGGACAGCACCAGGGCGCTGTGTGGGTGCATCTCGGAGCCCACGACTGCTCCGGTGCCGGCGCTGACCAGCCGCACCTCGGCCGAGCGGTTCCCGAGGACCTCGACGAGGTACGCACGGCCGAGCCGCTCCGCGAGGGCGGACCGGCAGATATTCCCCGTGCAGACCAGCAGCACGGTGAAGGCGGGCTGCGCGGGGTGGTCGGGCATCACGGACACCAATGTGGCTTCAGTACGCCCCTCGACCGCGCAGCACGGCGCCCACTGTCTTCCAGAGGATCATGAAGTCGAAGGTGAGCGACCAGTTCTCGACGTACCGGACGTCGATGCGCACGGAGTCGTCCCACGAGAGATCCGAGCGGCCGCTGACCTGCCACAGGCCGGTCAGACCAGGCTTCACCAGGAACCGGCGGTGCATGTCGAAGCCGTAGCGGTCGACCTCCCGGGGAAGGGGCGGGCGCGGGCCGACGAGGGACATGTCGCCGCGGAGCACGTTGAACAGCTGAGGCAGCTCGTCCAGCGAGTAGCGCCGGAGGAACCTGCCCACGCGCGTGACGCGGGGATCGACCTTCCTCTTGAAGAGGACGCCGTTGCCGTCGCTCTCGTGGGCCAGATCGTCGATCATCCGGTGGGCGCCCGTGACCATGCTGCGGAATTTCAGCATCAAGAACGTCTGCCCCTCGCGGCCGACGCGTTCCTGACGGAAGAGCACCGGGCCACGACTGGTGGCCTTGACGGCCAGCGCGATGCCGAGAAGGACCGGCGCGAGCAGCACGACGCCGAGCAGAGCGGCGGAGCGGTCGAAGAGCTCCTTGGCCACCCTGCGGATGCCGGTCAACTCGGGGCGTTCCATGTGCATGAGCGGCAGCCCGCACACCGGCCGGATGCGAACACGGGTACCCACGATCTCGGTGACCGCGGGCGCCAGCAGGAGCTCGGCGGGAGTCTTCTCCAGAGCCCACCCGAGGCGGCGCAGAGCCGGTCCGTCGAGCTCGGGACACGGCAGTACGGCGACCGTGTCGACCTCGTACCGGGCAACCACGTCGGCGACCTCCGCCAGATGCCCGAGGATCGGTAGCCCGTTGAACGCGTCGACGGTGGGGCTGAACTGATCGGCCGGTAGGCAACAGCCGACCACCCGGTAGCCGTGAAAGGCCTCCCGGTCCAGTTGCTCGTCGAGCGAGGCGACCGCGCTCCGGTGGCCGACCAGCAACGTCGTCTGCAGGTGCTGGCCGCGACGACGAGCGCGGTGCAGCACTTTTCGCTGCGTGAACCGCTGAAGCAGCGTCAGCCAGGCGGCAAGGGGGACAGCGAGGACGACGAAGCCCCGCGCCACGTCGAGCTGGAAGGCCCACGAGGCGGTGCCGAGGGCCGCGAGCAGCATCATCGCGGCGAAGAAGACCCGACGGAACTCCTCGGCGCCCACCCACAGGAAGCGCTCCTCATAGCTGCGTGCGATCAGCATGGAAGCGACCCAGATGAACGGAAGCAGCGCGGCAGCCCACAGTGAAGAGCTCACCACCCCGCCGCTCTCGGGCCCGAAGCGCACCAGGTAGCCGGTGAGCCCCGCGAGAGCCGCGCACACGGCGTCGGCGATGACGATCCGCCGCACGTAGGCGCCCCGCCATGCCCGACGAGCGACGGTGCCCTCGCCGGTGAGCCAGGACGCGAACGGAAGCCAACCCCGTCCGGCCCATCGTTGGTCCGGACCGGCAGAGCCGTCGCGCACACCGAGCAGAGAAATGGCACTACCCCCGTGGAACCCTGGCCGCAGACGACCAGGGGACGATCCGGCTGCCCAGCCGGGTTGCGCCCGGTTGGCCATCCTGCCGGCAGACCGTATGTCCCCTGCACAATGAGCGGAAGGGTCCAAGGGTCAATTCCTACGATTGCGCGAGCGATTGCGCGAGCGCACGGATTCCGATGCTCACTCTCCGCGCACGTGAAGATTCAAGCAGTCCCGCTGATGCCTCATCGCTATCGCAGAGCCGGCCTTTTTGACGAGGGATCGAATGCGGGCAGGAGTGGCATTGCTCTCACTCTCACGGGCCAGCCGGGCGTCCGCCTTCATTGCCGTGGGTGCTGAGCACCCTACGCTGCGTTGATGCGCATCCTGTTCGTGTGCACCGGTAACGTCTGCCGCTCGCCCCTAGCGGAGCGGCTGGCCATCGCCTGGGCGCACGACTCCCTGCGTCAGAGCCCCGAGCGCGAAGCCGTCATCATCAGCAGCGCCGGTACCGATGCGGGCGTCGGCCTGCCGATGGACCCCCGGAGCAGCGAGGCCTTGACCGACCTGGGCGGCGACCCAGTCGGATTCCGTTCTCGCACGTTGACTTCTGCACTGGCTGACGAGGCAGACATCGTGTTGACCATGACTCGGCGCCAGCGCCGCGACGTGCTGGAGAAGGCGCCGCGTGGCCTCCGCCGGACCTTCACGCTCACCGAGGCTGCGGAGCTCATGGGCTCAGCTGACCTGGCGGGACTCAAACTGCTCCCGCTCGCTCAGCGGGCGCGCGAGCTGGGTTTGCGACTGGCGGCCGCCCGGAGCCACCGACGCTCGCGCGAAACCGACGACGTGCTGGACCCCTTCGGCCGATCCCTGGGAGTGCACCGGGACGTGGCTGCGACCATCGCCACGGCTCTCCGCCCCGTGGCCGATGTCCTTTTCGCCAGCGTGCGGCCGCTACCGGCCGTCCCGGTCGACGACGAGACCCGAGACCGCACCGTGGAGCCGGTGACTTAGCCGGCATTCCCACATGGGAGCAGCTTGATTCCACACGCTTCAGACCGCCTCTGGCAGATCCAACCTCCGCTCGCCGGCTCCGAGCGTGGATCTTGCTGACATCGAGCAGCGTGCGCGGGGTGGCAACCTGTCGAGCTTCACCCTGCCCCAGCGGAGCCAGCGGATCCCACGAGTGTCTCCCGATCCTGAGCGCGACCGACTGAATCATTGGCTGATCAACCCAGAGCGCGCGTGACGGGGTTCGCCGCCGCCGCCTTCGGCTCAACCGCTCCTGACCGGCGTCCTATCTGCATCATGGTGGTAGGAGTAGCCATAGCCGTACGCGCCGGCTTCCCGCGCGCTCGACGGCACGATGTTGAGGACGATGCCCAGCGTCTTCGCCTGTACACGATCCAGCGAGGCGATTGCCTGAGCGAGTTGGTCCCTCCTCGTCGATCCGTACCGGACGGACAACACGACCCCGTCCACGAACGCCGCAAGCCCGGTCGAGTCAGCCACTGGAAGCAACGGTGGCGCATCGATGATCACGAAGTCGTTGGCGCGGCGCAGCTCGTCGATCAGGGCCAACATGTGGCTCGACGCGAGCAGCTCACCGGGATTGGGCGGCGCCGGTCCGGCCGCGATGACGGACAGCTTGTCCTCCCCGAAGGACTGAAGGACGTCCTCGACCTCGGCGCTTCCCGAGAGGATGTTGGTGAGCCCCGCTCCGCTCACCAGGCCCATGTACTGGGTCACGCGTGGGCGCCTGAGATCCGCCTCCAATATGGTCACCCGCCGCCCGGCCTCGGCCAAGGCTACCGAGAGATTCACCGCCAGTGTCGTCTTGCCCTCGGAAGCCAGCGCACTCGAAACCATGATGACTCTGGGCGGCTTGTCGACGTTGACGTACTGAAGATTTGTGCGCAGCTGTCGGTAGTCCTCAGCAGTCCGGCTGACGGTGCCGCGCTCCAAGACGTGCCGCTTCTGCAGAGCGTCGTCTTGAAGGATGGTGCCGATCACCGGCGCACGGGCGATCCGGGCGGCCTCATCTGCGTCTCGCAGGCTGCGGTCGAACTTTGCGCGACCGATGGCCACGAGAGCTCCCACCAGGAGGCCTATGGCCAGACCCATAGCGACGTTGACGAGCGACTTCGGTGCACTGGGCTTGTCCGCCACTTCGGGTTGGTCCACCACCGTGACCTTCACCGGGGACACCGTTGCTCCGTCCGGGGTCTCCAGTTCTGCAACGAGACCACGGAATGCCTCGCCGATCGCGCGGGCGATGTCGCGAGCACGTACCGGATCGACGTCGGTGACACTGACGTCCAACAGGACAGTTTCGGTGACAGCGTTCGCCGTCACCTGGTCTGCCAGCGCGTCAGGGGTCAGATCCAGATTCAGGTCGTCGATCACCCGGCTCAGTAGCTCGTCGCCCTTGAGCAAGCGGGCGTAGGACGTCACCCGCTGCTGAGAGAACTGGCTGCCTTGAAACACATCGGACGTCGAAGTGGTATCGGTGGTCGATACGAACATCTGGATGCGGGTCGTGTACTGCGGAGTCGTCAGGAGACTGACGACCAGGGCCGCCACCCCACCCATGAGCAGTCCGATGGCCGGCAGCCACCAGGCTGCTCGCAGCGCCGCCAGGACCTCTCTCAATTCCACGCTTCCCCCGTCCCTCGGAAGGTCGAAGTCCTCTACGGACACGCCTCCAGCGATTCCGAGCCTAGTTGACCTTTTGTCATCGCGGCCGCAGCGCAGAGGGGGGCATACCCAGGAAGGGGGGATCCCTCGAGCAACCGCCCCGAACCGAGGTCATCGGAAGCGCGGCCCCAGCACAATGCCGCCCGGCTGCCCGAAGACCATGCCGTCCGGCACCTCTCCGCTTACCACCGTTCCCGGGGTCACCACGGCATTCCTTCCTATACGAGTGCCGCCCAAGACGATGCAACGAGCGGTGATCCACGCACCGTCCGCCACCGTTACCGGCTTGGTGATCAGGGCCATGTCCCGGCGATGGGCGTGCGAGCCGGTCGTGATGAAGGTCCCCTGCGAGATGACGGCGTCCGAGCCGATCGCGAGCTGGTCCTGATTGTGTAGCCAGACGTCCTCACCGATCCAACTGCGATCGCCGATCGACAGCTTCCACGGGAAGCGCACGCGGAGTCGAGGGCGCAGCAACACCCCCCTGCCGATCCGCGCGCCGAAGGCGACAAGAACGGCCCGGCGCAAGCGGGAACTGATCTGCCACGGATTGCTGACGAACAGCAACTCGGCCGCACCCCAGGCATACACCTTCCATGCTGGAGCATCCCAACTCTCACCCGATCCGGGTGCGAGCGACAGATCGATCACTCGCGACCGAGTCACTGTCCCACCATGCGATTCTCACCAATCCGATCGGTTGAGCCCCTGACGGCGGATACATAGTGGGACACCAAGGCCTCAGCGAGCGTCCCTGCTCCGAACTCTGCACGGACGAGAGCACGGGCCGCGTCTGAGGTTCGGCTCCACGCGGACCGACTACCGAGAAGATCGAGCACTGCACCCGCCATTTCACGCGGAGATCCATCTGTGACGACGGCTGCGCCGGCCTCGCCTAGCCTCTGGGACAGCCCGGTATCCGTCGTGATGACACATGGGAGACCAGCAGCCGCTGACTCGAGAACGACCATGGGGTAGGGCTCCGCGAAGCTGGGAAGCACCAGCGCCTGTCCGCTCAGAAGGATCTCCGGAATCCGGTCGCTCGGTGCTGCTCCTCGATAGACGCACGTGCCTTGCAGGTCGTGACGCGCGATGGCATCGCGCACGTCGCTCAGTTGTCCTCCGTCGGGTCCCCACACCGCGAAACGCACGTCCGACCTCTCGGCAGCGACCTCGGCAGCCATCTCGACGAACGCAACCGGACGCTTCCGTTCAGCCAGACGCGACACGTAGAGGACCAGCGGAGCGTCCTCTTTGAAGGAGGCTGTCCCCTCGATAAGAGGCGCAGCGTTGCCCAGCAGAGTTATCCGGTTCCGGGGTACATCCAACTGCTGCAGGGCGTCGGATTCCTGCGGAGTGAGAGCCAGCAACACGGCCGCGCGCTTGAGCACGCGTCGCGTGAGAAGCGCATCCAGCAGCCGAACAGAACGGCGCGGGTCTGTCACGATCATCCCGTGGGTCTGGAGAACCAGGGGGATTCGTAACAACAAGGCCATCGCGGCAACGGGCAGCGTCAGCAGGTCCCGCGCCAGGTGGACATGCACGACATCAAAGGTCCGGGCGCGTCTGACGACGAACCACAGGAGAGACGGCGACACCAAGCTGGCAAATGACCGCCGGGACAGTTTCCAGGCGCGCCTCCGCATGACCGGAAAGGATTCCGGCGCTGACGCGGCCCCGTCCCAGCCGGCGGCAAGCGTGGGCTCGTGCCCGAGCTGGTGCAACGCCGCGCACTGGCCCAGGGCCACGACGGTGGGGCCCCCATACGAACCGTCGGCGCTCAACAGTCCTACCACCTGGAGCACGCGCAGGGGCACGCCCCCAGAACTCCCTCGTCGTGAATGGTTCATGCGCTCACAGCCATTTCCACCCATCTTTATGGTCCATCTGTTGTCATGGGGAACGGCAGTCGTGTTCTGTCCGTCGCGTCCGCGGGCCGTACTCGGATCAGGGTTCCGGAGAACCCGAGGACCAGAAAGGCTGCTACAGCCGCAGCGACCGCGACCCCGAGTGCCGTGCGCATGGAGAGGCTGGCGACGCCGACGCCCACCAACGTGGTCATGGCGAGCAGCAGCCGCGACCATAACTGCAGGCTGTAGAGCCGGCGCCAACGCCAGTACGCATAGATGATGGTCAGCACGCCCAGCGCCGCTGCCTCCGCCCCGCGGTATCCCAGGAGGGGGGACGCCAATGACCACGTCTCGCCTAGGAGGGTGCGCCCCCAACGGTCGGGCATGACGGCCAGGACCGCGGTAAAGAGCATCACCGCCACGGCCGTCAACAACGCCACGATCGCAAAGACGCGGACGGCCCGGGGTCGGTCGCGAACGCGCTCAAGTTCGGCGGACAGGACGAAGGTGAACAGGACAAGGAGGACGTTCACCGGACCGAACAGCGTGGCCGCACCCAGGAAACCGGCACTTTGCGCCACCGGGAGTGCAACCGCGATGATCGCGACCACACCCAACGGTGTGATCGCAGACAAGAGGCCGTCACCGAACAGCCTCGTCATGGTTGCGCGATTTTCTCTCCACCAGATCCCGCCATTGCGAATGCGCGGTACCTGCCTGAGCGAGACGAGCAGTACCAAGTAGCCGAGGAGAGCCCCGGCTCCCCACCAGCTGACGAGCAGGGGCGAGGAGTCGGCGGTCGTCCCCACGAGCAGCCAACCGCCTACGAACACCGCCAACCACAGGGTGTCGCCGAGGAGGGCAACTCCCGGGACCGCGGCGCTGCTGGCGACGTACCGGAGCCCGTCCTGCATGAGGACGACCGGCGCTGTCAGCGTGAGTGCGATCATGATCGACCGCTCTCCGGGCTGATCCGCGACGATCGCGAGCAGAGCCGGTCCAACTGCCGCGAGCAGAGCCATTACTCCCTGGGCCGCCAACGTCGGCCCCGCTGCTCGAACGCGATCCACAGACGAGGCTCCCGCCAGGGAGAGCAAATATGCGCCTGCGGACTGACGAGCCACCGTCAGAACCGCCACGATCGCCGCAATAGCGATCGCGAAGCGTCCGTAGAGTTCAGCGGGGGCCACTCGCGCGACCGAGATGCTCAACAGCACGTTGGTCACACTCGAGACGCCTTGGTCTAACACGCCCGCTGCGACACGCGCCGGAAGCCGTTTCAGCACCCGTCGTAGCCTCTCAGGCGGAGCGTGACGGGAAGCGTCACGGGGTCACCGTTCAGCAACCCGGGCGTACATGCACGTCCGCCTTCCTGAAGTACTTGGCATCCCTCGGTATCTCGCGCACCTTCCGAGCGGGCACACCGGCATACACACCGAAGCGCTCGTCCAGATCTCCGACGACTGTTGCCCCCATTGCGACCAACGAGTTCGACGCGATCCTCGCACCGGGCGCGATCCGGCAATCACTGCTGACGATCACGTAATGGCCGATGTGTACGGGCTTGACAGTTTGCGCTGAGGCCGCAAGGTCGATCTGATGCGTGATAACGGTCGAGCGGACGCCGGCCACTGTGCAGTGATCGCCGACGGTCACCCCTCCTGACGCATCGACATAGTGACGACTCGTAATGGCCGAGTGGTGACCAATCCGAAGAGAGCCGCCGTCATCGCTGAGCGGACGGAGTTCGGGCGCCGCTGAGATCCAGTTCCATTGACCGATGACGGACCCCTGCCCGAGTTCCAGTCGGCGGAGATCACGGAAGACGTTGAACGCTCCGATGCGGGAGTTCGGCCCGAGCACAACGTGCTCGACCCGCCAGAGAATACACACCGAGATCGACGAATCCGCGGAGACATCCCAGCCCAGACGTCGGAGGAAGGCTGACTTGAGCGGCGTTGCCGGAAGTAACCCGGCCAGCAGCCTCAGCAGATGCCGGGTCGGAGCGGTCCGGTCAGTGGCGTCGACGCTCGCCGTATGGCTGCGCACAGGCATTTTCGGACACACTCCGCGGCTCGTCACGTGGGCCGAGGTGGGCTGCACCCTCCCCCTCGTCAATGTGCAAGCAAAGTACGGGTGATTCCACCTGAACTCACCCGCCGTCACCACAACGAGCGGGCCACAACGGCGCGATCCCCGCCGTCAGTCGAAGTTCGCGTAGCGTCCTTGGGCGTGACAGTACGGTCGAGGTCGCGCAGCCGGCGACGCCGCCGGCAACGCTACGCCCTCGCGGCGACCTTGCTCCTGGCAGCGGCCGCAACGGTTGTCGGCGGGCTGTGGATCGACCAGTCCAGGATCACGGCCGCGGGCAGCGAGGCTACGGCCGAGTCTTCGCCGACAAATACCGAGCGAGAGACTCCGGCAGCACTGTTCGTCGGCGACAGTTACACCGAGGGGACGGGCGCTGGGGATCCCGCCCACGGGTACGCGTGTCTATCGGCGATGGCCATGGGGTGGCGGTGCAACCTTGACACTCAGGGCGGCACCGGATACATCAACGACGGCTCCTCCAACTCCGCTGATTTCGCTCCATTCCGGGAACGTCTCCGTGACGATGCCCGCCGGTTCTACGCCGATATCGTGATCATCGACGGCGGTCGGAACGATGGTTCTTATCCCGTTGCTGATGTGGTGCGAGCAGCCGACTCCTACCTTCACGAGGTTCGTTCCCTGTGGCCGGACAGCGTCATTGTGGTCATGAGCCCTTCCTATGTCTGGACCACACCTGAGAACTACGGCTTCGGCACACAACTGGCGAACGGGATCCGTCCCGTTCTCGACGAGATCGGGGGTCACCTCATCGACCCCTTGGGAGAACGATGGATCGCCCCCGACCAGGTGGACGATTTCTTGTGGACCGACGAAATTCATCCCAACATAGCCGCGCACCGTTACCTGTCGGAGCGCCTCACGGAGGCCTTTTTGCGCGAGGGACTCGCGTCCCTGAAAGTCACTCACCGTCAGCCATCGACGGCGGCCTCAGCTACTCCTTCGCCACATGGCTGAGCAGGTGACGAGGCGGTCGCCAAGTGCCACGCTGTTGAACCTGCTGGCGGTCACCGCAGCGACCGGCGCTCTCGTTCCCGCGATCATCCTCTCCGGGCCGCTGGGGCTGTTCGGGCTCATCGGCGTGATCACCATCGGAAGCGCCTGGCTCGTTCTGCGTCACCGTCGCCGGGGACTTGTGTCCGCGCCCGTCGGCCTGGCCGCCGCGACGGCACTCGTTGCGATCGTGCCCTTGGCTTCCGTGGTTCTGACACCGACGACATCCCGGCCCTGGATCGTTCCGCTGTTCCTCAGCGTCGCGGCAGGGGCACGCTTGTCGTGGGTGATCGGCGACGGGGCGCAACGCCTGGTCGAGGCCATTGTATGGATCTTCGTCTACGTCTTCTTCGGCCTGGCTCCACTGGTCCAGATGCGCACGGGAATCGACCCCGTGACGACACCGTTTGTCGATCACTCGCTCGATGCCCGGGCGCTCACCGTCGTCGTCTCAGGGGTCTGCGCCTTGGGCCTGGGTCTGTTCGTGGCTCGTCGGCGACTTCCGCCGGGCAACCATGCCGACACCGCGCCGGCCGTGCGCCCTGAGCGCGTGACCGCGCTCTCGATCGTCGGCCTGTTGTGCGCTGGCTATTTCGTCGCCAAGGTGGGCGTCGGACCGCTCCTGAGCAGCCGGGTCGAACTCGACCGAGCAGCCAATGCTGCGTGGAGCGATTCAACGACCGTCGCTGTCGTCCGTGCTCTGTCAATGATGCCGCTGTTGGTGGCCTTCGTCGCCCTCCGTATCGAGAAGGCCCGGAGTCTGTCCCGGGGATGGTTCCGTACGACCGCGTTGCCGGCCGTCACCGGGACCGTTCTGCTCCTGGTCGCCAACCCGATCGGCAACGCCCGCTACACCTCCGGCACGGTGTATCTCGCCGTCCTTGCCTCACTAGGCCTGGTTGCCACTCGGCCGCGATTCCGTGCGATGTGCGCCGGGTTCGTGGCCAGTTTGGTCCTGCTGTTCCCCTTGGCCGACGCCTACCGCTACTCGACCACTGCCTCCTTCAAGGAAACGGACCCGGTTGCGGCGCTCACTACGGGTGATTTCGACGCGTTCGCCCAGGTGGTGAACACCGTCCAGTACGTCGAGTTGCACGGCATCACCTACGGCTATCAGGCGCTCGGCCCTCTCGTGTTCTGGATCCCCCGAGACGTGTGGCCCGCGAAGCCCATCGACACTGGGATCCTGCTGGCGAACTCCCGTGGTTACGACTTCACGAACCTGTCCGCACCGTTGTGGACCGAACTATTCATCAACGGCGGCTGGGGAGCGCTGCTCGTCGGCATGTTCGTGTTCGGCATGCTGATCCGCCGTTGGGACAGCGGGATCATGCAAGCCCTTGAACGAGCGCCCACACCCGGCCTGCTGGCCTGCATCCTGCCCTTCTACCTGCTTATTCTTCTGAGAGGATCGCTGCTGCAGGCCACGGCGGCGCTAGCGCTGCTCGCCGGCTCAGGTTGGTTCGTCCGCGAAAGAAGGCCTCGGCTCTCATGGCCTTTCAGCGGCAACCGGCCCAGAGCCGCAGACTCGCCGCAGGTCGGCGTCCGGTCCGTACGGCCGGGAATGCCGATGCACGGCGACCGGTCAACGCTGTAGACGCCTAGACGGGCCGCCGCCGCGCCGCATCGATCACGCGGTCGAACCGGTCAGCGATCCGCTCAATGTCGAACAAGCGCTCAGCAAGCGCACGGGCCGACCTCCTCATCGCATCGATACGGTCGGTGTCATCCAGCAGCACGCGCAGGACCGACTGCAGCCGATGCTTTTCATCGTGGCCGACCACGAGGCCCGCCCCGTTCTCCCTGAGCAGCCCGGCCGCCGCGTTGCCCGGATCCATGACCGCGACGACTGGGCGCCCGGCGCACAGGTAGGTCAGCACTTTGGACGGCACTGAGAACCTGCTGGCCGCGGGCTCCAGGATGCTGATGAGCACGTCCGCCGACGCAAGGATGCCCGGGAGTTCCGAGAACGGGACGTAGTCGCGAAGGACCAGCCGCCCCTCATCGACGGTCCGCTGTCGCTCGGCCAACCAGTCGCGGCCCCTGCCCTCGGACACGACCACGACCGTGCAATCAGCCAGGTCGGCCGACCGGGCCAGCTCCAGGAGCAGCCCCGGGTCGTGCTTGGCCCCGAGCGTGCCGGAGTAGAGCAGCAGGCGGGAGCGCACCGTCTCCCCGTGCAACCAGCCACGGTCGGGGGACACATCCGCGAAGTGCTCGATCTCCGCCCAGTTCGGGATCACGGTGAACGAGGCCTTGGGCAATCGCCACGCCGTGTACTTGTCCCGGAAGGCTTCGGTGATCGCCACGACGTGGCCGGCGCGTCGGGCGATCCACCGTTCCATAGCCTCGGCCACGGCACCGGCGATGCGCGCGGCAGCATGCGGAAGTCGCTTGTGCACTTCTTCCTGGATCGCCGCCGAGTACACGTCCTGGTGCCAGAAGACGTACGGGATACGACCGACGGCCATCAGCGCGACCAGCAGGAAATTAGCTGCCAGCGGCACGTTGCAGAGGATCGCGACGTCGGGCCGGGCCACCCGGATCGCACGGAACGCCTTGACGGCGTACTCCAGTTCCTGCACGACCCGAAGGGCAGGCCGGTATCGGGCAAACGGTCTCCGTAGAGCGATCGCAGTGATGGTGAGGCCGGCTGGATCCGACGGCCGCACCGTCATGTCACCGTGACCACTCAGGTAGGACGAGCAGTACTGGTGGTGCACCACGTGTCCCCGGCGGGCCAGCTCACGGCTCAGCTGTACCTGGAAGGGATGCCCCGAGTAATCATGGACGACGAGACGGCGACTTCCTCCCCCAGCGGCTCGATCAGACACCGACGCTGAGCGACTGCTGAGCAGCCAGCTGGTCGTAGATCCACCGGTAGGTGCGCTCCAGCCCGTCCTTGAGTGAGACGGACGGCTCCCAGCCGTATCTCTCGACGATCAGCGTGTTGTCGCTGTTCCGGCCGCGGACGCCCTGAGGCGCGCTGAGGTTGTACCGCCGCTCCACTCTGGTGCCGGCGATCTCCTCGAGCATGCTGACCATCTGATTGATGCTCACGAGCTCACTCGAGCCGAGGTTGACCGGCGAGCCGTACGGACCTTCGGTGATGAGCCGAGTGCCTTTCAGGCAGTCGTCGATGTACATGAAGCTACGTGTCTGCTCGCCGTCCCCCCAGATCTCGATGACCTTTTCACCGGTGAGCGCGGCCATAGCGATCTTGCGTGCAAGGGCTGCGGGTGCCTTCTCCCGGCCGCCTTCAAAGGTGCCGAGCGGCCCGTAGACGTTGTGATACCTCGCCACGCGGGTCTCGAGACCGAAGTCCTCGTAGAAATGCCGGCACATCCGCTCGGTGAACAACTTCTCCCAGCCGTAGCCGTCCTCGGCCATCGCCGGGTAGGCGTCCTCCTCACGGAGCGCGGTCACTGCCGGGTCCGTCTGCTTGTCCGCCGCGTACACGCAGGCCGACGAGGAGAAGAAAAAGCGATCGACGTCCGCGTCACGCGCCGCCACCAGCATGTGCGTTCCGGTGAGAACGGAGAGCATGCACAGGGCCTTGTTCGCCTCGATGAAGCCCATGCCGCCCATGTCCGCGGCCAGGTTGTACACGGTGCTGACGCCGTCCACAGCCGCTCGGCAGGCGTCGAGTTCCTGTAGGTCCGCTATGACGTTCTCGGCCTCGGGAACGACCTGATACCACTCCTCGAGCGGCTTGCGGTCGACGCACCGCAGCGTGTGACCGTCCTCGCGCAGCTTCGCCGCCAAGGCGCCCCCGATGAAGCCGCCCGCCCCCGTAACCAAGACCTCTGCCATCGTCCCCGTCTCCCCGTGATTGACCGTCGTTTCCGCGGTCCGGGGCGGACGCTATCTTCCGTTCTCAGAGAGCGACAAGGTGTGCCGCCTCCATGTGGTGAGCTGGAGTGACTTGCTCACCAAGGAGGGAGGCCCGCCAGCGCTCGCCTGTGTTGAGTCTTCGCATTCGAGGTGCCGGCAGCAGGAAGGGCGGCTCGCTGGTGCCGTCATTCCTGGTCACGCTCTCCACCGTCAGGGGGTGGGCGAAGAAGCGGCTCCCAGAGCGGGCAACAGGGCCGTGACGCGGGGCAGGATCAGATCCGCCATCCGCCGGTGACCCTCGTTGGTCGGGTGTACGCCGTCGGCACCGATCAGCTTCCGGAACTGACCGTCGAACCAGCCCTCGTCGACCGGATCGACGAACGAAGCCTCGGCCGCGGCAGCAGCTGCGGCCACCGCCTCCCGGGCAACCAACAGACTCGGCGGCGGATCCTCGTCTACCCACGGCGGTCCGATCACGAGCAGACGAGCATTCGGGGATTTGGCGTGGATTCCCTCGAACGTCGCCGTCGCAGCCGTCTCGATGGCTGCACGGTCCGCGATGTCATGGCGTGAGCCGAAGATGATTGCCAAGTCGTAGCCGGCACCGGCCCGCTCGGCCAGCTGGACGAACGTGGTCGCGGACGGGCCGGGCGACACATAGCCGCTGCCTCCGGCCGCCGACACGTCGATGACGACCTCGTATCCGGCAGCCTCGAGGTCGGCACCCAGAAGGGACGGCCATCCCGCGTTTCCCATGCCACCTTCTATGGATCCCCCGGTATAGCTGTCACCTAGGACCAGGATCTTCAGCGGCTCTGCAGCGGCCGAGGTCGCTGCTGTGGGTGCGCTGGTGGCGGAAGATGACGGCGCAGGTGCTGACGTGTCAGCGCCGTCGGCGCCCGCCGTGTTCAGAGACGAGTCTCGACTCAATGTCATGGGCACCAGGACAGCCATCGCCACGACGCCCGCGACGATCACCGCCCACGCCCACATCGGCGCCCCCTGACTCGCTCGCATGGCCGCGGAGGCTACGCGCTCACGTGAGATATCAGCGACGTACGGCGGTACGGGTCTGACGGTGGCAGCAGACGAGTTCCCCCGACGTCCATCGCTCGACCGTCGAGGTGAGCCGTGCGGGCCGGTCAGTATCGCCTGGCGCGCAGTGCCAGGGACTCTGGCCAGCGATCACTGGACCGATGATCACTCGGGCGGCAACAGATCCCGAGCCCAGACACCGAAGGTGTTCGCCAGACCGAGTCTCCGACCGACTCGCTGCATGATCGGCAGCTGATTCGACCAGTAGGGAAGCAGCGAGACCCCCCTGAAGCGCCCCTCCAGGAGTTCAACGATTGCTTGCTCGTCTACTCCTTCACGGAGCACGTGGTACTCCACCATGTCGCCTGGCTTGTCATCGCGCATGCGGTGCGTGAGACGCCGACTGAGACTCGCGAGCCCACGGGCAAGGTTGCCCTGCGACAGACGCCACGTGAGGAAACTGCCGCGGTCCACCGCGTGGACCCCCTTCGACAGCCTCGAGTACCAGAGCGGGTCCTGCAGCGTGAGCACTGACGCCCCTGGGCCGAGGTGCTCCAGGGCTGCGTCGAGAAACGCGGCGTAGTCGGGAATGTGGTGCAGGACCGATACGCACAACAGCAACGTGTACCCGCCCTCCACCTCGTCCAGCGAGCCGTCGGCGCTGAAATGACAGCGAAGCCCGGGATTGGTCCCGTAGCGACTCTCGAGATGGCGCAAGGCCGGACGTGACATGTCGACGGCCATGACCTCCGCACCAGCGGCCAAGGCAGGCTCGGTATAGCCGCCGTGCCCCGCACCAATCTCGAGTACTCGCAGAGGGAGGCCACGCTCATCGAGGTCGTGCAACGCTGCCAACAGTTGCGTGGTCAACTTCTGGCGCAGCACCGGGTCACTGAGGTGAGGGCTGCCGACGGTGTAATCCACCGCCTCGCCGTAATGCTCCTCCTGCAGAGAAGGGCGAGACTCGTGGCCACCAGCATGTGAATCGATCGGTTCCGCACTGCGCATCGGCGCAGGTTAACGAAGGTAGCTGTCGGCGACATCCTGCTCGCGACCATTTCAGACGTCGAGGCAGCAGCCGTTTGGTGCAGTGATCACCGCCCCGAAGGGCATGCCGGGGCGGGTGCACCAGCCACGAGTGAGTTCGTCGACCTCTGACGCACGCAGGTAGGACCGGGAACTCCCCACAGGCGCCTGTGTTGCGGTTGCTGATGCGCTCGGCTGTGAAGTCGTCTCGCTCAGCTCGTGGTGTCGCCCGTGGTTTCTGTCGGCGGCGTGGTCTCGGTCGGAGGCGTCGTCGTCTCAGGCGGGGGCGTGGTCTCGATGGGCGGCGTGGTCTCGATGGGCGGCGTGGTCTCGATGGGCGGCGTGGTCTCGATGGGCGGCGTGGTCTCGATGGGCGGCGTGGTCT
>Ga0126307_10000984_pt1 | contig 18763 bp, 15 predicted proteins | sample Plot28_FD_89955 | JGI IMG/M metagenome (GOLD analysis project Ga0126307, IMG submission 89955) | Serpentine soil microbial communities from UC McLaughlin Reserve, CA, USA - Plot28 | ecosystem: Environmental > Terrestrial > Soil > Grasslands | place: USA: UC McLaughlin Reserve, Lake County... | reverse complement strand
TCCTCGGCGCCGACGTGGTGGTCCACTCGACGACGAAGTACTGCGGCGGCCACTCCGACGTCGTCGGCGGTGCACTGGTCGTCCGCGACCACGAGCTGGCCGAGAAGGTGACCTTCCACCAGAACGCCATGGGTGCGGTCGCCGGCCCCTTCGACGCCTTCCTGACCCACCGAGGCCTCAAGACGCTCGGTGTGCGGATGGACCGCCACTGCGCCAACGCCGAGCGGGTCGTCGAGGTGCTCGCCTCGCACCCGCGGGTCACCGAGGTGTTCTACCCCGGCCTGTCCGACCACCCCGGGCACGAGGTGGCCGCCAAGCAGATGAAGGCGTTCGGCGGCATGGTGACCTTCCGGGTCGCCGGCGGTGAGCAGGCGGCGCTCGCCGTCTGCGACCGCACCGAGCTCTTCATCCTCGGTGAGTCGCTGGGCGGCGTGGAGTCGCTGATCGAGCACCCCGGCCGGATGACGCACGCCTCGGTGGCCGGGTCCCCCCTCGAGGTGCCCGACGACCTGGTCCGGCTCTCCGTGGGCATCGAGGCGGTCGACGACCTCGTGGAGGACCTCACCAGGGCACTCGGCTAGGTGGCCCACGCCGTCGTCTGCGTCGCCTGCGTCGATGTCGGGTCGACCTTCACCAAGGCGGCACTGGTCGAGCTCGGCAGCGGCGCGCTGCTGGGGACGGCGACCCGCCCGACGACCGCGGCCACCGACGTCATGGACGGCATCGACGGCTGCCTGGCCGAGCTGGCGGCCCGCGAGGCCGTGGACGTCGAAGTGCTCGCCTGCTCGAGCGCCGGCGGCGGGCTGCGGCTGGCCGTGGTCGGCTACGAGCGTGCGGTCACCGCCGAGGCGGGTCACCGGGTGGGCCTGTCGGCCGGCGCCCGCGTGGTGCACGTCGCGGCCGGACCGATGGGCCGCGCAGACATCGCCGCGCTGCGTGAGACACGACCGGACGTGCTGCTGCTCGTCGGCGGCACCGACGGGGGCAACGCCGAGGTGCTGCTGCACAACGCGGCAGCGCTGGCCGGCAGCCGGCTCTCCGCGCCGGTGGTCGTGGCCGGCAACGCGGACGCGCGAGACCAGGTCGTCGAGGTGCTGAGCGCCGGGGGCAGGCGGGTCACCGCGGCCGCCAACGTGCTGCCCGAGATCGGCCGTCTGGACCCGCACCCGGCCCGGGCCGCCATCCGTGACGTCTTCATCCACCACGTCATCGGCGGCAAGAAGCTCTCGCGGCGGGCCGACTTCCCGGCCATGGTCCGAGCGGCGACCCCGGACGCCGTGCTGGCCGGTGTCGAGGTGCTCGCCGACGGTGCCGGCGCCGTGCCGGGGGCGGGCGACGTGCTCGTCGTCGACGTCGGCGGAGCGACGACCGACGTCTATTCAGTGGTGACGCCCCAGGGTGAGGACGCGGTGCTGCGCAAGGAGGTCGTCGAGGTGATGTGGCGCAGCCGCACCGTCGAGGGCGACCTGGGGATGCGGTGGGGCGCCGTCGGCGTCGTCGACGCCGCGGTCACCGAGCGGCTCGTCACCGCCGACGAAGAACGTTCGTTGCGTACGTCGGCAGAGCGCCGGGCCCGCGACACCGGCTTCCTCCCAGCCGACGACACGGACCGCGCCACGGACGCCCGGCTGGCCGAGCTCGCGGTGACCGTGGCCCTGCGCCGGCACGGACGGGGCGGCAAGGACCTGCGCGAGGTGGCCCTGGTCGTCGGCTCGGGCGGGGTCCTGCGCCACGGCTCCGCGCAGCTCAGGCGACAGGTGCTCGGGCCGGCCACCCGCGACCTCGCCGGCGGCTGGCCGGTCCCCGAGCACGCCCGGACCGTCGTCGACGTCGACTACGTCCTCGCGGCGACCGGGCTGCTCGCGGCCGACCACCCCGAGACCGCTGCGCGGCTCGCGCGGCGGCTGGTCGACCGATGAGTCTGCTCCCGGCTCACGGTCTGACAGGCAGCGCGTCCACCGCACCCACCGCCGCGAGCTGAGGAGCACCAGATGACCACCACCGACGAATCGACCGACGCACAGCGATCCGGCCGCTACGTCGAGGTCAACGGCATCAGCCTCTGGGTCGCGACCCACGGGTCGGGGCGGCCGCTGATCCTGCTGCACGGCGGGCTGATGTCGGGGGAGACGTTCGGCCCGGTGCTGCCGGCGCTGGCCGCGCGTCACCAGGTCTTCACGGTGGACCTGCAGGGGCACGGCCGCACGACAGACATCGACCGGCCGCTCGACCTGCGGCTGATGGCCGACGACGTCGCCGCACTGATCGACCACCTCGGGCTGGACCGCCCGGATGTCGTCGGCTTCTCTCTCGGCGGCGGAGTCGCGACGATGACAGCGGTGCGGCACCCGGACAAGGTCCGCCGCCTGGTGTCGCTCTCGGCCAACATCCGGCGCTCAGCGATCTACCCGGAGATGCTCGCGCAGCAGGGCCAGGTGAGCGGGGCGGTCGCCGAGTCCCTCAAGGGCACGCCGATGTACGACCTCTACCAGCGTGTCGCGCCGCGGCCCGAGGACTTCCCCCGGCTGCTGGACAAGGTCGGCGAGCTCATGTCGCACGACTTCGACTTCACCGAGGAGGTCCGCGGGCTGCAGGTGCCGACGCTGGTCGCCGCGGCCGACGCCGACATGGCCCCGCCGAGCCACTACGTCGAGGTCTTCGGCCTGCTCGACGGCGGCCGGCGCGACGGCGGGTGGATGGGCGAGGGCCGGCCGAAGGGCGGCCACGCCCTCGCGATCATCCCTGGCACCACCCACTACGACGTGGGGGAGTCGCCGCTCTTCGCCGCCGCGGTCCTCGACTTCCTCGACGACCGGAGGGTGTGAGCCGGGTCAGCCGGTGCTGCCCGGGGCCGGCTCCGGCGAGGCCGCGGCCGGCCGGTGCTTGGTCTCCGTGGACAGCAGCGCCGTCACCAGGGCCGCACCCATGATCGCGGCCGAGAGCGCCCACGCTGCCGAGAACGAGTACGTGTCGGCCAGCCAGCCCGCAAGGAGCGGTCCGATGACGGCTCCGAGGTCGGCCGCCATCTGGAAGGCCGCCACCACGGTGCCGCCCCGGCCGGACACCACGTCACCCACCGCGGCGCTGGGGGCCACCGTGAGGAACGCGGAGGCGATCCCGAAGAGGCCCATCGCGACGACGTACACGCCGAGCGACTCATGGGCTGCGAGGGCGCCGAGGCTCAGCGTGCCGAGCGCCGAACCGGCGATCATCCCCGGCCGACGGCCGACCCGGTCGGTGAGGTTGCCCACCAGCAGCAGCGCACCGCCCTGGGTCGCGGCGGACACCAGCAGCCCGATCCCGGTCCAGGTGCCGGAGGCGCCGATGCCCTCGGTGACGAACAGAGGGATGAGCGAGGACCGGATGCCGAAGAGCGCCCAGCCGTTGCCGAGGCTGGCGGTGAGCGCTGCCCGGTAGCCCGAGACGCGCAGCGCGGCACCCAGGCTGGTGTGGTCCTCGGGGCGGTCGTCGACGAACCGCTCGTGCAGCGTCGTCCGGGTCAGGAAGACCATGCCGATCGTGCCCGCCACGGCGAGCGTGCCGGCGTAGACGAAGAACGGCGCCCGCAGCGAGATGTCGGTCAGCGGGCCGCCGATCGCCGGCCCGGCGATGGCCCCGAGCAGGAACCCCGTCTGCCACATGCTGGTCGCCCGGCCGCGCTGGTCCGAGTCCGTGACGCGCAGCAGCAGCGAGATGGCCGACACCGTGAACATCGCCGATCCCACGCCGCCGATCCCGCGCAGGAGCAGCAGCTGGGTGTAGGACTGCGAGAGCCCGGCGAGCGCGCTGCTGACGGCCACGATGCCGATGCCGGTGGCGAGCACGACCCGCTCGCCCACGCGGTTGACCAGCCGGCCGCTGGCCAGGGCGGACACGAGACGCATGAAGGCGAAAGCAGAGATCACGGCTCCGGCCGCGGTCCGGCCGACCCCGAAGTCGCGGGCGAAGACCGGGATCGCGGGCGCCACGACGCCGAAGCCGACGGCGACCGCGAACGCCACGGCCGTCAGCACGAGGACCTCGCGCGGGAGGTTGCCGAACAGCCGGGACATCGCGGGTCAGGGTAGCCACACCCCGCAGCCGGCCCGAGCCGCGACGAGACGCGGACGCCCCGCCCGGCAGTGCCGGACGGGGCGTCGTGTCGTCTGTCCCGGAGGACCGAGCACTCGGCTCAGTCGTCCCAGGGACCGTAGTCGTCCTCGACCATGACGGTCTCCTTTCCCACCGGGCCACCGGCCATGCGCGCGACCGCGAGCGGTCGCTGCGCACGGGTGCTCGGTCGGCCGTCGCCGACCTCGAGCGGGCCCTACGTGCTCGGCACAACTCTGCGCCATGAACGGACCGGGCGCGTCGAACGAGGCGCGCTCCGGGCAACCTCTGGGTGGGTTGCTGCTCCCGAGTGTACTCGACAGGTCCGCCGGGCTCCTTGAGGGCTCACCACTCCCGGGCCTGAGGAGGCGGCGGCTGCGGGTCCGGGTCGTCGGCCGACAGGTCGACCTCCCAGGTGACGTGGTGCGGCCCGTCGCCGGTCCGCACCTGCAGGCGGCCGTCCGTGGTCGCGACGAGCAGGTCGCCGCCGGGTGCCCAGTCCGCCCACTGCACGTCGGTCAGCGGCTCCCCGTCCAGCCGGTAGTCCGGCGCCCCGTACGTCTCACGGTCGAAGGCTCGGAAGGCCGCGTACGCGCCGGTCACCGTGAGCACCGCGGTGTCCTCGGGCCGCTGCCGCGTCATGGTCAGCGTCGGCGCCCGCCGGATGTCCCAAGGGTCGTCCGGGTCGTACGTCGTCGAGCCGGCCGCCTCGGCCCAGCCCGCCCGCCGCTCGACGGCGTAGCTTGCGGGCCGCACCCACTTCATCCCCCACCGGTCGCGCAACAGCCCGGCGTCGCCCTCGTCCGGCTCGGGCAGCTCCCACACGGCCCGGTCGTCGACGAACTCCGCGCCACGGGTCCACGTGCCGTCGGTGCCCCAGGCCGCGAGAGCGGTCGCCCAGGGCAGCCGGCTGACCGCGACGTACGTGCCGCCGGCGGACCACCGGGCCGGGCCGCCCAGCGCGACGTACGACAGCAGCCGGCCGTCCGGCGAGAGCGCGCACCGCTGCGGGTAGACGGTCGCCCGCAGCCAGGACCCGGACGTCCAGGACCGCGGGTCCCCGACGTCCCAGCGGCCGAGCCGGCACCAGTCGCTCGGCCCACGCCGGACGACGGCCACGACCGGTGCGTCCCGGGCCGGGACGCCGAACAGGCGCGGGGCCGTCACCCGGCCCGGCGGCCGCCCCGCCCGCCGGAGCGCCGGCTCAGGTAGTCGCTGACGACATACTGACCGAGGCGGCGCGGGTCGGGCTGCAGGACGCGTCCGCCGTTGCGCCGGGCCAGCTCCTGCATGAAGCCGATCAGTCGCGGGTCGTCGTCGAGGGCGAAGACGTTGAGGGAGGCGCCACGGCGGGTCATCCGGTCGACCTCGGCCACGGTGAGGGCGAGCGTCTCGGGCTCCGGCGGCCAGGCGAACCACGGCTGCCCACCGGGCATCAGGTGCGCCGTCGGCTCACCGTCGGTGACGACCAGCACGACCGGCTCGGCCTGGGGGTGCTGGTCGAGGAAGCGGCCGGCCAGGATCAGCGCGTGCTGCAGGTTGGTGCCCTGCACGTAGTCGGCGTCCAGTGAGGCCAGGTCGGTCGGGTCCAGCGTCCGGGCGTAGGACGAGAAGCCGATCACCGTGAGCGCGTCCTGGGGGAACTGCCCGCTCACCAGCGCGTGCAGCGCCAGCGCCGTCGCCTTGGCCACGGCCCACGTGTCGCGCAGCACCATCGAGTAGGACAGGTCGACGAGCAGGCAGACCGCCGCGGACGTCCTGCGGTCGGTCTCGGCCACCTCGAAGTCCTCGGTGGCCAGGGTGATGCCGCCGCTTCCGGGACGGCTGGCGTCCGGCCCGATGGCCGCCCGGCCGGAGCGCACCGCATTGGTCAGCGTGCGGACCACGTCGAGCGGCTGCTCGTCGCCGAACTGCCAGGCACGGCTGGCCCCGGTGAGCTCGCCGGCCTGGCCGGCGTCGGACACGTCGTGACCGCCGCGGGCGCTCGCGTGCAGGTCGGAGAAGACCCGCCGCAGCGCGGTCTGCCCGAGTCGCCGGATCGCCTTTGCCGTCAGCTCCAGCCGGCCCGCGGTGCGGTTGACGTAGCCCTGGGCCTCGAGCTCGCGCTCCAGCCGGCGCAGCTCGGCCAGGTCGTCGGCGGCCCGCCTGCCGAGGGCCCGGCGCACCGCCTCCTCGTCGATGTCCTCCAGCGAGGCACCGGGGTAGTCCTGCCCGACGGCCGACTCGAGCTCGTCGAGGTCGGCGAGGTCCTGCACCGCGCTGGTCGCGTCGCCGGCGCCCAGCGGCTGCTCGCCGCGGACCCGCTCGCGGCCGGACCAGTCCAGGTCCGGCCGGCGGCTGCGCAGCGCTTCGCCGAGCTGGGACATCTCCCGTGCCAGATCCATGTCCTCCAGGGCACCCGCCATCAGCGCGGACAGCTCGTCACGCTGCTGCTGCGAGAGCGACTGCATCATCCGCTCGGCCGCCGCCGCCCGCCGGGCCAGCGAGTCGACGAGCTCCTCCAGGTCGCGCGGGTTGTCGGGAAACATGTCGCCGTACGTCGCCATGAACTCGTCGAACTGCTCCTGGGTGTGCTCCCCCCGGGCGTCGTCGGCCAGCATCGCGTTGAGGTCGGCCAGCATGTCCTTGACCCGCTGCATGGCTTTCGGGTCTGGATGTTCCAACGCCTGCTTCATCCCGCGGAACTGCGTGTCGAGGACCTCGCGGCGCAGCAGGTCCTTGACCTGCTCGAAGGTCTGGGCCGCCTCGGGCGACTGCCAGTCGTACGTGTCGAGCTGGCGCACCGCACGCGCCGGGTCGCTCGGCAGCGCGTCCAGCGTCGCCTCACGGAACCGTGCGTCGTCGGACGGGTCGGGGAACAGCGCCGAGCGCTCCTGCCCGACCGCCTGGTCGACCAGCCGGCGCACCTCCTGCAGCGTGCCGTCCATCCGGCCGCTCTCGCGCAGCCGCCGGCGCTGCTCGCGCAGCCGGCGCAGCATGTCGTCGAGCCCGCGCCCGCCGCGGCCGTCGCGGTCGAGACCCTCGCGCAGCAGGCGGCGGAGCGCCTCGCGCGGATTCGACCCGGCGAGCACGTCGTCGCCGAGCCGGTCAAGGGCGCGACGCACGTCGTAGGGCGGCGCGAGCGGGTCCGGCCCGTCGTGCCAGCTGCCGTAGCGGTAGCCCCGCGGCGCCCGGTCGGCCACCGGTCAGCCCGACCCGTAGAGGACGCCGCCGTCAGTGCTGTCGTCCTTGCTGATGCGCCGGTTGAGGAAGAGCCCCTCGAAGGCGAACTCCAGCGCCGAGGCGGCCAGCTCGGGCGTCTCCGCGCCCTCCTCGACACCGAGCCGCTCGAGCACGTGCGCCAGCCCGGGCAGCGGCCCGACCTGCTCGAGCAGCCGCCGGCCGGGCACCAGGTCGCCGCTCTCGACCAGCAGGCCCTCGTCGAACCGCTCGATCAAGGGGCGCAGGTCCGAGGCGCCCAGGTGCTGGCGGAAGGTCTCGACGGTGGCCTTGCGGAGCAGGTGCGCGAGCACCTCGAGCTCCCGGCCCTCCTCGTCGACCTCGAACTCCACCTTGCCGCGCAGCGTCGCCACGGTGGCCGGCAGGTCGCAGACCCGCGCGACCGCCAGCGCCTCGCCGGTGAGCGCGGCCCTGCGCAGCGCCGACGCCGCCGCTGTCTCGGCCGCGGCGATGGCGAAGCGGGCCGACACCCCGGAGCGCTGGTCGACCGACGACGACTCGCGCACGTTGCGGGCGAATCGCGCCACGACCTCGAGCAGGAAGTCCGGCACCACCGCGGCCAGGTGGGCCTCCTGACGCACGACGTCGACCTCGTCCTCGAGCAGGTCGGGGTAGTGGGTGCGGACCTCGGCCCCGAACCGGTCCTTGAGAGGGGTGATGATGCGGCCGCGGTTGGTGTAGTCCTCGGGGTTGGCGCTCGCGACGAGCAGCACGTCGAGGGGAAGGCGCAGGTTGTAGCCGCGGATCTGGATGTCGCGCTCCTCGAGCACGTTGAGCAGCGACACCTGGATGCGCTCCGCGAGGTCGGGCAGCTCGTTGACCGCGAAGATCCCGCGGTTGCTGCGCGGCACCAGGCCGTAGTGCACGGTCTCGGGGTCGCCCAGGGTGCGGCCCTCGGCGACCTTGACCGGGTCGATGTCGCCGATCAGGTCACCCACGCTGGTGTCCGGGGTGGCCAGCTTCTCGGCGTACCGCTCGCTGCGGTGCCGCCACCCCACCGGCAGGTCGTCGCCGAGCTCGGCGTGCAGCCGGCGGCACCGCGCGCACACCGGCACCTCGGGGTGGTCGTTGACCTCGCAGCCGTCGACGACGGGCGACCACTCGTCGAGCAGCGACACCAGCGTGCGGATCAGCCGGGTCTTCCCCTGGCCCCGCTCGCCGAGCAGCACGACGTCGTGGCCGGCGAGCAGGGCGCGCTCGAGGGCGGGCAGGACGGTCTCGTCGAAGCCCAGGATCCCCTCGAAGCGCGGGCTGCCGGACCGCATCGCGGCCACCAGGTTGGCGCGGATCTCCTGCTTGACGGACTGGTGTGCCTGCCCCGTGGCCCGCAGCTCGCCCAGGGTGCTCGGTCGCTGCATGGTCCCGACCGTACGTCCGGACAGAGGCGATTCCCAGGGCGATCGGTTTGGTGGTCGGATGGGGGGGTGGACGAGGTGCGGTGCGGGGACGGCCTGGGCGACGACGCCGACCTGCTGGTCGCGGCCGAGCAGGCCGTCGGGCAGGCGCTGACGGGCCTGGACGGCGCGACGCCGGACCTGGCCGCGGTGTTCGCCTGCGGGTCCGACCCGGACGAGGCCGGCGCCGCCTTGACCCGCGCGGCCGAGCTGACGGGTGCCCGCACCGTGCTCGGCTGCAACGCGCCCGGGGTGCTGGGGGCCGGGCGGGCGGTGGAGCTGAGCTCGGCGGTCAGCGTCCTCGTCGCCGCGCTGCCGGGCACCTCACTGCGGTCCTTCCACCTCGAGGTGCTGCGCACGTCCGAGTCGATCGCCGTCGTCGGCCTCCCGCCGCAGCGCCAGCAGGACGGGCGGATGGTGCTGCTCGCCGACCCCTGGTCCTTCCCCGCCGACGCGTTCGTCGAGCAGTCGCCGCAGACGCTGCCCGGCCTGACCATCACCGGCGGGCTCGCGACCGGCCTGCAGGGCGCGGGGTCGACCCGGCTGATGGTGGACGGCCAGGTGCACGACCGCGGCGCGGTAGGCGTGGTGATCGGCGAGGGCTCGGGCTGCCCGGGCAGCACTGCGCTGGTCAGCCAGGGCGCCCGCCCGGTGGGCCCGGTCATGACGGTCACCGCCGCGGACGGCGACACCGTGCTCGAGCTGGCCGGTGTCCCGGCCGCCGCCCGGCTCGAATCGCTGGTCGCGGAGCTGCCGCCCGAGGAACAGGCGCTGGTGTCGGGTGGCGTCCTGCTGGGCATCGCGATGGACGAGTACGCCGACGAGCACTCGACCGGCGACTTCCTGGTGCGTGGTGTCGTCGGCGTCGACACCGCGCGGACCGGTCTGGTGGTGGGCGACGTGGTTCCGGTCGGCCGCACCGTGCAGGTGCACGTGCGCGACGCAGGCACCGCGGACGCCGAGCTCCGGTCGATGCTCGCGGCCGCATACGGCGGCCGGCCCGGGCCGGCCGGCGCGCTGCTGATCGCCTGCACCGGGAGGGGGAGCGGCCTCTTCCCGGCCGCCGACCACGACGTCGCCACGGTGCGTGGGGCCTTCGGCGACGGCGTGGTCGCCGGCTTCTTCGCGGCGGGCGAGATCGGCCCGGTAGCCGGCCGCACGCACCTGCACACCCTCACCGCGTCGCTGCTGGCGTTCGACCGGTGACCGCCTGACACACTGGCCGCCATGGACTCCCTGCCGGTCTCCTTCGACGACGTCAAGGCGGCGCGCTCGCTGCTCGAGGGGGTCATCAGGGACACCCCGGTGCAGGGGTCGCGGCCGCTCTCCGAGCGGGTCGGCGGTCCGGTGTGGCTCAAGTGCGAGAACCTCCAGCGGGCCGGGTCGTTCAAGATCCGCGGTGCCTACACCCGCATCTCACGGCTCACCCCGCACGAGTCGCAGCACGGCGTCGTCGCGGCCAGCGCCGGCAACCACGCGCAGGGCGTCGCCCTGGCGGCGTCCCTCCGTGGCATCCGCTCGACGGTCTTCATGCCCGAGGGCGCGCCCATCCCGAAGGTCCAGGCGACTCGCGCTTACGGCGCCGAGGTGCACTTCCACGGCAACTCGGTGGACGACGCGCTGAGCGCTGCGCGCGCATTCGCCGAGGAGACCGGCGCCGTGCTGGTGCACCCGTTCGACCACCCCGACATCGTCGCCGGGCAGGGCACGGTGGGGCTGGAGATCCTCGAGCAGGTCCCCGACGTGCGCACCGTCGTCGTCTGCACCGGAGGCGGCGGCCTTCTCGCCGGCATCGCCCTCGCCGTCAAGTCCAGCCGCCCGGACGTCCGCGTCGTCGGCGTGCAGGCCGACACCGCGGCCGCCTACCCGGCGTCGCTGGCGGCCGGGCACCCGATCGCTCTCGACCGCATGACGACGATGGCCGACGGCATCGCCGTGGGTTGTCCCGGCCAGGTGCCGTTCGCCCTCGTGCAGAAGTACGTCGACGAGATCCTCACGGTGTCCGAGGAGTCGATCTCGCGCGCGCTGCTGCTCACCCTCGAGCGCGCCAAGCTCGTCGTCGAGCCGGCCGGTGCGGCTGCGGTCGCGGCGGTCCTCGACGACCCGCGCGCCTTCGAGCCGCCGGTGGCCGTTGTGCTCTCGGGCGGCAACATCGACCCGCTGCTGCTGATGCGGGTGCTGCGCCACGGCCTGGCGGTCGCCGGACGCTTCCTGTCCTTCCGGGCCAGGATCAGCGACCGGCCGGGAGCGCTGGTCGAGCTGCTGGCCGAGGTGGCCGCCGCCGACGCGTCGGTGGTCGAGGTCGAGCACATGCGCACCGACCCGCGGCTGCGCGTCGACGAGGTCGAGGTGCGGCTGCAGCTCGAGACGCGGGGCGAGGAGCACTGCGAGGAGGTGCTGGCCCGGCTCCGCGCGGCCGGCTACCCCTTGGTCTTCGGCTGATCCCGCCCGTCCCGGAAACTCTGTCGGCTTGACGGATCGGGAACGCGATGTATCGTGTCTCTATAACGCGATACATCGCGTCTCGTGGATCGGGCCGTCGGGTCTCGGCGATGAGAAATCGGGTCGAGACATGTCAGACCCACCGACGAGGATGTCCGGACAGCGAACGACTCGGGAGACCCCATGACTGACGCCATCGTCGCCGAAGGGCTGACGAAGCGCTTCGGCGACGTCCATGCCCTCACGGGGCTCGACCTGCGGGTGCCCGAGGGCACCGTGCTCGGCCTGCTCGGCCCCAACGGCGCGGGCAAGACCACCTGCGTGCGCATCCTGAGCACCCTCATGAAGCCTGACGCCGGGCGGGCCACGGTGTCCGGGCTCGACGTCGTCGCCGACGCGCGGGCCCTGCGCCGGGTCATCGGCCTGTCCGGGCAGTACGCCGCGGTCGACGAGCACCTGACGGGCTTCGAGAACCTCGACATGGTCGGCCGGCTCTACCACCTCGGCCGGGCCGAGAGCCGGATGCGCGCGACCGAGCTGCTCGAGACCTTCGACCTCGCCGACGCGGGGAGCCGTGTCGTCAAGGGCTACTCCGGCGGCATGCGTCGCCGGCTGGACCTCGCGGCCGCTCTCGTCGCGCGCCCGCCGGTGCTCTTCCTCGACGAGCCGACCACCGGGCTCGACCCGCGCAGCCGGCTCGGCATGTGGGACGTCATCGCCGACCTGGTCCGCGACGGCACGACGCTGCTGCTGACGACCCAGTACCTCGAGGAGGCCGACCGGCTGGCGCACCAGATCGCGGTGATCGACCACGGCCAGGTCATCGCCGAGGGCACCTCCGACGAGCTCAAGTCGCAGGTCGGCGGCGAGCGGCTGGAGCTGGTCATCGCCGACCGTGGCCGGCTCGACGACGCGCAGCGCGTCCTTGTCCCGGTCGGGCTCGGTGCGGCCACGGTCGACCAGCACCAGCGCCGGCTCACCGTGCCGGTCCAGGGCGGCGCCGGCGTGCTCGTCAGCGCAATCCGCGAGCTCGACGACGCGAGCATCGAGGTGCAGGACATCGGCATCCGGCGGCCGACGCTCGACGACGTCTTCCTCAGCCTGACCGGTCACTCCGCGGAGGACGAGGAGGGCACCGAGCGCTCCGACGAGGGCGAGCGCGCGGGGGCCGCCGAGGCCACCGGAGACACCGGAGACACCGGAGACACCGAGGACATCGAGGCCGTCGGGCCGCCAGGGGCCCCGCTCCCGCGCACCAGGCTCGACTCCATCGACGACAAGGACGACCAGGAGGTGGCAGCGCGATGAGCACCTTCGTGGAGGCGGTGTCCGACGCGTCGGTCGTCACCAAGCGCAACCTGATCAAGATCAAGAGGGTCCCGGACCTCGTCGTCTGGACGACCATGATGCCGATCATGTTCGTGCTGCTGTTCGCCTACGTGTTCGGCGGCGCGATCGACGTCCCGGGCGTCGGCTACCGGGAGTTCCTCATCGCCGGCATCTTCGTCCAGACCGTGGTGTTCGGCGCGACGTTCACCGGCTACAGCGTGGCCGAGGACCTGCAGAAGGGCATCATCGACCGGTTCCGCTCGCTGCCGATGGCGCCGTCTGCGGTGCTGTTCGGCCGCACCATCTCCGACGTGGCGATCAACGTGATCAGCCTGGCCATCATGTCGCTGACCGGGCTGATCGTGGGCTGGCGGGTCCACACGTCGGTGCTCGAGGCGCTCGCCGCCTACCTGCTGATCCTGGCGTTCGCCTACGCGATCTCCTGGGTGACGGCGTACGTCGCGCTGCTCGTCCGGACGCCGGAGGTCGTCAACAACGCGTGCTTCGTCGTCATCTTCCCGCTGACCTACATCGCCAACACGTTCGTGCCGAGCCAGACATTGCCCGGCCCGCTCGAGACCTTCGCCAACTGGAACCCGATCTCGTCGGTCACCCAGGCCGCCCGCGAGCTGTTCGGCAACACCAGCCCGCAGATGCCCCCGCCGGACGTCTGGCCGATGCAGCACCCGGTGACCTACTCCGTCATCTGGATCGGCATCATCCTGGCGGTGTTCATCCCGGTGTCGACGCGCCGGTTCACCCACACCTCCGGCCGCACCTGAGGCGGCCGCTGCAGGTCAGCCGGGTCAGCCGGCGAACGGCTCGGTGTCGAGGATCTCGACCTCGACCGTCGTGCCGTTGGGCGCGGCGAAGGTCGCGGTCTCGCCCTTGTGCCGGCCGTTGATGGCATCGCCGAGCGGCGACTTCTCGGAGTAGACCTCGATGCCGTCGCCGGCCACCTCGCGGGACCCGAGCAGGAAGCGCATGGTGTCACCGCCGACCTTCGCGGTGACGATGGTGCCGGGGGCGACGACCCCGGACGGCGCCTTGGGGGCCTCGCCGACCTGGGCCGACTCCAGCAGCTGCTGCAGCTGACGGATCCGCGCCTCCCGCTTGCCCTGCTCCTCCTTGGCGGCGTGGTAGCCGCCGTTCTCGCGCAGGTCGCCCTCCTCGCGGGCCTGCTCGATGCGCCGCGAGATCTCCAGCCGGCCCTCGCCGGCGAGGAAGTCGAGCTCCTCCTTCAGCCGGTCGTACGCCTCCTGGGTCAGCCAGGTGACGTTCTCGGTCGTCTCGGTCACGGCGGTCTCCTACGGATGGGTCAGGGGAGTGCACGGCCACCCGGCGGCATCGGCCGCCGGGGGAGTCCTCGAGGCTAACAATGCACCCCACCCGGGCGTCCAGCCAGCGTGCCCGAGCCGGCGGCCGGGAACCCTTGCCCGGTCAGCCCGGTCAGCCCGGTCAGCCGGGCCGGCAACGGCTCAGGGTGGCGGTGACGGCCCGGTCGCGGGTGCGGACCGGCACCCAGCGCTCGGGCCGGTCCGGCCCCAGCCGGACCGCGGCCACGCCGACGACCTCGCGCGTCCGGTCCAGGGCCTGCACGGTGCAGCCGAGCCGCCCGTGGCTGCCGGCGGCGAGCCGCACCCGGACGTCGATGCGCTCGGCGGACACCACGCGGTAGCCCGACACCTCACCGCCCGGGTCGCGGTCGGTCGCGGCCAGCGCCGCCCAGACCACCCAGCTCACGAACGCCGTCGCCAGCACCACCACGCCGGCGACCAGCGCCTTCGGGGACCGGCGGCGGCCCTCGCCGTAGCGGTCGGCCGGTCGGCCCCGGCTCTGACCGCTCGCGGGCACGTGCACCTCGGGGGAATCTCGTCGGGAGTCTGCGCTTTGATTATCGCGTGACGTCCCCCGAGCCGGCCGAGGCCCTGCGACTGATGGCGGTGCACGCCCACCCTGACGACGAGTCGAGCAAGGGCGCGGCGACGATGGCCAAGTACGTCGCCGAGGGGGTCGACGTCCACGTCGTCACCTGCACCGGCGGCGAGCGGGGCTCCGTCCTCAACCCCAAGCTGGAGCACGACGAGTCGGTGCTCGCCAACCTCACCGAGGTGCGCCGCCGCGAGATGGCCATGGCCCGCGAGATCCTGGGGGTTCGGCAGGACTGGCTGGGCTGGGTCGACTCCGGCCTGCCCGAGGGCGACCCGCTCCCGCCCCTGCCCGACGGGTGCTTCGGCCTGATGGACGTCGAGGTGGCGGCCGAGCCGCTGGTCCGGCTGGTGCGGTCGTTCCGTCCGCACGTGATGACGACGTACGACGAGAACGGCGGCTACCCGCACCCCGACCACATCATGTGCCACAAGATCTCGGTGCACGCGTTCGAGGCAGCCGGCGACCCGGAGCGCTACCCGGACGCGGGGGAGCCGTGGCAGCCGCTGAAGCTCTACTACAACCAGACCTTCACCAAGGCTCGGACGACCGCGCTGCACCAGGCGATGCTCGACGCCGGTCTCGAGTCGCCGTACGTCGAGTGGCTGGAGAGCTGGGAGGACCGCGAGGAGCGCACCGTCACGACCCACGTGCCGTGCAGCGACTACTTCGAGGTGCGCGACCGGGCCCTGCTGGCGCACGCCACCCAGGTCGACCCGGACGGCCCGTGGTTCACCTGCCCGCGCGACCTGCAGACGCAGGCCTGGCCGACCGAGGACTTCGAGCTGGCGCGCAGCGTCGTGCCGACGACGGCGCCGGAGGACGACCTGTTCGCCGGCATCCGGGCGAGCGCCGGGGCCCGGCAGTGAGCGCGACGGCGGTCGCCGACATCACTGCCGCTGCCGTCCGGCTCGCCGTCGACAACGACGACGTCAGCCCGGGGGTCCTGGGCTTCCTGGTCGTCGCCCTGCTGGGCGGGGCGACGTACCTGCTGATCCGCTCGATGAACCGCCAGATCAAGCGCATCGACATTCCCGACGACGCCGCCGACCGTGCCCCCGACGACGGTGATCTCCCCGACGACCCCGACGACGCCCAGGACCCCGGGGGCGTCAGCCCCCGCTGACCGGTGCGGTCCCGTCGAGCGACCGCTCCCAGGCACCGTCGCCAGGGCGGACGACGCCGGAGAGGAACTCCGGCACCTGGTCGGCCGGCATCGGCACGGCGAGGTGGAACCCCTGACCGACGTGGTAGCCAAGCGACAGCAGCGACTCCCACTGCTCCGGCCGCTCGATGCCCTCGGCCACCACGGCCGACAGGCCGAGGGTGTCGGCGAGGTCCCGGATGGTGCGCACCAGCCCGGACTCGGTCTCGGTGCCGGGCAGCGACTCGACGAACTCCTGCGCCAGCTTGAGCCCGTCCACCGGCAGCGCCTGCAGGTAGCTCAACGAGGAGTAGCCGGTGCCGAAGTCGTCGATGTAGAGGTGGATGCCCAGGGCGGCGAGCGCGTGCAGCCGCTCGACGATCACCCCGTCACCGGGCAGCAGGACGCTCTCGGTGATCTCCAGGACGACCGTCGACGGGTCGATGCCGCTGGCCTTGATCGCGGTGCGGACGTCGTCGACGATCGAGACGTCCTGCAGCTGGCGGCCGCTGAGGTTGACGGCCATGTGCAGGGTGCCGTGCTCCTCGTACGCCTGCTGCCAGCGCACCGCGTCGCGCAGCGCCATCTGCAGCACCATCCGGCCGATCGGCACGATCAGGCCGGTCTCCTCCGCGAGACCGATGAACTGCCCCGGCGGCAGCAGCCCGAGCTCCGGGTGCTGCCAGCGGACGAGCGCCTCGAGGCCGAGGATGCCGCCGGACGCCAGCGCGACGAGCGGCTGGTAGTGCACGACCAGCTCGGAGCGCTCGATCGCGTGCCGCAGGTCGCTGGTGAGCGACAGCCGTGCGAGAGCCGCCTCGTGCATGGTCGGGGCGAACACGGCGAAGCGGTTCTTGCCGGCGTTCTTCGCGTCGTAGAGCGCGAGGTCGGCGTTGCGCATCAGGTCCTCGGCGGACGCCGAGCCGACGCCGCCGACGGCGATGCCGATGCTCGCGCCGGTGGTCACCTCGGTCCCGTTGACGTGGAACGGCAACGCCATCGACTCGAGCAGGCGGCGGGCGATGTCGGTGCAGTGGTCGTCGCCGGCCACGTCCTCGAGCAGGATCGCGAACTCGTCCCCGCCTAGACGCGCTGCCGTGTCACCTTCGCGGAGACACGTGCGCAACCGGGTGGTCATCTCGCGCAGCAGCTCGTCGCCCGCGGCGTGGCCGAGGCTGTCGTTGACGGTCTTGAAGTCGTCGAGGTCGACGAAGAGCACGGCGTAGCCGCCGCCACCACGGGCCCGCGCCATCGCGTGGCCGAGCCGGTCACGGAACAGCGCGCGGTTGGCGAGGCCGGTGAGGGCGTCATGGAACGCCTGGTGGGTGAGCTGCTGCTCCAGCTCGTGCCGGTCGGTGATGTCGTGACAGGTGACGACGAAGCCCATCAGGTCCTCGTCGATGACCTCGGTCACGACGGCGTCGACGTGCCGGGTGAGGCCCTCCTCGGTGTTGAGCCGCACCTCGCCCCGTGCCGGCCGGCCGCCCTGCGCGAGGCTCACCAGGTCGCGGGCCGCCTCGCGGTCGACCTCCGCGACGACGTCCAGCCAGCTCATGCCGAGCAGCTCGGGAGCCGGCATGCCGACGATGGGCTCGACCGCGGGCGTGACGTGCACGATCGTCAGGTCGTGGTCGAGGATGCAGATCACGTCGGAGGCGTACTGCAGCATCAGCCGCAGCCGGCGCTCGCTGCGGCGCTCGACCATGATCTCGCCGACGTCGAGCCGCTCGAGGGCCAGGTGCATGGTCGCGGCCAGCGAGCGCAGCGCGGCCACCGTGCGCGTCGACGGGGCGTGCTCGACGGAGACCACGGCGGCCTCGCGCGCCGCACCGCGGGCGGGCAGCGCGACGAGGACGAGCGTGTGGGCGGTGGGCACGCCGAGCGTCGCGTGCAGCAGGGACGGCCCGGGCAGCAGCCCGATGCCCTCGTCCGGGTCGGGGAAGGCCGCCAGCTCGGCGGCGTCGAGGAAGGTGGCCACGTCCTCGTCGTCGGAGGCCTGGGCGACGGTGCCGCCCGGGTCCCCGTCGATGCGCCAGGCCCGGCCGGCCCGGTTGCCCGGCCGGTCCACGAGCTCCAGCGCGGCCGCGAGCGCGGCGTCGCGGACGCCTGCCCTGCTGGCGGCGCCCACCAGGGAGCCGGTGGCCTCACGCAGCACGTGCTCCCGGTGCAGGGTGCGGCGCAGCTGGCTGAGCAGGCTGACGATGCGCAGCAGGGCGAGCGTGAAGAGGAAGACCGAGGACCCCAGGACCACCGCTGCCTGGGTGACGCCGCCCTTGGTGGCGTGGGTCAGCACCAGGACCGGTGAGACCAGGCAGGCGAGCGCGAGCAGCACGACGAACCGCCAGACCGTGCCGAGCCGGGCGGAGCCGTCCGGGGCGGGTCGTGGCTCGGCCATGGCGGGGTGCCGGACGGCGAACAGCAGGAGGGCGAAGCCGGCCAGCCAGCCGATCGCCAGGGCGTCCACGCCGGTGACCGCGGCCGTGACCTCTGCAGCCACGCCGACGAGTAGCCCGCCGAGGAGCAGGCGCCCGGCGGCGTCGGCCGAGCCCAGGAGGGCGAATCCGAGCCGTGCCCCGACACCGATGACGAGGAGGTAGCAGAGGGCGTACGCGCCGGTGAGGACCGTCGTGGCCAGCTGCTCCGAGCTGTCGGAGAGCACCGGCTCGAGCACCACCAGCCAGCCCACCTGGGCGGCGGCGACGGTGACCACGAGCGCGTCCAGGAGGCTGTCGCGGTCCCGGCGCACCCGGTCCCGCTGGAAGGCGGTCACGGCGGCGGCCAGCGCGGGATACGCGAGCAGGCCGGGCACGTCGGCGTACGACGGCGACGATCCGTCGACGAGAGCGACCGCGTGCGCGGCGGACAGCAGGGCGGTGCCGGCCGCGAGGAGCAGGCCGGGCAGCGGGTCGGCGGGCTTGCTCCGCAGCGTGACGGCGACCAGGACGAGCGAGACCGTGCCGCCTGCGAGCGCCCAGAGAGCGGCCAGCATCAGCCCACCGCCGGGACGCGCCGAGACCAGCCCATGAGGAGTCCTATCGGCGCCCCGGCACCCGACTTGAAGGACTTGACCTTTTCCGGACCATGCCCCTAGGCGGGCCGGTCCGGGAGGATCCCGGCCATGGACCTGCCGGGTGACGACAGGGGCTGACCGCGCGGGCTCAGCCCGGGCAGCCGTCGGCCGAGGCCAGCAGCCGCCCGCACAACGAGCCCTGGGCCG
>Ga0126307_10000983_pt1 | contig 18774 bp, 14 predicted proteins | sample Plot28_FD_89955 | JGI IMG/M metagenome (GOLD analysis project Ga0126307, IMG submission 89955) | Serpentine soil microbial communities from UC McLaughlin Reserve, CA, USA - Plot28 | ecosystem: Environmental > Terrestrial > Soil > Grasslands | place: USA: UC McLaughlin Reserve, Lake County... | reverse complement strand
GCTCGAGATGGCCGGCGGCGTCCGCCCCGGCCACGAGCTGAAGTTCTGGACGCCGGGCGGCTCCTCGACGCCGTACTTCACCGCCGAGCACCTCGACGTCCCCCTGGACTTCGACTCGGTGGCCGCGGCCGGCTCGATGCTCGGCACCACCGCGCTCATGGTCTTCGACGAGACCGACTCGATCGTCGAGGCCACCCTGCGGTTCACCGAGTTCTACGCGCACGAGAGCTGCGGCAAGTGCACCCCCTGTCGCGAGGGCACCTACTGGCTGGTCCAGATCCTCGAGCGGCTGGTGCGCGGGGAGGGCCGGGCGGCCGACCTCGACCTGCTGACCGACACGTGCGACAACATCCTGGGCCGGTCGTTCTGCGCCCTCGGTGACGGCGCCACCAGCTGCATCGCCAGCTCGCTCAAGTACTTCAAGGACGACTACGTCGCCCTGCTGCCGCCCGAGGAGCAGGCGCGGCTCGGCCGTTCGCTCCGCATCGAGCCCGTGAAGGTTGCATCGTGACGCTGACGACCCCCGGCCCGGCCCCGGCGGTCCCGCCCGGTTCGCCGGGGCCGCACACGCCGCCGGACGCCGTGCACTGCACGATCGACGGCTTCGAGGTCGCCGTCCCGAAGGGCACGCTGATCATCCGGGCCGCCGAGATGATCGGCGTCCAGATCCCGCGGTTCTGCGACCACCCGCTGCTGGAGCCGGTCGGCGCCTGCCGCCAGTGCCTGGTCGAGGTGGAGGGCCAGCGCAAGCCGGTCGCCTCCTGCACGATGCCGGTCAGCGAGGGCATGGTCGTGCAGACCCAGCTCACCAGCCCGGCCGCCGACAAGGCGCAGCAGGGCACGATGGAGCTGCTGCTGATCAACCACCCGCTGGACTGCCCGGTCTGCGACAAGGGCGGCGAGTGCCCGCTGCAGAACCAGGCGATGAGCAACGGCCGCACCGAGACCCGCTTCGTCGACGTCAAGCGCACCTACCCCAAGCCGCTGCCGATCAGCAGCCAGGTGCTGCTCGACCGCGAGCGCTGCGTGCTGTGCGCCCGGTGCACCCGGTTCTCCCAGCAGGTGGCCGGCGACCCGTTCATCGAACTGTTCGAGCGGGGCGCGCTGGAGCAGGTCGCCATCTACGAGGACGAGCCGTTCGAGTCCTACTTCTCCGGCAACACCACCCAGATCTGCCCGGTCGGCGCGCTGACCAGCGCCCAGTACCGGTTCCGCGCCCGCCCGTTCGACCTGCGCAGCGAGCCCAGCGTCTGCGAGCACTGCGCGTCGGGCTGCGCGCAGCGCACCGACTACCGGCGGGGCAAGACCACCCGGCGGCTGGCCGGTGAGGACCCGGCGGTCAACGAGGAGTGGAACTGCGACAAGGGCCGCTACGCCTTCCGCTACGTCACCGCCAACCAGCGGCTCACCACGCCGCTGGTGCGCGGCTCCGACGGCACGTTGCAGCCCGCCTCGTGGCCCGAGGCCTGGGCTGCCGCCGCGGCGGGGCTGCTCGCCGCTCGGGAGGCGGGCGGCGTCGGCGTCCTGCCCGGGGGCCGGCTGACCGTCGAGGACGCCTACGCCTACGCCAAGTTCGCCCGGCTGGCGCTGGGCACCAACGACGTCGACGCCCGCGCGCGGGCGCACTCCGCCGAGGAGCTCGCCTTCCTGGAGGCGCGGGTCGCCGGCACCGGTCCCGGTCGGGGCGCGGTCACCTACCAGCACCTGGACGAGGCGTCGGCCGTGCTGCTCGCCGGCTTCGAGCCGGAGGAGGAGTCGCCGATCGTCTTCCTCCGCCTTCGCCGCAACGTGCGGACCCGGTCGCTGCCGGTCTTCGACCTGGCGCCGTTCGCGACCCGCGCCGCCGCGAAGCTGCAGGCCACGGTGCTGACGACGCTGCCGGGCGCCGAGGCGCAGTCGCTGCGGGCGCTCGCCGACGGCACCTGGGGCGGGGCGGCCGTCGAGGCGCTCCGGCAGCCGGGCGCCGTCGTCCTCGCCGGTGAGCGGCTGGCCGAGGTGCCCGGTGCCTTCTCCGCGCTCGTGGCCCTCGCCCGCGCCACCGGGGCGCGCGTCGCCTGGGTGCCGCGGCGCGCGGGGGAGCGCGGGGCCGTGGAGGCCGGCGCGCTGCCCACCCTCCTCCCGGGGGGCCGCAGCGTCGCCGACGCGGCGGGCCGCGCCGACGTCGCCGCGATCTGGGGGGTCGACCACGCCGACGTGCCGGCGACACCGGGGCGCGACACCACGGGCATCCTGACCGCCGTCCGCGAGGGCGCGCTGGCCGGTCTGCTGGTCGGCGGCGTCGACCCGGCCGACCTGCCCGACCCCGCGCTGGCCGAGGCGGCGCTGGCGTCGGCGTCCTTCGTCGTCAGCCTGGAGATGTTCCCCTCCGCCGTCACCGAGTGGGCCGACGTCGTGCTCCCCGTCGCCGCGGCGCCGGAGAAGGCCGGCACGTACCTCGACTGGGAGGGCCGGCCGCGGTCCTTCGACGCGACCCTGCACGGCACGGGGCAGCTGCCCGACGGCCGCGTGCTCCAGGGCCTGGCCGACGAGATGGACGTCGACCTGCGGCTGCCCACGCCCGAGTCGGCCCGCGCCGAGCTGGCCGCACTCGGCACCTCCCGCGTGCCGCGCGAGGGCGTGGGGCTCGACGTCCAGCCGCCGGCCGCCCCGTCGCTCGTCGCCGATGAGGCGGTGCTCGCCTCCTGGCGGCAGCTGCTCGACGCCGGCACCCTGCAGCGCGACGAGCCCGAGCTGGCCGGCACCGCCCGGGTGCCGGTGGCCCGGATCGGCGTGGACACGGCCGCCCGCCTCGGCCTGACCGACGGTGGCGGGCTGACGGTGAGCGGTGCGATCGGGTCGGTCACGCTGCCGGTGCGGATCACCCCGATGCCCGACCAGGTGGTCTGGCTGCCGATGAGGTCACCGGGTAGCGAGATCCGCTCCGAGCTGGGCACCGGTCCCGGCGGCGTCGTGCGACTGGCTCCGTCGTCACCCACCCCGGCCACCCCGACCGAAGGCCTCCGATGAACGTCCTCGCCGTCCGCGACCAGCCGACGCTCGAGGACTTCGGGCACGACGTCTGGTGGATCGTGCTCATCAAGATCGTCGGCATCTTCGTGATCCTGGTGCTGCTGACGCTGTTCGCGATCGTGTTCGAGCGCAAGGTCGTCGCGCGCATGCAGCAGCGGATCGGCCCGAACCGGGTCGGCTGGCGCGGTTACCTGCAGAGCCTCGCCGACGGCCTGAAGCTGGCGTTCAAGGAAGACATCATGCCGGCGCTGGCCGACAAGCCGGTGTACTTCCTCGCCCCGGTCATCGCGACCATCCCCGCGTTCCTGGCCTTCTCGGTGATCCCGCTCGGCCCGACGGTCAGCCTGTTCGGGGAGCGGACGCCGCTGCAGCTCACCGATGCCCCGATCGGTGTGTTCATCGTTCTGGCGTGCTCGGCGATGGGCGTGTACGGGATCGTCCTGGCCGGTTGGGCGTCCGGGTCGACCTACCCGCTGCTCGGCGGGCTGCGCAGCGCGGCCCAGATGGTCAGCTACGAGATCGCGATGGGGCTGTCGATCGTCGCGGTGTTCCTCTACGCCGGCAGCGCCTCGACGTCGGAGATCGTCGCCGCGCAGGCCGACGGCAACCAGCTCTCCTTCTTCGGCTGGGAGTTCACCGGGCCGAGCTGGTTCGCGGTCCTCCTGCCGGTCTCCTTCGTGATCTACGTGATCGCGGTGGTCGGCGAGACCAACCGCGCGCCCTTCGACCTCCCCGAGGCCGAGAGCGAGCTGGTCGGCGGCTTCCACACCGAGTACTCGTCGCTGAAGTTCGCCCTGTTCTTCCTCGCCGAGTACATCAACATGGTCACCGTCTCGGCCCTCGCCGCGACGCTCTTCCTCGGGGGCTGGCGGGCGCCCTGGCCGATCTCCCTCTGGGACGGCGCCAACACCGGCTGGTGGCCGCTGCTCTGGTTCTTCCTCAAGGTCGTCGTCGCGCTGTTCGTCTTCATCTGGCTGCGCGGCACCCTGCCCCGGCTGCGCTACGACCAGTTCATGCGCTTCGGGTGGAAGGTGCTGGTGCCCACGGCGCTCGTCTGGATCCTCGTCGTCGCCACCATGCGCACCGTCTCCCGCGAGCTCGACCTGTCCACCGGCGAGGTCGCCCTCTACGTCGGGGTCCCCATCGCGCTCGTCGTGCTGGCCGGGCTGCTCATCGCCAGCCGGGTCGCCAACCGCGACACCCGGCTCATGGCCGAGCAGGCGTTCGGCGGGGCGGTGCACGCCACCGACCCGGAGCCCGACGTGCTCCCCGCCGCGGGTCCGCGCCGGCGGCCGAGCGGTGCGCCGGACCGTGCCCAGGGCGGCTTCCCGATCCCCCCGATGGACCTGCGCGTGCCGCCGTCTCCGCGGCTGCGCCGCCAGCCGGTCGCCAGCGACGGCGCTCCCGTCGTGAGCACCGGCCGGCGCGGCGCCCATCCCGTCCAGGAGGACACCGATGTCTGAGATCGAGCGCTCGACCGGCGGCCGCAACCGGCCGGCCGTGCGCGACAGCATGATGCCGGCGCCCGCGCACGGCTTCGGGGTGACCTTCGCGCAGATCTTCCGGAAGGTGACCACCGAGCAGTACCCGTTCGAGCCGAAGGTGACCAAGCCGCGCTACCACGGGCGGCACGTGCTCAACCGGCATCCCGACGGGCTGGAGAAGTGCGTCGGCTGCGAGCTGTGCGCGTGGGCCTGCCCGGCCGACGCCATCTATGTCGAGGGCGGCGACAACACCGAGGACGCGCGCTTCTCACCGGGTGAGCGCTACGGCGCCGTCTACCAGATCAACTACCTGCGCTGCATCTTCTGCGGCCTGTGCATCGAGGCCTGCCCGACGCGGTCGCTGACGATGAGCAACGACTTCGAGCTGGCCGACGACAACCGGCAGGACCTGATCTACACCAAGGAGCAGCTCATGGCGCCGCTGCTGCCCGGCATGGAGGCCCCGCCGCACGCCATGCGGCTCGGGGACGACGAGAAGGACTACTACCTGCAGGCGGGGACCATGACATCAAAGGACATGGCATGACCGTGTCCGCCCTCGACGTCGCAGCCGCGGTGGACACCTCCGTGCGGCTGGGGGGCGGCGAGACCGTCGTCTTCTGGGTCCTCGGCCCGATCGCGCTGGCCGGGGCACTCGGCATGGTGTTCAGCCGCAACGCCGTCCACTCGGCACTGTGGCTGGTCAACACGATGCTCGCGTTCGGCGTCTTCTACGTCGTCCAGGAGGCGCCGTTCCTGGGCGCGGTGCAGATCATCGTCTACACCGGCGCGATCATGATCCTCTTCCTCTTCGTGCTGATGCTGGTCGGCCGCGACTCCTCCGACTCCGTCGTCGAGACCCTCCGCGGGCAGCGGGTGGCCGCAACCGTGCTCGGCGTCGGCTTCGCCGGGCTCGTCGGGGCGGGGATCGCCCGCGCCACCGAGAACCTGCCGGTGACCGGTCTCGCCGAGGCGCAGGGCGACGAGGGCAACATCCCGGCGATCGCCGAGCTGCTGTTCACGAAGTACCTGCTGGCCTTCGAGGTCACCAGCGCCCTGCTCATCACCGCCGCGGTCGGCGCGATGGTGCTCGCGCACATCGAGCGCGAGCCCGGCAGCCGGCGCAGCCAGAAGGAGCTCTCCCGGGCCCGCTTCCTCACCGACCGTCCGCAGACGCTGCCCGGCCCGGGCGTGTTCGCCCGGGCCAACTCGGTGGCCGTGCCGGCGATCCTGCCCGACGGACGCCGCGCGGAGGACAGCCAGGCCACCGGCATCGAGCCCGAGGACGCCGACCAGATGCCGCGGCCCACCGGCCGTGAGCAGCTCGGCTCGCCGGACGCCGCGCTCGGCACGCTGGACCCCGCGCCGCTCGAGGGAGGCGACCGATGACGCTCACCTGGTACCTGGTGCTGGCCGCCATCCTGTTCACCATCGGCGCCGTCGGCGTGCTCGTCCGTCGCAACGCCATCGTCGTCTTCATGTGCGTCGAGCTGATGCTCAACTCGGTGAACCTGACGCTGGTCACCTTCGCCCGGGCGGGCGGCACCGTCGACGGCCAGATCATGGCGTTCTTCGTCATGGTCGTGGCCGCCGCCGAGGTCGTCGTCGGGCTCGCCATCATCATGTCGATCTACCGGACCCGCCGGTCCGCCTCGGTCGACGACGCCAACCTGCTGAAGTACTGACGGGGATCCGAGAGTGGACATGACGCCCGCCGAGGGCCTGCTCGCCACCTCCTGGCTGCTGATCGCGCTGCCGCTCGCCGGCGCCGCGGTCCTGCTGCTGGGCGGTCGGCGCACCGACCGCTGGGGCCACCTGCTGGGGACGGCGACGGTCGTCGCGGCCTTCGTGGTGGGCCTGCTGTGCACGTTCCAGCTGGCCGGGCTGGAGGAGGGCGAGCGCTCGGTCGGCGTCGACCTGTTCACCTTCATCTCCAGCGGGGACCTCGACGTCCGCGCGGGCCTGCTCTTCGACCCCCTGTCGGCGGCGTTCGTGCTGCTGATCACCGGCGTCGGCTCGCTGATCCACGTCTACTCGATCGGCTACATGGCGCACGACCCCGGGCGCCGCCGGTTCTTCGCCTACCTGAACCTGTTCGTCGCGGCGATGCTGCTGCTCGTCCTCGGCAACAGCTTCGTGGCGCTCTACGTCGGCTGGGAGGGCGTCGGCCTGGCGTCCTACCTGCTCATCGCCTTCTGGTACACCCGCCCGGCGGCCGCGACCGCGGCCAAGAAGGCGTTCATCATGAACCGGGTCGGCGACGTCGGCCTGGCCCTGGCGATCTTCCTGATGTTCAGCCAGCTGGGGACGACGTCCTACGAGGGCGTGTTCGGCGCCGTCGGCACCCTCGCGGGCGGAACGGTCACCGCACTCGGGCTCCTCCTCCTGCTCGGGGCCTGCGGCAAGTCCGGCCAGTTCCCGCTGCAGGCGTGGCTGCCCGACGCCATGGAGGGCCCGACCCCGGTGTCGGCGCTCATCCACGCCGCGACCATGGTCACCGCCGGCGTCTACCTGATCGCCCGCTCGGCGCCGATCTACGACGAGACGCCGACGGCGCGCACCGTCGTCCTCGCCGTCGGCGCGCTGACGCTGCTGATCGGGGCGATCGCCGGCTGCGCGTACGACGACATCAAGAAGGTGCTGGCGTACTCGACGGTCAGCCAGATCGGCTACATGTTCCTGGCCGTCGGCCTCGGGCCGGCCGGCTACGTCGCCGGTCTGGCCCACCTGTACGCGCACGGGTTCTTCAAGGCCGGACTCTTCCTCGGCGCGGGGTCGGTCATGCATGCGATGAACGACCAGGTGGACATGCGCCGCTACGGCGGGCTCTGGCGGAAGCTGCCGATCACCTTCGTGACCTTCGGGCTCGGCTACCTCGCCCTGATCCGCTTCCCGTTCCTCGCCGGCTACTGGACGAAGGACGCCATCGTCGAGGCGACGTTCGACCGCGGTGACTGGCTGGGCTACGCGCTCGGCGCCGCCGCCGTCCTCGGCGCCGGGCTGACGGCGTTCTACATGACGCGGCTGATGCTCATGACGTTCTTCGGCCGGCCGCGATGGGAGGACGGCGTGCACCCGCACGAGTCCCCGCCGGTGATGACCGTGCCGATGATCGTGCTCGCCTTCGGCTCGGTGCTCGCCGGGTTCGCGCTGGTCCAGGCGTTCCCTCTCGAGGAGTGGATGGCGCCGGTCTTCGGGGAGCCCGAGGAGGCCGAGCACGTCGTGGCGCCGCTCACCATCGGCATCGCGCTGTTCGCCGTGATGGCGCTGGGCATTCTCGCCGCGCTGCTGTTCGTCGGCCGCCGGGAGGTGCCGGTGACCGCCCCCGTCCGGGTGTCCCCGGTGACCCGGGCCGCGCGCAACGCCCTCTACGCCGACGCGGTGAACGAGTCGCTGTTCATGCGGCCCGGCCAGTGGCTCACCCGCGCGCTGGTCTTCTTCGACAACCGCGGGGTCGACGGCGCCGTGAACGGCCTGGCCGCCACTCTGGGCGGCTCGTCGTCGCGGCTGGGCCGGGCGCAGACCGGCTTCGTGCGCAGCTACGCCCTCGGGATGCTCGGCGGCGCCGTGTTGGTCGCGGGCGCCCTGCTGGCGGTGACGGCGGGATGACGTCGACCTCTTCCGGAAAGGCCGCGTGGTGAGTGACTTCCCGTTCCTGCTGGTGATGATCGCGGTCCCCGCGGTCGCTGCCGCCGTCGTCGCCGCCCTGCCCCGGGAGCGTGACGGGCTGGCCCGCCAGATCGCGCTCGGCGTCAGCCTGGTCGTGCTGCTGCTCGCCGTCCTCGCCACCGTCGCCTTCGATGCCGACGGCGACCGGTTCCAGCTGACCACGTCCTTCGCCTGGATTCCCGACTTCGGCGTCGAGATCGCGCTGGGCGTCGACGGCATCGCCCTGGTGATGCTGCTGCTCATCGGGGTGCTCGTGCCGGTCGTCGTCGCCGCGTCGTGGAAGGACGTCTTCCCCGGCGGCCGGTCGATGAAGGCCTACTTCGCCTGGCTGCTGCTGCTCGAGTCGATGATGGTCGGCGTCTTCGCCGCGACCGACGTCTTCCTCTTCTACGTGTTCTTCGAGGCGATGCTCGTCCCGATGTACTTCATCATCGGGAGCTTCGGCGGACCGCGCCGCCAGTACGCGGCGGTGAAGTTCTTCCTCTACAGCCTGGTCGGCGGCCTGATCATGCTCGCCGCCGTCATCGGGCTGTACGTGGTCAGCGCCAGCCAGCTCGGCGAGGGCACGTTCGCGTTCGACGCCCTCCGGCAGCTCGACATCACCCCGGGCGTGCAGAAGCTGCTGTTCCTCGGCTTCTTCGTGGCGTTCGCGATCAAGGCGCCCCTGGTCCCGCTGCACACCTGGCTGCCCGACTCCGGTTCCGAGGCGCCGATCGGCGGTGCGGTGCTGCTGGTCGGCGTCCTGGACAAGGTGGGCACGTTCGAATTCCTCCGCTACTGCCTGCCGCTGTTCCCCGACGCCTCGCGGTTCTTCGCGCCGTTCGTGCTGGTGCTGGCCGTCGCCGGGGTGCTCTACGCCGCGCTGCTCGCGATGGGGCAGAGCGACATGAAGCGGCTGGTGTCCTACACGTCGATCTCGCACTTCGGCTTCATCGCGCTGGGCATCTTCGCCTTCACCACCGAGGCGGCCACCGGCGCGGTGCTCTACATGGTCAACCACGGCATCGCGACCGGGCTGCTGTTCCTCGTGGTCGGCATGCTGATCGCCCGCGGCGGGTCGCGCCAGATCGGCGACTATGGCGGGGTCGCGGCCCAGGCGCCGCTGCTGGCCGGCGCCTTCCTGGTCGCCGGCCTGGCGTCCCTGGCGATGCCCGGCACCAACAGCTTCGTCAGCGAGTTCCTCGTGCTGATCGGCTCGTTCCCGACCCGGCCGGTGTTCACGATCATCGCCACCGCCGGGATCATCCTGGCCGCGCTCTACATCCTGCTGATGTACCAGCGCACCATGCACGGGCCGCCCCGCGGCGTGCTGCTCGCCGACGACGACGCCGTGCCCCCGCCCGCTGGGAGCGGCGCCACGGCGACGGCGGTCGCCCCCACCCGGACCCTGCGGGTGGCCGACCTCGACCGCCGGGAGCTCGCCATCGTCACGCCGCTGATCGCCCTGATCATCGCGCTCGGGGTGTATCCGCAGCCGCTGCTGAACCTGATCGAGCCGGCCGTCAGCGCCACCCTGAGCGACCTCGGAGGGTCCGACCGATGATCGAGGCGCCCGACATCTCGATGGCCGCGCTCGCGCCCCTGCTGTTCGTCTTCGGCGCGGCCTGCGTCGGCGTGCTGGTGGAGGCCTTCTGGCCGCGGGACACCCGCCACCCCGTGCAGGTCGCGGTCGCCCTCGCCGGCACCGTGGGGGCGTTTGTCTGCACGCTCCTGCTCGCCGGCGAGCGCGAGATCACGGCGGGCGGCGCTCTCGCCGTCGACGGGGCGGGGCTGTTCCTCCAGGCCATGATCGCCGGGTTCGGGGCCCTGTCGCTGCTGCTGTTCGCCGAGCGGTCCCTCGATCCGGCGCGCTCGGCGTTCGTGACCTCGGCCGCGGTTCCCGCGGGGAGCCCCCGCGACCGCGAGCTGCTCACCTCGACCCGGGTGCAGACCGAGATCTATCCGCTGACCACGTTCGCCATCGGCGGCATGATGCTGTTCACCGCCGCCAACGACCTGCTGATCATGTTCGTCGCGCTCGAGGTGCTGAGCCTGCCGCTGTACCTGATCAGCGGGATGGCGCGCCGCCGCCGCCTGCTCTCGCAGGAAGCCGCCGTCAAGTACTTCCTCCTCGGCGCCTTCGCGTCGGCATTCTTCCTGTACGGCCTCGCTCTGGTCTACGGGGCCACGGGCAGCGTCCGGCTGGCCGACATCCGGTCGGCCAGCGTCGCCGAGGGCGGTGACGTCCTGCTGATCCTGGGTCTCGCCCTGCTCGTCGTCGGCCTGCTGTTCAAGGCCAGCGTGGCGCCGTTCCACACCTGGACGCCCGACGTCTACCAGGGCGCGCCCACGCCGGTCACCGCCTTCATGGCCGCCTGCACCAAGGTCGCCGCCTTCGGGGCGATCCTCCGCCTGCTCTACGTCGCCTTCGGCACGACCGAGTGGACCTGGCGGCCGCTGATCTACGGCGTGGCGATCGTCTCGATGGTCGTCGGGGCCGTCCTGGGGCTGACCCAGACCGACCTCAAGCGCATGCTCGCCTATTCGTCGATCGCGCACGCCGGTTTCCTCCTCACCGGCGTTCTCGGCCTCGGCGAGGGCGGCGAGGGCTCCGGCCTGGCGGCAACGCTCTTCTACCTGCTCACCTACGGGCTGACGACGATCGGCGCCTTCGCCGTCCTGACGCTCATCCGTGACGGGGACGGCGAGGCGACCCACCTGTCCCAGTGGGCCGGGCTCGCCTCGCGGTCGCCGCTGGTGGCCGCCGTCATGAGCCTCTTCCTCCTGGCCCTGGCCGGCATCCCGCTCACCGCCGGGTTCACCGGGAAGTTCGCGGTCTTCCGGGCGGCCATCGAGGAGGGCGCGTGGCCGCTCGTGGTGGTCGCCCTGCTCGCCAGCGCGGTAGCGGCGTTCTTCTACCTGCGGGTCATCGTGCTCATGTACTTCTCGGCCCCGGCGGCCGACGGGCCCACCGTCGGCGTGCCCGGACTGCCCACCACCCTGGTGCTCGCCGTCACCGCGACGGCGACCCTCGCGCTGGGCATCGTTCCCGGGTCGGTGCTCGACCTCGCGCAACGGGCGGCTATCTTCGTCGGTTGATGACCGGAGCCCGTGCCGCAGCAGACGGCACCCCGACCGAGGTCTGGCACCGGAGCTCCACCCCGGCGTCGACCATCGGCCCCTGGCTCCCCGAGGGAGCGCTCGGCGCCTCGCTCGCCGACGGCCTCGTCCGGGTCGAGGAGGCGCTGTCCTCGGCCGTCGGCAGCGAGCACCCGTTCGTGCGCGAGGCGGCCGGCCACCTCATGGCCGCGGGGGGCAAGCGCTTCCGGCCGATGTTGGCACTGCTCGCCGCCCAGCTGGGCGACCCCCGTGCGCCCGAGGTGGTCCAGGCCGCGGTGGTCTGCGAGCTGACCCACCTCGCGACGCTGTACCACGACGACGTCATGGACGAGGCCGCCGTGCGCCGCGGCGCCCCGAGCGCCAACAGCCGGTGGAGCAACAGCATCGCCATCCTCACCGGCGACCTGTTGTTCGCCCGCGCCTCGGACCTCCTCGCCGACCTCGGCCCCGACGCGGTGCGCATCCAGGCCCGCACCTTCGAGCGGCTCGTCACCGGCCAGATCCGGGAGACGGTCGGCCCGCAGCCCGGTGACGACCCCGTGGCGCACTATCTCGCCGTCCTCGCCGACAAGACCGGCTCGCTGGTGGCCACGTCGGCGCGTTTCGGGGCCGGCTTCGCCGGCGTCGACCCGGCACTCGTCACCGCCCTGACGGCGTTCGGCGAGGAGGTGGGCGTCGCCTTCCAGATCTCCGACGACCTGCTGGACATCGTCAGCCAGGACGGGGCGTCGGGGAAGGCGCCGGGCACCGACCTGCGCGAGGGCATCGCCACCCTGCCGGCCCTCTTCGTCCTCTCCGGCGACGACCCCGCCGACGCCCGGCTGCGCGAGCTGGTGGCCCGACCGGTCACCGACGAGCGCGAGCACGCCGAGGCGCTGGCGCTCCTGCGGTCGTCCTCCGGGCTGGCGCAGGCGACCGTGGTCCTGGGCCAGTACGCCGACCGGGCCCGGGCCAGGCTCGGCCCGGTGCCCGCCGGAGACGTGCGCGACGCGCTGTCCGCTCTCTGCGACTACGTGGTGACTCGCACCAGCTGAATGCATGCTGGTGCCGTGCGCACCCGTGCCGGCCTCCTCGCCGTCGTCCTCCTGGCCGGCTGCACGGGCACGGCCGACGGCGGTCAGTCCTCGGTCGAGATCCCTCCCGGGGGGCTGTCGTCGGGCTTCGACGAAGCCCCCGCGCTGGAGGTCTCCGTGGTGGCCGACGGGCTCGACCACGCCTGGGACGTCGCGCAGACCCGCGACGGGACGCTGCTGGTGGACGAGCGGCCGGGCGGCTTCACCGCGGTGCTCCCCGACGGGGCTGTCCGGGAGGTGCGAGCCGACTTCGGCGACCTGTACGCCCAGGGGGAGACCGGGCTCATGGGACTGACCGTGGATCCGGACTTCGCCGAGAACCGGCGCTTCTACAGCTGCCAGGGGGTGGTCGCCGACGGGCGGACGTCGCTGCCGGCCTCGATCGCCGTGATCGCGTGGACGGCGGCCCCCGACTGGAGCTCGGCGACCCGGGTGGCCGACCCGCTGCTGGGCGGCATCCCGGCCAACGCGCGCTCGGGTCGCCACGGCGGCTGCCGGCTGCGCTTCGACCCCGAGGGGATGCTGCTGGTCGGGACGGGGGACAACGCCGTCGGTACGAACGCCCAGGACCCGGGCACGTTCGCGGGGAAGGTTCTGCGGATCGACCCCATGACCGGTCGGGGCGGGATCTGGACGCTCGGTCACCGCAACGTGCAGGGTCTGGCCGTCCGGCCCGGCACCGGACAGGTCTTCTCCGTGGAGCACGGGCCGGACCGCGACGACGAGGTCAACCTGTTGCGGGAGGGCGCCAACTACGGCTGGGACCCCGCAGGCGAGGGCGGCTACGACGAGAGCGTGCCGATGACCGACCCGGACATCCCCGGTGCCGTGCCCGCGGTGTGGTCCTCCGGGCAGCCGACCCTGGCGACCAGCGGGGCGACGTTCCTCGACGGCCCGCAGTGGGGCGGATTCGACGGTCTGCTGGTGATCGGTCTGCTCAAGGAGACGGGGGTGCTCGCGCTGCGACTGGACGACGACGGCCGCCTGCAGGAGCAGTTCCGGCTGCCCGAGCTGGAGGACGCCTACGGCCGGATCCGGAGTGTGCTGCAGGGCACGGACGGGGACTTGTACGTGACGACCGACAACGGCGGCGATGACAAGGTGCTCAAGGTGACCCCCCGCCCGTCGTGACGAGTGGGGGCCGGAGGCTCCCGCGAGGAACGACCGATGGGCTCAGCGCGGCAGGGGACGGCACCTGGCCGCGGTGCGATCCGGAGGATCGCAGTGTTATCGCGCGATCATCCCTCGACGGTCCAGGTGTCCCCGCCGGTCAGGAGGGCGTCGAGGTCGGCCGCGCCCTGGGTGCGGGCCGCGTCGAGCTGCTCGGACATCATCGCGTCGTAGGTCGGCTTCCGGACCGAGCGGAAGACGCCCATGGGCGTGTACCGGAGGTCCTGGCTGGACAGCCGCGACAGGGCGAAGGCGTAGGCCGGACTCTCCCGGTGGGCGTCGTGCACCACGATCTGGTCGGCGTCCACCTGGTTGGTCTCGGCGATCCGCAATCCGCCGACATCGTCCTGGACGACGCAGGAGGCGCCGTCCGGACCGAACACCAGCGGCTCGCCGTGCACCAGCGGGATCGACCACTGGGTGCCCGTGGCCGGATCCTTGAGCAGCTCGAAGGCGCCGTCGTTGAAGATGTTGCAGTTCTGGTAGATCTCGACCAGCGACGTCCCCTGGTGCTCGGCGGCCTGCCGCAGGACGTCGGTCAGGCCCTTCCGGTCGGAGTCCATCGCCCGGCCCACGAACGTCGCGTCCGCGCCCAGTGCCAGCGACACCGGGTTGAACGGGTGGTCCAGCGAGCCCATCGGCGTGGACTTCGTGACCTTCCCGACCTCCGACGTCGGCGAGTACTGGCCCTTGGTCAGGCCGTAGATCCGGTTGTTGAACAGCAGGATCGTCATGTTGACGTTGCGGCGCAGCGCGTGGATCAGGTGGTTGCCGCCGATCGACAGCGCGTCGCCGTCGCCCGTCACGACCCACACCGACAGGTCGGGGCGCGACGCCGCCAGACCCGTGGCGATCGCCGGGGCGCGGCCGTGGATCGAGTGCATCCCGTAGGTGTTCATGTAGTACGGGAAGCGCGACGAGCAGCCGATCCCGGACACGATCACCATGTCCTCGCGGGCGATGCCCAGGCTGGGCAGGAAGCTCTGGACCGCGTTGAGGATGACGTAGTCACCGCACCCGGGGCACCAGCGCACCTCCTGGTCGGTCTTGAAGTCCTTGCCCTTGAGCTCGGTCTCTTTGTCGCCCTGGGTCGCCAGGGACGCGGCGATCGCGTCGGCGATGGGGCCCTCGGCGGGCATGCCGAGGTCGATGCTGGTCATTCCGCGCCTCCGGTGGCGTCGGCGTTCAGGGGTGCGCCTTGGGTGGAATCGATGGCGTCCTGGAGCACGGCCGCGAGCTCCGCGGCGCGGAACGGCAGGCCGCGGACCTGGGTGTGGCTCTCGATGTCGATCAGGTACTTCGCGCGCAGCAGCATCGACAGCTGGCCGAGATTCATCTCGGGGCAGACGACGCGGTCGTAGCGGCGCAGGATGTCGCCCAGGTCGTTCGGCATCGGGTTGATGTGCCGCAGGTGGATCTGCGCGACCGACCGCCCCGACCGGCGGATCCGCCGGCAGGCGGCGCCGATCGGCCCGTAGGTGGAACCCCAGCCAATGACGGCGACCGTCGCGTCGCCGTCGGGGTCGTCGACCTCGGTCGGCGGCAGCACGGCGGCGATGCCGTCGACCTTGGCCTGGCGGGTGCGGGTCATGAAGTCGTGGTTGGCCGGGTCGTAGGAGATGTTGCCCGTCCGGTCGGCCTTCTCCAGCCCGCCGATGCGGTGCTGCATGCCCGCCGTCCCGGGGATCGCCCATGGCCGGGCGAGGGTCTCCGGGTCGCGCAGGTACGGCAGGAACTCGCCGTCCTCACCGTTCGGCGCCGTCGCGAAGTCCACCGCCCCGGTGAGGTCGGGCAGCTCGTCGACGTCGGGGATGGCCCACGGCTCCGCCCCGTTGGCCAGGTAACCGTCGGAGAGCAGGATGACCGGCGTCCGGTAGGTGAGCGCGATGCGGCAGGCCTCCATGGCGGCGTCGAAGCAGTCGCCGGGGGAGCGGGGCGCGATCACCGGGATCGGCGCCTCCCCGTTGCGGCCGAACATCGCCTGCAGCAGGTCCGACTGCTCGGTCTTGGTGGGCAGTCCGGTCGACGGGCCGCCGCGCTGCACGTCCACGACGACCAGCGGCAGCTCGGTCATCACCGCCAGGCCCATCGCCTCCGACTTCAGGGAGACACCCGGGCCGGACGTCGTCGTCACGCCGAGGGCACCCCCGAAGGCCGCGCCGATCGCCGACGCGATGCCGGCGATCTCGTCCTCGGCCTGGAACGTGCGGACGCCGAAGGCCTTGTGCTTGGACAGCTCGTGGAGGATGTCCGACGCCGGCGTGATGGGGTACGCGCCGAGGAACAGCGGCAGCCCCGAGCGCTGCCCGGCGGCCACCAGCCCGAGGGCGAGCGCCTGGTTGCCGGAGATGTTGCGGTAGCGGCCCGGCGCCATCGGCGCGGGCTTGACCTCGTAGGAGACCGCGAAGGCCTCCGTCGTCTCGCCGTAGTTGAAGCCGGCCCGGAAGGCGGCGATGTTGGCCGCGGCGATCTCGGGCTTGCGGCGGAACTGGCGCTCGAGGAAGCGGACGGTCCCCTCGGTGGGACGGTGGTACATCCACGACAGCAGCCCGAGGGTGAACATGTTCTTCGACCGCTCGGCCTCCTTCTTGCCCAGGCCGGAGTCCTTCAGCGCGTCGGTGGTCATGCTGGTGAGCGGGACGCCGACGACCTGCCAGCCCTCGAGCGAGCCGTCCTCGAGGGGGTTGGTGGCGTAGCCGACCTTGGCCAGGTTGCGCGGCGTGAACTCGTCGGAGTCGACGATGAGCAGGCCGCCGCCGGGCAGGTCGGCGAGGTTGGCCTTGAGCGCGGCCGGGTTCATCGCGACCAGGACGTCGGGGGCGTCGCCCGGGGTCATGATGTCGTGGTCGGCGAAGTGCAGCTGGAAGGAGCTGACGCCGGGCAGCGTCCCCGTCGGCGCGCGGATCTCCGCCGGGAAGTTGGGCAGCGTCGACAGGTCGTTGCCGAAGCTCGCCGTCTCGCTGGTGAACCGGTTGCCGGTCAGCTGCATGCCGTCGCCGCTGTCGCCCGCCAGGCGGATGACGACCCGGTCGAGCTCGACGACGCTCTTGACGAGCCCACCGGGCGCCGAGCTGGGGGCCGTGTCAGGCCGGTCGATCGCAGTCATGAGTGGTGTACCTCCACCGGCCGAGGTTACGTGCGTGTGTCCACGGCCGGGATGTGGATCCGGACACCATGATCTCTCGCCGGCCCGATCGGGGCGATACCCGGCCTCGTTCCAGGGGAACGGCGCCTCCCGCGGTCGCGTTGGACCGGACGTGCAGCGCTGGAGCAACGGACTCAAGACCGCCTTGCTGCTCGGGGCGATGGGCGGCCTCATCCTCGCCGCGGGGGCCCTGGTCGGCGGCCGCACCGGCCTGTTCGTCGCACTGCTGGTCGCGCTCGGCGTGAACGGCTTCGCGTACTTCAACTCCGATCGGCTCGCGCTACGGGCGATGCGGGCCTTCCCGGTCACCGAGACCCAGGCTCCGCAGCTGTACGCGATGGTGCGCGAACTTGCGACCGAGGCCCGGCAGCCGATGCCCCGGCTCTACGTCAGCCCGACCAACCAGCCGAACGCCTTCGCGACCGGCCGCAACCCGCGCAACGCCGCCGTCTGCGTCACCCAGGGCATCGTCGAGATGCTCGACCGCCGGCAGCTCCGGGCCGTGCTCGCGCACGAGCTCTCCCACGTCTACAACCGCGACATCCTGATCAGCTCGGTGGCCGGCGCGATGGCGGCGGTGATCACCTATCTCGCGCACATGGCGATGTTCGCGTCGCTGTTCGGCGGCCGCTCCGACGACCGCGGGGGAGGCAACGCGTTCGGGGGGCTGTTGTTGCTGCTGCTCGGGCCGCTGGCCGCCGGGCTGGTGCGGATGGCGGTCAGCCGGAGCCGCGAGTACCAGGCCGACGCCTCCGGCGCGCTGCTCTCACAGGATCCGCTCGCCCTGGCGTCGGCCCTCCGCGCGATCGACCGGGGGACGACGGCCCTGCCCCTGCCGCAGGACGACCGGCTGGTCACCCAGAGCCACCTGATGATCGCCAACCCGTTCCGCGGCCAGGGGATGGCGTCGCTGTTCGCCACCCACCCGCCCATGTCCGAGCGGATCGCCCGCCTCGAGCGCATGGCCCAGGACCTCGGCCAGCGCTGAGGCTCACGACCGCGGCATGGTCCTGCCACTGGGCATTCGGGCCCGAGGAATGCCTACCGCAGGGACCATGCTCCCGCGCTGCTGGTGCACGGCGACGAGGCGGGCACGGCACACGTGCGGTTGCTCCGTCACGTCCCGATAGCCGAACCGCAGCACCACCCAGCCGAGGGCGGCCAGCGCGGCGTCCCGACGCAGGTCACGTTCGCGGTCGCCGAGCCGTCCATGGAACGCCGCCCCGTCGAACTCGACCGCGATCTTGACTTCCGGCCAGGCGGCGTCCAGACGCACCGGCCCCTGCGGCAGGTCCACCCGGTACTGGAGCACCGGGGTGGGCAGACCGGGAACGATGACGACGTCCCGCAGTCCTCGGATCTCCAACTCGCTCTCGCAGCCGGCGGCCACGTACTCCAGCAGCTCCACCAACGCGGCGCGGCCGGGCAGCTGCGGGCGGCCGGACAGGTCGGCCCGGAGGCTGTCAACGGTGACCAGTCGGGACCGGCTGCCGCGGAGGACCACGTCGCGGACCACCCGGTCGGCGCCGCGCATCGCTCTCTGTCGGTGGGCATCGCCCCAGGTGTCCACGAGGGCGCGGGCCGCCGAGGTGACGGCCAAGCCCCGGATCCGGAGGCCACCGCTCGGTCGTTCGCTCCGGTGGACGCGCAGCCAGCGGGAGGAACGGAGCCGCCGGTGCCGGGGCACGGTCACATCCAGCCGGGTGGTGCCTTCCGCCAGCAGCCCGTGCACGTGCAGGGCGCTCCAGTGGCTCAGCACCCCACCGGTGTAGCCCACGGCAGCGTGCGCTCGGACCGTCCAGTCCTCTGCGAGCTCGGGCAGGGTCAGCCAGCCGGGGTGCAGCCGGATCAGCCGCCCGGCCGCGACCCATCGGCTCACGGTCCCGGCATCGACGTGCTGCCGAAGGGTCGCGGTGGACGTCGTCCCGTGCGGTCCGAGCAGCTCGGAGAGGTCGTGCATCCGCACAGGGTCGGTGACCGCGACGTCCGGTCGCGCCTGTCCGCGGCATCTGTGGACGGCGACCGAGGCATGGCCCCTCCAGTGCGCATTCCAGCGTGCGGAATGCCTACTGGAGGGACCGTGCTCGACCCCTGCGACGGGGCTGTCAGCGGTAGTTGTCGAACT
>Ga0126307_10000982_pt1 | contig 18789 bp, 16 predicted proteins | sample Plot28_FD_89955 | JGI IMG/M metagenome (GOLD analysis project Ga0126307, IMG submission 89955) | Serpentine soil microbial communities from UC McLaughlin Reserve, CA, USA - Plot28 | ecosystem: Environmental > Terrestrial > Soil > Grasslands | place: USA: UC McLaughlin Reserve, Lake County... | reverse complement strand
GTCGCCCGTGCGATCGACTCGCCGATGGAGGTCTTGCCGGTGCCGGGTGGACCGATGAGCGTGAGGATCACGCCGGACTTCTTGTCGTCGGGGACGCCGCGGTCGGCGCGCAGCTTGCGCACGGCGAGGTACTCGGTGATCCGGTCCTTGACGTCCTCGAGGCCCGCGTGGTCCGCGTCCAGCACCTCCCGCGCCGTCACCGGGTCGAGGCGTTCGTCGGAGCGCTCCCCCCACGGCACGGCGAGGAGCCAGTCGAGGTAGGTCCGGATCATCGACGCTTCGCCGCTCGCCTCTCCCATGCGCTCGAGCCTCGCGAGCTCGCGCTGCGCCTGCTCGCGCACGGCCTCGGGCATTGCCGAGTCGGCGATCTTCGTCTCGTACTCGTCGATCACCGAGGCGTCGTCCTCGCCGAGCTCCTTGCGTATCGACTCCATCTGCTTGCGCAGGAAGTACTCGCGCTGCTGGGCCTGGGCGCCCTCCTCGACGTCGTCGCGAATGCGCCGCCGGACCTGCAGTTCGGCGAGCCGCTCGCGCTGGAGCCCCACCGCGAGCTCGAGGCGCTGGCTCACGTCGACCGTCTCGAGCAGCCGCTGCTTGTCGGCGAGCGAGACGTCCGGGCTGTAGCCGGTGGTGTCGGCGAGCGCGCCCGGCTCGGAGATCGAGCGCATGAACGCCGCGATCCGCCCGTCATCGCCGCGCACGTCCAGGATCGCCTCGACGACCGCGCGATACTCGCGCTCGAGCTCGCGGACCCGCTCTGAGTCCGGGTTGCCGTCGTGAAGCTCCTCGACGTCGATCACGAGCTCGCCGCCGGGGCCCGGGGAGGCGGCTCCGGCGAGCCCGCGGTGCAGGCCGGTGAGCGTCGCGGCGCTGAGCCCGCCCGGCAGCCGGCCGGTCTCGACCACCTCGGCGACGGTGCCGATCCGCCCATACTCGCCGTCGGGACGCGGGAGGACCAGCACGCGCTTCGCGTCGCCCACGTCCGCCGCGACCGTTGCGGTCATGCCGGGAAAGAGGATGCTGTCGTCGAGGGGTATGAGGAGGAGCTGCATTCGGGCCTCGCTTCGCGATGTGAAGTTCCTTTACTTTGTGAAGTAAGGATACCGCGTGGAGGTTCGCTCCCCATCCGGCGGGCTAGCTCAGCGCCCGGCGAGCTCCTCGCTCAGGTTCCGAAGCCGCCCGCGGGCGTCGGCGTCATAGGCCTGCGGGTCGGCCGCGCCCTCCTCCAGGCGATCGAAGAACCGGCCGCTTACGCCCTCGAGCTCCGGGTCGATCGCGAGTCGGAGGACGGCGCTCGTGCCGAGCTCGAGGCTCTCGAGCGCCTGACCACGCTCGGAGAGCACGATCTTTGTAGGCATGTAGGTCGCCGGATGAAGGCTGTTGGCGGTCAGCTCGGCGGGATCGACACGCTCCGAGAGGTCGATCGCGTGCATCACCTGGGCGAGCTTCGACTGGCAGTACGCCTGGACGCCGTCGTAGGAGTGCTCGAGCATCGGATCGTCGAAGTCGATGGGCGCCTGGCCCAGCGAGGAGACGTTGACCACACGCGCGGGCGCGCTCGCGCGCAGCACCTCGAGCAGCCGCTCGGTGAGCAGGAACCCGGCCAGGTAGTTGACAGCGAACCGCAGCTCGATCCCGTCGAGGCTCTCCTGGCGCTCGCGGCCCTCCGGCAGCCCCGTGCCGATGCCGGCGTTGTTGACGAGCACGTCCAGGCGCGGCGCCGACTCCGCGACCGCATCGGCGAGGTCTCGGACCTCGGCAAGCGAGCCGAGGTTCGCGAGGTGGAGGCGAACCCGGTCGTTTCCCGTCTGCTTTCGGATCTCCTCGATGGTGCGCGCGCCGCGCTCCGGATCCCGCCCGTGGACGAGCACCGTGAGCCCCCGGCCGGCGAGCTCGGTGGCGACCGAGCGCCCGAGCCCGTCGGTGGAGCCGGTGACGAGCGCGGTCAGGCCTTCAGGCGAGTTCATGGCGATCCAGCTCCAGCCATCTCGCCATCGAGGCTAGCTCCACCGCGAGCGCGTCCCGGGTATCCGCTGGCGCACCCGGCTCGAGGTGAACGGCGATCGCCCGCAGGACGCCGGCCGCGCGGTCGCTCTTCAGGTCGACGCGGCCGACGAGCCGGTCGCCGAGCAGGAACGGGAGCACGTAGTAGCCGTGGCGGCGCTTCGGGGCCGGGACGTAGATCTCGAGCCTGAACTCGAACACGAACAGGCGCGCGATCCGGCTTCGCTCCCAGATCAGCGGGTCGAACGGGCCGATCAGCGCTCGCGCCTCGACCCGGCGTGGGATCCGGGCGCCGGCGGCGAGGTAGCCGGGGGTGCGGCCCCAGCCCTCGACCTCGACCGGAAGGAGCTCTCCGGCCTCCACGAGCTCCGCGACCCGGGCCTTCGCCTCGGGCGTCGGCAGGCGGAAGTAGTCGCGCAGGTCCCGCTCACCCGCGACGCCGAGGGAGCGGGCGGCGATGCGCACCAGATCGCGCTGGGCGTCGGCCGGTTCCGGCGCCGGCGCCTCCAGCACAGCCCGCGGGAGGACGCGCTCCGGCAGGTCATAGAGGCGCTCGAAGCGCCGGCGGCGCGCGCAGGTGACCTGGCCGCTCCAGAACAGGAACTCGAGCGCCCGCTTCGTGTCGGACCAGTCCCACCACGGGCCGCTTCGTCGCGGCCGCTCCTCCGCGAGCTCGGAGGCGGCGATCGGGCCGCGCTCCGCGACCTGCTCGAGGACGGCGGTGACGAGCTCCGGCCGGTCGCGCTGGACGCGCTGCATGCCGCCCCACGCGTCGCGGTGAGCACGCTCCATGCGCCAGCGCAGCAGTGGATATAGCTCGACGGGCAGCAGCGACGCCTCGTGGCCCCAGTACTCGAACAGACGCCGCGGCGCGCGCTGGGAGAGGCGGTCGAGGAGGTCGGTGTCGTAGGGGCCGAGCCGGCTGAAGGCCGGCAGGTAGTGGGCGCGGGCAAGCACGTTCACGGAGTCGATCTGGATCAGCGCCACCCGCTTCAGCACCCGCCGGAGATCCCAGCCGTTCGGCGGTCGCGTGGGATGCGGGTCCGCGAATCCCTGGGACCCGAGCGCCAGTCGCCGGGCCTCGGCGGCGGAGAGCGACTCTCGCACCTACGCTCCCGGCTCCACGCGCGGATTTCTGTCCGGGGCCGCTCTAACCCCCGGCGGCGTCTCGACCGTCGACGTCTCGGTGACGGTCGAGGTCTCGACCTGGGTGGTCGTCTCGGTGACGGTCTCGGTCGTCTCGGTCGAGGTGGTCGTGGTCGGGCGGGTGATCGTCGTCACCGTCGTGGTCGGGACCGCGGTGGAGGTCGTGGTCGTGGTCGAGTTGCGGGTGACGAACACCTTCTCGGTCGGCGGTTCGGCGACGATCACTGCGAGGGCGATTCCGAGCCCCGCAGCGAGCGCCGCGAGGCCGATCAGCGCCAGCTTCACTCGGCGGTCGAGCTCCGACCAGGGCGTTGGCTCGTCGGGCTCGGGCTCGACGGGAGCTCCGGCCACGTTCTCGTCGTCGGGTTTCACCGGAGCCGGATCCTACGAATCCCGCCGGCGCTCAGCGACTGCGTACCAGAGCCGCGAACCTCGCCCGTAGCCTTCGAGGAGATGGAACAGCCCGAGGTCCTCTTCGTCTGCGTCCACAACGCCGGGCGCAGCCAGATGGCGGCCGGCTTCCTCGATGCTCTCGCCGGCGGCCGCGTGCGCGTCCTGAGCGCCGGCTCCGAGCCGGCCACCGCCCTGAACCCCGCCGTGATCGAGGCGATGGCGGAGGTCGGGATCGACCTCTCGCGTGAGCGGCCGAAGCCACTCACCGACGATTCCGTGCGCGCGGCCGACGTCGTCATCACGATGGGTTGCGGCGACGCCTGCCCGCTTTACCCGGGCAAGCGCTATGAGGACTGGGAGCTCGAAGACCCGGATGGCAAGGACCTGGACACGGTCCGCCGGATCCGCGACGACATCGAGGGTCGCGTGCGGTCGCTCGTCGAGGAGATCGCGCCCGGGCCGCGTCGATAGGTCCTAGGATCGGGCGATGCCGGCGATCAGGAAGGTTCGGGTCGGCTCGACCGGAAACGACGCCGAGCTGTGCGAGACGATCCCGATCACGAAGCAGCGCGGGCGCCAGCGGCGCGTGGCGATGTCGTTCGGGTCCGCGACGCGGACCGACTCCCCGCTCCCCGACCTCGCCCCTGGCGACCGGCTCCTGGTGTTCGCGGAGCTGGAGGTGACCACCGACGCCGAGGACGCTCACCATCCCGGACTGATCGGCAAGCCGTACTCGTATGCCCCGAAGGTTGAGGCGCGCCTGCTCCTTGCGGCGGATGATCGCCAAACCGAGCAGCGCGCGGGCAAGGCGATCGCGCTCGCGCCGCCGTGGCGCGAGGCGGTCAGCCATCTGCGCCACCACGGAGTGGTCGTCTTCCCGAAGGGCACGTTCACGGTTCCGGCGGCGGGCCTGCCCTGGGGTGGAGACCATCACGTCAACCTCGTCCTCGGTGCTGATCATCCCCGCGCGAAGCAGGGCGACCTGCTGCTCGTCGGCCAGAACGAGCAGACGCCGGTCGTCGGGCAGGACATGGCCGGGATCAGGGTCGTCCGCCTGCGTCCCGGCACGCAGCGCTTACAGAAGCCGGCCCGCGATTCCACCTGCCGCGTGAACGGCATCCCGGTTGCCAAGCGGGACACGGTCGTGTTCTCTCATCGGCTCGCGGGCCTGCGGCAGGGTGAGCAGCTGTTCGTCACGGCGCAGCTGACCACCGACGCTTCCACGCTCGGCTACGCCGCTCGGATCTCGAGCAGGCTGTTCCTTGCCGACGCCGACGACCAGCCCGAACCCGGCGGAGGAGTCGCGGGCGCCGTCTCGTCCTGGAAGGGCAACCTCTCGAAGACCACGGGCTTCAACTGCCTGCCGGCCGAGGGGCCGCAGACGACCCGGAAGTTCGGGGTCCTGCGGCTGACCGCGGATCCCGGTCAACCGCTCTACCTCAACCTGGTCGCCGTCAGTGCCGACCCGTTCGGCGGCGCGAGCGCCAACGACAAGCTGCCGATCGTCCGGTCGCGGAGCTTCCTCGACGTGACCCGCTTCCCGCCGGAGCTCGAGGGCTGATCTCCGCTGGACGCCGGGCTTGGAACGACGGCTCCGGGCCACTGAACTTCCCCCTGATCGGGCTCGTCAAGCAACGGGGTTGCGCGAGCCAAGCGGCCTGACGCCCGGACGACGGGAACTAGTTGACGATCTTGACGGCGCTCGCGAAGTTCGTCCCGAGCGTTTCCTGGACTGCCATGTGGAGGAACCCGAGCCGCTCGAGCTCGCGGGCACGTCGCAGCGAGCCGGCGTCGATCGGGTTCAGGCCGCCGGAGCTGACCAGCTCCGCGACTGCCTGCTTCGCCTCGGAGTCGTCGCCGGCGATGAAGAGGTCGAGCTGCTGGCCGGCGACCTCGCCTTTCGCGAGCGTCGCGGCGAACGTGGTGTTGAACGCCTTCACCACCCGCGCGCCGTCCGGCGCGAGCTTCGCCAGCTCCTCCGCCGCGGAGCTGTCCGCCGGGGTCACCAGCCCGTCGAACGTCTCTGCGTCGACCGGGTTGGTGATGTCGACAACCACCTTGCCCTCGAGCTGCTCACCGCGCTCCTCGACGGCCTGCCTCGCCGCGTCGTAGTAGACGGCGAGTACGACGACGTCGCCGCGCACGGCCTCGTCGGCGCCGCCGCCCCGCGCGCTCCCGTCGCCCGCCCCGTCGAGCTCCTCGGCGAGCCGCCGCGCGTCGTCGGGGTCATGGTCGATCACCACCAGGTCGTGTCCACCGGCGACCACACGGCCCCCGATCCCGCGCCCCATGTTGCCCGCGCCAATGATCGTCACTTCCACGTCGCACCATGCGTACCCGACGGCGCGGCGACGAATCGATTGTCTCGCACTGACGAGGCTGAGCGTCCGCGAGGCAAGGACGCAGCCGGCGCGGCGTGCTGCGCACGCGAGCCGGCGAGGACACAGCCTCGCCCAGGCTCAGCCCGTCAGCCGCAGCCGGTGTTGTTGCCGCAGCTGGAGCACGTGTAGCACGAGCCGGTGCGCTGCATCATCCCGCCGCACTGCTCGCAGGCGGGGCCGAGGTCGGCGCCGGCGAGACGGGCCGGGACGACCGGCGGCGTGTCGGTGAGCGCAGCGGCCGCGGGCTGCGCCGGCGTCGGTCCGGCAGCTTCAGGCTCCGCGGAACCGCCGTTGCCGTGTCCGTTGCCGCCGTTGGTCGACGCCGCCGTATCGGCGTTGAAGAGCGCCTGCTGGGCCTCCTTGCGCGCCCTCACCTCCGGCGTGAGGATGCCGAGGTCCTCGAGCTCGTCGACGTCCTCGATGAACCGGCTCGCAAGCCAGCGCATGATGTAGTCGGGCATCGACTTCGCGAACGGGATCTCGGGGTTCGTGGTGATCCCCTCCGGGTCGAAGCGCATGTAGCTGAACTTCTTCACGAAGACCTCGAGCGGCACGCCGTACTGGAGGCCGAGCGAGATCGCCGTCGCGAATGCGTTCATCATCCCGCGGAGGGTCGAGCCCTCCTTGCCGATGTCGGTGAGGAAGATCTCGCCGACCGTGCCGTCCTCGTACTTGCCGGCCGTGATGTAGCCCTCGTGGCCGGCGATCGAGAACTTGTGGGTGATCGATTGGCGCTCGCGCGGCATCCGCCGCCGCTCGGGCTTCGCCGCGACCGGGGCGGTCTCGGCCTCCGTGGAGGAGTCGGCCTTGTCGGCGGCGTCCGTACGGAGCGCCTGCGCCGTCTTCGAGCCGTCGCGGTAGATCGCGAGCGCCTTGAGGCCGAGCTCCCAGCCCATCGTGTAGGCGTCGGCGATGTCGTCGACCGTCGCCGTCTCCGGCAGGTTGACGGTCTTCGAGATCGCGCCGGAGAGGAACGGCTGGACCGCGGCCATCATCTTGATGTGGCCGGCGTGCGAGATCGCGCGCTCGCCGACAGCGACGTCGAACACCGGCAGGTGCTCCTCCTTCAGGGCCGGCGCGCCGATGATCGTGCCCTTGTCGTTGATGTGGGCCTCGATCTGCTCGATCTCGGAGTCGGAGTAGCCGAGCGTGGTGAGCGCCATCGGGACGGTCCGGTTGACGATCGTCATCTGGCCGCCGCCGACCAGCTCCTTGAACTTGACGAGCGAGAAGTCCGGCTCGATGCCGGTCGTGTCGCAGTCCATGAGGAAGGAGATCGTGCCGGTGGGCGCGAGCACAGTCGCCTGCGCGTTGCGGTAGCCGTGCTCCTCGCCGAGTCCGACCGCCTCGTCCCAGGAGCGCCGTGAGGCCTCGAGCAGCTCGCCCTTGATCCGCTCGGGGGCGATCGCATAAGCGGCCTCGCGGTGCATCCGCATGACTTCGTTGTGCGGCTCGCGGTTCTTCGAATACTCGTCGTACGGGCCGACCGCAGCGGCGATCTCGGCCGACTTGCGATAGCCGCGGCCGGTCATCAGCGCGGTGATCGCGGCGGCGACATTGCGACCCTCGTCGGAGTCGTAGGGCATGCCGTCGGACATCAGCAGCGCGCCGAGGTTCGCGTAGCCGAGGCCGAGCTGGCGGAAGGCGCGGGCGTTGCGGCCGATCCCCTCGGTCGGGTAGCTCGACGGCCCGACGATGATCTCCTGCGCGAGGAAGACGATGTCGACCGCATGCTCGAACTCCTCGGTGTCGAAGCTGCCGTCGGCGCGGCGGAACTTCATCAGGTTGAGCGAGGCGAGGTTGCATGCCGAGTCGTCGACGTGCATGTACTCCGAGCAGGGGTTGGAGGCGTTGATGCGCCCCGAGTTCGGGGACGTGTGCCAGCGGTTGATGATCGTGTCGTACTGAACGCCCGGGTCGGCGCAGCGCCAGGCGGCGTCGGCGATCTGGTGCAGGAGCTCGCGCGCCGGCAGCGTCTTGGTCGGTTCTCCGCTCGTGCGCGCAACGAGATCCCAGTCGGCGTCGTCGGCAACGGCCTGCATGAACTCGTCGCTCACCCGGACGGAGTTGTTGGCGTTCTGATACTGGATCGAGTGGAAGGAGTCGGAGTCGAGCCGCATGTCGAAGCCTGCGTCGCGAAGCGCCGCGGCCTTCTCCTCCTCGCGCGCCTTGCACCAGATGAAGTCCTCGATGTCGGGGTGGTCGACGTCGAGGACGACCATCTTGGCGGCGCGGCGAGTCTTGCCGCCCGACTTGATCGTGCCCGCCCAGGCGTCGGCCCCGCGCATGAAGCTCACCGGGCCGGAGGCGAGCCCACCCTTCGAGAGGTGCTCGACGGAACCGCGGATGTTCGAGAGGTTGATCCCGGAGCCGGAGCCGCCGCGGAAGATCATCCCCTCCTTGGTGTTCCAGTCGAGGATCGACTCGATCGTGTCCTCGACGCTCAGGATGAAGCAGGCGGAGCACTGCGGGTGCTCCTCGAAGCCGACGTTGAACCAGACCGGGCTGTTGAAGGCGGCCTTCTGGTGAAGGAGGATGTGAGCGAGCTCAGCCTCGAAGGCGTCGGCGTCGTCCTCGGAGGCGAAGTAGCCGCCATCGCGGCCCCAGCCGGCGATCGTCCCCGCGACCCGCGAGATCATCTGCTTCACGGAGTGCTCCCGCTCGGGCGAGCCGATGCGGCCGCGGAAGTACTTCTGGGCGACGATGTTGGTCGAGTTCTGCGACCAGGACTTTGGGAACTCGACCCCGCGCTGCTCGAAGGCCGGGCTCTCCGGATCGCCGATCACCGCATCGCGAAGCTCCCACTCGACCTCGTCGAACGGATGCACTCCGGGGGTCGTGTGCCGCCGCGTGACGACCAGGCCGCCCTGCTTCACATTTGCGGAATTTGCAGCGATTTCCGGCATCCTCTAGCTCCCTTTCTTCAAGACTTTCGTTGCCCTCAGCCCGTCTGAGCCGGTAACGATGAACTGTCGCGCGCGGGCCGGACGGAACCGGCCGAAGCGCCCTGCGCAATTTCCGGGTTCAGTCCGTCCGCGGCCGGCGCCGGCAGCGTGCCGAGGAACTGGAGGTAGGCGCCGCGGTCGAGTTCCGCGAGCCCCTCGAGGCAAAGCTCGCCGATCCGCTCCGCCGGCAGCTCCCCGCCGGCCACCTCGATCGCCACCGTTACACGCTCGACGAGCGCCTCCACGTCGTCGGCGCTCACCTGCCGCTTGTGAGTCGAGCGAAGGAGCGCGGCGCGGAGCTTCGTGCGATCGAAGCGCTGGCGCTTTCCGTCGCGCTTGCGGACCGCGAGCGCCGGACGCTCGCGGCGCTCGAAGGTCGTGAACCGGTGGCCGCAGGCCGGACATACGCGGCGCCGGCGCGTCGCGGCACCCGCGTCGGCGCGGCGGCTCTCGAGGACCCGCGTCGGCTGCTGACAAAGGGGACAATCCACAACCCCTGATTCTACTACTGATGGCGTTCTCCTCCATCGGCCTGGCGCTAGATGCAGCGTGCGCAGCCGGGTAACTTCGGCTCGTCTACGCTTTCGGTCGATGTCCCCGCGCGATCGCTTCAACGAGGCCCGCGACGCGGCGGTCGAGCGTGTGTCGGATGCCCGCGACGCCGCCGTGGAGCGGATGTCGGATGCCCGCGACGCCGCCGTCGACCGCATGGCCGAGGTGCGCGACGCGACCGCCGACCGGGTCGCCGACGCGCGGGCGGCCGCCGCGGAGCAATTCGCGAAGGTGAAGCCCCGGCTCCGCGGGGTCTCCCACGAGTACGCTTTCTATGTCTCCCTGATCCTCGGCGCCGGGCTGATCGTGATCGCCAAGGGCGGCGAGGCGCGGCTCGCGGTCGCGATCTACGCGGTCAGCCTCTCGGCGCTCTTCGGGGTGAGCGCGCTCTACCACGTGCATGACTGGAAGCGACCGAGCGCGCGGCTGTGGATGCGGCGCCTCGACCACACGATGATCTTCTTTCTGATCGCCGGCACGGTGACGCCGTTCGCGCTGCTGGTGCTCGAGCCGCCGCTGTCCACCGCGCTTCTGATCGCGGTGTGGGCGGGGGCGGCGGCCGGGACGATCGTCGAGCTCGCCTGGGTCGATCACCCGAAGTGGGTGGCGGCGATCGTCTACATCGCGGTCGGGATGATCGGCGCGATCGGCTTCCCGGCGATCGTCGTCGAGGCCGGCGTCGTCGCAGGGATCCTGATCGCCGGCGGCGGCGCGCTCTATGCGACCGGCGCGATCATCTACGCGGCCCAGCGGCCGAACCCGCGCCCCGCCGTGTTCGGCTACCACGAGATCTTCCACGTGCTCGTGATCGCGGCCGCCGCCGCCCACTTCGCGGCGATCGCGCTGTTCGCGGTGCCGGCGAGCTAGCGCGGGCAGCATCGCCTGGGCCGCCTGCGCGCTACGGGCGCTCCACGACGGCGGCGGTCACAAGATCGCGGTCGGCGAGCTGGCTGCGCACGATGCGCAGGTGGCGCGTCGCGAGCGGGGGCGCGCTGGTAGGTTCGCGCCCAATGGAGGAGGGGACGTCGATGGCCGTTGAGACGGGAGGCGTTCGCTGCGGGCCGGAGTGATCGGGGCCGGATTCATTGGCCGCGTGCACGCGCGCTCAGTTCGCGTCGCCGGGGCGCGGCTCGCGGGCGTCGCAGCGTCGTCCGCCGAGCGCTCGGAACTGGCGCGCCACGAGCTCGGAGCTGAGCGGGGCTTCGCGAGCGCCGAGGAGCTGATCGCCGACGACGGCATCGACGTCGTCCACATCTGCACGCCGAACCACCTTCACCTGCCGCTCGCGCTTGACGCGCTCGAGGCCGGCAAGCACCTGGTGTGCGAGAAGCCGATCGCGCTCGACGCCCAGGGCGCCGCGCGGCTCGCCGCCGCGGGCCGCACCTCGGGACGGATCGCGACGGTGCCATTCGCCTACCGCTACTACCCGACGGTCCGCGAGGCGCGCGCCCGGGTGCGCTCAGGCAATCTCGGCGAGCTCCAGCTGATCTACGGCGGCTACCTCCAGGACTGGCTGCTCCAGCCGAGCGACGACAACTGGCGTGTCGACGCGGGGCTCGGCGGCTCCTCGCGTGCCTTCGCCGACATCGGCTCGCACTGGTGCGACCTCATCGAGTTCGTCTCCGGGCAGCGGATCGCCCGGGTCACGGCGCGGACTCGCGTGACGCACGCCGAGCGCTCGCGTTCCGGCGCACGCTCATTCGATCGCGCGGCCGGCGACGGAGGCGAGCGCAGGGCGGTCGAGACGGAGGACCTGGCGACCGTCCTGTTCGAGACCGATGGCGGCGTCACCGGGACGCTGGTCGTCTCCCAGGTCTCGGCCGGCCGCAAGAACCAGCTCTGGTTCGAGGTCGGCGGGAGCGCCGCGGCGGTCGCCTTCGATCAGGAGCGCCCGGAGACGCTGTGGGTCGGCCGGCGTTCGGGGACCGAGGCGGTGCCCCGCGGCTTCGGGACGCTCGCCTCCGAGGCCGAGGCCTACGTGACGCTGCCGGGCGGGCATCCGCAGGGCTACCACGACTGCTTCGACGCGTTCGTCGCCGAGACCTACGCCGCGATCGGCACCGGCGAGCCGGTCGACGGGCTGCCGACGCTCACCGACGGCGAGCGCACCGCGCGCCTCACCGAGGCGGTCCTCGAGTCCGCCCGTACTCGCGGCTGGGTGGAGGTGGCGGCGTGAAGCTCGGGGTGCTCACGGCCTGCATGCCGGACCGCTCACTCGAGGAGACCGCGGCGTGGCGGGCGAACTCGACCAGTACGAGCAGTACGCGTTCAACTAGGGACGCGGCACCTCCTCTCGCATCGGTCCCGCCGGGCGCACGCAGTCGCGCGCCCGGCGGGTGCCGGTGTCCGCTAGCGGCGGCCGACGACGAGCAGGTACTCGCTCTCGAGGTAGACGCTGCCGTCCGTCGCGCGGTTGAGCGACTCATAGAGCTCGCGCAGCTCGGCCCGGCATCGCTCCCAGGTGCCGTCGGCGATGAGCTTGTCGCGCGTCTTGATCGTCGGGCCATAGCGCTCCTCGAAGAACGCCATGTACTCGTCGATCGAGTCGAACACGAACGGGTTCGTGCCGCGCTCGAACTCGAGCTCCACGCCGGTGCCCTCGAACAGCTCGCTCACGTGCTCCTCGCTGCCCCAGAGCGGCGGCGCCGAGGCGAACGGCGGCGGCGCCGGCAGGTAGCGCGAGAGGATCGCGAACATCTGGCCGATCAGGCCCTCCGGCGTCCAGTTGACGAGGCCGATCGCGCCGCCGGGGCGGCAGACGCGGGCGAGCTCCTGCGCCGTGCGGCGATGCCGCGGCGCGAACTGGACGCCGAACACCGAGAGCACCCGGTCGAACGACTCGTCCGCGAACGGAAGCTCCTCTGCGTCGCCCGCTACGAGGTCGATCTCGACGCCCTGCGCCGCGGCGCGGCGCGCGGCGACCTCGAGCAGCTCCGGCACGAGGTCGAGCCCCGTGACCTCGGCGCCGGCTGCGGCCGCCCGCAGCGCGACGTTGCCACTGCCGGTGGCGACGTCGAGCACGCGCTGTCCGGGCTCGATGCCGATCGTGGCGAGTAGGTGGGTGGGCGGCACGGCCTCGATGTGCTCGGCGATCGCGGGGTAATCGCCTGCGGCCCAGGTCGCCCGGTGGACGTCCTTGAGCGCCGCGACGGCTGTCTCTTCGTTGGTGGTGGTGGTCAACGTGGTCTCCTCTCGAGTGGGATTGCGAAGGGGATCCTCGTCGCCGAAGCCGCGCGCGACTTCGCCTTTCGCGGTCATTTCCGCGAGATGGCCCGTTCGGGCCATGAGCGCCCGAAAGTCCGCGCTCGGGCTAGATCAGCCCGTCGCGTGCGGCCTGCGCCGCCGCGGCCGCGCGGGACGGCTGGCGCAGCTTGGTGCGGATGTTGGCGACGTGCCGGTGCACGGTGTGCGGGCTGAGGAAGAGCCGCTCGGCGATCTCGCCGTCGCTGAGCCCGTCGGCGATGAAGCGCAGCACCTCGACCTCGCGGGCGCTGAGCTCGCCTGCGCCAGCACCGCTGGCCCGAGCGAGCGGGCGGTCGATCGCATCCGGCTCGAGCGCGGAACCGAGTTTCGCGAGCGTCTCGGCGGCGCGCTCGAGCTCCCGCGACGCGTCCTGCGAGCGGCCGTTCGCCTCGAGGTTGCGGGCGAGGGCCACGCGCGCGCGGGCCGACTCGAACGGCATCCCCGAGGCGTCCCAACCGTCGAGCGCGTCCTCGAGCGCGGGGCGCGCCTCGTCGGAGGCCGGATCTGCGGAGATCCCCTTCGCGAACGCGGCCGCGGCGCGTGCGGGCGTGGTCGAGGCGAGCGCCGCGAGCATCTCGGTGTTCCGCTGGGCGGCCTCGCGCTCGCCGGCGGCGACGTGCACTCGGGCGGCGAGCTCGAGGCCGGGCAGGTCGGCGGCGACCACCGCCTCCGGCAGGCGTCGCCGACGGCGGTCCAGGAACTCGGCTGCGGCCCGGACGTCGCCACGGTCCCACGCAAGCTCGGCGAGGCATAGCTGCGCGGCGAGATCGGAGGAGTGGCGAAGGCAGATTGCCTGCGCCTCCTCCGCGCGGCCCTGGCGACGGCGGATCTCCGCCAGCGCGAGCTCCGCCTCCGGCATCCCTCCGGGCGCAGCGGTGGCGAAGTCGGCGGTCGCGTCGGCGAGCTCGCGCTCGGCGTCGCTCCACGCGCCGCGCACAGTGAGCACGTTCGCGTAGTGCGTGCGGCAGAACCCGAAGAGCTGGCGGTTGGAGATCTCCTCGGCGCGCTCGCGGACGGTCCTGCACCACTGGTCGGCGCGCTCGACGTCGCGCACGCGCTCGCAGGCGTAGATCAGATAGCACCAAATCAGCGGACATCGTCACGGAGGCGACCTCGCCCGCCATCGCCGCGGCTGCGGCCTCGTCGAGCTCACGCATGCCGCCATCGATGTCGCCGAGGGCCACCATCGCCTGGCCGCGCATCGCGCGCGCGACGTGCTCGAGGTCCTCCTCCGGGTGGGCGCATCCGATCTCGATCGCGATGTCGGCGGCGGCCAGCGCTCCGACAGCGTCGCCGGAACTGAACTTGATCTCGCCCTCCTGATGCGCGAGCCACCCACGCTCGGGCACGTCGTCGAGGCCCTCGAGCAGCGTCCGGGCGCGCGCGTGCCAGCCCGCGGCGACCGCGCTGTCCGGCCGCATCAAGCGCGCGTCGTTGGCGATGCGAATCGCGACGCGCGCGGCCCGCGCCCGGTCGCCACGGTCGCGGTAGAGGCGGTAGGCGGCCTCGCGCGCGGACTGGCAGAGCTCGGCGTCGAGATCCCAGCGCGCGGCTTCGGCAAGTCCCGCGAGCGCCTCGGGCGACTCCTCGATCTCGAGCGCCCGCTCGAACCGCCCCCGCGCTTCGGCGTAGCGCCCCGCGTTGAGCGCGGCGGCTCCCTCGCCGATCAGCTCCGCGGTCCCTGCGTCGCCCATCACCGACAAATCTACGCCCCCAGATCCCGGCGCAACGCGTCGAGCTTCGAGCGCAGCTCGCCAAGCTCGCGCTCCATGCGCTCGAGCCGCGCCGCCAGCGGCCCCTCTTCCGGCGGCGCAGCACCCTTCGGCTCCGAGCTCGTGAGCGGCGCGAGCGGCGCCTCCTCCTCCGGCGCGCGGCCGCCGAGGCGGTGCTCGTGGCGCTCCTGCTTCTCGCCCGGGCGGCGAGGCAGGCGGGCCACCAGGTCGCGCTCGATCAGCCCGTCGAGCGTCGCGCGGAGCTCGCTCGCGTCGGCGAACCGGTGCAGGCGCTCGGTCCGCTGCTTCAGCTCCCCCGGGGTCTGCGGCCCGGGCAGCATCAGGACCGCGAGGAGCGCGAGCTCGGGATCGCCGAGGTCAAGCGCCTGATCGAGCAGGTGCCGGTACTTCGCCGCGCGGCTGCCCGCGCCGCTCGCCACCCGCGCCCAGCGCCGGTCGGAGAGCCTGCGCAGCCCGGTGCGGATCGTCGCCTCGTCGTAGTCGACGACCGGGTCGCGGTTCGTCGCCTGGTTGCAGGCAAGCCGCAGGGCGTTGAGCGTCAGGGGGTAGGCGTCGGGCGTCGTGCGCTGCTTTTCGAGCAGGCACCCCAGGACCCTGATCTCGACCGCGTCCGGTTCCACGAACGCGAGGCTAACGCGCGGGATTCGCGCTCAGCGGCGCTTGACGCCCTCGCGCGCGAATGGCGCCAGCCGCTGTCCGGTGACAGCGATTCCCTCGAGCGCCTCGTCGATTGCCTCGAGCGTGTCACTGGAGAGCTCGATCCCGGACGCCGCGGCGTTCGAGTGCACCTGCTCCGGGCGGGAGGCTCCGATGATCGCCGAGGCGACCTCGTCGCGGCGGAGGATCCAAGCCAGTGCCATCTCAACCATCGTCAGCCCCGCCTCGTCGGCGATCGGGTGCAGCCGCTGCACCGCCTCGAGGACGTTGTCGTCCATATATGGGCCGATCGAGACGCTCATCTCATCGCTCGCGGCGCGGGAGTCCTCGGGGTGCGGCTCGCCGGGCCGGTACTTACCCGTGAGCACGCCCTGGGCGAGCGGCGACCAGACGATCTGCGAGATGCCGTTCTCGGCGCAGAGCCCGAAGACCTCGGCCTCGGGGACGCGCCAGATCATGTTGTACTGCGGCTGCGAGGAAACGAACTTCCGGGCTGCTGACACCTCGAGACCGGCCTTGATCTGCTCCGGCGTCCACTCGCTGAACCCGATCTCGCGCGCCTTCCCCGCCTCGACCGCGGCCGTCAGCGCCCCCATCGTCTCCTCGATCGGGGTCTCCGTGTCGAACCGGTGGCACTGGTAGAGGTCGACGTAGTCGGTCCGCAGCCGCTCCAGCGAGGCGTCGAGTTGCTTGGAGATCTGCCCGGCCGAGAGCCCGCGGTCCTCCTGGGACATCGGGAAGTAGACCTTCGTCGCCAACACGTAGGAGTCGCGCGGGTAATCGGCGAGGATCTCGCCCCAGGCCTCCTCCGCGACGCCGCTTCCGTAGACGTTCGCAGTATCGAAGAAGTTGATCCCGGCCTGAAACGCCGCCCGGGTGCACGCCTCCGTGTGCTCGCGCTCGACGCCGCCCGAGTAGGTGAGCCAGGAGCCCAGCGAGATCTCGGATACCTCGATGTCGCTGTCTCCGAGCCGCCTCAGTCGCACGCCGACCCACCCTACCCGGGCGACCTAGTTGATGAACTCGTACCCGCAGGTGGGGCAGCGGCGGCGGCCGAGCTCGACCATGCCCCCGCAGAGGTGGCACTTGCGCATCGGCGTATGGCGCCAGATCCGCACGGCGATCGAGAGCGCGATCAGGAGGGTTGCGATCGTGAGGTAGATCGCGAGCGGACCCATCGCGGAGCTCAGCCGCCGGGGGCGAGCGTCGCGGCGTGGGCGTCCTTAGCGGACTCGATCAGCTCCAGGAGCTCGCGCTCGCGGCCGGCCTGGATGAGCTCGATCGGGTCGGGGTCGCCGTTCACGATGCCCTCGAAGAACTCCTTGCGGTCCCGGTAGGTGGGCAGGGTCGCCTTCGCCCAGCCGCGGGCGTCGTTGAGGATCACGGCGAGGCGTGCGTAAGGCTCGCCATACGCCGCCGCGATCTCGCGCTTCATCCGCTTCGCGAGCGCCGGCGAGGCACCGGCGGTCGAGATCGCGATCGCGAGCGGTCCGGTGCGGACGATCGCCGGGAGGATGAAGTTGCAGAGCGAGGGGACGTCGACGACGTTGACCAGCATCGTCCGGCGCTCGGCGCCGTCGTAGACAGCGATGTTGACGTCCGTGTCCGCGGTCGCGGCGATCGCCAGGAACTTGCCGTCGAGGTCGGAGTCGCGGTACTCGCGTCGGTCCCAGGTGATCGAGCCCTCCGCGGCCAGCTCGGCCAGCTCCGGCACCGCCTCTGGCGCGACCAGCGTCACCCGGCCGTCGCAGGCGAGTAGGCCCTCTACCTTCTCGAGCCCGACCTCGCCGCCGCCGACCACGAGGCAGTTGCGGCCCGTGAGCCGCAGGCAGGCGAGGTAGAACGGCGTCTCGAGCATCCCGCGAACACAGCTCTGATCGCAGATTCCGCGCTGGAACTGGCAGACGCATTCCTTGCCCGCGTATGACTGAGCCGGCATGCGGGACAGGTTAATCGGCGCGTCCGGCCGGCCTTCTCCGACCGCCCTCACCAGGCACGAATCCGGCCTGAAGGGCCCGAACCCCCTGCTACGCTCGCGCCCTTCATGCGGCTGATCATCACGGAGAAGAACAACTCGGCGAAGAAGATCGCCGACATCCTCTCGGGCGGCGACGCGAAGGCGGACGCCACCTACAAGGTGCCGTTCTACACCTGGAAGGACGGCGACGGCGATCACATGACCGTCGGCCTCAAGGGCCACGTGATGGGCGTTGCCTTCCCGGACGGCTACTCGAACTGGCAGGAGACCGACCTCCACGAGCTGATCGACGCCGACCTCGTCCCGGAGCCGACCGACAAGAACGTCGTCAAGGCCGTCCGCAAGCTCGCCAAGGAGGCGGACTCGGTCGTGATCGCGACCGACTACGACCGCGAGGGTGAGCTGATCGGGCTCGAGGCGCTCCAGCAGGTGCTCGACGTGAAGCCCGACATCGCCGACCGCGATATCTCCGAGCGCCCGCCGATCAAGCGCGCCCGCTACTCCGCCCTCACGAAGGACGAGATCGAGCGCGCCTTCTCAAACCTCGACGAGCTCTCCTACGACCTCGCCTACGCCGGCTCGGCGCGACAGGACATCGACCTGATCTGGGGCGCGACGCTGACTCGCGCGGTCTCGCTCGCCAGCCGCCGCTTCGGCTCCAACTTCCTCTCCGTCGGCCGCGTCCAGAGCCCGACCCTGGCCCTGATCGTCGAGCGCGAGCTCGAGCGCCGGGCGCACGTGCCGAAGGCCTATTGGGAGCTTTACGCGAACTTCGCGCATCCCGACGGGGCCTTCGAGGCGCACCACGCCACGGACAAGTTCTGGGAGAGGGCCGAGGCGGACAGGGCGCTCGCGGGCACGAAGAGCCCCGGCACCGTCAAGGAGGTGAGCTCGCGCAAGAACACGCGCAGGCCGCCCACCCCCTACAACACCACCGCCTTCACGACGGACGCCTCGAGCCGCCTCGGGATCACCCCGGCGGCGGCGATGCGAATCGCCGAGGACCTTTACATGGACGGGTTCATCTCCTACCCGCGGACGGACAACACGGTCTATCCGCGGTCCCTCAACACCCGCGAGCTCGTCACGTCGCTCGTCCGGATCCCGGAGTTCTCGGCGGCCAACGGCCTGCTCGATCAGTCGCTGCTGACCGCGACGCGCGGCAAGAAGGAGACGACCGACCACCCGCCGATCCACCCGACGCAGGCGGTCTACCCAAATGCGCTCGAGGGGCCGAAGCGCCGTGTCTACGAGCTCGTGGTGCGCCGCTTCCTCGCCACCTTCTCGCCGCCGATGATCACGGAGTCGACCCGCGCGGACGTCGAGGCGGGCTCGGAGACGTATTTCGTGCGCGGCTCGGTCGTCGTCGACCCCGGCTACGCGGCGATCTACACCTACGCCCGTTCCGCCGACGAGGAGATCCCGAAGCTCGAGGAGGGTCAGACGCTCGAGATCGAGGGCGAGCCGTGGCTGGTCGACAAGGAGACCCAGCCGCCGTCGCGGATCAGCCAGGGCAAGCTGATCGAGCTGATGGAGGAGCGCGGACTCGGCACCAAGGCGACCCGCGCCGAGATCATCCAGAAGCTCTACGACCGCGGGTACGTGTTCAGCAACCCGCCGGAGCCCTCGGAGACGGGGATCGCGATGTACAAGGCCTTCCATCAGTACGTGCCGCGCATGGCGACCCCGGAGATGACCGCGGAGCTCGAGCACGACATGGACGAGATCGCCGCCGGCGACACGTCGAAGGACGAGGT
>Ga0126307_10000981_pt1 | contig 18798 bp, 17 predicted proteins | sample Plot28_FD_89955 | JGI IMG/M metagenome (GOLD analysis project Ga0126307, IMG submission 89955) | Serpentine soil microbial communities from UC McLaughlin Reserve, CA, USA - Plot28 | ecosystem: Environmental > Terrestrial > Soil > Grasslands | place: USA: UC McLaughlin Reserve, Lake County... | reverse complement strand
GACCACGCTGCTCGTGGCCCACCGCCTGCCGACGGCCCGGTCGGCCGACCGCATCGTGGTCGTCGAAAACGGCCGGGTCGTCGCCGACGGGCCGCACGACGAGCTCGTCCGGACCAGCCCGCAGTACGCCACCCTGTGGGCCGCCTTCGCCACCGAGGCGCCGGCGGCCTGAGCAGACCGCCGTCAGGCCAGCGCGGCCGCAGTCTCCTCCGCCCAGCGGGCCAGCTCGGCGGTGTCCTTGCGGGCCCGGCCCGGCGGGATCACGATCAGCCGGTCCACGCCGGCGGCGGCGTAGGCCTCGACGGTGCCCAGGTCGAGCGGCCGCCCGGCCGGCGGCGTCACCGACACCTCGAGCGGGCCCAGCGCCGGGGGCCGCTCGTGCTCCCCGGCCGCCCGCCGCAGCGCCGCGATGTGCTCGGACGCGGCGGCGACGTCGAGCATCCAGCCGTACCAGCCAGCGCCGCGGGTGACCGCCCGGCGCAGGGCGGCGGGACCGTGGCCGCCCACGTGGAGGGGCGGGCCCTCCGGGCGGACCGGCCGGGGCTCGGCCCGGAGGCCGGTGAAGGCCGGGTCCCGGCCCTCGTGCACCGGGCCGCCCGCCCACAGCGCGGCGAGCGCGTCGAGCGTCTCGTCGGCCCGCCGGCCCCGTCCCGCCATCGGCACGCCGAGGGCGGCGAACTCGGGCTCCAGGTAGCCGACGCCCACGCCGAACAGCAGCCGCCCGCCGCACACGCGGTCGAGCGAGGCGACCCGCTTGGCCAGCGCCACCGGCTGGTGCAGGGGCAGGACGACCAGGCCGGTGCCCAGGAGCAGCGTGCTGGTGGCGCCGGCCAGGTGGGCGAGCGCGACGAACGGGTCGAGCATCGGCGTGTCGGGCGGCGCGGGCGAGGTCGGCACGGGCGGGTCGGGGAGGGCGTAGTGCTCGCCGACCCAGGCGCTCTCCCAGCCGGCGGCCTCGGCGGCGGCGAGCGCCCGCCCGGCGCCGGCCGGGTCGAGCGCGCACGCCCACGAGTTGACCCCGAAAATGCCGAACCGCATGGCGTCAGCCCTCCGCTCGGGCGGCCGGCAGGGCGGCGACGACATCGACCCCGAGCAGCGCCTCCGGCCGGAACAGGCGTGAGACCTCGACCGTCGTGCTCGTCGGGGAAGCGTCGGCCAGGTAGCGGTCGCCCGTCACAACCTGGCCGGACACGAAGAGCGGGGCGCCGGTCCCGAGGTCGACCCGCACGGCGTGGGAGAAACGGCCGGCAGGCGGGGCCGGGACGGTGGTCGGGCTCACGGCGGTGATCATGTCCGGACCGTACGACGGCTCCTCCCATGCGACCAGCGGCGGCTACACACGGGAGCGACGTGGCCGGTTGGGGGGAGAGCTCGCCCGGCGCCTCCATGTGGCACTGCCGGTAGCGCCGCGGCCACTATCGGCAGCATCGACGCTGTGCGCCTTCCTGGAGGACAGCGCCGCAGACCTGACTTGATTTACCGACCCGGGTGTCGGTAAGAATGGAGCCGTGCGACGCACGCTCGCTGGGGGAGCCCCGAGCCTCGCATCCTGAGCCCCGGAGCCGGCCGGCCGACCACCACCGGCCCCGGGGGCTCATCCACCCCCAAAGGCGGCGCGTGGCCGCAGCGACCGGCAAGGATGTGCGCCGTGCTGAGGCCTCTGCCCCCGTCCGTGCCGGCGACGCGTGCCGGCTTGCACCGTGTCGCCGCCCATGTCCTCGCCCGGAGGCGGCAGCTGTACACCGGCCTGATCGGGCTGCGGCCGTCGCCCGGCGGGGTGACGACCCCGGCGTTCGGCGACGACGTCGAGACGCTCCGCACGAGCGGGGCGATCCTCGTGGTCGAGCGGGCCGGCGTCACCAACCGGGTGCCGCTCACCACGCTCGCCGAAGCCGCCGATCTGGCCGGGGTCGACCTCGGCGTCGAGTTCTCGGTCGGCGAGCGGACCCCCGCAGTGGGGGACCCGGACGGCGACCTGGGGATCGACGACGTGGCGGCGCGGGGCCTGGGCGACTGGTGGGGCTTCGGCCTCCAGGTGCTGGACGAGCTGACGGCCATCGAGCCCGCCGTCACCGCGTCGGAGGCGCCGCAGCTGTGGCCCGAGCACTTCGACCTGGCCTGCGTGGTCACCGTGGCGGGCGACGGCGGCCAGGACCGCGGCTGGAGGGTCAACCTCGGCGCCTCGGTCGGGGACGGGTTCGAGCCGCTGCCCTACCTCTACGTGGGGCCGTGGGGTGCGGACCGCCCCGGCGACGGCACCTACTGGAACGCCCCGTTCGGGGCCGTCCTCCGCCACGCCGACCTCGCCGGTCTGCCCGACGACGAGCAGCGCCCCGCGGCCGTGGCGTTCCTCCGCGCGGGCGTCCGCGGCTTCGTCTCCGGCTGAGCCGCCGTCCGCGCGGCGACCCGGGGGCTGGCGCCCGCGCCGAACGGGCATCGACCTTCCCATGAGCGACAACGCACCGGCGCTCGGGCCCGTCCTGCACGTCGGCGACTGCGAGGTGCGGGTCGGCACCTGCTCGTGGACCGACAAGACCCTGGTCAAGGACACGTCGTGGTACCCGCGCAAGACGATGTCGGCGGCCGATCGCCTCCGCTTCTACGCCGCCCACTTCCCGATCGTGGAGGCGGACAGCACCTACTACCGGCCGCCGTCCGAGGAGCTGACCGGGGGGTGGGCCGAGCGCAGTCCCGAGGGCTTCCGCATGGACGTCAAGGCGTTCGCCCTCATGACGGGCCACCCGGCGAAGCCGGAGACGCTGTGGCCGGACATCCGGGAGGAGCTGAGCGCCGAGGCCCAGGAGAAGCGGAACGTCTACGCCCACCACCTGCCCGACGACGCCGTCGACGAGGTGTGGCGGCGCTTCGTCGGGGCGCTCACGCCGCTCGGCGAGGTGGGCAAGCTCGGCGGGGTCCTGCTGCAGTACCCGCCCTGGTTCACGCCCAAGAGGGCGAACCGCGACGAGGTGGCCCGGGCCCGGGAGCGGCTGGGCGACGTGCCCGCCATCGTCGAGTTCCGCTCGCCCCGGTGGTTCGCGCCGGACGACCTCGATCGCACGGTCCGGCTGCTGGCCGACCACGACATGACGCTCGCCAACGTGGACGCTCCCGAGGTGAGCGGCCTGCCGCGTACGGCCATCGGCACGGCGGACCTGGCGGTCGTGCGGTTCCACGGCCGGTCCGACGACACGTGGTCCGCCCGGACCGCCACCGCCGCCGAGCGGTTCCGGTACCACTACGACAAGCGGGAGCTGCGGCCCTGGGCGAAGCGGGTCGTGACGATGGCCGCCGAGGCCCGCGAGCTCCACGTGCTGATGAACAACTGCTACGAGGACTTCGGCGTCCGCAACGCCGAGGACATGCTCGACCTCCTGGCGGACGTGGCGCCTTGACCCGCCGGTCAGTACCGTGCCGCCCATGGAGCTCAACGGGACCTCTGCCATCGTGACCGGCGGCGCCTCCGGCCTGGGGGCCGCCACCGCCCGCCACCTCGCCGCCAAGGGCGTCAAGGTGGTGCTCGCCGACCTGCCGAACCAGCAGGAGAAGGGCGAGGCGCTGGCCAAGGAGATCGAGGGCTTCTTCGCCCCGACCGACGTGACCAGCCCCGAGGACGTCATCGCCGCCGTCGAGGCCGCGAAGGAGATGGCCCCGCTGCGAGGCCTGGTCACCGCCGCCGGCATCGGCTGGGCCACCCGCACCATCGGCAAGGACGGCCAGTACGAGTCGGCCCACGACCTGGGCGTCTTCACCAAGGTCGTGCAGGTCAATCTGATCGGCACGTTCAACTGCGTGCGCCTGGCCGCCACCGCCATGTCGCAGACCGAGCCCAACGCCGACGGCGAGCGCGGCGCCATCGTCACGGTGGCGTCCGTGGCCGCGTTCGACGGCCAGATCGGCCAGGCCAGCTACTCCGCCTCCAAGGGCGGCGTCGTGGGCATGACCCTGCCGGTGGCCCGCGACCTGTCCGCCGTGGGCGTGCGCGTCAACTGCATCGCTCCGGGCCTGATCGACACGCCGATCTACGGCCAGGGCGAGGGCAGCGAGGCGTTCAAGGAGAAGCTGAAGCGCGACGTGCTGTTCCCCAAGCGCCTGGGCGCGGCCGACGAGTTCGCCTCGATGGCCGTCGAGTTGCTCGGGAACAGCTACATGAACGCCGAGGTCATCCGCGTCGACGGCGGCGTGCGCATGCAGCCGAAGTGACCGGCGAGCGCTGACCGCCGTCGGCCGTCACGCGGCGTCGACCGTCGCGCCGGCCGGCGATGACCGTCCACTACTAGGCTGCCCCAGGTGTCTGGGACGGGGCGCGGGGCGAGGCCGGCGCCGGGCGGGACCGCGATCGCGGCCTTCGCTCCGGCTCCTGCCGTGGGACGGGTGGCGAAACGCGGGACGGGCGCGGCGCCGGCCACGGCCGTCTACGTGGCGGTCGACCTGCTGGCGCTGTCCGCCGCCCTCCTGATCGCCCACCTGCTGCGCTTCGGCGTGACGCTGGCCGAGCTCAAGGGCACCGACATCCCCTACGTCCTCGTCTCGATCGCCACCGTGCCGATGTGGCTGGCCGTGCTGGCCCTGGCCGGGGCCTACGACCGGCGCATCCTCGGGATCGGGTCAGACGAGTACCACCGGGTGATCAACGGCGCCGTGCACTTCCTGGCCGTGGTCGCCGTCCTCCACCTCGTCGGGCGGCTGGTCATCGCCCGGGGGTTCGTGGGCGTGCTCATCCCGGTGGCGCTGGTCCTGACCGTGGCCGCCCGCTACTGGCTGCGCTCCTGGCTCTACGCCCGGCGCAGCGCCGGCGAGTACCTCCACCGCACGCTGCTCGTGGGTAGCCCCGGCACGATCGTCGACGTCGGGACGCACATCCTGCGGACGGGCTGGTCCGGCTTCCGCATCGTCGGCGCCTGCGCCGACACCGACCTCACGGCCCTGGGCGTCAACGGCGTGGCGGTCCCGGTGATGGGCCGGCTGGCCGACCTCGAACGGGCGATCGCGGCGTCGCGGGCCGACTCGGTGGCCGTGACCGACGAGTCCGTGGGCGACGACCTGCCGGCGCTGACGGCGCTCGTGCAGCGGGCGGGCGTCGACCTGCTGGTGGCCCCCGCCATCGTCGACGTCGCCGGCCCCCGCATGGCGGTGCGGTCGCTGGCCGGCGTGCCGCTGGTCCACGTGAAGGAGCCGACGTTCAGCGGCCCCCAGCGCCTGGCCAAGGAGATCGTCGACCGTGCCACCGGCGTCTTCGGCCTGCTGGCCATGGCGCCGGTCATCGCCACGGTGGCCATCGCCATCAAGCTCGACGACGGCGGCCCCGTGTTCTTCCGCCAGGTGCGGGTCGGGCGCGACGGCACGTTCTTCACGATGGTCAAGTTCCGGACGATGGTCGTCGACGCCGAGACGCTGCTCACCGACCTGAACCAGAAGAACGAGACCGACGGCCTCCTGTTCAAGATGAAGCAGGACCCGCGCATCACCCGGGTGGGCCGCGTGCTGCGGAAGCACTCGATCGACGAGGTCCCACAGCTGTGGAACCTGCTGGTGGGCGAGATGTCGCTCGTCGGGCCGCGGCCCCCGCTGCCGAGCGAGGTCGAACTGTACGAGAACCACGTCAACCGGCGCCTGCTGGTGAAGCCGGGGCTGACAGGCCTGTGGCAGGTGAGCGGCCGCTCGGACCTGTCGTGGGACGAGACCGTGCGTCTCGACCTCTATTACGTCGACCACTGGACCCCGATCATGGACATGGTCATCGTCGCCAAGACGTTCTCGACCGTCCTGCGGGGGTCGGGGGCCTACTGAGCTCACCCGGCGACCTGCGCCCGGGCTCCTCCGCCCGCGGCGGGACGCCGTAAGGTTCCGCCCCGCGATGACCGCCGTCACCCGCCGCCTCCGTCCCTCCGCCCTGTCGCCGACGCGGGCGCGCCTGGCGTTGCTCACGGCCGCCTGCCTGGGGACGGCGGCGCTGGGCGCGTGGCTGTCCGAGGCCGCCCCGACCGGCATCAGCGGCGTCGACGAGCTCTGGACGGGCGGGCTGGTGGCATCCATCGCCTACCTGTCGGGCACGGCCCGGCGGTGGAGCTGGTTCATCCCCGCCGGCGTGGCGGCCGCCCTGTCGGGCGGGAACTGGGCGACCGGCGTGGCCGGGGTGGCGATCCTGCTCACCTTCTGGTGCGTCATCACCGACACCCGCACGCGGGTCCGGGGCGCGCTCATCGGCGGGCTCGGCACCGCCGCCCTCATGGGCGCCGACGACGTGGGGTTCCACGGCGCCACCGCCATCGCCACGGTCCTCGCCGTCCTGCCGGCGGCGGTCACCGGCTACCGCTACGCCCACCACCGCTCGCAGGCCCACGTCCGCATGGTGGCCGGCGCGCTGGGCGGTGCCTGCCTGCTGGTCACCGCCGGCGCCACGCTCGGCATCATCTCGACCCAGCGCGACCTGACCGACGGCGTCCGGCTGATCGACGAGGGCCTGGACGCGGCCCGCGAGGCCGACGACGACCTGGCCGGCGAGCGCCTGGGTCAGGCCGCCCGGCACCTGACGAGCGCCGACGTGACCTTGACGAGCTGGTTCGTCGAGCCGGCCCGGCTGCTCCCGGCGGTCGGGCCGAACCTCGACGCCGTCGAGTCGCTGGCCGACGAGTCGGCCAACGTGGCTGCGGTGGCCTCCGAGGCGGCCGAGACGGCGGACATCGACACCCTGCGCTTCCTCGACGGCCGCATCGACACCGAGGCGATCGCCAACATGGAGGAGCCGCTGGAAGACAGCCTGGCGGCCGTCCAGCGCCTCGACGACACGCTCGACGACGTGGCGCACTCGCCCTGGCTGGTGGCGCCGATCGCCGACCGGCTCGACCTCCTCGGCGGCCAGGTGGGCGACGCCGTCCCCGACGGCGAGACGGCCCTGGGCGCCATCCGCAACGCCCCGAACATCCTGGGCGTCGGCGAGCCCCGGCGCTACCTGGTGCTGTTCACGACGCCGGTGGAGGCGCGGGGCCGCACCGGCTTCCCCGGCAACTACGCCGAACTGGTCGTCGACAACGGGAGGCTGTCGATGCCCGTCTTCGGCCGGATCACCGACCTCGAGCAGGCCGGGATCCCCGGCGAGCAGCGCCAGATCACCGAGCCGCCCGAGTACGTCGAGCGCTACGCCCGCTTCGACCCCGCCGCCACCTGGCGGAACATCACGATGTCACCGGACTTCCCCGCGGTGGCGACCGTCGCCCGCGACCTGTACCCGCAGTCCGGGGGCCAGCCCATCGACGGCGTCATGGCGATCGACCCGATGGGCCTGGCCGCGCTCATGCGCTGGACCGACCCGGTCGAGGTCGCCGGGCTGCCCTACCCGCTCGACGCCGAGAACGCCGCCCAGTTCCTCCTGTTCGACCAGTACGTCGAGTTCCCCGATCGCGAGAACAGGGTCGACGTGCTGGAAACCGTGGCCCGCACCACGTTCGAGCGGCTCACGACCGGGACCCTTCCCAGCCCGCGAGCTGTGGCGCAGGAGCTCGACCCGATGGTCGACGGCGGGCACATCCAGTTCACGACGTTCGACGAAGAGACGTTCTTCTGGCTCGACTCGTTCGGGCTCGCCGGCCGGCTGGGCGACGCCAACGGCGACGCCCTGGCGGTCACGACCAGCAACGCCGGTGGGTCCAAGATCGACCTGTTCCTGCGGCGGCGCCTGCGCTACGACGCGGCCTGGGACCCCGCCACGGGCCTGGTGAGCGGCACCATCACGCTGGCCCTCACCAACGAGTCGCCGGCCGGCGGGCTGCCCGACTACGTGATCGGCAACACGGTGGGCCTCCCCACCGGGACCAACCGCTCATACCTGTCCGTCTACTCGACCCTCGACCTGGCGGCCGCCCGCATCAACGGGCAGCCGGCCTCGCTGTCGTCCGAGCAGGAGCTGGGACGGAACGTGTACTCCACGTTCCTCGACATCGCGCCCGGCGCCACGGCGCTGGTCGAGCTGGAGGTCCAGGGCACCGTTCTCGGCGGCGACGCCTACGTCCTCGACCTCGCCCAGCAGCCCCTCGCCATCCCGGAGGAGGCCGAGGTCAACCTGAGCGTTGCCGGCGACCTCCCGATCGCGGCGGCGATGAACCCGCTGGACGTGCTCGAGCCCGACGGGCGGACCGTCACGTGGGCGGGGGCGCTCGACCGTCGCATGACGATGTTCATCACCGCCGGCCCCGACGCCGAGGAGGTCGTGCGCGCCGAACGGTAAGAGCCGGGAGGACGGCGGCGGGGACGCGGCCGAGGGCCCCCCTAATCGCCGGGTACGGCCGGACGGCGGGGCGCCGGGGCTCAGCGGGTCAACCGCGAGCGCCGGCCGGCTCGCTCGGCCCGCCGGCCCACCCACGTGGGATGGTCGGCATAGGCCAGCAGCTCCTCGTCGCCGGCCGAGTCGCCGTACGCCCACACCTCGAGCTCGGCGTCGGCGCCGACGGACCCGTCGAGCCACTCGCGCAGGCGCGCCACCTTGGCCGGGCCCCGGGTGTTGAACCCGCCCTGCACGGCGCCGGTGAGCAGGCCGGACGGGCCGACCTCCATCTCGACGGCCAGGGCGGCGTCGAGCCCGAGCGCGTTCGCCAGCGGGCGCAGGTAGGCGCCGAGCGAGGCGGACACCAGCACGACCCGGTGGCCCTCGTCCTGGTGCCAGCGCAGGCGCGTCACCATCTCGGGGCGCAGCAGGGTGGGGAGCCGGCGGGCGTAGGCGGCGCCGACCTCGGCGAGGCGGTCCTCCGGCCAACCGCGCAGCAGCGAGGCCAGCACGGCCAGCTTGAGGACGTCACGGTCGCGGGTCGTCCGGGCCGCCATGGCGGCGGCGAGGGCCACCCTGCGGTTGCCGCAGGCGTGGCGGAGGAACGGGACGAACGTGTCCTGCCGGGCCAGCGTGCCGTCGAAGTCGAAGGCGGCGATGCCCCGGGGCCCGGTGACGCCGGCGTCCGGCGGGAGCTCCGGGCCGATGGCGACGCCGGGCGTGGGCGGCGCCTCGGCCGTGCTCAGGGCGCCGACGGCGTCCTCGGCCGGGTCGGCGGCGGCGACGACCGGCTCGGCCAGGACCTCGTCGATGTCGGCGGCGTCGTCGACCCTCTCGCCGATGGCCGGCCCCGGCGGGACGTCGCTCACGCCCGGCCCTCGCCCAGCACCGCCCGGAGGCCGGTGTCGATGTCGGGGTGGCGGAACGTGTAGCCGCTGGCCGCCAGCTTGTCGCTGCGCACCCGCTGGCTGGCGAAGATCGTCAGCTCGGCCTTCTCGCCGCCGAACAGCGCCTTCGGCCCGAACGACGGCACGGGCAGCACCGTCGGCCGCCCCACCGCCCGACCGAGGGCGGCGGTGAACTCGGCGTTCGTCACGGGCTCTGGTGCCACGACGTTGTACGGCCCGGCCAGCCCGTCCGTGTCGATCAAGTGGCGGATGGCGCCCACCTCGTCGTCGATCGTGACCCAGCTCATCCACTGCTTGCCCGACCCGAGCTTGCCGCCGAGGAAGGACTTGAAGAGCGGCAGCACGACGCCGAGGATGCCGCCCTGCCGCGCCATCACGAGGCCGGTGCGGGCGTACGTCGTGCGGATGCCGGCCTCGACCGCCGGGGCGGCCGCCGCCTCCCACCGCTGGACCAGGTCGGCGAGGAAGTTGTCGCCCGGCGAGGACTCCTCAGTGAGCTCCTCGTCGCCGCGGAGGCCGTAGATGCCGATGGCCGAACCCGACACGAGGACCGCGGGAGCGGGCTCGAGCGACGCCAGCGTGCGGGCAAGGAGGGCCGTGCCCGCGGTCCGGCTCTCGACCAGCTCGCGCTTGCGGTCGTCGCTCCAGCGCCCCTCCGCGATGGCGGCGCCGGCCAGGTGGACGACGGCGTCGACCCCGGCCAGGGCGGCGGGGTCGAGCTCGCCCGCCGCCGGGTCCCAACGGACGGCGTCGGGGCCCGAGCCGGCGCGACGCGAGACCGTCCGCACACGGTGCCCGTCGGCCCGCAGCGAGGCCGTGAGTGCCGACCCGATGAGGCCGCTGGCACCGGTGACCGCTATGTCCAATGTGCGCTCCTCGTCGAGACCGGGACACGAGTGCCCGTAAGGTACCGGCGACCGCCTGCCCCGTTCACAACCTTGCTGGGAGGACTCGTGCCGAAGGTGCTCGCGGAGTTCAAGGACTTCATCTCACGTGGCAACGTGATCGATTTGGCGGTGGCCGTCGTCATCGGCGCCGCCTTCATCGGGATCGTCAACGCCGTCGTGGAGGGGCTGCTCACGCCGCTGATCGGCATCTTCTTCAGCCGCGACTTCTCCGACATGACGTTCACGATCAACGACAGCGTCTTCCGCTACGGGGACGTGATCAACGCCGTCCTGCAGTTCCTGGCCGTCGCCGCCGCCGTGTTCTTCCTCGTCATCAAGCCGATCAACGTGCTCAACGAGCGGTTCCGCCGGGGCGAGGACCAGCCCGCCCCGTCGCCGCCGACCGACGAGGCGGTGCTGTTGGCCGAGATCCGCGACCTGCTGCGCATGCAGCGCAACGGCGGGGGCTCCGTCCCCCAGCAGGGCGCCATCCCGCCGCCGGGGGCCGCCCCGCCGCCGGGCACGGTCCCGCCGCGGAACTACTGATCAGCTGCCGAGCTGGTCGCTGAGGTAGAGCGGCTCGCCCAGGTGCTCGACGAGGCGCAGCTGCGTCTCGATCCAGTCGACGTGCTCCTCCTCGGAGCGGAGCATGCCCTCGAGCATGTCACGGGTGCCGTTGTCGCCGTGCTGCACGCAGAGGGCGACGCCCCGGTTGAAGCGGCCGACCGCCTCGACCTCGACCTCGAGGTCGAGGCGGAGCTGTTCCACCGGGTCCTCGCCGAGGCGGACGGGGCCCAGCCGCTGCAGATTCGGCATGCCGTCGAGGTAGAGGATCCGTTCGATGATCGTGTCGGCGTGCTTCATCTCGTCGATGGACTCGTCACGCGAGTGCTCGGCGAGCTTGAGGTAGCCCCAGTTCTGCTGGAGCTTGGCGTGGCCGAAGTACTGGTTGATGGCAGTGAGCTCGGCCGTCAGGACGTCGTTGAGCAGCTCGATGATCTCGGGGTGCCCCTGCATTGGCGGTTCTCAACTTCCGGCTGGTCGGATCGGCGACGACGCAGCCGGGGCCCTGCGGGGAGCTAGGCGGCCGGCTGGGCGCGGCCCGTGGCCACGCGGGTGGCCAGGAGCGCGATGATCGTAGGACGGCAGGACCCGCAACGCGCGCCTGCTCCGCAGCCCTCCGCGACCTCGTCCGCCGTTTCGGCGCCGTTGTCGATCTCCGCCCGGATCGCGCGGTCGTTCACCCTCATGCAGTGGCAGACGATCACGGGTCTCCCTGGTGGCGAGGTGGTGCATACCGTCCGACGGGAGGTAAGCATGCCTTACGCCGGCCAGGGGCTGTCAAGACCCGCGTACGACAGGTCCGTCGAGGCGCAGGTCGCGTCAGGGGCGCGCCGACCTCACTGCTGTAGCGTCCCCGACCATGCACGTGGTCATCGTCGGGTGCGGCCGAGTCGGCTCGGGCCTGGCCCGCATCATCGAGGACCAGGGTCACTCCGTCGCCGTCCTCGACAAGGACCCCACCGCCTCGCGACGCCTGTACGCGGGCTTCAAGGGTCACTACATCACGGGCGTCGGCTTCGACCGCGACCGCCTCCAGGACGCCGGCATCAAGGAGGCCGGGGCCCTGGCGGCCGTCACGAGCGGTGACAACTCGAACATCCTCACGGCCCGGGTCGCACGCGAGACCTTCGGGATCGAGCGCGTCGTCGCCCGCATCTACGACCCGCGCCGGGCGGTCATCTACGAGCGCCTCGGCATCTCGACGATCGCCACGGTCCAGTGGACGATCGACCGGGTCATCCGGCGGCTGCTCCCCGACGCCTCCGAGACCGACTGGATCGACCCCAGCGCCCGTGTCGTGCTCATCGAGCGCCCGGTGTCGCCGAGCTGGGCCGGGCGCCCGCTGTCCGACATCGAGCTGCCGGGCGTGTCGCGCTCGGTGGCGGTCTCCCGGATGGGGACGTCGCAGGTGGCGAGCCCCGAGCTGGTCACCCAGGACGGCGACGTCGTCTACCTGGCAGTGGCCGTCGGCCGCGTGGCCGACGTCGACCAGCACCTCACCGAGGGCATGAACACCCATGCGTGACACGGAGGGACGCATCCGATGAAGGTCGTGATCGCCGGGGGCGGTGCCGTGGGCACGTTCATCGGGGACGAGCTGCAACGCGCCGGCCACATGGTGCACATCATCGAGCTGGACGAGCGCCGCACCGAGCGCGCCCGCGCCAGCGGCGAGCACGCCGGCGTCGAGTGGCACGCCGCCGATGCCTGCGAGGTCGACAGCCTGCGCACGATCGGGCTCGACGACGCCGACGTCGTCGCCGCCGTCACGGGCGACGACGAGGACAACCTCGTGATCAGCCTCCTCGCCAAGCAGGAGTTCGCTGTGCCGCGCGTCGTGGCCCGCGTCAACAACCCCAAGAACGAGTGGCTGTTCAACGAGAACTGGGGCGTCGACGTGGCCGTGTCGACGCCGCACCTCCTCACCGCGCTGGTGGAGGAGGCGGTGAGCGTCGGCTCGCTGGTCCGCCTGCTGTCGTTCGAAGGCGGGCGCGCCAGCCTCATCGAGGTCACGCTGGCCACGGGCACGCCGGCGGCCGACAAGGAGATCCGCGAGCTCGAGTTCCCGCGCGACTCCACGGTGGTGGCGGTCCTGCGCAGCGACCGCGTGGTGGTCCCGCGCGGCGATACCCGGCTGCTGCCGGGCGACGAGGTGCTGGTCCTCGTGACCGACGAGAGCATCGACGAGGTTCGCGAGATCCTCACCGAGGGCGACGGTTCGACCGTCGGTGCGAACGGCAGCCAGGCGGCGTCGCCGGAGTAGGCAAACCGGCGAACCCGGCGGTCCGGGCGACCTGGCCGCCGGCCGCTACACCATCCGGCGGTGGAGGCGGCCGTCCACGTGGACGTAGCGGGCGTGCGTGTGGTCGCCCCCCGTGAACGCCACCGTGTGCTCGACGCCCGTGGCGGGGTCGGTGGCGGCGAACACGCCGTCGCCCGACCGTACGGGACGCAGGCGGCTCGTCGCCCCCCGCTGCCCGAGCCGGGCGAGGACGCCGGACGGCTCGGTGGCCAGCACGAGGGCGCCGGCCTCGTCGCTCACCGTGATGCGCTGGTGGAGCCGCCCGTAGGTGCCGAGGAACGGCCCCGGGTCGGAGGCCCCGGCGGCGTCGCCGTCGCTCTCCCGCACGCCCAGGTCGCCGGTCACCGGGAGCCCGACCAGGTCGGCGGCCACGGCCGTCATCACGTCCCGGGCCAGGGCGGCGCCGAGCGGGCTGTTGGCCTGGACGGCCAGGGCGAAGCCGGCGCTCGGGACGACCCGCAGGAACGCCCGCTGGCCGAACGTGTCGGCGTCCTGCGCCAGGCAGGCGACGTCGCCCCACAGCCGCCGGGTCCAGCCCAGCGCCTGGGCCTCGCCGGGCACGGGTGTCTCGACGTGCGGCTCGGTCATCAGCTCGACGGCCGCGGCGGGCAGCACCTCGTGGCCGTCCGGCCCGCAGCCGGACTCGAGGTGCATCCGGGCGAAGGCCAGCAGGTCCTCGGCGGTGCAGACGATGCCGCCCATCGGCCCGTTGGACCGGGTGAGCGTCCACCGGGGCTGGCGGCTGGCCGGCTCGCCGGGGCCCTGCACGTGGCCGACGGCCACCTGCCGCAGCAGGAGGTGCTGAGGCAGGGTCCAGGTGTTGGCGGCGCCGAGCGGCCCGGCGAGGCGCCGGCGCAGCACCTGGTCGAAGTTGCCGCCGGCCACCACCTCGACCAGCCGTCCGAGCACCCCGAAGCCCGTGTTGCAGAAGCTGTAGGCCTCGTCGGGGGCGTGGACCTGGCCCAGCGCCGCCAGGGTGGCGACGTAGCGCTGGAGGGCGTCCTGGTTGGCGCCCGTGTCGTGGAGGTGGTCGCCGGCGATCCCGCTCGTGTGGGCGAGCAGGTGGCGGGGGGTGATCTCGAGCGTGGCGCCCGGGTCGGCGACGGAGAACTCCTGCAGCTGCGCCCGGACCGGCTCGTCGATCGCCAGCACCCCGGCGCTGTGCGCCTGCAGGACCAGCGTCGCCGTGTACAGCTTGGTCAGGGACCCGGCCTGGAACAGCGTCTCCGGAGTGACCGGGACGCCGGTGGCCACGTTGGCCACCCCGGCGGTCGCGACGGCGGTGTCGGTGCCGAGCAGCACCCCGACGACCGCCCCGGGAACGCCGTGCGCCTCGACGGCGTCGCGCACGAGCGCGCCCAGCCGCGGGCGGTAGCCGTCGAGTCCCGTCATCGTCGTCCGTGCATGGAACGCCGCGTCAGCGGGTGGCGAGGACCAACTGGACCGAGAAGGCGACGAGGATGGCGAGGCCGCAGGCGAGGGCGGCGATGATGAGGCGCCGGGTGCTCATGACGGTGGCCACCGTAGGGCAACAGGCCCGTCGCAGGGGGTGGTGACGCACGCACGCGGGCGGTGACCCCTCGGGCCGCGCGCCCCACTCCGGCCGCTCTCCGGCCGCTCTCCGGCCGCTCGGACGTGGCGTTCGGCACCGTCCATGCGGCCATGCGTGGCCGGTAGAGTGCGGCCATCCGGCCTCTTCGTTCCACTGGGAGGTGGTCCCCACGGCCGATCACTTCGACCTCGTCGTCATCGGCGGCGGTCCCGCCGGCTATGCCTCGGCGCTCTACGGCGCCAGCGCCGGCCTCAACATCGCCCTGGTCGAGAAGCGCTGGATCGGCGGCACCTGCCTGAACGTGGGCTGCATCCCCGCCAAGGAGCTGCTCGAGACCGCGCACGTCTACCGCACCGTCGCCGAGGCCGCCTCCTTCGGCATCGAGGCGGGCCAGCCCAACATCGACTGGTCCGTCACGCAGCAGCGCAAGCAGGCGGTCGTCGACGAGCTCGTCGGCGGCGTGTCCCAGCTGCTCAAGGGCCGCAAGGTCACGATCTACGATGGGCACGGCCGGCTCCACGCCGAGCGGCGGGTGACCGTCTCGGGCGGCGGCTCCGGCGACGTCGAGCTGACCGCCGACGCCGTGATCATCGCCGCCGGCTCCGAGACCCGCACGATCCCCGGCTTCGAGGTCGACGGCACGGTCGTCATGACCTCCGACGAGGTCCTCTCGATGCCCGACGTGCCCGGCACGGCCGTCGTCATCGGCGGCGGCGCCATCGGCTGCGAGTTCGCCTCGATGATGAGCGACCTCGGCACACAGGTCACGATCCTCGAGGTGCTGCCCAAGATCCTCCCGGGCTGCGACAAGGATGTGACCTCGGTCGTCGAGCGGTCCTTCAAGAAGCGCGGCATCGAGGTCCGCACGGGCGTCAAGGTCGCGGGCCACGAGCCCGGCGACAACGGCACGGTGGTCGACGTCGAGGGCGCCGACCCGATCAAGGCCGACGTGGTCGTCGTGTCGGTGGGCCGCAAGCCGGCCACTGCCGAACTCGGCCTCGAGGGCACGGCCGTCACGGTCGACGAGCGCGGTTTCGTGGTCGTCGACGAGAACATGCGGACCGGCGAGCCGGGCGTGTGGGCGGCCGGCGACTGCGTCGCCACGCCGGCGCTCGCCCACGTGGGCTTCGCCGAGGGCATGGTCGCCATCCGCGACATCCTCGGCGAGGAGCCGGTGCCGATCGACTACGGCAAGGTCCCGTGGGGCATCTACTGCCGCCCCGAGGTCGCCTTCGCCGGCCACTCCGAGCAGTCGGCCAAGGAGGCCGGCTATGCCGTGGTGGCCACCAAGCACCGCTTCAGCGCCAACAGCCGGGCCAAGATCGTCGGCGACCAGGAGGGCCTGGTGAAGGTCATCGCCGAGAAGACGCCCGACGGCAAGGCCGGGACGATCCTCGGGGTCCACATGGTGGGCCCCTGGGTGACCGAGCAGCTGGGCCAGGGGTACCTGGCCGTGAATTGGGAAGCAACCGTCGACGAGGTCGCCGCCTTCATCCAGCCGCACCCGACGTTGTCCGAGCTGTTCGGCGACACGGTCCAGGACATGACCGGGCGTCGCCTCCACTAGGCCCGCGCCCACCCGCCACGACATCGAGAGCGAGACCTGAGAACGATGGCCGACATCCAGATGCCCCAACTCGGCGAGACGGTGACCGAGGGGACCATCACCAAGTGGTTCAAGCAGGTCGGCGACCAGGTCGCCGAGGACGAGCCGCTGTTCGAGGTCTCGACCGACAAGGTCGACTCCGAGGTGCCGTCGCCCATCTCGGGCGTGGTCTCCGAGATCCTGGTGGAGGAGGGTGACACCGTCGACGTCGGCGCCGTGCTCGCACGCGTGGGCGACGCCCCCGCCGGCGACGCGTCCGGCGGTGCCGAGGCCCCGGCCGAGGCGCCGGCCGAGCCCGAGCCGGCCCCGGAGCCGGCCGCCGAGGCCGAGCCCGAGGCTGAGGCCCCCGCCTCGGGGCCCGACGGCAACGGCGTCACCCCGGCCGCCGAGGCCCCGGCGCCCGCGCCGACCGATGAGGCCCCGGTCCAGCCCGAGACGCCCGCCCCAGCCGCGTCCCAGCCCGCCCCCGGCCCGGCCGAGGCGCCCGCCGCGCCTGCCCCCGCCGCTCCGGCCCCATCCGCGGGCACCGACGGCGCCGGCGCCAAGCTCCTCTCGCCGGTCGTCCGCCGGCTCGTGGCCGAGAACGGCCTCGACCCCGCCGCCATCACGGGCACCGGCCCCGGTGGGCGCATCACGCGCAAGGACGTCCTCGACGCCATCGACAAGGGCGTCGCCGCAGCGCCGGCCGCAGCGGCCGCGCCGTCCGCCGCCGCACCCGCGGCCGCCCCGTCGGCCCCGGCCGCCGCGGCGCCGTCCGCCCCGCCGGCCCGGCCGGCGCCTCAGGTCCTCGCCAAGCCGGGCGAGCGCGACGCCGTGGTGCCGCACACCAACATCCGGCGCCGCACGGCCCAGCACATGATCGCCTCGAAGCAGACGTCGGCCCACGTCTACGCCTCGATCGAGGTCGACTTCGAGGCCGTCGAGCGGGTCCGGGCGGCCCACAAGGCCGAGTGGAAGGCGGCCGAGGGCTTCAGCCTCACCTACCTGCCCTTCATCAGCCGGGCCGTGGTCGACGCCATCCGCGAGTACCCCGAGGTCAACGCCAGCTTCGGCGAGAACGAGCTGGTAGTGCACAACTACGTCAACCTCGGCATCGCCGTCGACCTCGACTTCAAGGGCCTGATGGTCCCGGTCGTCCAGGAGGCCGACGGGAAGCGGCTGCGGGCGATCGCCCGCGAGATCGGCGACCTGGCGGCCCGGGCCCGCGGCAAGAAGCTCGGCCCCGACGACATCGCCGGCGGCACGTTCACGATCACCAACCCCGGCCCGTTCGGCACGACGATGACGCTGCCGATCATCAACCAGCCGCAGGTGGCCATCGTGTCGACCGACGGCGTCAAGCGGCGTCCGGTCGTGGTCGCCACGAAGGACGGGGGCGAGTCGATAGCGATCCACTCGGTCGGCAACATCACCCTGACCTGGGACCACCGGGCGTTCGACGGCGCCTACGCCGCCAGCTTCCTGGCCCGGGTCAAGGAGATCATCGAGACCCGCGACTGGGCCGCCGAGCTGGCCTGACGGGCCCGCCCGGCATCCGTCACACCCCCGCCGGCATGGCCGCACGCCTCCGTAGGCTCACCCCATGACGCTGCGATTGCGCTGGCTCGGCCGGGTCCCGTACCGCGAGGCCTGGGCGCTGCAGCGGGCGCTCTACGCCGGCTCGCCCGACGACCACCTGCTCCTCCTCGAGCACCCGCACGTCTACACGCTCGGCGTGCGGGCCGACACCCGCCACATCCTGCGGGAGCCGGCCGAGGTGGGCGCCGACTTCGTCCGGGTCGACCGGGGCGGCGACGTCACCTACCACGGCCCCGGCCAGCTGGTCGGGTACCCGATCGTGTCGCTGCCGGCCAAGGGCGCCGGCACGCGCACGGGCATGGCCGACACGGTCGCCTACGTGGGATCGGTCGAGCAGCTGATCATCGACACGCTGGCCGACGTGGGCCTGCCCAACGCCGGCCGGCTGCGCGAGTACCCGGGCGTGTGGGTCGACCCCGAGTCGTCCGACCCGCGGAAGGTCTGCGCCATCGGCGTGCGCCTGAACCGGGGGCGCACGATGCACGGCTTCGGGCTGAACGTGGCGCCCGACATGGCCTTCTTCGGCCACATCGTGCCGTGCGGCATTCCCGACAAGCGGGTGACGTCGCTGGCCGAGGAGGGCGTCCACGTGTCGATGCGCGAGGTCGTCGAGGCCGTGAGCGCCCGGGCGGCGGCGCTGTGGGGAGCCGACCGCGGCGTCGACGTCGAGCGGTCCGACGTGGTCTGGCGGCACGCCCCCGAGGACCTGTCGGCGTTCAGCCGCGGCGAGGCCAGCGTGGTGGCCATCTCCACCGGCCCGACCCGCGGCCGCGAGCAGGCGCCGGCGCCCCGGGACGACGGCGTCCCCGTCCGGCTCAAGGGGCGGCTGGCCCAGGCCGGCGTGACCGACGGGTTGGCGATCTCGCAGCGCAAGCCGTCGTGGCTACGGGCCGAGCTGAAGACCGGCGCGGAGTTCCACCACCTCGAGCACACGATGCGCGACCTGGGCCTCGTGACCGTGTGCGAAGAGGCCGGCTGCCCCAACATCTACGAGTGCTGGGCCGACGGCACGGCCACGTTCATGATCAACGGCGAGCGTTGCACGCGGGCGTGCGGGTTCTGCCTCGTCGACACCAGGCACCCCCTGCCGCTCGACCCAGGGGAGCCCGAGCGGGTGGCCGAGGCGGTCGAGGGGATGCGCCTG
>Ga0126307_10000980_pt1 | contig 18834 bp, 17 predicted proteins | sample Plot28_FD_89955 | JGI IMG/M metagenome (GOLD analysis project Ga0126307, IMG submission 89955) | Serpentine soil microbial communities from UC McLaughlin Reserve, CA, USA - Plot28 | ecosystem: Environmental > Terrestrial > Soil > Grasslands | place: USA: UC McLaughlin Reserve, Lake County... | reverse complement strand
TGCTGGAGATGGGCGTGAACCAGAACACGACGATCGTCTTCCCGGTGCCGCTCGACATGATCAACGCGTTCATGCCGGGCAAGGAGCCCGCGACGACCGCGCCGCCGACTGCGGACGAGCAGCGTTCCTGAGCTCGCCCGAGGTAAGAATCGATCAGCTCACCGGCCTGCGGGCGATCCTCGCGCCGGGCCGGGCGGAGCGCCCCGATGCGTTCGACCCGACGCCGCCGGAGACGACGCCCGACGCCGCCGAGCGCTGCCCGTTCTGCGAGGGACGGGAGGACCGCACGCCGCCAGAGGTCTGGGCGAACCGGCCCGGCGGCGGCACGCCGGACTCGCCGGGTTGGCTCCAGCGTTCGGTTCCGAACCTCTACCCGGTGCTGGCGGGCGCGGCCGACGGTGCGGTGGCCCAGCCTGTCGAGAGCGGCTTCTCGAGCATGATCGACCCGCTGCGCGCCTCGGCGAGAGGCGCCGAGTCCGATCTCTTCCGCGGGCAGCCGGCCTCGGGCGCCCACGAGGTGATCGTCAGCGTGCCGCACCACGCGACATCGCTCGCCCAGCTCTCCGAGGCCGAGCTGGCGGGCGCCGTCGGGGCCTGGCGCGAGCGGATGCGCGCCCAATCGGGGGCCGCCTACCTGCACCTGATCGTGAACGAGGGGCCGGAGGCGGGCGCCTCGCTCGAGCACACGCATGCACAGCTGTACGCGCTCGACTTCGTTCCCGCCGAGGTCGCCCGCGAGCGCGAGCGCGCCCGCGCCTACTACGAGCGGACGATGGGCTCCCACCAGCTCGAGGACGTCGGGACCGAGGAGGTGCGCCGGCGCGAGCGGCTGGTGGCGATCGACGACGAGGCGCTCCTCGTCTGCCCGTGGGCGTCGCGCTCGCCGTTCGAGCTGCGGGTGATCCCGCGCCGGCCGGCGCCGCGCTTCGAGGAGGGCGATGCTGGGGCGGCGATGATCACGACCGCGCTGCGAGCGCTGGGCGAGACGCTGGGGGCGGTGCCGCAGTTCAACCTCTGGGTGCGGACGGCGCCCCAGGGGGTCGAGGAGTTCTGCTGGCACATCGACGTCCTGCCCCGGCTCACGACCCGCGCCGGGTTCGAGCTCGGCACCGGTGTGGAGATCAACGTCTACCCGCCGGAGCGCGCCGCCTCCGACCTGCGCGAGGCGCTCGGCTAGCGTCGGCGGGGTGCGATCCTGCGGCCGCTGCGCGTGCGGCCCAGGTACGCTCGCCGCCGTGCCGCCGACGAATCGCCCCTTCCCGCGCTTCATCGCGAGCGCCTCGCAGGAGGGTCGCGTCCACGGCCGCTGGGAGGAGCGCCTGCGCGAGGCGTTCGGGCGCGCCTGCGAGCCGCTCGCGGGCGAGGCCGGCTCGCGCCTCGACCCCGAGACGATCCGCTGGTTTCCGGATCGCACCTGGGGCGGGCGCGCGTACATCCCGATCACCGGCCGTGCGACCGAGGCGACCACGGACACCGAGGGCGCCGAGGTTGTGGTCGAGTACTACGGCTGGGTCTCCTTCGAGCAGGCGGACACCGACAGCGAACCGGGGGAGCTGCGGGCGAAGGCCGACTTCACCGACGTCACGGCGGACGACAATCCCGGCTGGCGCATAGACCTCAACGACGACGTGATCGGACGGTGGAGCACCGACGGCGGCCGCGGCGGCGACGTGACGATCGTCTGGGGGCTGCCGATGGTGCGCGGCGCGGTCGCCGCGACCGCGGAGCTCGCCGGCGAGACGCTGGACCAGGCTCCCGTGGTGGACGGGCGCTTCAGCCTCGTCGCCGTCGACGCGGTCACCGGGTTCGGCGACGACCTCTATCTCGAGGTGAAGCTCTGGAACCGCGGCGTTCGCGAGGTGGCAAGCGAGAGCCTCTACGCCGAGACCGCGGTCGACGATGAGGAGGACGAGACCGATTAGGCCGACCGCGGCCGTGATCGCGCTTGCCGCGCTCCTCGCCGCCGCGGGAGCGGTGTGGGCGATCGCGGCGGGCGACGACCAGCATGGAGCCGAGGTGCGCGAGCCGTCTTCGACGGAGCCGGCGCGCGCGGCGACGGCAAAGTCGAAGACCGACCGGCCGAAGGCCATCCACTTCACGGTCTCGGCGAGCGGCGACCTGCTCATGCACCAGCCGCTGCTCGATCGGGCGCTCGCGAACGGTGGCGGCAGTCACTACGACTTCACGCCCTTCTTCACGGCGATCCGCCCGTACGTGGCCGGCGTCGAGGAGGGCCTCTGCCACGTCGAGACGCCGATGGGACCGGGGCGGCCGTCGACGTACCCGATCTTCAATACACCGACCGAGCTCGCCGCCGCCATCCATCGCAGCGGCTGGGATGCGTGCTCAACGGCCTCCAATCATTCGGTCGACCAGGGCCAGGCCGGGATCGACGGCACGGTGAAGGCGCTCCACCGGCACCACGTGCGCCACACCGGCTCGTTCAGGAGCCGCGCCGCGAGCCGGCGCCCGACGATCCTGCGGGTGCACGGTGTGAAGGTCGGCTTCGTCGCCTACACGGACGCGCTCAACGGCCTTCGGCCCCCTCACCCCTGGTCGGTGAACCTCTACTCCGCTGCCGACCCGAAGGCGGGCGCGAAGGCGATCATCCACGATGCTCGCCGGGCCCGGGAGGCCGGCGCCGACGCGGTGATCGCGCAGATCCACTGGGGCGATGAGAACTCCCAACATCCGAACGCCTCGCAGCTCGCCGTGGCGCGCAAGCTCACCGGCGCGAAGGTGATCAGCGCGGTGGTCGGGCAGGGCCCGCACGTCGTCCAGCCGATCGAGCGGATGAACGGCAAGTTCGTCGTCTTCAGCGAGGGGAACCTGGTCTCCAACCAGTCGGCGGACGTCGGCTTGCCGGCCGCGACGCAGGACGGGCTCATTGCCCTGCTTCGCTTCCGCGCCCGTGGCGAGCGGGTCGAGGCGCGGCGCGTGCGATACGCGCCGATCTGGGTCCGGCGGGGGGACTACAAGGTGCTGCCCGCGCGAGCCTCGGCCGATCGCTCGAACGCCGCCGCGCTTCGCGCCTCCTACCGGCGCACGGTCGCGGTGGCCGGCAGGGGCGACGGGATCAAGCCGGCGTTCGACGGCTGACCGGCGCTCAGCAGTCCACCGCGAGCTCGAGATGGCGATGCTCGCCGTCGGGTGAGCAGAGCGCCAGGTCCCACCCGCCCTCGCGCCGGCGGCTCATCAGACGCGCGCGGCCCGGGATCCGCAGCGGTGCCCTGAACTCCACCCGAGACGTATGTGCCGGCGGGAGCTGGCCGTCGAGGGAGGCGAGCGCGCGGGCGTAGGTCCACATCCCGTGCGCGATCGCGGTCGGAAAGCCGAACAGCCGCGCGCTCAGTGGGTGGAGATGGATCGGGTTGCGGTCGCCGGAGACGCCGGCATAGCGGCGCCCGATGTCGCCCGGCACCTCCCAAACGGCCGACGCCTCGACGCCATCGAACGGATCCGGCGCGCGCTCCGGCCGCTCGCCGGACCCTTGCCCGGGGCGCAGGTAGGTGCTCTGCCCGCGCCAGACGGCCTCGCCGCCGAGGCTCAGCTCGGCGACGACGTCCACCTGTCGCCCACGGTGGTGGGGGCGAAGGTTCTCGGCCCACACGCGGATCGACGGCCGTGCGTCCACCGGCACCGGCCGCCGCTGCTCGATCCGGTTCGCGATGTGGACGAGGCCGAGGAGCGCGAAGGGGAACGAGCGGTCCGCCATCAGGCACATCGAGACCGGAAACGCCAGAACGTGTGGGTAGGTGGGGGGCAGCGTGTCGCGGAGCGCAAATCCGCAGACCCGGGCGTAGTCCGCGAGCGCCTCGGCGTCCACCGTCGCCTCCGCGAGCTCCAGCGCCTCGTCGGGGAGCTCGTCACCGCCGCCCGGGATCAGGCCCAGTGCCGCCTTCGCGTAGAGCGGCGGGAGCGCGGGGCTTGATTCGAGTTCGCGCGTGCGCATCGGGTTACGCCCCGATCAGCGCCTGGCCGCAGACCCGGATCACGTTGCCGTTCACCCCCGCCGAGGCCGGGCTCGCGAGCCAGGCGACCGGCTCGGCGACATCGACCGGCTGGCCGCCCTGAAGCAGGCTGTTCGTGCGCCGTCCAGCCTCGCGGACGCCGATCGGCATCGCCGCCGTCATTCGCGTCTCGATGAAGCCCGGGGCGACGGCGTTGATGGTCGTCCCGCGCTCGCCGAGCTCGGCGGCGAACGCCCGCACCATCCCGATCACGCCGGCCTTGCTGGTCGCGTAGTTCGCTTGGCCGCGGTTGCCGGCGATGCCGCTCACCGAGGAGACGGAAACGATTCGCCCGCCACCGCCGAGCAGTTCGCGCTCGAGCAGGGGCTGGTTGAGGCGAAGCTGGCTCGCGAGGTTGACGTCGATCACCGAGTCCCACTGCTCGGGCTCCATCCGCCCGAGCGTCTTGTCGCGCGTGATGCCGGCGTTGTGGACGAGGACATCAAGCTTTCCGTGGCGCTCGGCGACGTGGTCGGCGAGCCGCGAGCCGGCGTCCGGCGCAGTGATGTCGAGTTGGAGCGCGGTCGCCCCGATCGCGTTGGCGGCATCGCTGAGGTCGCCGCCGGCCGCCGGGACGTCGATCGAGATCAGCTCGGCTCCGTCGCGCGCCAGCACCTCGGCGATCGAGGCCCCGATCCCTCGCGCCGCCCCGGTGACGGCGGCGACGCGGCCGGCCAGCGGCCGCTCCCAATCGCCGGGCACGACGACGTCGTCCTCTCCGGCCGGACCGATCTCGATCGCCTGTCCGTCGACGTAGGCGGAGCGGGCCGAGAGCAGGAATCGAAGCGTCGACTCGATCGCGTCCTCGCCGCCGACGGCGACGCGCACGAGCTGCGCGGTCGAGCCCTTCGCGCCGATCTCCTTCGCAACCGAGCGGGTGAAGCCCTCGATCGCGCGCTGGGCGACGGCGCCCGCCGCCGTCTCCGCCTCCGCCGGCACCGCCGCCAGCACGACCACACGCCCGTTCGACGCCAAGCCCCGGATGCGCGGGTGAAAGAACTCATACAGCGCCCGCAGCCTCGCGGGGTCATCGATTCCACTCGCGTCGAAAACGAGGGCCGCCGGACGCGGCGAATCCGAGGCGTCGCCGGTGACGATCGCCGCCTCGAGCGAGCGCAGCACGCGTGCCGCGGCCTCCTCGAGCCGGCCGCCGTGCGCGCCGCCGAGGGCGACGGGGCCGCGCGCGACCGGCATCCCGGGCCGGTGGCGCTCGAGCATCGGCGGCGTCGGCAGGCCGATCCGGCTGGTGATCGACCCGAGCGGCGAGTTGGTGAGCGCCTGGTAGCGGTCGCCGGGCGTCATTCGCGCTTCTCCAGGATCGCGCACACGCCCTGGCCGCCCGCGGCGCAGATCGAGATCAGACCCCGGCCGAAGCCCCTGCCGTCCAGGAGCGTTGCGAGTGTCGCCACGATCCGACCGCCGGTGGCGCCGAACGGGTGGCCGGCGGCGAGCGAGGAGCCGTTCACGTTGATCCGCTCGGGATCGATCGCGCCCAGGGGCTCGTCGCGACCGAGCCTCTCGGCGCAGAAGTCGGGGTCCTGCCACGCCTTCAGCGTCATCAGCACCTGCGAGGCGAAGGCCTCGTGGATCTCATAGAAGTCGAAGTCCTGGAGCGAGAGCCCGTTGCGGTCGAGGAGGCGCGGGACCGCGTAGAGCGGCGCGCCGAGCAGGTCGTCCTCGCCATGGACGAAGTCGACGCCGCCCGTTTCGGCGTCGACGATGTGGGCGAGCACCGGCAGCTTTCGCTCGTCGGCCCACTCGTCGCTCGCGAGCAGCACCGCCGCGGCACCGTCGGTGAGCGGCGTCGAGTTGGCGGCGGTCATCGAGGGGCTCGGCCCATCCAGCCCGAACACCGGCTTCAGCTTCGCGAGCTTCTCGACCGTCGAGTCCGGGCGCAGGTTCTGGTCGCGGCCGAGCCCGAGGTATGGGGTGATCAGATCGTCGAAGAAGCCCGCGTCGTAGGCGGCGGCGAGCTTGCGGTGGCTGCCGACCGCCCACTCGTCCTGCTCGGTCCGCCCGATGCCCCAGCGCCGGGTCGAGATCGCCTGGTGCTCGCCCATCGAGAGCCCAGTTCGGGGCTCCTCGTTGCGGGGGATGCGCGGCACGACCTGGCCCGGACGAAGGCGAGGGAGGAGGGCTAGCCGCTGCTGGAGCGAGCGGGCCCGGTTCAGGTCGAGCAGCACGCGCCTGAGGTCGTCGTTGACCTCGATCGGCGCGTCGGAGGTGGTGTCGAAGCCGCCGGCGACGCCGACCTCGATCTGCCCGAGGGCGATCTTGTTCGCCACCAGGATCGTCGTCTCGAGGCCGGTGCCGCATGCCTGCTGAACGTCGTAGGCAGGTGTCGCCGCGTCCAGCGCGCTGCCGAGCACGCACTCGCGGGTGAGGTTGAAGTCGCGGCTCGATTTCAGGACGCCGCCCGCCGAGACCTCTCCAAGACGCTGACCCTGGAGCGCGAAGCGGCTCACGAGCCCGTCGAGGACCTCCGTGAACATGTCCTGGTTCGAGGCGCGGGCGTAGGGCCCGTCGCGGCGCGCGAACGGGATCCGGTTGCCGCCGAGGACGGCTGCCTGTCGGGACGCCGGGCTCACGCTGCGGCTCCCATACCCCGCTCACGAAGGAGCATGCGGACGTTCGGCAGCTCCTCGCCGATCTCCGCCGACGCGGTGCGGCTCGCCGGCCCTCCGGGAACGCCGATCGGCGCGGCGATCAGCTCGTCGGGGATTCCGAAGGCGTCCACCAGCTCTCCGGCACGGGGGCGAAGCTCGGCGCAGAGGGTGTTGACCTGCCGCGTCACCGCCTTTGAGCGGGTCGAGGAGATGCGCCCGTGCTCCTGAAACCAGGCGCGGTCGCGCTCGACCTCGGCCAGCGCGTGGAGGTCGCACAACTGGCCGAGGATCGGCTTCAGGCCCGGGTCCGCGCAATCGTCGGCCGCAGCGGCGAACGCCTCGAGGATCTCGCGCTCGGTGTGCGCGCGGGCTGCGGCGAGCACGTGATCCTGGCAATCGTTGAAGACGTCGAACGCGTCGGCGCCCGAGTCGATCCCGCGCTTCAGCCGCCGGGCGGCACCGGAGAGGATGTGCTCCTCGCGCCAGCGGAAGAGCCCGAGGTGGTACTGGCGGTCGAGCAGGTCCTCCTCGCGCTCGCGGCCCGGGACGAGGTCATCCGTGAGGCGCTGGATGATCTCGCGCGCCGCGGTGCGCTCGACCACCGTCTCCCACACCTGGCTCGCGACGAAGCCCGCGGTCTCGATCGGGTTGAGCTCGCCGAACTCGTCGCGGTAGCCGGTGAGGATCGACTTGGCGACGAGCTGCAGGAGGATCGTGTTGTCGCCCTCGAAGGTGGTGAAGACGTCGGTGTCGGCCTTGAGCTCGCCGAGCCGGTTCTCGCTCATGTAGCCGGCGCCGCCGCAGGACTCGCGGCAGGTCTGGATCGTCTCCGTCGCGTGCCAGGTGGCGAGCGCTTTGAGCCCGGCTGCTCGCGTTTCGAGCTCGCGCCGCGCCGTCTGCTCCTCCTCGCTTTGCTCGGGCGTGCCGTCGTCGGCGCCGAAGATCCGGTGGAGCTCCTCCACCACGCCCTGCTGCGTGAAGTGGAGCGCGTACGTGCGCGCGAGCGGCGGGAGCAGGCGCCGCTGGTGGACGCGGTAATCAAGCAGCGGCACCTCCTCGGAGGAGTCGGGGGGCCCGAACTGCCGGCGCCGGAGCCCATGGCGAATGGCCGTCGCGAGCGCCGCCTTCGTGGCGCTGATCGCCGCGCCGCCGACGCTGATCCTGCCCTGGATCAGCGTTCCGAGCATCGTGAAGAAGCGCCGGTTCTCGTTGGAGATCGGGCTCGTGTACACGCCCTCGGTGGAGACCTGCGCGTAGCGGTCGAGCAGGTTCTCGCGCGGCACCCGGATGCCGTCGAACCAGATCCGGCCGTTGTCGACGCCGTTCAGGCCGAGCTTGTGGCCGCAATCCTCGATCCGGACGCCGGCGGGGACCTGACCGTCGCCGTCGCGCAGCGGCACCAGCACGCAGTGGACGCCGCGTTCGGTGCCGCCGACCACGAGCTGGCAGAAGACGGCCGCCATGCGCGCGTCGCGGGCCGCGTTGCCGATGAAGTCCTTGCGGTCCGCGTCCGTCGGCGTCTCGATCACGAACTCCTCGGTCGCCGGGTCATACGTTGCCCTCGTCTGGACCTGCTGCACGTTGGACCCATGTCCGGTTTCGCTCATCGCGAACGAGCCGGGGAGCTCGAATGTCGCGATGTCGGCCAGGTAGCGCTCGTGGTGCTTGCGGCTTCCGAGGTGATGGACGGCGCCACCGAAGAGCCCGAACTGCACGCCGCACTTGACGAGCAGGGAGAGGTCGGAGAGCGCTAGCGTCTCGAAGCCCGCGATCGCGTCGCCGACCCTGCCGAGGCCGCCGAATTCCTCCGGGAAGAGCAGCGCCGGTCCACCGGTTGACGCGAGCATCCGTGTCCACTCGCTGACCCGAGCGCGGTACTCCTCGGTGGGCATGGGCTCGGCGGGCTTCGCGAACTCCGGCCTCGAGAGGATCGCGCGCGTGTGCTCGCGCACCTCGCGCCGCGGCCCGTCGAGGAGCACGCGAAGCGCGACGGAGTCGACGCCGCCGGACCCGTCGATGTGTCCATCCGTCGAGCTCATCTCAGGATGCAAATCTTTACATCATTCGATGTAGAGGTCGCCGGGTCACCGACGCCCGTCCGGGGCCCCGCGCCCGATCTCCGCGGGCTGTGCGGAATGCCGTCGCCGCTCACAGCAACCGGCTACCCCCGCCGGCGACTTGCACGCACTCTCTGGACGGCGGGCGGTGGCGCTGATCGCGCCCTAGACTCGACCGCGGCCCCGATAGCTCAGCTGGATAGAGCGACTCCCTCCTAAGGAGTAGGCCCCAGGTTCGAATCCTGGTCGGGGCGCTCGATAACCAAGCGGTGTCGAAGCAGTAGCCCATGCGTGCGCCGAACGTACGTCGAACATCGCTCATGCACTCGCTCGCTTCTTCGCGGCTCGGGCGTCCCGGATCAAACCGTCGATTGACCGGATTGGCTGGCCGCGGTACTCGTCGATCAGATGCTGGTAGGTCCGTGTCGACTCTGCTGCGGAATGCCCGAGCTGAGCGGCTACTTCGGTCACGGGCCGCGATGCTGCGATTAGCAGTGAAGCAGCCGTATGTCGAAGGTCGTAGGGCACGAAGTCCGCGAGTCCGGCGTGGGTGGCCGCAGGCCGAAACCTGCGGGCTCGCCAGTGGTCATAGTCGTGCTGTCGCCAGGCACGGCCATCGAACCGACGCCACACGAGCCCGTCCATCCGTCCGGACGCGAGCCGCCATTCACGCAGGTCTTGGACGACTGGTTCGGGGATCGTGACCGTGCGGTGCTTGAGCGTCTTCGTCGACTTCAATTCTCCATCGCTCAGGGCCTTATTAATAATCGCCCGATTGCCGCGAATGTCGCTCCAGTTCAGAGCGAGCGCCTCCATAGGACGAGGCCCCACATAGGCGAGAAACGACACGAAAGCAGCTTCTCCACCACGGTCAAACTTCATCAGAGATTCACGAATCTGTTCGACTTGCATTGCCGTTGCTGGCCGGACAGGGCGAGGCGTGTGCTTAGGCCGCTGGAGCGTGCGTGCAGGGTTTCGGACGATTAGCTCGAGCGCCTCGGCTCTGTTGAGAATCTGAGAGAGAAGCTTTGAGGCTTTGGCGATTGCTTCGGTGCCGCTTCCAGCGCGAAGGCGTTCGTGCTGCCAATCGTCCAACATCAGAGGCCGCAGTTCAGTCAGTGGAATATGTCCGAGAAAAGGATCTATGTGGCGGTCGAACGTAGCGGCGTATTCGCCGTTGATGAGATGACGGAACGGCTGGAGAAGAAGCTGAACCGAACCGTCACCTTCATCAACAGCCAACTACCTAAGGTCGAGCTCTTGGCGGTGACGGTGCCACGTGATAGTCACGAGGAGGTCTACGGCGAGGAGCCTGACGCGATGCCGCGCCTTGAGCCCAAACTCAAGCCCGACCGGTGGACCCTGATCGAGGAGATGAGCAGCCCGGTCGCCGCCGCCGTCGCGGAGCGCCTATTCGTTTGGGCGGACAGCATGGAGTCTCGCGGGGTGAAGGTGCAGCCCCCCACCGAGACCCAATGCATCATCAACGCGCCTCGAGGTCGGCTGTTCAAGGTCAAGCACCGGGAGGTCCAAGTTTCACTTAGCGCCGTCACCAAGAAGGACGAGCCGTGGGACGAGCCGACCAAGCAGCTTGTGCAGGATCTCGACGAGATCGGCGTGAGGCCCGGAAAGCGCAACCGGCCAACAGCGCCGCTTGAGGTCCTGGATGACGAGGGCACGCGGGCTGAGTTCCTGTCCTTGATGCAGCGCCACCTCGAGACCCTGACCGGCTGAGAGCGTTCCCGGGCCAGGCAGCACGATTTTGGATCGATCGACCTAGCTGCTCCCTTGCGCGACGGGGAGCAGCGCCGACATCACGCGGAGGGAGAAGTCGAAGCAGTGCTGAGATCCGGGGTACCCGGTGGGTGCGAAGTGACCGTGATGTCGGCGCCCTGGTCCTGCGGAGTCTCCACTCCGACCTTCTCAAGGACGAGCCGGAACACCCACGTGTCGTTCACCGGGAGAAGCACGCCGGTGACTCTCGGCGAGACGTTCTGCGAGGTGAAGAGTGTGTCGAGGACAGGCTTGACGAAGTTGTCGAGATCGAAGGCCGGTCTATCCAAATCCTCTGGAGTCATTCGGATCACCTCGACGTCGAACTTGGTTTTCAAGGGCAGCGCAGTGAAAGGGGCCTGGGGATGGGTCGCCTTCACCTCGTCGCGTATGGCCTCCCTCCAGCGGATGTCCTGACGCGCGCTGGGTGTCCACGCACCCGAATCCGCCACCGATTCGGGTAATCATCGCGACTGGTCGAGGGTTCCGGATACATATGGATTGGCTCAGCGTAAACATAGAACCGCGGCTTCGTAAACGGCTGCTGCGCTGGACGCACAGCCCAGCGGTCCGTAATCGTCAGGGACTACCGCTCGGCGCGACGAGCGACACGTTGGCTCCAGGCGGGAGGGGGCGGTACCTCAGGCGTCGGGGGCTGATGGCTGGTCCTCGTCGGTCGCCTCAGCATCTCCGCCACCCTCGATGACCTCGCCTAGGTCTTCGACGATGCGAGGATCCAACGTGTCGTCGTTGACGCGAACGCGGTATGTCCGGCGCCGGAAGTGGTTCAACTCCGAGTAGATCACGCTAGCCCGCCCGCAATACGGGCTGTCCTCGGAGACGACTGAGTACCAGTACTTCGTGAGCTTGTGAATGGGCTGGGTCTGGGTCTTGAAGATGTGGATCACCATCTCCTGGCGCTCCATTCGCACCGTGCCGATCTCGGTCAGTGGTTGAGAGGTCCGCTTTCGGCGTGTTTCGCCCGGGACCAGAGGCCCGCGTCTCAGAACTCCGGGCTGGTCGGCCGAGCGTTTCGCGATCTTGTCGACCTGCTTGGTGGCCGGGCTTTTCTTCCCGGGTACTCGGACGATCCGGACCGGCTTGCCCTGTCGGCCCGACAGCACCGCGAGGCGAACGAGCTCCTTCCACTGCTTCGCGTTGTCGACCGGCTTGCTTTCACGCGTCTTCCAGCCGTTCTTCGACCAGAACGAAATTGCCGTAGGGAAGTTGTTGGCCACATATGTGGCATCCGTCTTGACGACGATCTTCCGGTAACGCGAGGGGTCGAACGGAGGACGCCGGCCGGTGGCGAGCTTGAGCCCCTGAATCGGCGCTTCGAGCTCCATCTGGTTCTGAGTCGTGTCCGCGTACGCGGGGAGCATCTCTTCATAGGTGAATTCGTTGCCGTCGCTATCGACCAAGACGAAGAGGATCCCGCCACCCGCGCGGCGCGGGGCGCTAAGCATCGAACCGTCGGTATAGATGTTGAGCGCGTTCTCTTCCGGATACTCCACCGCCGCCAAGTGTCGCGGTATCAAAGCCGTTGTCAATCGGGGCACGCGCCACCGTGGGCTTCGGTCGCGCTTCTCGACCTTTATAGGCGGCTCGAGTTGAGGACGGCTCCCACTACCGCGCGACGAGGAGCAGAGCGGCGTGATCGGGGGTAACTGTCGTGGTTCACGTCCACTGAGCTCTTGATGAGGATGGGGGTGGCCGTGAACGCCCAGTCCAATCCGGCCGCGAGCGTACGCTACCTCATGCCGGGGGCGCGATCAATCCGCGATGTTCGGAACCTCTCCGATCTCATCCGCGAGCATGACGAGGCGGCGAAGAGCACCGTGGTCGGCACCGCGTTCTACGTAGATGAACTGGCTCGGCGAGAAACGGCCCGACGCGAGCGGCTGATGCTGCGTCTCACCTGGGCAATCTTTGCGCTGACGGCCGTGAACGTCGGCACGGTCATCGTCTTCGCGGTCACGGGCTGATTCTCGTCCGCGTCCGCGTCGGCGAAGGCGAACCGCGCCACTCACATCCGCTGTCGCAATGCGCGAAAGGCGGCAGCGAACGTGCCTCGCGAGCCCAACGGCCTGATTCTCCTCCGAGACGGCAGTCAGACCCTTTTGAAAAACCGGAGGATTCAAGAGATGAGGCTCATCTCGGCGTCGGGAAGTTATGTCCTTCGTTTACGAGACTCGCTTCGGCTCGCGAGTTGACCCTCACCCCGAAGTCGGAGGATCTCGAAAAGGAGGCTCAGGCCGGTAAGAGGAGGTAGATCCCGCCTCGAAATCGCGCAACCTGCGTGCTGTCCATGCAAAGCGGCAGACCGCTTCTCGTCCAAGCGCCACTTCTGCTCGCACGCGAAGGGAGAAGCGTGTCACTGCGGGCAGGGAGACACGTGCGCCGTGAGACCAGCGGACCTTTCGGTATTACTTCGGGCCGTGGACGGTGCCGACTCCGAGAGAGCTCTCACAATTCGAGACCGAATCGCCCTGCGGCGCGCCGAGCCCGCCGATCTCTTCGCTGCGGTGACGCTGATCGGAACATTCTTCAGCGTCGCTGCGGGCTCAGTCGACGGGACGCTGTTCTTTACGGCTACGTTCGGTGCCCTGCTGGCCGTGGGCCGCCTACAGCTGCCGACCGGCTTCGAACTCGCTGTCACGGCGGGAATCGTTCTGCAGGGGTGGGGCAACGCCTTGCTGCTGTTCGAGTACGTCGGGTGGTACGACAAAGCCGTTCATTTTCTGACGCCGCTGCTCATGATTCCGGCCCTGTATCTGCTGCTTGCGCGCGTCGGTGCAGTCGCACCGCTCGGGCCCAACCAGCTTCGTCGTGGGGCGCTCGGCGTTTTCATCATCACGCTCGCGCTCGGCGTCGCCCTCGCCGCGACCTGGGAGCTGGTCGAGGGAAGCGCCGATCGCTGGCTTGGCATGAGTCTCGCTCATGGGTATCTCGAGACGATCGACGATCTCTACTGCAGCCTCATGGGATCGGTTGGGGCCGCGGCAATGCTTGCCTGGCTGGCGAGCGCCCCCGGGCGGACTCCGCTCTCCGAGTAGCGCCCCGCCGGGCGCATTGCCGAATTTAAGACAAGCGGCCCAGCAGCGCCATCACCAGGAGCGCGATCCCCATGCCCAGCAGTATCGAGAACGCGTAGGCGACCCACGGGAGCCGAACGACGGCTTTCACGGCTGCGACGGTTTGGCTGCTCTCATGTCGTGTGTCGCTCGTCTTCACTTCGTGATCCTTTCATGTCGCGCGGGTCAGCGATCAGGGGCCCGCTGAATCGGAAGCTCAGCGCGCATGCGCGTGATCCGCGCTCCGTCTGTGTCCTCAACGCGCAGCCTGACGCCGGAGAGATCGAGAACGTCCCCCTCTTTGGGCTTTCGCGCCAGCGACCTGAACACCAGGCCCGCGAGCGTTCGAGCCTCCTCGGTCGGTAGGCTGGCCCCGGTCGACTCATTGAAGTCGTCGATCGAGATCGAGCCCGCGACGTCGACGACCGTGTCGTCCACCCAGGTGAGCCGCGAGTCGGGGAGTTCGTACTCGCTCTCGATCTCACCGACGATCTCCTCGAGGATGTCCTCGAGCGTGACGATCCCGCTCGTCCTGCCGTACTCGTCGACGACCACCGCCATCTGTTGGCGACGCTCGCGAAGCTCGCGCAATAGCGCGCCGAGATCCTTCGTTTCAGGGACGATCGGGGCCTCACGCGCGAGTTCTCGGGCCGTGATCTCATATCCCTGACGAGACGCCGCGACCGCGTCGCGTGCATGCAGGATGCCGACGAGATGGTCAAGCGTGCCGTCGCCGACAGGCAGTCGCTGGTGGGGGCTCTCGGCCACCCGATCGAGGCACTCGTCGACGGACAGATCGGCGCCCAGCCAATCAACCTCGCCGGCCGCCACCATGACGTCGGCTGCCTCTCGCTTGGCGAAGTCGAAGACGTTGTAGATCAGCTCCTCTTGGGCGCGTGGCAGGATGCCGGTGTCCTCTGCCTCGTCGACGATCTCGCGCAGCTCCTCGACGCTGCGGATAGTGGTGCCGGCGACGACCTCCTTGACCCCGAACGGCCGCAAAAGGAACGCTGCCGAGCCCTGAAAGAGCCAGACCACCGGTCGAAACGCGACGCCGATCAGCTCGATCGGCTGGGCGACGAGCATCGCGAGTCGCTCGGCTGCGTGCAGAGTGAGCGCCTTCGGCACGAGCTCGCCCAAGACCACGCTCAGGTAGGTGACCACCGCGAAGGCGATCACGAACCGCAGCCCCGGCGGAAGGCCCTCGCCGAGGAGGTCGCCGACGAGGGGTTCCCCGATCGCGCCGATCAGGATCCCGACCGCGGTGATCCCGACCTGGACCGTGGAGATCACGCGCACCGGGTCATCCATCAGGCGCAGCACGGTCGCCGCAGCGCGCTTGCCGCCCTCGGCGAGCGGGATCAGCGCCGCCCGCCGCGCGGTCAACACCGAATACTCGCCGACGACGAAGAAGGCGTTGGCGGCTACAAGGCCCAGGACAGCGAGCACGCGAACGACGTCGTCCACGCCTCGGAAGCTAGCGGCAGTCGCTCAAACCCCTAGGCAGCCGGTCGCCCAACAAGGTCTCAGTCGCGGCCGTCGAATAGACGCTCGATGGGCGAGAACGAGAATCCGAAGTATCTCCGGGTACCGCTCCGTGCTGCGAAGGCCGCGGCCGCAGTCCTCGCCATCACCGTCGCGACCGCGGTCGTGCTGATGTGGCCCGATGGCGTTGACGCAGAGATCGGTGCCGGCTTCGCCAGCAAGACCGAGAAGGCGACCGTGGAGGGCGTCGAGCGTGGTCCGTGCCCTCCACCGCAGCCGGGCCAGTGCGTCAGTGCGGATGTCCGCCTCGAGAGCGGGAGCGACGAGGGCTCGACGGTGTCGATCTTGCTGGGGGACGAGGGACTCGCTCCCGACCTCTCCGTCGGCGATTCGATCCGGGTCTTCGAGGGGGCCACCGCCGATCCATCGAGCGCGGGGCCGGCAACGGGTCCCGGCGTCTACACCTTCGCCGACTTCGAACGTCGGATGCCGCTCGGGCTGCTCGCGCTCGCCTTCGTGGGCCTGGTGGTGGTGTTCGGACGCCGCCAGGGATTGCGCTCCTTGCTCGGCCTGGCGATCAGCCTCCTGGTGATCGTCATCTTCATGCTTCCGGCGCTCCTCGATCGCGGCGAGCCGTTGCTGATCGCGCTCGTCGGGTCGCTGGCGGTGATGTTGATCACGATCAGCCTCGCCCACGGCCTCGGCCCGAAGAGCATCGCGGCGATGCTCGGAACAGCGCTTTGTCTGCTCTTGGTCGCCGGCTTGGCGCTGGCGGCGATCGAACTCACCCACCTCACCGGTCTGGCATCGGAGGAGGCCACCCTGCTCAACCTCAACGTCACCGAGGTCTCGCTTCAGGGCCTGCTGATCGCCGGCATGGTGATCGGCGCCCTCGGTGTCCTCGACGATCTGACGGTGAGCCAGTCGTCGACCGTCTTCGCCCTGCGGCTGGCGAATCCCGAGCTCGGATTCGGCGAGCTCTACCGGCGAGCCGCGCTGGTCGGACGCGATCACGTCTCGGCCACCGTCAACACGTTGGTCCTGGCCTACGTCGGCAGCTCACTGCCGATTCTGCTCCTGTTCACCTCGGGATCGATCGGACTCGGGACGGTGATCAACAGCGAGCTGGTGGCGACCGAGATCGTGGCGATGCTCGTCGGGTCGATCGGCCTGATCGCGGCGGTTCCGCTGACGACCGCCCTGGCCGCCGGTCTGGCGCAGGGCGCCGCTCCGGCCGAGATCGGCGAAGTTCACGCGCACGCCCGCTGAGTGCCTGCGCCCGCACCGATCGGCGTCTGTTTCGAGTGAATAGCCGCACAGCTATGCGGATATGTAACCTTCTACCAATGCCGCATCCGCTGGAGCACAGTCCTGCCGAATCGCCGATGGACGCCGCCGAGGCGGCCGAAATCGCCCAGGACATGCGCGCCTTCGGCGCCGAGAGCCGAGTTCGGATCCTCTTCGCGCTGATCGAGGACGAGCTCACCGTCGACGAGCTGGCCGCGGTGACCGGCAGCGAGCCAAGTGCGGTCTCCCAGCAGCTGCGCGTCCTGCGCCAGCTGCGATACGTGGCCGCTCGCCGCGAGGGACGCCATGTCCACTACCGCCTTCACGACCACCACGTCGCCGACCTACTGGCGGCGATCCGCCATCACCACGAGCACGCGGCCCGCGCCTGGAGCTCGACGCCGACCGAGAAGGCGATGGCGTCGTGAACCACCACGTACCCGCCGTCGGCCACGACCACGCTCACGGCCACTCGCACGGGCTGATCGACCCTTCGATCAAGCGCTCGCGGGAGGGACTGCGAGCGGTCGGGATCTCGCTCGCGGTCCTCGGCGTCGCCGCCATTGCCCAGGCCGCGATCTTCGTGCTCACCAACAGCGTCGCCCTGCTCGCCGACCTGATCCACAACTTCGGCGACGCGCTGACCGCGATCCCGGTCGGGATCGCGTTCCTGCTTCGCTCGGAGCGCGCCGAGCGCATCGCCGGCCTGTTCGTCGTCACGGCGATCTTCATCAGCGCCTGCGTCGCCGGCTATGAGGCGGTACTCAGGCTGATCGATCCGGAGGCGCCGACGGATCTCGGCGCGCTCGCCGCCGCGGGCGCGATCGGCTTCGCCGGCAATTGGGTCGCGGCGCAGATCCGCACCCGCGCCGGACAGCGGCTCGATAGCCCGGCCCTGATCGCGGACGGCAACCACGCCCGCGCCGACGCCTACGTCAGCCTCGCGGTGATCGCGAGCGCGATCGTCGTCGCGCTCGGGCTCGACATCGCCGACCCGCTGATCGGCCTGACGATCACCGCCGTGATCCTGCGGATCACCTGGCAGTCGTGGCAGACCGTCCGCCGCGGACACGCCCACGCGCACTGAGCCCAGGACCATCCGCCATGCGTCATCGATCGGCCGCTCCAAGCCGTGTACGCCTGAGCCGCACGCTGCTCGTGGTGGTCGCGTTTACGGCGACTGCGCTCGCGCTGCCCGCAAGCGCAGCTGCACACGCGCTCATCGGCCGTCAGGACCTGCCGGTCCCCGCCTGGCTCTTCGCCTGGGCGGCATCGGTCGTCCTGATCGTCTCGTTCGTCGGGCTCAGCGTGCTCTGGAGCAGCCCGCGATTCGAGCGGCAGGCGTGGCGCCCGGTCGGCGGGTTGGTATCGCGGCTCGTCACATCGAGGCCGACTCAGGTGGTCGCGGGCGCCGTCGGCGCGCTGCTGCTCGGGGTCACGGTCTGGACGGGGTTGGCGGGCACCGCCGAACCGGGCGAGAACTTCTCGGTGACCTTCGTCTACGTGACCGTGTGGCTGGGCGTGGTCGTCGCCAGCGTGCTCTTCGGGGACGTCTTTCGCGCCGTCAACCCCTGGGGTGCGATCGCGAGGGCGATGGCCGCGATCTTTCGGCTGGTCGCGGGCCAGTCGCGGCCGGCGCCCCTTTATTGCCCCGAGCGCCTTGGGCGCTGGCCTGCGGCGATCGGGATCTTCGCCTTCGTCTGGCTCGAGCTCGCCTACGCCGTCGGCTTTCTCAGCATCAGCCTTTCGCCGCATATGGTCGCCGTCGCCGCGCTCGTCTACAGCGCCTACACGTTCCTCGCGATGACCCTGTTCGGGATCGACCGCTGGCTCGATCGCGGCGAGGCGTTCTCGGTCTACTTCGCGATGTTCGCGCGACTCTCGGTCTTCGCCGTCCACGAGGACAGGCTCGGTCGGCGACGGGTTCTCTCCGGCACGGCCTCATGGGCCGAGTTGCCCGGCTCGATCGCCCTCGTCCTCATCACGATCGGGGCCACGACCTTCGACGGCGCCCAGGAGGGCTTGCTCGCCTCGCCGCTCGCCGACACCCGGATCTGGCTCACCGACCTCGGCCTCGGCGAGGTCACCGCCGCGCGGGTCAGCAGCAGCCTCTACATGGTGCTCACGCTCCTGGTCGTCGCCGGGATCTACTGGGCCGGCGTCGCCGGCATGCGACAGGTCGACCGCTCGTTTCGCCTCGGCCAGCTCGGCTCGCTGTTCATCCACAGCTTTATCCCGATCGCCCTCGCCTACCTGGTCGCGCACTACTTCAGCTTCTTCGTGTTCTTGGAGCAGGCGCAGTTCACGTTCCTGCTCTCCGACCCGCTCGGTAACGGCTCGGACTACTTCGGCACCGCCGGCGGGAGCATCGACTACGGGCTGTTCAGCGCCAACGCGATCTGGTACGTGCAGGTCGCATCGCTGATCGTCGGGCACGTGACCGCGCTGGCGATCGGCCACGACCGGGCGCTGAAGCTCTACCCCGACGTCGCGACCGCGACCCGATCGCAGTATTGGATGCTTGCGCTGATGGTCTCCTTCA
>Ga0126307_10000979_pt1 | contig 18840 bp, 18 predicted proteins | sample Plot28_FD_89955 | JGI IMG/M metagenome (GOLD analysis project Ga0126307, IMG submission 89955) | Serpentine soil microbial communities from UC McLaughlin Reserve, CA, USA - Plot28 | ecosystem: Environmental > Terrestrial > Soil > Grasslands | place: USA: UC McLaughlin Reserve, Lake County... | reverse complement strand
TAGCAACGAGACTGGGCACGACGACTGGGCACGACGACTGGGCACGACGACTGGGCAGGACGACGGGAGGAGACCCGATGGAGACCCGACGACTCGGCCGGCTCGGCCACCAGAGCTCGGTCCTGATCTTCGGCGCCGCGGCCCTGGCGGAGGTGCCGCAGGAGGTCGCCGACCGGGCTGTGCAGGAGGCGCTGACGGCCGGCATCAACCACTTCGACGTGGCCCGCAGCTACGGCGAGGCGGAGGTGCGGCTCGGCCGGGCCTTCGGGTCCATGCGCGGCGGCTTCGCCGACGTCTTCCTCGCGACCAAGACCGGCGAGCGGCGGGCCGAGGACGCCTGGCGCGAGGTCAACGAGTCGCTCGAGCGGCTGGGCACCGAACGGGTCGACCTGCTGCAGCTGCACGCCGTCGGTGACGTCGAGGACCTGGACCGGGTGACCGGCCGGGGCGGCGCGCTCGAGGCGGCCCTGCGGGCCCAGGAGCAGGGCCTGGTCGGGGCCGTGGGCATCACCGGGCACGGCCACGATGCACCGGCGACACACCTCGAGGCGCTGCGCCGGCACCCCTTCGCGACCGTGCTCACGCCGATCAACCCGGTGCTGAGCGACGACCCGGCCTACCGCTCGGCCTTCGACGCCCTCGTCGAGGAGGTGCAGCGCCAGGACGCCGGCCTGATGCTGATCAAGACGGTCGCCCGGCAGAACTGGCCGGACGCGTCGGCCGACCACCCGTTCACGACGTGGTACGAGCCGCTCGCCGACCAGGCCTCGGTCACCGCCGCCGTCTCGTGGGCGCTGTCCCTGCCGGTCGCCACCGGCATCGCGACACCGGGTGACGTCCGTCTGCTGCCGCTGGTCGTCGAGGCGGAGCGGCACCGCGTGGACCCCGGCGCGGCCACCACGGTGCTGGCGGCCGACCCGGCCTACAGCTCGCCGTTCCTGGACATGCCGATCTGAGTCCTCCGATGCCCCGACCCACCCGCCCGGTGGCCGCTGAGCCGGCCTTCTCCGTCCTTCCCGCGAACAGCGTCGGGTGGGACGACCTGCAGACCGTTTTCGGCATGCGGGGCGGGCCGTCCCGCTGCTGGTGCCAGCGCTACAAGCTCGCGCCGCGCGAGTCGTTCGGGGCCGTCCCGGCCGAGGACCGGGCCGAGCGGCTGCGCGAGCAGAGCGGCTGCGGGCAGCCCCGCGCCCGCGCGACGAGCGGCCTGGTCGCCTACCTGGACGGCGAGCCGGTGGGGTGGTGCGCGGTCGAGCCACGGACGGCGTACACCGGGTTGGCCCGCGTCCACCGGGTCCCCTGGGAGGGACGCGACGAGGACAAGGCCGACGGCCGCGTGTGGGCGGTGACCTGCTTCGTGACCCGCGCCGGCTCCCGCCGGCGCGGCGTCACCCGGGTTCTCGCGGCGGCGGCGGTCGAGCACGCCCGGTCGCGGGGTGCCCGTGCGCTCGAGGGCTACCCGATCACCACCACCGAGGTGATGCTGGAGGAGCTGCACGTCGGGACCGTGGGGACCTTCGCCGCAGCGGGGCTGCAGGTGGTCAGCCGGCCCACGACGCGACGGGTCGTCATGCGGATCGACCTGTGAGCGCGGCTCACGTCGCGATCCGGTCAAGTCGCTGACAAGGCCCGGCGAGCCCCGGACAGTTGCGTGGTGCGACCTGTGCCACCACGAACCGACGCGCTCGCCCTCGCCGCCCTTCTCGCCGGGCTGGGGCTGCCGCTCGGCGGCACGCCGGCCGCCGCTGCGACCCCGTGCACCACCACACCGACCGCGGGCTACACGGTCCAGGTCTGCGTCACGGTGCCGGACGGGGTGCTGTCGGGGACGGCGCCGGTGTCCTCCACCGTGGCGGTCTGGCCGGCCGCCGGGTCCTCCGCGCCGGGCGTCAAGCGGGTCACCTTCAGCTGGCGGGGCGGCTACCTGCTCAGCGACCACGACCCCGACGGCAGCGGTCGGTGGTCGATGCAGTGGCGCACCGACCGGCTGCTCGACAGCACCGGGTCGCTGGTGGCCAGGGCCCTGCTGACCGACGGGACGACGTACACCGCCTCGGCGCCGACAGCGGTCTACAACGGTGGGCAGGCGCCGTTCGTCAGCGGCCGCCGCTTCGACGTGTCTCCCGGCACGACGCCGGAGCCCGGCAAGCCGTTCCGGCTGGTCGCCGTCGGCGACGGCGCGGACGGGTCGACCCGCGAGGCCGCGGTCGCGTCGCAGATCGCGTCGTGGCAGCCGAACCTGCTCGCCTACCTCGGCGACGTCTACGAGTCAGGGTCTCCCTACGAGTACGACAACTGGTACTCGTCACCCGACGGCTTCGGCCGGTTCCGTGACATCACCAACCCGGTGCTCGGCAACCACGAGTACCACACACCGGGAGCCGCCGGCTTCTTCGACTACTGGGGCCAGAACACGCCGCACTACTACAGCTACGACGTGGCCGGCTGGCACGTCGTCGCCTTCGACTCCACCGGACGCTTCGGCCAGCTGCAGCCAGGGACACCGCAGTACGACTGGCTGGAGGCCGACCTGGGCGCCAACCGGGCGCGCTGCACGATCGCCTACTTCCACCACCCCCGCTACTCGATCTCCGGGCACAAGGGCAAGACCGGGCTGTCGGCCATCTGGCGGCTGCTCGCCGACCGCAGGGTCACCCTCGCGCTCGCCGGCCACACGCACTCCTACGAGCGGTGGGCCGCCCTGGACCGCGACGGGGTGCCGAGCGAGCGCGGCGTGACCCAGCTGATCGCCGGGGCCGGCGGGCACGAGGCACTGCCCCCGGTCTACTCCGACGGCCGGGTGCAGAAGTACGCGGCGGTGTCCGGCGCCCTGCAGCTGGACCTGCTGGGCGACCGTGCGGAGTTCGTCTACCGGTCCGACGCCGGCGAGGTGGTCGACTCCGGCTCCGTCGGCTGCAAGAGCACCGGCGACACGCTGCCGCCGACCCGGCCGGCCGGGGTCCGCGCGACCGCGACCTCGGAGACGACGGCGACGCTGTCCTGGGCACCGTCCACCGACCAGTACGACTCGGTCGCGGGCTACCGGGTCCGGCGCAACGGGCGGCTCGTCGCGACCGTCGGCGCCGGCAGCACGTCCTGGGCGGACAGCGGTCTGGTGAGCGGCGAGACGTACGTCTGGACGGTCGACGCCTTCGACCCGTCGGACAACGTCTCGGCGCAGTCGGTGCCGACGTCGGTGACGATGCCGGCGCCGCCCCGGCCGCGGGTCAGGGCGAAGCGGCTGCTCGCTGACCTGCGCAGTGCCGGCGAGACGCCCAAGGGCTACCGGCGCGCGCTGTTCGGCGGCTGGGGCGACGCGGACGGCGACGGGTGCAGCACCCGCGCCGAGGTGCTGATCACCGAGGCCAGCCGACCACCGCTGATGACCGAGACCTGCGGGCTGAGCGAGGGCCGCTGGTTCTCCCCCTGGAACGGCGTGCGCCGCTCCGACCTGTCGCTGGTCGGCATCGCGCCGGCGGTCCCGCTCGCCGAGGCATGGCAGTCCGGCGCACGCCGCTGGTCCCCCGCGACCCGGCGCGCGTTGACCAACGACCTGGGCTACGCCGGCACGCTGACCGCGGTCACGACCACCGCGATCGCGGCGCGCGGCAGCGCCGAGCCGCGCAGCTGGCTGCCGTCGCGGAAGGCAGCGCGGTGCGGGTACGTCGCCCAGTGGGTCGCGGCGAAGTGGCGGTGGCGGCTCACGGTCGACCCGGCCGAGCGGTCGTTCCTCCGCGACCGGCTGCGCGCGTGCGGCTCGCCGGGCGTCGCCAAGCCGGCCCGCGCCGCGGTCCGACTCCGCTGAGCCTGCACGACAGGGGGCTGTCCCACGCCCTGCCGCGGCTGCTCGACCGGCGCCGGGTCCTCGGCTGCTCGGCGGGCTCGGGCCGCACATCCACTTCGAGGTCTACCCCGGCCTCGACGCCGCCCAGAGCGCCAGCAGCAGGCTGCGCACCACCCAGCTCGCCCTGCCAGAGGACGTGAGCGGCGCGGTCTACGCGACCGACGGCTACGACCGGCGCATCGCGACCCTCAACGTTCCGGTGTGCGGCCTCCACCCCGACGGGCGCGGAACGCGGCGACGTTGACCCGGTTGGAGCAAGAGGTGCTGCAGTAGCGGCGGGAGCGGTTCTTGGACAGGTCGACGAGTACGGCGTCGCAGTCGTCGGCGCCGCAGGTCCTGAGCCGGTCCCGCTCCTGCTGCCGGACGACGTCGACGAAGGCCATCGCCGCCTCGACCGCCATCCGGTCAGCCAGCGGCGCCTGCGAGGGCGTCGCGTGCAGGTGGTAGCCCCAGTCGTCGTGCGCGACCAGCTGCGGAAGCGCGCTCGACTCGCGCAGCATCTGGTTGACCAGCTCGACGACACCGTCCTCGTCGAGCTGCCAGAGCCGTCGCAGTCGGGGGCGGAGCTGATGGACCGCGGCCAGCTCGGCGGCGTCACCACGGCGTGAGCCGGTCCACCCCCACTGCTGGACGAAGGCGTCCAAGGACGCCAGGTCGGCGAGCTCGTCGCGCTCGGGCTGCTGCGTGTTCACCAGCGCGGCAGCAGCCGCCAGCGCGATCTCGGTGTCATGGGCAAAGAGCACTTGACCCCTTCCGGACGGCCACCTACGCTGTAATGACCATACTCTGCGTGACCAGTGACAGGAGCCCTCGACGTGCACCAGCCGAGCAGGGGCGGGTTAGGGCTCTCGCTGGCCCTCCTGTCCGCCGCCACCTTCGGCACGTCCGGTTCCTTCGCCGCCAGCCTGATCGAGGCCGGCTGGACCCCGGGTGCAGCCGTCACCGTCCGCGTCCTCGTGGCCGCGCTGGTCCTGACCTTGCCGGCGCTGCTGCAGCTGCGCGGCCACGGCCCGTTGCTGCGGCGCAGCGGCCGCACCCTGCTGGTCTACGGGATCGCCGCGGTGGGCGGCGCGCAACTGTGCTTCTTCATGGCGGTCGAGCACCTGTCGGTCGCCGTCGCGCTGCTGCTCGAGTACTCCGGCGCGCTGCTGGTCGTCGGCTACCTGTGGCTGCGGCGAGGTCAGCGACCCGGGCTGCTGACGCTGTGCGGGGCCGCGGTCGCCGTCGTGGGGCTCGCGCTGGTGCTCGAGCTCGCCGGCAACACCGAGCTCGACCTGGTCGGCGTCCTCTGGGGGCTCGGTGCCGCGTTCGGGCTGGCGACGTACTTCGTGCTCTCCGCCGAGAGCGAGGACGCTCTCCCCCCGCTCGTCGTCGCCTGGGGTGGCCTGGCCGTGGGCGGCGCGGCGCTGGCGGTCGCCGGCGCGGCCGGGGTGCTGCCGCTGGCCGCCCCACGGACCGACGTCACGCTGCTGGAGACGCAGGTGAGCTGGCTCGTCCCCGTGCTCGGGCTCGCCCTGGTCGCGGCCGTCGTCGCCTACGTCACCGGCATCGCCGGCGCGCGGCTGCTCGGGGCGAAGGTCGCGTCGTTCGTCGGGCTGACCGAGGTCCTGTTCGCGGTCGCCTTCGCCTGGGTGCTGCTGGGCCAGTCGCTCGGGATCATGCAGCTGACCGGTGGCGCCCTGGTGCTCGCCGGCATCGCGACGGTGCGCGCCGACGAGCTCCGCTCCCCGGGGGGTCCAGGGGCAGCACCCGTATTCACCCCGCACGAGGAGGCCCTCGCGGCGCAGCCCTGACGCCGCGAGAGCAGTCCTCTCCCGCCCCGTCAGGCCGCCGCAGCCGATGGCCCTCAACATGGCGCGCCGGCTTCCCGCTCCGTGCTGCTGATGATGGCGAACGGCGAGATCCTCGACGCGACGCTCGGCCGGGGGACGCCACGGTTCGAGGCGCTGGCCCGCGACCACCTCGTGGTGCCGATGGGCACGACCTCGCCGGAGTACTCGGCGGCCCTGGGCGCGGGCGTCGTCGCCGCCGGCGACCGGTACGTCGAGGCGCCGGTCTCGGGGTCGCGGGTCCCGGCAGAGAATGCGGCGCTCTTCGGCATGCTCGCCGATCACCCCACCTAGCCCCTCAGCCTGATCCCTGTGCGAGGGCTCAGGGCCGGACGCCGACCTCCTCGAGGCGGGTGAGCATTTCGGCCGGGTCGGCGTAGACCCGGTAGGCGCCGGCCCGCTCGAGCTCCTCGCGGCCGTAGCCGCCGGACAGCAGGCCGATGCCGAGAGCCCGGGCCCGCTGCGCGGCGAGCAGGTCCCAGACACTGTCGCCGACGACGAACGAGTGCTCCGGCGCGACGCCGAGCAGCCGCGCTGCTGCGAGGAAGAGGTGCGGGTCGGGTTTGGCGCGCTCGACCAGGTCGCGCGTCACGACGGGCACGTCGGCGGGCAGGCCGAACATCTCGATCGCGCTCGCCGCCGTGCGCCGGGCGCCGCTGGTCGCGATGGCGAAGGGGATGCCGCGGTCGTGCAGGTGGTGCAGCAGCTCGCGGGCGCCGGGCAGCGGCACGACGGAGTCGGCACGTTGCAGGTAGAAGCGGGCGTGCGCGTCGGCAACCCGCTGCAGCGTCTCGGGGTCGAGCGGCACGCCGGTCTCCCGCTGCAGCGCGTCGAGGAACAGTCCGCCGGACATGCCGATCCGGCGGTGGATGCGCCACACCGACAGCGGGATGCCGACCTCGGCGAGCGCCTCCTGCCAGGCGGTCACGTGCTGGTAGACCGAGTCGACGAGCGTGCCGTCGAGGTCGAAGAGCAGGGCCGGCTGAGGGACCTCCAGACCTTGCAGGCCGGACACGTCGGGGACGGTCATCGCCGGCTCCTACCCACCGCCGGCCAGCTCACGGCCGCGGTCGCGGGCCGCCTCCAGCGCCGAGAGCATCGCGGCCCGCACCCCGTGGTTCTCCAGCTCGCGGATCGCGTTGATGGTGGTGCCTGCCGGTGACGTGACCGCCTCGCGCAACGTCACCGGGTGCTCGCCGGAGTCGCGCAGCATCACCGCGGACCCGATCGCCGTCTGCACGATCAGGTCGTGGGCCACCTGGCGGGGCAGGCCGAGCAGGATGCCGGCGTCGGTCATGGCCTCGACGAGGTAGAAGAAGTACGCCGGACCGCTGCCCGACAGGGCGGTCACCGCGTCCTGCTGAGACTCGGGGACCCGGATCGTCCGGCCGACCGGGGTGAAGATCGACTCCGTGCGCGCGACGTGCTCCTCCCCGGCGTGGGTCCCGGCCGAGATGGCGCTCATGGCCTCGTCGACGAGGACCGGCGTGTTCGACATGACGCGCACGACCGGCGTGCCCTCCGGCAACCGGGACTCGATGAACGCCGTGGTGGTGCCGGCCGCGGCGGAGACGACGAGCCGGTCGGCCGGGACGTGCGGGGCGAGCTCGTCGAGCAGGGCGGCCATGTCCTGCGGCTTGACGGTGAGGATGAGCGTGTCGGCCCGCCCCGCGGCCTCCGCGGTGCCGAGCACCTCGACGCCGTACCGCTCGCGCAGGGTGGCGGCCCGCTCCGGACGGCGCGCGGTGACGACGACGTCGGTCGGTGCGGTGCCGCTGCGAAACATCCCCGACAGCAGCGCCTCGCCCATCTTTCCGGTGCCGAGCACTGCCACCCGCTGCGCCATGTCGGACCTACCCCTTGGTGGCGACGGCGCGGAGGAAGAACGACAGGTTGGCCGGCTTCTCGGCCATCCGGCGCACGAGGTAGCCGTACCACTCGTCACCGTAGGGCACGTAGACGCGCATCTGCTGGCCCTGGCGGGCGAGCCGCTCCTGCTCGTGCGGCCGGATGCCGTAGAGCATCTGGAACTCGAAGCTGTCCTTGGGGCGGCGGGTGCGCCGGGCGAGCTCCTCGGTGATGGCGACCAGGCGCGGGTCGTGCGTGGCGACCATCGGGTAGCCGGGGCCCTGCATCAGTACGCGCAGCGCGCGCACGTAGGCCCGGTCGACGTCGGACCGGCCCTGGAAGGCGACCGACTCGGGCTCCTTGTAGGCGCCCTTGCACAGGCGGACCCGCGACCCCTCGTGGGCCAGGTCACGGCAGTCCGCCTCGGTGCGGCGCAGGTAGGCCTGCAGCACCGCGCCGGTCTCCGGGAAGTCGGCGCGCAGGTCGCGCAGGATGCCCAGCGTCGAGTCGGTGGTGGTGTGGTCCTCCATGTCGAGGGTCACCGTGGTGCCGGCGGCGCGGGCGGCCTCGCAGATGGCGAAGGCGTTGTCGAGCGCGACCTTCTCGCCGTCGCCGGGCAGGGCCTGGCCGACCGCCGACAGCTTGACCGAGACCTCGGTGGTGCCGGTCAGACCGCCGTCGCCGAGCAGCTTGAGCAGCCGGAGGTAGGCCTCCCGGGTCGCGTCGGCCTGCTCGCGCACGAGCGTGTCTTCGCCGAGGTGGTCCAGGGAGGCGAGCAGGTTGCGGTCGGCGAGCTCCCGGACCGCCGACACCGCCTCCTCAGCGCTGGTGCCGGCGACGAACCGGGCGACGACGGACCGGGTCACGGGGGCGGTCTCCACCAGGTGGCGGATCCGGCCGCTCCGGGACATCGACAGCAGCACTCGCCGCAGCAACGCGAAGACCTCCTCTGGCGGCGCGCGACCTCGTCGTCGCTCGCCGGGTCAGGCTAACGCCCGCACGCGCCCGGGCGGTCACGGCCTGTCACTTGCATGTTTCACGGCTGTTGCTCTCGGGGAAGCCCCCTCCGGTTCGTGCACCGGCCGCCCCGACCGGTGCACTTCGACGTCAGCGGGAGGCCGCCGTGAGCGGAGTTCAGACGGGCACCGTCAAGACCAACATCCCGGCCCGCATGGACCGGTTGCCGTGGTCCCGATGGCACTGGCTGGTGGTCCTCGGCCTCGGCACCGTGTGGATCCTGGACGGTCTCGAGGTCACCATCGTCGGCTCCATCGCCGGCCGGCTCACCGAGGAAGGCAGCGGGCTCGAGATCACCGAGAGCCAGATCGGTGTCGCGGCCGGTGTCTATGTGGCCGGCGCCTGCCTGGGCGCACTGTTCTTCGGCTACCTGACCGACCGGCTGGGCCGCAAGAAGCTCTTCATGGTCACGCTGGCCGTCTACCTCGTCGCGACGGTCCTCACCGCGTTCTCGATGAACCCGATGTGGTTCTACGTCTGCCGGTTCTTCACCGGCGCCGGTGTCGGCGGGGAGTACGCCGCCATCAACTCGGCCATCGACGAGCTCATCCCCGCCCGCGTCCGAGGCCGTGTCGACCTCATCATCAACGGCTCCTTCTGGCTCGGCACCGCCTTCGGCGCCGCGCTGTCCGTCTTCCTGCTCAACGAGGAGCACTTCGCCAAGGACGTCGGCTGGCGCATCGCCTTCGGCCTGGGCGCGATCCTCGGCATCGGCATCCTCTTCGTCCGCAAGAACGTGCCCGAGAGCCCCCGCTGGCTCTTCATCCACGGCCACGAGAAGAGCGCCGAGCGCATCGTCCGCGACATCGAGGGCCAGGTCGAGGAGAGCACCGACGAGCGGCTGCCCAAGGCCGAGCAGGACGACGACTACCTCACGGTCCGCCAGCGCAAGACGATCGGCTTCGGCACCATCGCCAAGACTGCGTGGAAGCTCTACCCGAAGCGCTTCGTCCTCGGGCTCGCGCTGTTCATCGGCCAGGCGTTCCTCTACAACGCCGTGTTCTTCACCTTCGCGCTGGTGCTCACCGACATCGTCAAGGTGGACACGGCGAAGGCGCCGTGGTACCTCATCCCGCTGGCCATCGGCAACTTCCTCGGCCCGCTGCTGCTGGGGCGGCTGTTCGACACGGTCGGCCGCCGGATCATGATCACCGGGACGTACGTCCTCTCCGGCCTGATCCTGATCCTGACCGGCTACCTGTTCGACAACGGGTCCCTGTCGGCCAACACGCTCACCCTGATGTGGTGCGTCGTCTTCTTCTTCGCGTCGGCCGGTGCGAGCGCCGCCTACCTCACCGTGTCGGAGATCTTCCCGATGGAGACCCGCGCGATGGCGATCGCGTTCTTCTACGCCGTCGGCACCGGCCTGGGCGGCATCATCGGCCCGATCCTGTTCGGCAAGTTCATCGAGGAGGGTCGCAGCCAGGTCGTGTTCGGCTACTACCTCGGTGCCGGACTGATGATCGCGGCCGGTCTGGTCGCGGCAGTCCTCGCGGTGAACGCGGAGAAGCGCTCGCTCGAGGACATCGCCGAGCCGCTGACCGCCCAGGAGGCGGAGGGGTCGGCCGACGAGACCAAGGACGCCCGGGAGATCGACCTCCGCGACCGCGAGAAGGTCTCCGCCGGTGGTCGCGGGGACGACTGGGACGCCGACGACGTGGACGCCAACCGGCGGGCGGGCACGTCCAGCAGCCTGCGTCGCTACCACTGACGCGGTCTGCCGGAGCACGGCTAGAGCGTCCGCCGGCGCAGGGTCACGGCACCGAGCCCGAGCGCCAGCAGGATCGCCAGCACGACGACGGAGAGGTCGACCCACGAGCTCGGGTCGACCTCTCCATTCGTCGTCAGGTCGCGCATCAGGTCGACGGCGTAGGAGAGCGGCAGCACGTTGGAGATCCAGCGCAGTACGTCGTCGAGCTGGTCGCGTGGCACCAGCAGCCCGCACAGCAGGAACTGCGGCAGGACGAAGGCCGGCATGAACTGCACGGCCTGGAACTCGGTCGCCGCGAACGCGCTCAGGAAGAGGCCGAGCGCCATGCCGAGCACCGCGTCGCAGACCGCGACGACGAGCAGCAGCCACAGCGGGCCGGCGACGTCGAGGCCGAGCAGGGTGACCGCCAGCCCGGTGGCGACGACGGCCTGGACGGTCGCGACCAGCCCGAAGGCCAGCGCGTAGCCGACCAGCAGGTCGAGCTTGCCGATCGGCATGGTCAGCAGCCGCTCCAGGGTCCCGGAGGTCCGCTCCCGCAGGGTCGCCACCGAGGTGACGAGGAACATCACGACGAACGGGAAGATGCCGAGAAGCGGTGCGCCGATCTCGTCGAACACCGTCGTCCCGTCGAAGATCCAGGCGAGCAACGTCAGGAGCACGCAGGGGACGACGACGAGCATCGCCAGCGTGCGCGGGTCGTGGCGCAGCTGCCGCAGGACGCGGGACGCCGTCGCCAGGGTGATCGAGACGCTCATGCCGGTCCTCCCTCGGTCCGTGCGTCGGTGGCCCGCACAGTCCTGCCGTCGGCCTCGGCCTCGTCGACCAGACGGAGGAACGCCTGCTCGATGTCGGTGCTGCTGGTGCACTCCAGCAGTGCCGGCGGCGGGTCGTCGGCGAGCAGCCGGCCCTCGCGCATCAGCAGCAGCCGCTCGCACCGCGACGCCTCGTCCATCACGTGGCTGCTCACCAGGAGCGTCACGCCGCCCGCGGCGAGCCGGGCGAACATGTCCCAGAGGTCGCGGCGCAGCACCGGGTCCAGCCCCACGGTCGGCTCGTCGAGCACCAGCACCTCCGGGTCGCCGAGCAGGGCCGCGGCCAGCGAGACCCGTGCCTCCTCCCCGCCGGAGAGCCGGCTGCACAGCGCATCGGCGTGGTCGGTGAGCCCCACGTCACCGAGCACCCGGTCTGCGTCACCCGCGGGTGCGCCGAGCACGGCGGCGAAGTAGCGCAGGTTCTCGCGGACGGTGATGTCGGCGTAGACCGACGGCGCCTGCGTCACGTAGCCCACCGACCGCCGCAGCTGCGGCGACCCGGCCGGCCGGCCGAGCACCTCGACCACGCCTCCGGCCACCACCTGGACGCCGACGACCGAGCGCATCAGGGTGCTCTTGCCGCAGCCGCTGGGGCCGAGCAGCCCGGTGACCGACCCGCGGGCCACGTCGAACGAGACGCCGTCGATGACGGTGCGCCCGCCGCGCACGACCCGCAGGTCGCGCACGCTGATCGCCGGAGCAATATTCATCACACGATGAAATATCCTCCTGTCCGCGCCGGGCGTCAACCCTCCGCGAGGTAGCGCTGCACGGCCGGCGCGACGAGGGCCACCAGGTCGTCCTGCGAGGCCGAGGCCATCGGCTCGATGCGCACGACGTGGCGCAGGATCACGACCCCCACCATCTGGGCCGCGGCCGCCTGCAGCCGCAGCGGGTCGGCCGGGCCGACCGCCGCCGAGATCCGGCCGAGCAGGGCGCTGCCGACGAACTCACGCAGCATCGCTGCGCCCTGCTCCCCGGTCATCGCCGAGCGCAGCATCCCTAGCATCGGCGCCCGAAAGTCGGGGTCGGCCCACACACCGAGGAACGTGCGCACCAGCCGTTCACCGAGCTGGTCCTCTGGGCCGTCGAGGATCTGCGGCACCAGCTCGGCCGGCGCGAAGGGCAGCTCCATCGCGGCGACGAACACCTGCTCCTTGGTGCCGAAGTAGTGATGCACGAGCGCCGGGTCCACCTCCGCCGACCGGGCGATCCCCCGGACACTGGCCGCGGCGTAGCCCTTGCCGGCGAACTCCTCGCGCGCCGCGGCGAGGATCAGGGCCCGCCGGTCGCCGCCGTCGGCGGGTCGCCCCGGACCGCGACGCGCCGGCTCGGCCATCACCTGCTCACCACGTCGCCATGATGCCCCCCGCCGGCGTGCGCCGGGCTGCTAGTTGCGGGCGAGGACGGCGTACGTGACGAAGGGCTCGTCCACGACGCCCGAGGGGTGCACCCGTCCGAGCTCCGCGAGCTCGGCGTCGACGACCGCGGCCGCCCGGTGGGGGCCGACGGCGAACACGTAGGACTTCGTCAGCATGTTGCGTCCGAGCTCCTCGAGGCCCACCCGGCGCGACCACGGGATCTCGACGGTCGCGACCTTGCGCCGCCACGGCTTTCCCGCCAGCAGGTCGGCGGTCCACTCGTCGCCAGGATGGGGCGGGATGCCGCAGGCCGCGAAGAGCCGGAGGTCGTGCTCGTGCACCCAGGGGACGGACTGGTCGTGCTGGTTCCACCAGAGGGCGAGCACCGCCCCCGGCTTGAGCACCCGGAACGCCTCGGGCACCGAGCGCTGCGGGTCGGTCCAGTGGAAGGACTGCGCATAGGCCACCAGGTCGAACAGCCCCTCGCCCAACGGCAGCGCGTTGCCGTCGCCGGCCACCGGCCGGACTCGCGAGGTCGAGCGCGACCGCAGGACCCGCAGGGCGTCGAGCCCCGGCTCCACCGCGGTGACCGTGGCGCCGCGGCCGGCGAGCGCCCGCGAGGCGATGCCGGTGCCGGCACCGACGTCGCACACGGACGACCAGAGCAGGGGCTGCCCCATCGCGGACTCCAAGGCGTCGAACAGCGGGGCCGGGTAGTCGGGACGGTGCGCGTCGTAGTCGGCCGCGACCGCGTCGAAGAGCTGCCGCTCGCTCACGGGGTCCTGCTCACGGCGTGCTGCTCACGGTGTGCTGCTCGCTGCCGCCAGGTTGAGCCGGGCGAAGGCCAGCCCCTCGGCGAGGTCGGCCTCCCGCTCGTCGCGGTTGACCGCGCGCCGGGTGTTGATCTCGAGGACGACCGACCCGTCGTAGCCCGACCGGGCCAACCGCTCCAGCACCTCGGCGCACGGCTGGTTGCCACGACCGGGCACCAGGTGCTCGTCCTTGTTGGACCCCGAGCCGTCGGCGAGGTGGACGTGGGACAGCCGGTCCGCCAACGCGTCCAACACCTGCACGGCGTCGGAGTCGGAGACGGCGGTGTGCGACAGGTCCAGGGTGACCGCGGGCACGTCGAGCTCCAGCAGATCCCAGTGCGGCAGGTAGGCCACGACCTCCCGACTGCGGGCCCGCCACGGGAACATGTTCTCCACGGCGAAGACGACGTCGGTCTCGTCCTGCATCCGCTCCAGGCCCTCGACGAAGCCCCGCGCGTAGTCCCGCTGCCAGCGGAACGGCGGGTGCACCACCACGGTCGGGGCGCCGACGCGCTCGGCCGCCTCACGGGCTCGCTGCAGCTTGGTCCAGGGGTCGGTCGACCAGACCCGCTGGGTCAGGAGCAGGCACGGGGCGTGGATGGCCAGCACGGGGATGCCGAACCGCTCCGACAGCCCCCGCAGCGCGTGCGGGTCCTGGCTGACCGGGTCGGTCCACACCATCACCTCGACGCCGTCGAAGCCGAGGTCCGCGGCCATCTCGAACGCCGTCGTGCAGGTCTCGGGGTAGCAGGACGCGGTGGACAGCGCGACCTTCGCACCGGGGACGCGCACCGTGCGGCTCACCCCACCAGCCTATGGCCGCACGTAGGGTGGCTCCTGTGCCCGAGGTGCCTCTCGACTTCCCCCGCGCGTGGGTGGAGTTCCCCGACCCCGCCGACGACGAGCAGTCGTTCCGCTGCGACCTGACCTGGCTCACGTCGAGCTGGACCTGCATCTTCGGCAACGGCTGCCAGGGCATCTACGCCGACCAGCCCCCCGAAGTGGGGTGCTGCACCCTCGGCGCGCACTTCTCGGACAAGGACGACGAGCGCCGGGTCAAGGCCTTCGTCAAGCAGCTGACCCCGGAGACCTGGCAGCACTACGACCCCAAGAAGTGGACCGAGAAGGACGAGGACGGCGCCCGCAAGACCCGGGTCGTCGACGGTGCCTGCATCTTCGCCAACCGCCCGGACTTCCCCGGAGGCGGTGGCTGCGCCCTGCACGGTCTTGCCCTGCGCACCGGCCGGCACTTCCTCGAGACCAAGCCCGACGTGTGCTGGCAGCTGCCGATCCGGCGGACGTACGAGCACGTCGAGCGGCCGGACGGCACCGAGGTGCTGGTCATCGTCATCGCCGAGTACGACCGGAGGGGCTGGGGCGCCGGCGGGCACGACCTGGACTGGTACTGCAGCGGGAACACCGAGGCGCACGTCGGCGTCGAGCCGGTCTACGTCTCGATGCGCGCCGAGCTGGTCGAGCTGATGGGCCAGAAGGGGTACGACGAGCTCAGCCGCCTGGCCGAGGAGCACCTGACATCCCGGCGGCGCTTCGCGCTGCACCCGGCAGACCCCAAGGCTCGTCGCCCCTGAGCCGGCGTCTGTAGGACGGTCGGCGCGCCACCCGGGACCTTCTGCCCTTCAGCTCGGGCTCGGCGCCGCGAAACGGTGGAGACGGTTCCCTCGGTGCTCGTCGCCCCGTCCGGAGGTCGTCATGCGCAGCGCCCACACCACCGTCCAGACCGGCCAGCCGCTCCTCGTGGCCGACCATGTCAGCAAGATCTACCGCAGCGGTGACGTGGAGGTCCCCGCACTGGTGGACCTTGACCTCACCGTCGACGCAGGCGAGCTGGTCGCCGTGATGGGCCCCTCCGGGTCGGGGAAGACCACCCTGCTCAACTGCCTGTCGGGTCTCGACGACATCGATGCCGGCCACGTGCGGGTCGCCGGCCGCGACCTGTTCGCCATGAGCGACGCCGACCGCACCGAGCACCGGGCCCGGTCGATGGGCTTCGTGTTCCAGTCGTTCAACCTGATCCCGGTCTTCAGCGCGGTCGAGAACGTCGAGCTGCCCCTGCTGCTCGTCGGCACACCCGCCAAGCAGGCCCGCGTCGCCGCCGTCGAGATGCTGGACCAGGTCGGGCTCGCCCACCGCGAGGACCACCTGCCCAACCAGATGTCCGGCGGCGAGCAGCAGCGGGTCACCATCGCCCGCGCCCTGGTCGCCAAGCCGGCGATCGTCTGGGCCGACGAGCCGACCGGCAACCTGGACACCGCGATGGCCGAGCAGATCATGGTCCTGCTGCGCCAGCTCAACGTGGAACACGGGCAGACGATCGTCCTCGTCACCCACGACCCGCAGATCGGCGCGGCCGCCGGCCGCCTCGTCCTCATGCGCGACGGCCGCCTACAGAAGGACGAGCGCCGCGACCACCTGACCGTGCCGGCCTCCAACGGTGGCGGCCGGGCGGTGTACCAGGTCCCGCCACCCCGCTTCCACTGAGAGGGATGCGCCATGTATCCCGAGCTCACCCGCCCGCTGCTCGTCCTCCTCGGCGGCGCCCTCGCCGTCATCGCCTTCCTCGCCATCGGCCGGCCGGTCCTGCGCCGGCTGGCGTTCCGCCAGGTCACCCGGCGGCCCGGCGAGGCCGTCCTCGTCGTGCTCGGCTCACTGCTGGGCACGACGCTGATCGTCACCAGCCTCGTCGTCGGCGACTCGCTGGACCGGTCCGTGCGTCAGACGGCGTACGACGTCCTCGGCCCGATCGACGAGGTGGTGCGCGCGGCCGACGCCGACGTCGGGACGCAGGCCATCGACCGCCTGCAGCCGCTCCGCGACGACCCGCAGCTCGACGGCCTGCTCGCGGTGCGGGGTGACCTGGCCGCCGCCTCCAGCGGCTCCGGTCGCACACGCCTGGCCGCGCCGCGCATCCTGGTGTGGGAGCTCGACTTCTCTCAGGCACGGCTGTTCGGCGCGCCGGACCCGTCGGGCCTCGCCGTGCCCGACCCGGGTCCCGGCCGGGTTGTCGTCAACTCCACGCTCGCCGAGAACCTCCGGCTCGGTGTCGGTGAGCCGCTGGTGCTCCACCTCTACGGCGCCCCTTATCAGCTCACGGTCAGCGACGTGGTGCCCGGAGAGGGCCTGGCCGGCATGGGGCTGGGCGCCAGCGTCAACACCAACGCGTTCGTGTCCCCAGGCACCTTGACGGCGGCCGCAGCGAGGGCCGGCACGTCACCGACCACCACTGTGCTGGTGTCCAACCGCGGCGGAGTCGAGGAGGGCGACGAGCTGACGGCACCGGTCACCGCCTCCGTCCGCGCGGCGCTGGGCGGACTCGACCGCACCGGCGCGTCCGTGTCGACGCCGAAGCACGAGGTGCTCCAGGCCGCCGAGCGGGTCGCGGCGTCGCTGGGATCGATGTTCCTCTTCATCGCCAGCTTCGCGATCATCGCCGGCGTGCTGCTGGTCGTGAACATCTTCGTGATGCTCGCCGAGGAGCGGAAGGGCCAGCTCGGCATCCTGCGCGCCGTGGGCATGCGCCGCCGCCGGGTGACCGGCGAGTTCGCCCTCGAAGGTGCGGTGTACGCCGCGGCAGCCGCTGTCGTCGGGACCCTGGTCGGGGTGCTGGTCGGCCGGGTGGTCGTCGTCGTGGCGCTGAACATCCTCAACGCGTTCGAGAAGAGCGACAACAAGCTCGACATCGTCTTCGACGTCAGCACGGTCAGCCTGCTGAACGGTGCGGCGGGTGGTTTCCTCATCGCCTTCGCGGCCGTGGTGCTGACCAGCGTGCGGATCGCCCGGACCAACATCATCGCGGCGATCCGGGACCTGCCGCCGGCCACCACCGGGCGCCCGCGCAGGGCGCTGACGATCGTCTCGGCCGTCGCCACGGTGCTGTTCGCCGCCTTTTCCGTCCCGGCACTGGTCAGCAGCGCCGGCCCGGCGGTCTACCTGATGCCGGTGCTGACCCTCGTCGCGGCGATCCCTCTGCTGCGCCGGCTCGCCCCGCTCAAGACGGTGACCACGGCGACCGCGGTCGTCACCCTGCTGTGGGGGCTGGGCGCCCACCTGGTGCGCCCCGACATGTTCAACGGCGGCACGACGGCGACGTACGTCGTGATGGGGACGATGCTGTCCTTCGCCGCCGTCGTGCTGATCAGCCAGTACCAGTGGCTCGTCCTGAGCCCGTTGCGGCCGCTGATCCGCCGGCCGTCCGAGGCCGGCCTCTCCGCGCGGCTCGCCGTCGCCTACCCGACAGCGCGCGCGTTCCGGACCGGCGCGACGCTGGCGATGTACTGCATCGTCGTGCTCGTCATGGTCCTCCTCGCGCAGATCTCGGCGGTCATCAGCGCCGGCGTGGAGACCGCCGTCAAGGACGCCACCGCCGGGTGGACGATGCGCGCGGACTTCAACCCCTCCACACCGCTGCCCGACTACACACGCTCGGTGACCGGTGGCCGCTTCGCCGGGATGATCGAGGACGTCGCGCCGCTGCTGACGGCGAACGGCGACGGCGACGACCCGCTCGGGCGCACGACCAGCGCGCTCCCGGTCACCGCGGTCGGCGTCCCCGGCCAGATGATCACCCACGAGCCCGCGCTCGAGGACCGGCTGTCCAGCCTGCGGTCGGACGAGGCGGCCTGGCGACTCGTGCTGGCCGACCCGCGCTACGCGATGATCGACCTCTACTACGGGGCTGACGGCGGTCCGCAGGGCGACGGCGTGCAGCCGGGAGCCGAGGTGGCGGTCACCGACCCGCGCACCGGCGCCGTCTCGACCCGGATCGTCGCCGGCACCCTGCGCGACGCCTCAGCCTTCTACGGCGTCAACACCGGTGAGAACCGGTGGCCCCTGGTGATGAGCGCCGACAGCGTCCGGCAGGCCTTCGGTCCAGGCGCGACAGTGAACAGCCTGCTGCTGCGCACCGTCGACGGCGTCGACCGCGCGCAGCTCGCCCGTCGGCTGCAGGGTCAGTTCCTGGCCAACGGCCTCGTCGTCACCGACGTGCCGGACGACGTGCGCCAGACGTATGCGGCCAACACCCAGATGTTCCGGCTGATGCAGGGCTACCTGGCCCTCGGCCTGCTGGTCGCCATCGTCGGGCTAGGTGTCGTGATGGTCCGGTCGGTGCGTGAGCGACGGCGGACGATCGGCGTCCTGCGGGCGCTCGGGTTCCGGGCCCGGACGATCCGCCGCTCGTTCCTCGCCGAGAGCTCGCTGGTCGCGGTCGAGGGGGTCGCGGTGGGGACCGCGCTGGGCCTCCTGACGACGTACCTCCTTTACCGGAACAGCCCCGCGTTCGGCTCCATCCACAGCGGGTTCCCGATCGCCTGGCCGGAGATCACGGTGACCGTCGGCACCGCGCTGGTCGCGTCCCTCGCGGCGACCGTCGTGCCGGCCCGGCGGGCGGCGGCCGTCAAGCCGGCGATCGCGGTCCGGGTCGCGGACTGACGAGCAGCCCGGGAGGACCGGGAGACCCGGCACGAGCGGTCGGTGCCCGCGCCCAGCCCGGGTGACCGGCTGCTGCGGGCCGGCCGGGTCAGGATCGGCCGCCGCCGCCGCGGTGGTGCGGGCGGTGGCTCAGGCGGGGGCGGGGGCGCGGGCGACGG
>Ga0126307_10000978_pt1 | contig 18859 bp, 19 predicted proteins | sample Plot28_FD_89955 | JGI IMG/M metagenome (GOLD analysis project Ga0126307, IMG submission 89955) | Serpentine soil microbial communities from UC McLaughlin Reserve, CA, USA - Plot28 | ecosystem: Environmental > Terrestrial > Soil > Grasslands | place: USA: UC McLaughlin Reserve, Lake County... | reverse complement strand
GCGCGGCGGGCGAGCGCGTCGGCAGCGTTCTCGCGCATCCGGGCTGGACGGAGACGAACCTCCAGACGACCGGCCCGCGCGGTCTGCGCCAGTGGCTCTACGTCGCCGGCAACAAGGTGCTCGCCCAGGGCGTCGAGCAGGGCGCGCTGCCGCAGCTCTACGCGGCGACCATGCCCGACGTGCAGGGCGGCGAGTTCATCGGGCCCGACGGCTTTCACGAGCTGCGCGGCAACCCGACGCGCACGAAGCCCTCGCGCAACGCCCGCAGCGAGGACGACGCGCGCAGGCTGTGGGAGGTCTCCGAGGAGCTCACCGGCGTGCGCTACGCGTTCGCGGCGCCCGCCCCGGCGTGACGGTCCCGAAGGCCGAGCTCCACGTCCACCTGGAGGGCACGGCGCCGCCGGCGCTGGTCCGCCGGCTGGCCGAGCGCAACGGCGTCGCGGTGCCCGAGGGGACGTTCGCGAGCGAGGACCGCTTCGCCTGGCGCGACTTCCTGGACTTCCTGGACACCTACGACAAGGCGGCCAGCGTCATCCGCACCGCCCGCGACTACCGCGACATCACGTACGAGTACCTGAGCTCGTGCGCGCGCGAGGGCGCGGTGTACGTGGAGCTGATCGCGTCGCCCGACCACGCCGCCGCCGTCGGGCTCTCCGACGCCGAGCACTACGCGGGCATCGCGCAGGGGATCGACGACGCGCGCGCCGAGCACGGGATCGAGGCGCGCGTCGTGATCGCCTTGCTGCGCAGCCTCGGGCCTGAACGCGCGGAGGAGATCGCGCGCCGGCACGCGGGTGAGCGCCACCCCTATGTCGCCGGCTTCAACCTCGTCGGCGACGAGGCCGGCTTCCCGCCCGGGCCGTTCGCGCGCGCGTACGAGATCGCGGCTGCCGGCGGGCTGGGCTGCACGGTCCACGCCGGCGAGCACGCCGGCCCCGCGTCGGTGGCCGCCGCGCTCGAGCTGCCGATCACCCGCATCTCGCACGGCGTGCGCGCGGTCGAGGACCCGGCGCTCGTCGAGCGGCTCGCGGAGCGCGGGATCGTGCTCGAGGTCTGCCCGACGTCCAACGTCGCGCTCGGCCTCTACCCGGCCTACGAGGACCACCCGCTCGGTGCGCTGCGCACCGCGGGCGTGAAGGTCACGCTGGGGTCCGACGACCCGCCGTACTTCGGCGCGAGCATCGGCGGCGAGTACGCGCTCGCCAGCGAGCGCCTCGGCTTCGACGACGCCGCGCTGCTCGAGCTCACCCGCACCGCGCTGGAGGCTGCTTTCCTGGAAGATGCGGTCCGTCGGCGCCTGCTCGCTGCCGTGACCGATTAGCTCGCCGCGAACTCATGGGGGAACACGCAGTGCCACAGCGCCGCCTCGCCGCCATCCTGATGGCTGCCTTCGTCCTCGTCCTCGTCGCCGCGGGCTGCGGCTCCGACGACGAGTCGGGCTCCTCGGGCGCGGGCACGGGCTCCTCGGACAAGCCGGCCATCAAGGTCGGCCTGGTCACCGACATCGGCGGCCTCAACGACCGCTCGTTCAACCAGCTCGCCAACGAAGGCCTCAAGCGCGCCGAGTCCGAGCTGGGCGTCGACGGCCGCGTGCTGACCTCGAAGTCCAACGCCGACTACGTCCCGAACCTGTCGACGCTGGCCCAGCAGAAGTACGACTTGGTGATCGGCGTCGGCTTCCTCATGGCCGACGCGATGGACACCGTGGCCAAGAAGTTCCCGAACACGAACTTCGCGATCATCGACTTCTCGCAGAGCGGGCTCAAGAGCAAGCCCACCAACGTGTCGGGCCTGCTGTTCAAGGAGCAGGAGGCGGGCTATCTCGTCGGCTACCTCGCGGGCAAGTACGTCGAGGCCAAGGGCGGCGACCAGGTGATCGGCAGCGTCGGCGGCCAGAAGATCCCGCCCGTGGACCACTACATCGCCGGCTTCCAGGCGGGCGCCAAGGCGGCCAACGACAAGATCGAGACGCTCAACGGCTACTCCCAGGACTTCGTCGACCAGGCGAAGTGCAAGGAGCTCGCGCTCAACCAGATCGCCGAGGGCGCGCAGATCGTCTTCCAGGTCGCCGGGCAGTGCGGGCTCGGCGCGCTCGACGCGGCCAAGGAGAAGGGCGTGCAGGGCATCGGGGTCGACGCCGACCAGGGCTACCTGGGCGACCACATCATGACCTCGGCGACCAAGAAGGTCGACGTCGCCGTCTACGACGCGATCAACGCGGTCCAGGACGGCTCGTTCAAGGGCGGGGCGGACACCATCTTCGAGCTCAAGAACGACGGCGTCGGCATCGGCAAGCTCAACGCCGAGGCGTCGAAGTACGAGGCGGACGTCCAGAAGGTCCAGGAGCAGATCACCTCGGGCGAGGTGTCGGACATCCCGGACGAGGTCAAGAAGTAGTCCTCAGCGGCGCGACCACGCCGATGCCCGGCGAGGCCCTCGCCCTCGAGCTGCGCGGGATCACCAAGCGGTTCGGCTCGATCGTCGCCAACGAGGCGATCGACTTCGAGCTGCGCCGTGGCGAGATCCACGCGCTGCTGGGGGAGAACGGCGCCGGCAAGTCGACGCTCATGAACGTCCTCTACGGGCTCCACCAGCCCGACGAGGGCGAGATCCGGCTCGACGGCGAGCCGGTCCGGATCCACTCGGCGCGCGAGGCGATCCGGCTGGGCATCGGCATGGTCCACCAGCACTTCATGCTCGTCCCGGTCATGACCGTGGCCGAGAACCTGGTGCTGGGCAGCGAGCCCCACGCCGGGCCGCTGCTCGACTACGCCGAGGCGGCGCGTCGTACGCGCGAGCTGTCGGAGCGCTTCGGCCTCGCGGTCCACCCCGACGCGAAGGTCGAGGACCTCGGCGTCGGGGCGCAGCAGCGCGTGGAGATCCTGCGCGCCCTGTTCCGGGGCGCGCGCGTGCTCGTGCTGGACGAGCCGACGGCGGTGCTGACCGCGCAGGAGGCGCACGAGCTGTTCCGCGTGCTGCGCGCGCTGGCCCGGGACGGCACGTCGATCGTCTTCATCTCGCACAAGCTCAACGAGGTCCTCGAGGTCTCCGACCGGGTCACGGTGCTGCGGCGCGGCAAGAAGGTCGACACCGTGCAGACCTCCGAGTCCGACGAGCGCAGCCTCGCCCGGCTGATGGTCGGGCGCGACGTCCTGCTCCAGGTGGAGAAGGCGCCGCACGAGCCGGGCGAGCCGCTGCTCGAGGTCTCTGGGCTGAGCGCGCGCGACGACCGCGGCCTGCCGGCGGTGCGCGACGTGTCGCTGACCGTGCGCGCGGGCGAGATCGTCGGCGTGGCGGGCGTGGACGCCAACGGGCAGAGCGAGCTGATCGAGACGTTGATCGGCCTGCGGCGCCCGGAGTCGGGCTCGATCCGGGTAGCGGGGCGCGAGGTGGCGGGCAAGGGCGTGCGGGCGGCGCTGGACGCCGGGTTGCGGTCCATCGCCGAGGACCGCCACCGCCGCGGCCTCGTGCTCCAGTTCGACCTCGCCGAGAACCTGTGCCTGCACGAGTACCGCAAGCCGACGATGTCGCGCCTCGGCTGGCTGTCGCCGCGGCGGATGGCACGGCGGGCGCGGACGCTGCTCGGCGAGTTCGACGTGCGCGGCGGCGACTCCGAGACGCCCGCGTCGTCGCTGTCGGGTGGCAACCAGCAGAAGCTCGTCATCGCGCGCGAGCTTGCCGACGAGCCGCGCGTGCTCATCGCCGCCCAGCCGACGCGCGGCCTCGACGTGGGTGCCATCGAGTTCGTGCACCGCCGGCTCGTCGCCGAGCGCGACGCCGGCCGGGCGATCCTTCTCGTGTCGCTGGAGCTGGAGGAGATCCGCTCGCTCAGCGACCGCGTCCTCGTCGTGTACGAGGGGCAGATCGTCGCCGAGCTGCCGCCGACCACGTCCGAGGAGGAGCTCGGCGTCGTCATGACCGGCGGGGGCCGGGGGGCCGTCGCGGCGTGAGCGCGCCGGACGCCGGCGCCCCGATCACCGTCGCCGGCCGGCTCTCCGGCTACCTGCGCGCGGGCGGCGTGATCACGCCGCTGCTGACCGTCGTCCTCGCCTTCCTGATCGGCGGGCTCGTCGTCCTCATCACGGGGCACGACCCGGTCGCCACCTACCGCGCGATCTTCGAGGGCACCGGGCTGCAGTGGTTCTTCCCGTGGATCTCGGCCGCCGACCGCGACGTGGCGGCGCTGAACCTCCAGCAGACGCTCATCCTCACGACGCCGCTCGTCCTCACGGGCCTCGCCGTCGCCTTCGCCTTCCGCTGCGGGCTCTTCAACATCGGCGGCCAGGGCCAGTACTTCGTCGGCGCGTACGTCGCCGCGTGGCTCGGGTCCTCGCTCGACGGGCTCGCGGCGCTGCCGCACGTGGTGGTCACGATCGCGCTGTGCTGCCTGGCCGGCGCGCTGTGGGGCGGCATCGCCGGCGTGCTCAAGGCGGCGACCGGCGCCCACGAGGTCATCACGACGATCATGCTCAACTGGATCGCGATCTGGGCGGGGCAGTGGCTGTTCGGCCAGGGGGGGCCGCTCCAGAACGACACGCAGAAGTCGGTGCCGGTGTCGAGCGACGTGCTGCCGTCCGCGCGGCTGCCGGTCTTCTGGGGCGACCCCGAGCTGCAGGGCCTGCACGTCGGCCTGTTCATCGCGCTCGCGATGCTCGTCGTCTTCTGGGTGCTGCTGAACCGGACGCGGGTCGGCTTCGAGGTCCGCGCCGTCGGCTTCAACCCGGAGGCGGCGCGCGCCGCGGGCATCTCGGTCGGGCGCAACTACGTCTTCGTCATGGCCGTCTGCGGGCTGTTCGCGGGCATGGCAGGCGCGCTCGACGTGCTCGGGTGGCAGTTCCGCGTGGCGACGAACGACATCAACGTCTCGACGATCGGGTTCATCGGCATCGCGGTCGCGCTGCTCGGCCGCAACACGGCGGTGGGCACGCTGTTCGCCGCGCTGCTGTTCGGGGCGCTGCTCACGGGCACCTCGGTGCGCAACCTCGACCCCGAGGTCTTCGAGCCCGAGCTGGCCCTCAATCTCACCTACGTCATCCAGGGCGTGATCGTGCTCTTCGTCAGCGTCGACGTGCTGGTCGTGTGGCTGTGGCGGCTGCGCCGTCGCGGGCGCCCGGCGCAGGAGGCCCCGGCGTGAGCGGGTGGGCGACGGCGCGCCGGGTCGGGTGGGCGGGCGTCGTGCTCGGCGGGCTGGCCTTCTTCGTCGCCGTGCCGCCGCTGCTCGTGCGCACGCCGGTCGTGCCGGTGGTCCTCGGGCTGGCGGGGGCGGCCGCGGGCGCCTGGGCGCTGCGGGCGGGCGAGCGGCGGATCGGCTGGTACGGCGTCGCCGCCGGCCTGGCGGGGCTCGCGGGCGGCATCGCCGCCACGCAGTCGGGGGAGGGCAACCTCGAGCGCGTGGTCGTGTGGTCGGCGCTGCTGGCGGCGATGCTGCGCTACGCGACGCCGCTGCTGTTCGCCGCGCTCGGCGGCTTGTTCTCGGAGCGCTCGGGGGTCATCAACATCGGGCTCGAGGGCATGATGCTCATGGGCGCGTTCTTCGGCGTCTGGGGCGCCGACGTGACCGGCACGTGGGTGCTCGGCCTGGTCATCGGCGCGCTGGCCGGCGGCCTGCTCGCGCTGGTGCACGCGGTGTTCTCGGTGTCGCTGCGCGCCGACCAGATCGTCTCCGGCACCGCGATCAACTTCCTCGCGCTCGGGCTGACCGGCTACCTGGTCGTCGACATCTACGGCGAGCAGGGCACGCCCGACAACGTCTCCGAGGTTCCGGACGTGACGATCCCCGTGCTCGAGGACATCCCGTTCGTGGGTGATGTGCTCGGCCAGATGAACCTGCTGATCTGGCTGGGCCTGCTGACCGCGCTGCTCACCTGGGTCGTCGTCTTCCGCACCCCGCCCGGGCTCCGGCTGCGGTCGGCCGGCGAGAACCCGCTGGCGGCCGAGACCGCCGGAGTCTCACCGGCGCGCGTGCGCTACCTCGCCGTGACGGTCTCCGGGATGCTCGCCGCGGTCGGCGGTGCGTACCTTTCGATCGGCTTCGTGCACTCGTTCACGCAGAACATGACGGCGGGCAAGGGCTTCATCGCGCTCGCCGTGCTCATCTGCGGCCGCTGGCGCCCGGGCGCGGCGCTCGCCTTCGCGCTGCTCTTCGGCTTCTCGACCGCGCTCGCGCAGCGCCTGCCGGTCTTCTCGCCCTCGGCCGCGACGCTGTTCCAGACGCTGCCCTACGTCATCACGCTGATCGCCGTCGCCGGCGTGATCGGCCGCTCGATCCCGCCCGCCGCCCTCGGCCGGCCGTTGCAGAAATGAGCGCTGAGCAGGGTCGGCCGACGAGCACCGCGCTCGTCGTCACGGGCTTCGTGTTCGCGCTGCTGCTGCCGATCGTCGGCATCGTCATCGCGCTCTTCGTGATGCTCCGCCCCGGCGGGCTGACGGTCGGCCTGTGGATCTTCGTCACCTCCCTCGCCGTGATGCTCCTCTCGTACGCGCTGCTGTTCTGAGCCGGCGGTACGCTGCGGTCGCGCCCGCCTAGCTCAACTGGCAGAGCACGGCTCTTGTAAAGCCGGGGTTGCCGGTTCGAATCCGGCGGCGGGCTTGCCTCAAGCGCGCTGGAAGCAGGGCCGATGCTGCTCTGGTGATCGCTGCGGAGCGCGATGGAGGCCGCCGTGAGGGGGCGCTCGAGGCGCTCCTGGATGCGGCTGCCGGGATACTCGCCGCGGACTCGCTGCAGGAGACGCTCGGGCGCATCGCGCACCATCTCCACGCGCTGCTCGACTACGACGACCTGACGGTCTACGAGGTCGACGACGCCGGCACGCGGCTGCGGCCCGTGTTCGCCGTCGGGACGTGGGTGGCCGAGGTGATGGCCGATCCGCTGGCCGTCGGGGAGGGCATCACCGGCTGGGCCGTGCGCAACCGCCGCACGCGCAACGTGCCGAACACGAGGCTGGACCCGCTCGCCTCGCGGGTCGCCGGCACGGACGACGAGGACGAGTCGTTCGTGTGCGTCCCGCTCATGGCGCACGACCGCGTCGTCGGCGCGCTCAACGTCTACCGCAACGGCGCCCAGCGGCCGTTCGGCGACGCCGAGGTCGCGGTGGTGGAGCGGTTCGCGACGATGGCCGCGCTCGCCTACGACTCCGCGCGCCAGCGCGACACGCTGCGCGAGCAGGCGGCGACGGACTGGCTCACCGGGGTGCTCAACCACCGCGGCTGCCAGGAGCGGCTGCGCCGCGACGTGGAGGCGGCCGCCGCCACGCGCCGGCCGCTGAGCGTCGTGGTCATCGACCTCGACCACTTCAAGCGCATCAACGACTCGCACGGCCACGCCGAGGGCGACAAGGCGCTGGCCGCCGCCGCGGCGAAGCTGCGCGGCGTCGTGCGCGACACCGACGCGGCCGGGCGGCTCGGCGGCGAGGAGTTCGTGCTCGTGCTCCCGGGCGTCGACGGGGAGGCCGCCGCCGAGGCGGCGGAGCGCGCGCGGGCCGCGCTGGCCGCCGTCGTCGTCCACGGGCGGCCGCTGGAGTCCTCGGCCGGCGTCGCGAGCTACCCCGACGACGCGACGGACGCCGCGGAGCTGCTCGAGCGCGCCGACGCCGCGCTCTACGCCGCCAAGCACGCGGGGCGCGGCCAGACCCGCCGCTACCGGCGCACGCTCGCGTCACGCCCCTCGCGCGCCGACGAGCGGCGGGAGATCGAGGCGGTGCTGGCCGACGGCGCCGCGGCGCTGCAGCCCGTGTTCCAGCCCGTGCTCGAGCTGGCCACCGGGCGCGTCTGCGGCTACGAGGCGCTGACGCGGATCGACCGCGAGCCCGCCCGCACGCCCGACCAGTGGCTCGCCCAGGCGCACCGCTGCGGCCTTGGCGCCGGCCTCGAGGCCGCCGCCCTGGCCGCGGCGTTCGCGGTGCCGGACCGCCCGCCCGCGACGTGGCTCGCCGTCAACCTCAGCCCCAACGCGCTGCTCACCACGGTCGTGGCGGACGTGCTGCCCGACGACCTCACGGGCATCGTCGTCGAGCTCACCGAGCACGAGCTGTTCAGCTCCGGCGACGCGCTCGAGGGGCGCCTGGCCGAGCTGCGCGCCCGCGGCGCGCGCGTGGCGCTCGACGACGCGGGTGCGGGCTACGCCGGCCTGCAGCAGCTCATCCGCGTCGCGCCCGACATCCTCAAGCTCGACCGCTCGCTCGTGCACGGCGCCCACGCCGACCGCTCGCGCTACGCGCTGCTCGCCGCGCTGAGCTCGTTCGCCGGCTCGACCGGCGCCGCGGTGTGCGGCGAGGGCATCGAGGACCTGGCCGACCTGCGCACGCTCGCCGACCTCGACGCGACGTACGCCCAGGGCTTCGCCCTCGGCCGGCCGGGACCGGCGTGGCCGGGCCTCTCGGCGCCCACCGTGGCGGCGGAGGTCTGTCTCGGCGTGCGGCTCAGCCCCGGGTCCTCCGAGGCGACCTGGGCGCGCTCGCTCGCCGAGCTCACCGACGACCTCGTCAAGGTCGAGGACCTCAGCGCGCTCCGCGACGCCGGGCGCCGCACCGCCCCGCTGCTCGGCGCCGACGACGTGGCGCTGATGCGCGTCCTCGACGGCGCGCTCGAGACCGTCTCCGCGCACCCGGACAGCGCGGCCGGCGATCGCTGGCAGCTCGCCGACTATCCGGCGACGCAGCGGCTGCTCGAGGCCGGCGTCCCGGGCCAGGTCGTCGTCGGCGACCCGGAGTCCGACCCGCGCGAGGTGGCCGAGATGGCCCGGCTGGGATACGGCACGATGCTGATGCTGCCCATGACGCTCGGCGGTACGGCCGCGCTCGTCGAGGTCTACCGCCGCCACGCGCAGGCGTTCACGGCGGCGGAGGTCGACCGGGCGCGCGTGGTGGCGCTGCAGCTGGGCGCCGTCCTGGCGCGGCTCGCCTAGCGCCCGCGGGCGTCCGCCAGCGCGTCGGCCAGCGTCTGCTCGAGCCGGATCTCCGGCGCCCACCCGGTCGACGCGCGCAGCGCGTCGTAGCTGCCGCGGACCTCCGGCACCTCGTGGTCGCGGACCAGCGCGGCGTCGACGCGGTGCTCGAGCTCGACGCCGGCGATGCGGCCGAGCGCGGCGACGAGCTCCGCGGCCGACGCCGTGCGGCCCGAGCAGACGTTGAACACGCCCGGCAGGCCACGCTCGGCGAGCAGGCGGTAGGCGCGAACCACGTCGCGCACGTCGGTGTAGTCGCGCCGGGTGTCCGGGTTCCCCGTGACGACAACGGGGCCGGCGGCGACCTGCTGGGCGAACGACGCGACGGCGTACGACGGATCCTGACCGGGGCCGACGTGGTTGAAGGCGCGCGCGCGGACCACCCGCAGCCTGCGCGCGTCGGCGTAGAAGCCGCCGAGCAGATCGGCGGCGGCCTTGGAGACGGCGTACGGGTTCTGGGGCCGCAGCAGCGCGTCCTCGGTCACCGGCAGCCGCTCCGGAGGGCCGTAGACCTCGCTCGAGCCGGCGGCCACGACGACGGCGCCGGGCGCTTCGCCGGCGACGGCCTCGAGCACGTTGAACGCCAGCAGGAGGTTGTCCTGCAGCGTCCCGCCGGGGTCGCGCCACGCGTCGCCGACGTGCGCGCGGGCGGCGAGGTGGTAGACGACATGCGGCGCCGCGGCCGCCACGGCTCGCCGCGCGGCGGCCGCGTCGCGCAGATCGGCGTCGGCCCGCGAGAGCCCGATCACCTCGTCGCCGGCCGTGGTGCAGGCGCGCGCCAGGTGGCGCCCCGCGAACCCGGTGGCGCCGGTGATCAGGACACGCCGGCTCAGCGCGGGGCCGCCACCAGGTGCTCGGCGGAGCCGTGGCCGTTCGAGGCCACCGCCGCGTCGTCCACCGGCTCGAGGTCGCCGCCCGGGTGATTAAGCCGGCGCTCGAGCTCGCCGAGGACCGCGCCGAAGAGCACGTGGCGCCATGCCGACTGCGCGAACGCGCGGCCGCTGCCCCACAGCCGCGGCAGGTCTCCCCGGTGCACGCGATCGACGACCGCGGTGGCCGGCCACGTCGCGAGGTGCTCGGCCAGCCCGGCCAGCGGCCCGCGCAGCCACCGCGGAGTCGGCACGCTCGGCGCGACGTTGGCGTACAGCGCGCCGAACAGCGCCCCGTTGGCGACGTGCATGGCCAGGCCCACCGGCAGCGTCGCGGCGCCGCGCGTCACGAGCCCGCCGAGCAGCTCGGCGTCGTCGTAGTCGAGCCCGAACACGCGCTTGTCGAGCGGCTGCTGCGCGGCCCACACGGTCGCGGCCAGCGACCCGGCGAGGGCGCCGCGGAGCGTTCGTGGGGCGTCGACGGCCATCGGCGCTCGCAACTGTAACGCCCGCCCCGAGGCCGGGTACGGCTTCTGCGAGGGGAATGACCGAGGACCGCTACCACGAGCGCCACCGCACGCGCGGCGCCAACCCGATCGTCTACTGGATCTCGCGCGCCTTCGTGCAGCCGTTCGCGCACCTGTACTTCCGGCTCTCGCGGATCGGGATGGAGCACATCCCGAAGTCGGGCCCGATCATCTTCGCGTCGAACCACCGCTCATTCCTGGACCCGTTCGTCATCGCGCTGCTGATCCGGCGGCCGATGTACTACGTGGCCAAGAAGGAGCTGTTCCGCAACCGCCTCTACGCGTGGTTCCTGAACTCGCTCGGCGCCTTCCCGGTCGACCGCGGCGCCGCTGACGGCGACATGTTGCAGACGGCCAAGGCGATCCTCGCGCGTGGCGACTGCGTGCTCATCTTCCCCGAGGGGACGCGCACGCGCCCGGGCGCGCTCGGGCGGCCGAAGCGCGGCGTCGGCCGGCTGGTGCTCGAGACCGGCGCGCCGGTGGTGCCCGTCGCGGCGATCGGCACGGAGGCCGTGCGCAGGGGCTGGCGCATCCGGCCGCACAAGATCCGCATCCGCGCCGGCCAGCCGCTGTACTTCCCGCGCGTCGAGAAGGCGTCGCCCCAGCTCGCCGCCGCGGTGACCGACCGCATCTGGCCGAACGTCATGCTCCAGTGGGAGTGGCTGGGCGGGACGCCGCCGCTGCGCCGCGCCGCCGTCATCGGCGCCGGCTCGTGGGGCACCGCCGTGGCCGTCATGCTCGCCCGCGCCGGCCTGCAGGTCGACCTCGCGACGCGTACCCGCGAGCAGGCGGAGGCGCTTGCGACGACGCGCGTGAACGAGCGCTACCTGCCCGGCGTCGAGCTGCCCCGCGGCGTCAACGTGCTGCGGGCCGGCGACCTGCAGCTCGCGCGCCACGACCTCGTCGCCTTCGCGGTCCCCGCCGCGGCGCTCCCCGCCGCGCTCGCCGAGCACGGCGGCGCCGTCACGCCGCGGACGGGCCTGCTCGTGCTCTCCAAGGGCCTCGTGCCGCCGTTGGGCACGCTCGCGTCGGCCTACGCGGCCGAGCGCACGCGCGCGTGGGCCGTCGGCGCGCTCGGCGGCCCGGCGCACGCCGACGCGGCGCTGCGCGACGGCGCCTCGCTCGTGCTCGGCGCCGTCGACCCGGCGTTCTCACGCCAGGTGGGCGACGCGCTGGCGGCCGCCGGGTTCGACGTGGCGCAGACGACCGACCTCGTCGGCGTGGAGCTCGCCGGCTGCGCCAAGAACGCGGCCGCACTGGCGGCGGCCGCCGCCGCGCACGCCGGCCCGAACGCCGCGGGCGCCGCCGCCGGCAAGGTCTTCGCCGAGGTCGACGCCTACGCGCGGCACGAGGGGTCGCGGCCCGGGACGCTGGCCGGGCTCGCCGGCACGGGCGACCTCGTCGCCACCGTGCTCGCGTCCGGCTCGCGCAACCGCCGCGCCGGCGAGCTGCTCGCCCAGGGCGTCCCCGCAGGGGAGATCTGCACGACGCTCGGCCAGACCGCCGAGGGCGTGGAGTGCGTGCCGCTGCTCGCCGCCCGCGCCCGCGACGCGGGCGTCGAAGCGCCCGTGCTCGGCAGCCTCGCCGGGCTGATCGAGGGCCGCCTGGAGCCCGCGCGCTGGACCGCCTCGCTCACCGCGCCGAAGCAACGGCCTCGCACGGGGAGCGCGAAGGCGGCATAGTCGTGCCTGATGGCCACGACGCCCGAGGACACGCGCGAGGCGAAGGCCCGGCTCGACGAGGAGTTCACGAAGCTCTACCGGGCGCACCTGCGCGACGTCTACTCCTACGCGTACTACCGGGTGGGCAACCACCACGACGCCGAGGACCTCACGGAGCAGACGTTCCTGCAGGCCTACCGGCACTTCGAGCGCGCCCAGCGCGAGTCCAAGGGCCGGCCGCTGCGCCCGTGGCTGATCCGCATCGCGCACAACCTGGCGGCCAACTACTACCGCGACCGCTCGCGGCGCCCGCAGACGTCGATCGAGGATGCCGGCTCGCTCTCGACGCCGCACACCACCGAGGCGCTGGTGGAGGACCGCGACGACCTGGCGCGAATCCTCGGCCAGGTGGAGCGGCTCCCCGACGACCGGCGCGAAGCGCTCATCATGCGTTTCGCGCTGGGTATGGACAACAGGGAGATCGCCCGCGCGCTCGGGCGCTCCGACGGGGCCACCAAGGTGTTGTTGCATAGGGCGGTACGACAGCTCGAGGAGCTGGTGCAGGCGGCGGAGGACGGCACGTGAGCGAGACATTCGACTTCGAAGCGCGGCTGCGGGCGGCGCTGACGCCCGTCGAGCCGCCGGCGGAGCTGGAGCTGCGCCTGGAGGACACGCTCGGGTCGCTGGTGGAGATGGCCGCCGACGAGCTGGAGGCCTGGGAGCTGGGGACGCTCAAGGACCCGCGCAACTGGCCGCGGGCGGCGCTCGGCCCGGCGGCCGCGATCGTCGTCGGCGGCGGGGCCGCGGCGGGCCTCGTCCTGCTGCGGGCGAACCGCAAGAGCCGCAAGCGCGGCACCTTCAGCGTGAGGCGCTCGGTGCGCGACGCGGCGCGTGAGGCGCTGCGCGTCTTCGACGACGTCCGCCGCTGATCTGACGCAAAGGCGCCGCTGCTAGCGTCGCGCGGCGACGATGGCCACCTGCTACCGGCACCCCTCGCGCGAGACCGGCGTCTCGTGCTCGAACTGCGGCAATCCGATCTGCCCGGACTGCATGACGGCGACGCCGGTCGGCATGCGCTGCCCGGAGTGCGCGCGCCAGCGGACGCCGGTGCGGACGCTGCGCTCGATGCACGTGGACCCGACGGTCACCTACGTGCTGATCGCGGTCAACGTCCTGCTCTTCATCGGGACGAGCGCGGGCGGTAGCTCGCTGGCCGGCGGCAGCGGCGGCGGGGCCGTCTTCCGCGACCTGGCGCTCTACGGGCCGGCGATCGACCAGGGCGGCGAGTACTGGCGCCTCGTCACCGGCGGCTTCCTCCACGCGGGGATCTTCCACATCTTCTTCAACATGTACATCCTCTACTGGCTCGGGACGATGCTCGAGCCGGGGCTGGGGCACGTGCGCTTCGCGGCGCTGTACCTGGCGTCGCTGCTCGCCGGGTCGTTCGGCGCGCTGCTGCTCAAGCCCGACGCCGTCACGGTCGGCGCGTCGGGCGCGGTCTTCGGGCTCCTCGGCGCCGCGTTCGTGTTCCAGCGGCTGCGCGGGATGAACCCGATGCAATCGGGCATCGGGCCGCTGATCCTGCTCAATCTGGCGATCGGCTTCATCCCGGGCCTGAACATCTCGATCGGCGGGCACCTCGGCGGGCTCGCCGGCGGGGCGCTGGCCGCGTTCGCGATGGAGCGGCTGGGCCGCCGCGGCATCGTGGCCGCGGTGCTGGCGTGCGCCGGCGTGGGCGCGGCGGCCGTCGCGGGCGCGCTCGCCGTCGCCTGAGCCCGGCCGCTGCGGCGACCGCTTGACAGCCGCCTTCACGTGCGCTGTAATACTGAACCGTATGGTTCAGTATTCGTCGATCGACCGGACGTTCGCCGCGCTGGCCGACCCGACGCGCCGGGCGGTGCTCGAGCGCCTGGGTCATGGCAGCGCGACGATCTCCGAGCTCGCGGAGCCGTTCGGCATCTCGCTCACGGGGATGAAGAAGCACGTCCGCGTGCTCGAGGACGCCGAGCTCGTCGCCACCGAGAAGGTCGGGCGCACGCGGGTCTGCAGCGCCGGACCGCGGCGGCTGGAGGACGTCCAGGAGTGGGCGCTCGCCTACCGGCGGATGCTGGAGGAACGTCTCGACCGCCTCGGGCAGCTGCTCGAACGCACGAAGGGAGCATCATGACCACCAAGACGGCCACCATCACCACCCCCACCGACCGCGAGATCCACGTAGAGCGCGTGTTCGACGCCCCGCGCGACCGCGTCTTCTCGGTCTACACCGATCCCGAGCTGGTCCCCGAGTGGTACGGCCCGCACGGGACGACCGCGATCGTCGACGAGATGGACGTGCGCGCCGGCGGCAACTGGCGGTTCGTCATCCGCAACGAGGACGGCAGCGAGATCGGCTTCCGCGGCACCTACCGCGAGGTCACGCCGCCCGAGCGCATCGTCCAGACGTTCGAGTGGGAGGGCATGCCGGGCCACGTCTCCGTCGAGACCGCGGAGTTCGAGGACCTGGGTGACGGCCGCACGAAGGTCATCACCACGTCGATCTTCCACACCTCCGAGGAGCGCGACGGCATGCTGCAGTCCGGCATGGAGGGCGGCATGAACGAGACGTACGAGCGCCTCGACGCGCTGCTCGCGAGGCTGCAGGGCTGAGCTCTGCCCGCTGCCGCATCTCCGAGTCGCAGGCCGGCGGCGCCACGGCGCCGCCGGCCTGCTGCTGCGTCACGTGAAGCCGAGGATCAGCTGCGCGGTCTCGAGCGGGACGTCGAGCTGCGGCGCGTGGCCGACGCCGTCGAGGACGACCCAGTCGGCGTGCGGCAGCCACTCGCGACGGTAGCGCTCGGCAGCCGCCGGCCAGGGTAGCAGCCGGTCGGCTGAGCCCCAGACGATCCGTACCGGGCAGTCGATCCGCTCCGCGTCGAGCGTCCAGTCGCCGTGGCGCGCGTACTCGAGCAGGGCCGGCCCGCCCTCGCAGCGAGCGGCGGCGAGGCGGCCGTGCTCGAGCAGCTCGGCCGGGATGTGCTCGACGTGCTCGGCCACCAGCCGCGGTCCCGCGGTGCCGCCGTGCTGGAGCATCCGGTCCTGCAGCGCGAACGTCTCCCAGCGCGACGCGTCGTCCGCCGGCCAGCCGCCGGCCGGGGCGAGCGCCACGACCGTCCGCGCGCGCCCGCGCGCGGCGAGCTGCAGCGCGACGTGGCCACCGAGCGAGTTGCCGACGAGGTGGGCCAGCTCGAACCCGGCCGCGTCCATCGCCCGCTCGACGGCGTCGGCGACGGCCGCGTATGTGACCTCGCCGGTCAGCGGCGGCCCGCCGGCGTGGCCGGCGAGCGTCGGCGCGAGCACCTCGCGCTCGCGCTCCAGCGCGGGCAGGACCAGCTCCCACGTGCGCCACGTGTCCAGGAAGCCGTGCAGGCAGACCATCGGCGGCCCCGCGCCGCCGCGGTGGGCGGGCGTGAACAACTAGAGGCCGATCTCGACCGCCGGGCCGGGCGCCTCGGGGAGGCGGTCCGGGTGCAGCACGTGCGCGAGGACCTCGAGGCCCTCGACGAGCCGCGGGCCTGGGCGCGAGAAGTGGGCCGCGGCGTCGACCGCGACCACCCGGCGCGCGCCGAGCTCGGCCAGCTCGTCGGCGTACTCGTAGGCCTCCTCGGCGGCGCGCCCGGCGTCGTAGCCGCATGGCATGACGACGACGACCTCGGGACGCGCCGCCGCGACCTCCTCCCACGAGCGCTGCTCGGAGTGCTCGCCGGGGAGGCCGAGCACGTCCTCGCCGCCCGCGTAATCGATGAGCTGCGGCGTCCAGTGCCCGGCGGCGAAGACGGGGTCCAGCCACTCGAGCGCCGCGACGCGGACCTTCTCGGCCGCCCGCACGGCGAGCCGCACGCGGTCGATCCGCGCCGCGGCGTCCTGCACGAGGTCGACGCCCGCGTCGCGCGCGTCGGTGGCCTCCGCGAGCGTGCGCACGTCGCCGAGCACCTCGCCGAGCGTGTGCGGGTCGAGCAAGACGACCTGCGGCTGGGACTCCAGGCGCTCGGCCACGGCCTGGACGTCGTCGTGGGACACCGCGCACACCGCGCACAGCGCCTGCGTGACGATCAGGTCGGGCTGGAGCCGCTCGAGCGCCGGCTCGTCGAGCTCGTAGATCGAGCGGCCCTGCTCGGTGAGCTCGCGCACGGCGCGGTCGATCTCGGCCGCCGGCAGCCCGGGGCCGATGACGTCGCGCGTGACCTTGGGACGCTCGCGCGCCTCCGGCGGCCAGTCGCACTCGTGCGTGACGGCGGTAACCTCGTCGCCCAGGCCGAGCGCGAACAGCGTCTCGGTGGCGGAGGGCACGAGGGAGACGATCCGCATGGACCGAGAGGATATGGAGCGTCAGCTCGCCGGCGGCCCGTGGCGGCTCGAGGGCGACGCGATCGTGCGCGACGACGAGCTCGCCGACTTCGCCGAGGCGATGCGCTGGGTCAACCGGGTGGCGGAAGCGGCCGAGGAGGCCAACCACCACCCCGACATCCTGGTGCACGGCTGGAACAAGGTCCGGCTCACGCTCTCGACGCACTCGGCCGGCGGTCTCACGGACGCCGACTTGGCGATGGCGCGAAAGATCGACGGCCTCGGTGGGTAGCATCTCCGCGGTCGCCCGATGAACGACGACGACGCCTCGCGAAGTAGCGGCGCGCCTCGAGCGCGCCTGGAGGACCCGCGATGACCGCGCTGCTGCTGGTCGCCGTCGTGTTGCTCGTCCTGCTGAACGGCTTCTTCGTGGCGGCGGAGTTCGCGCTCGTGCGCGTGCGCCGCTCGCGCATCGAGGAGGACGCGGTGGAGGGGCAGCGCGGCGCCCGGCTGGTCCTGCGCCAGCTCGATGACCTGAGCCTCTACCTCGCGGCGTGCCAGCTCGGCATCACGTTCACCTCGCTGGGCATCGGCTTCCTGGGCGAGCCCGCGGTCGCCTCGATCTTCGAGGACATCCTCGGCTCGAGCGTCTCGCACAACGTCTCGCTGGCGATCTCGCTCGGGCTGGCCTACGTGATCACGACGTCGCTCCACATCACGATCGGCGAGCAGGTCCCGAAGATCTACGCGATCAACAAGGCCGAGCGCCTGGCGCGCTTGATCGCGCGGCCGCTGCACCTCTTCACGCAGGTGTTCAAGCCCGCGATCCGCGCGCTCAACGCCGCGTCCAACGCGATCCTGCGGCTGATCGGGATCCGCAGCACCGGCGACTTCGAGGAGGGCGGCTCGCCGAAGGAGCTCAAGGTCCTCATCGCGCAGTCGCTGAGCGGCGGGCAGCTCGAGGAGAACGAGGCGAGCATGCTCACCGGCGTCTTCCACCTGCACGAGCAGCAGGCGCGGCAGGTGATGACGCCGGCGCCAGCGGTGGTCACCGTCGACGTGGCCGAGAACGTCGAGACCGCGCTGCGGCTGTGCGTGAACTCCGGGCACACGCGGCTGGTCGTCACCGAGGACCACAACGACGACCGCATCAGGGGCATCGTGCACTCCAACGCCCTCGCCCAGCTGCTGCTCACGGACGGCCCGCAGGCCGGCATCGAGCAGCTCGTGCGCGAGGTGCCGATCATCCCCGAGACCAAGCCGCTCGACGACCTGCTGGCCGACCTGCAGCGCCAGCGCTCGTCGCTGGCCGTCGTGATCGACGAGTACGGCCGCACGGCGGGCATCGTCACGGTCGAGGACATCATCGAGGAGGTCGTCGGCGAGATCACCGACGAGACGGACCCGCTCGGCGGTGCGGTCCGCCGGCTGGCCAACGGCGACTGGTTCGTGCGCGGGCACGTCGCCATCACCGACCTCCACGACTACGGGCTCGAGCTGCCCGTCGACTCGGACGCCTACAACTCGGTCGGCGGCTTCGTGTTCGGCGAGCTGGGGCGACTGCCCAAGCGCGGCGACACGGTCCAGCACAACGGCTACTCGATCCGCGTGGAGTCCGTGCGCGAGAACCGCATCGAGGCCGTGCGGATCCGCGAGCGCCGCGTGCCGGCGTAGCGCGGCGACGGCGTCAGGCGTGGCGCGGCGCAAGGAAACTGCCCGCACTTTGCGGTAGCGAAAAGAAACTCTGTGTCGAATTGCACAAAGGCCGCAGACGCGCTACGGTGCCCCGCAACCGACTGGCCGCTTCGGCGGTTGAGGAGGAGAGAGGGAGATCCTGGGGAGGATCGACCGAGTTAACACAACGCGCCCGGCTCAGGGGAGCGAGCCGGGCGCGAAGTGTTTCTGGAGGAGGGGTTGCGATGTGGGTCGTTCGTCGCGCCAAGAACGATCCCAACCTCGCCTCAATCCGAGCTAAACATCTGCTCGGGCCGCCGTAAGGATCCGGGCGGCGCGGCACGCTTCGGGCGGCGGCCCGACCTAGTACTCGTAGAAGCCCCGCTTCGCCTTGCGGCCGAGGGCGCCCTCGGCGACCATCCGCTCGATCCGCTCGGGCACGTCGACGCCGATCGTGCGGCCGATCGCGGCCGAGACGTCGAGCCCCACGAGATCGAGCAGCGCGAGCGGGCCCATCGGGTGCCCGGCGCCCAGGCGCATGCAGGTGTCGACGGCCTCGGCCGCCAGACCGGTGCGATCCATCAGCCGGACGGCCTCGAACAGGTACGGGAAGAGCAGGCGGTTCACGACGAAGCCGGGCGTGTCGGGGACTTCGACGGCGGTCTTGCCGAGCGCCTCGCACAGCGCCCGGGCGCGCGCCCTCGTGTCCTCGCCCGCGGCCTCCGGGAAGGCGAGCTCGATCAGGTCCATCTTGGGCACGGGGTTGAAGACGTGGAGGCCGACGAAGCGGTCGGGGCGGCCCGAGGCGGCGGCCAGCTCGGCGATCGACAGCGACGACGTCGTCGTGGCCAGGATGGCCCCGTC
>Ga0126307_10000977_pt1 | contig 18860 bp, 20 predicted proteins | sample Plot28_FD_89955 | JGI IMG/M metagenome (GOLD analysis project Ga0126307, IMG submission 89955) | Serpentine soil microbial communities from UC McLaughlin Reserve, CA, USA - Plot28 | ecosystem: Environmental > Terrestrial > Soil > Grasslands | place: USA: UC McLaughlin Reserve, Lake County... | reverse complement strand
TCAGCGGTCGGCGGTCCGGTGGATGGGGCCCTCGATGCCCGCCAGCCGCTCGCCGGAGCCGCCCCAGCGCCCGGCGATGATCTCGGCGGCGATCGACACCGCGGTCTCCTCGGGGGTCCGCGCCCCGAGGTCCAGCCCGATCGGGGAGGAGAGCCGGCCGATCTCCTCCTTGGTCAACCCGGCCTCTACCAGGCGTGCCTCCCGCTCCTCGTGCGTGCGCCGCGAGCCCATGGCGCCGACGTAGGCGACCGGGATCCGCAGGGCCACCTCGAGCAGCGGCACGTCGAACTTCGGGTCGTGGGTGAGCACGCACAGCACGGTGCGCTCGTCGATGCGCCCCGCGTCGACCTCCGCCTGCAGGTAGCGGTGCGGCCACTCCACGATCACCTCGTGGGCATCGGGGAACCGCTTCGGCGTGGCGAACACCGGCCGGGCGTCGCAGACGGTGACCCGGTAGCCGAGGAACGCGCCGACGCGGGCGACGGCCGCCGCGAAGTCGATGGCCCCGAAGACCACCATGCGGGCCGGCGGCGCGAACGAGTTGACGAACAGCTCGAGGTCGTCGCCGCGGCGCTCGCCGTCGTGCCCGAAGTGCAGGATCCCGGTGCGGCCGGCGGCGAGCATGCCCCGGGCGTCGGCGGCGACGGCGTCGTCCAGGCGCTGCAGCCCGAAGGTCCCGGACGCGCGGTCGGGCCAGAGGACGAGCCGGCGCCCCAGCCGGTCGTCGGGGCCCTTGACCACGGTGACGACGGCGACCGGCTCGTGCCGGTCGACCGACTCGGCGACCTCCCCGAGCTCGGGGAAGGACTCGCGGGAGATCGACTCGACGAAGACGTCGAGGATCCCGCCGCAGGTCAGGCCCACCGCGAAGGCGTCGTCGTCGCTCACGCCGTAGCGCTCGAGGGTGGGCAGGCCCGTCTCGACGACGTCCTTCGCCTCCTCGTAGACCGCGCCCTCGACGCAGCCGCCGGAGACGCTGCCCACCGCCGTGCCGTCGGGCCCCACGAGCATGGAGGCACCCGCTGGGCGGGGCGCCGAGCGCCAGGTGGCGACGACGGTGCCCATGCCGACGGTCTCCCCCGCCTGCCACCACCCGATCAGGTCCTCGAGAACGTCACGCACGGGAAGACTCCTTCCGTCGGTAGCGCAGCGGCCCCCCTGCAGGGTCCCGGCGCGAGCTTGCGAGCGTTGGGGGGCAGGGGGGTCCTTCAAGCACGCTGGATCACTCCCGTCAGCTCCTCGAACGCGGCCATGCTGTGGCCGGACACGAAGTGGTCGATCGAGGGCAGGGCGGCCCGCATGCCGCCGGTGAGCGGCTCGTAGCCCGCCCTGCCCTTGTGCGGGTTCACCCACACGACCGCGTGCGCCAGGCGCCGCAGCCGCGCCATCTGCTCCGCGAGCAGCTCGGTGCCGCCGCGTTCCCAGCCGTCGCTGCAGACGACGACCACCGCACCGCGGGCGGTGCCGCGCTGACCCCACCGGTCCAGGAACGCCTTGAGCACCTCCCCGAGCCGGGTGCCGCCCGACCAGTCGGGGATCGCCGAGCCGCTGGCCGCGAGCGCCTTGTCGGGGTCGCGCAGCCGCATCTCCCGCGTCACCCGGGTCAGCCGGGTGCCGATCGTGAACACCTCCGTCGCCGCGGGCCGCGCGCGCACCGCGGCGTGCGCGAAGCGGAGCAGGGCGTCGGCGTAGGGCGACATCGACCCCGAGACGTCGACCAGCAGGACGACGCGACGCGGGCGCGGCTGCCGCCGCCGGTGCATCAGCCGGGTCACCTCGCCCCCGTCGCGCAGGGCCCGCCGCACCGTGCGGGCGGGGTGCACGACCCCGCGGGGGCTGGGCCGGCGCCTCCTGGCCGGACGCATCGGCGTGGCCGGCACGAGCAGCCGGAACAACCGGCGCAGGTGCTCGCGCTCGGCCACCGTCAGGCCGGCGACGTCGCGGTGCCGCAGCACCTCGTCGGCACTGGCCCGCGCGGCCAGGTCCGGGGCGGCACCGTCGTCGTCCCCCTCGCCGGAGCCCGCGTCGAGCGGCGCCGACTCGCTGAGCCGGGGCGGTTCGGTGGTCCGTGAGCGGCCGGGGCGTGGCGCCTCGCCGGCGAAGTAGGCGGCGAACGCGGCGTCGTAGCGCTCGAGGTCGTCGGGGCTCCCGCAGAGGGTGAGCCGGCCGGCCCAGTAGACGTCGGTGGGGTCGAGCACGTCGAGCGAGCCGAGCGCCTCGATCATCGCCTCGACCCGGTCCGGGGACGCCGTGACGCCCGCATGGCGCAGCGTGCGGGCGAAGCCGAGGACCGTGGCCACGACATCCCGCGCGCCGGAGACGCCCGCCGGGCTGACCTCAGCCACCGAAGAGCGCCCCCGCGGCCAGCGCCTGCACGCGGTCGGTGTCCTCGCGGTACTTGAGCACCGCGCCCAGCGTGCGGGCCGCGACGTCGGGATCCAGGTCCCGCGCCCCGAGAGTGTGCAGCGCCGTCGCCCAGTCCATCGCCTCGGCGATGCCGGGCGGCTTGAGCAGGTCGAGCGTGCGCAGCTTGGCCGTCGCCCGGGCCACCTCGCGGGCCAGCTGCTCGGTGACGTCGGGCAGCCGGCGGCGCAGGATCGCCACCTCCCGGTCGAAGTCGGGGTGCTGCAGCCAGTGGTAGAGGCAGCGCCGCTTGAGCGCGTCGTGCACCTCGCGGGTGCGGTTGGAGGTGAGGACGACGAGCGGCGGCGTGGTCGCCCGCACGGTTCCCAGCTCGGGGATCGAGATGGTGAAGTCGGACAGCACCTCCAGCAGGAAGGCCTCGAACTCGTCGTCGGCCCGGTCCACCTCGTCGACCAGCAGCACGCTGGGCGAGTCCTCGAGCGCCTGGAGCAGGGGACGGGCGAGCAGGAACCGGCGGTCGTACAGCGAGGCCTCGAGCGTCTCGGTGTCCTGGTTGGCATGGGCCGCCTCGGCGGCGCGCAGGTGCAGCAGCTGCCGGCCGAAGTCCCAGTCGTAGAGCGCCTGGCTGGCCTCGAGGCCCTCGTAGCACTGGAGCCGGTAGATCGGCCGGCCGGTCACCTCCGCCAGGGCGTGCGCCAGGGCCGTCTTGCCGACCCCGGCCTCGCCCTCCAGGAACAGCGGCCGGTGCATGACCAGCGCCAGGTAGGCCGCGGTCGCCAGGCCCTCGTCGGGCAGGTAACCCGTCGACTCCAGAGCGGCCGCGAGCGCGTCGGGGCCTGAAAAGTCCGGGTTCGGCTGCACGGCGGGCTCGCTCACGTCCCCGAGCATCCCACCTGCACCGACACCGCAGCCGCCGCGCAGGTCGGCGCGCAACGTCCGTGCAACCAGCGCACGACGACGGCGGCCGATCGAGCCCCGTCCCGATCGGCCGCCGTCGGCGGTCGTGCTGCCCGGCCCAGGGGCCGGGGGTGCTTCGGTCAGACGCGCCGGTCGCGGTCGGTCAGCGTGCTGTCGGCGCCCTCGACCTCGATCTCCTCCTTGCGGAGGCCCTCGCTCACCTGGGTCTGCTCGGTGACGGTGTCCTTGTCGAGGCGGACGCGCTCGACCGGCACGGCCTCCTTCTCCACCACCGGACGCTCGGCGCGGAGGGTGACCTCGTGCTCCTCCTCGCTGATCGCGGGCCCGTCCATGGCGTTGCCGATGTTGGCCTCGGTGATCGGCTCGCGCTCGACCCGGACCTCCTCGCGGGAGACCGGCACGGTCTCGGTCACGTTCTCGGTGACGACGTACTTGCGCAGCCGGGCGCGACCGATCTCCTCGGAGCGGGTGCCCACGTTGAGGCGCTCCTCCGACCGTGTCATCGCGTTGTCCGTGGTCGGACCGGAGGTGTCGCGGCCGACCGTGCCGGGGGCGTCGGTCGTGTCCGTCGCGTAGCCCGACGTCGTCTCGGTCGCCATGCCGGTCGTCATCCCGGTGTCGGTGCCGGTGCCCATGCCGTAGTAGCTGTAGAGCTCCTGCTCCTCCTGCGGCGACAGGTGTCCGTCGGTGTCGATCTTGGGGGCGTCCTTTACCCGGTCCTTGCTGACGGGTACGCGGATGCCGTCGTCGGTGAGGTCGGCGTTCCGGATCGGGACGAAGGACTCCTTCGTGCCGAACAGGCCGGTGCGGACCGTGACCCACTCGGGCTGGCCCGTCTCGTCGTCCAGGTAGACCTCCGACGCGGAGCCGATCTTCTCACCGCTCTCGTCGTAGACGTCCTGGCCGATCACGCGGCTGATGGTGTCGGTGCCGATCATGTGGTTGCGCTCCTATCCGTGCACGGGGCGGTGCGGTCACTCCAATGGGTGACCGCCACGACCCGGTCGGAAACCGCGGGGCGGTGTCGACACGCCCGGCCTGCGTGGTCGCAGACGGACGATGTCCGTGACCGACCGACACGGAGAGACTCCGGAACGCCGCGTCTCCGCAGGTCACGGGCCAGCAGATGGCGCACAACCGGCTAGAGGTACCGAGCCGACCCGGGTGCGGCCGGGACGTCACGTTCAGCGACGGCGGTGGTCGCCGGGCGTGTCGGAGCCTGCTGATCCTCGGCGCGTCCTCCCCGGGGTTCCGCCGAACGGTGCTCAGCATGGACGGGTGCCTCCCCGCTCCCCGTACGACGACCTCGTCCACCCCCGCACCCGGAAGAAGCCGGTGCCACAGGTGGAGGCGGAGCACGACCTCGTCGTCGAGGACCCGAGCTCGGGTTTCGTCGGCGCCGTGGTGCGCTGCGAGAAGGACGTCGTCCACCTCGAGGACCGCTTCGGGCGGGTGAAGGGCTACCCGCTCGGGCCGGGGTTCTGGGTCGACGGGCGCCCGGTGGTGCTCGTGCGGCCGAAGCACTCGGCGCCGTCCGGGCCGATGCGCAGCGCCTCCGGCTCGGTCTACGTGAACAACGCCCGGGCCCGCGTGGCCCGCGCCGGCCGCATCTACGTCGAGGGCAAGCACGACGCGGAGCTGGTCGAGAAGGTCTGGGGACACGACCTGCGGATCGAGGGCGTCGTCGTCGAGCCGCTGCACGGGGTCGACGACCTGCCGGCCATCGTCAGGGAGTTTCGGCCCACCCGCGGACGCCGGCTCGGCGTGCTGGTCGACCACCTGGTGGCCGGCTCCAAGGAGTCGCGCATCGCCGAGCAGATCACCGGTGAGCACGCCCTGGTCGTCGGCCACCCGTACGTCGACATCTGGCAGGCGGTCAAGCCGTCGGTCGTCGGCATCAGGGCGTGGCCGGTCGTCCCGAAGGGCCGGCCCTGGAAGGAGGGGGTCTGCAAGGCGCTGGGCTGGGAGGACGACACCGGCTACGTCTGGGCGCAGCGGATCCTTGCCCGGGTCTCCAGCTTCACCGACCTCGAGCCGGCGCTGCTCGGCCGGGTCGAGGAGCTGATCGATTTCGTCACGACCGACTAGGAGAGGTGACGTCGGAGGCGCCACGCGCGTGGTGCGCCGCGTCGCGGGGGCCGGAGGCCTCCCGACGCGGCGGACGCAACGGCTCAACGCCGCTGGGGAACGGCACCTGGCCGCGGTGTGACGCGGAGCATCACGGATTGAAGTTGTCCGGGTCGGGGCCGGTGCGCTCGCCCCGGTCCAGGGCCGTGATCGCGGCCATCTGCTGGTCGTCGAGCTCGAAGTCGAACAGGGCGAAGTTCTCCTCGACCCGGCTGCGGGTCACCGACTTGGGGAAGACGACGTCGCCGCGCTGCAGGTGCCAGCGCAGCGTCACCTGGGCCGGCGAGCGACCGACCGCCGCGGCGATGTCGCGCAGCACCGGGTCGTCGTCGACCTTGCCGCGGGCGATCGGCGACCAGGCCTCGGTGACGATCCCGTGCTCCGCGTTGAAGGCCCGCAGCTCGTCGGCCACCAGGAACGGGTGCACCTCGATCTGGTTGACCGCCGGCCGGGTCTCCGTGGCCTCGAACAGGTCGCGCAGGTGGCTCACCTGGAAGTTGGAGACGCCGATAGCGCCCACCCGCCCGCCGGCGTAGATCTCCTCCATCACGCGCCACCGCTCGACGTGGTCGCCGCTGGCGGGCAGCGGCCAGTGGATGAGGAACAGGTCGAGCTGGTCGAACCCGAGCGCGTCCATCGTCGCGTCGAACGAGCGCAGGATGTCGTCGCGGCCGTGCTGCTTGTTGTTCAGCTTGCTCGTGACGAAGACCTCGTCGCGGTCCAGCCCGGAGTCCCGTACGGCCTGGCCGACGCCCTTCTCGTTGCGGTACATCTGCGCGGTGTCGATGTGCCGGTAGCCGATCTCCAGCGCGGTGCGGGTGGCCGCCGCGGTGTCCTCCGGCGGAATCTGGAAGACGCCGAATCCCAGCTGCGGGATGTCGACGCCGTTGTTCAGGGTGAGGGTGGGGACGGCAGCCACGGGCGCGTTTCCTCTCGATCGACGGACCCTCCGCCTACCCGCCGATCCGGCGTCACAACACCGTGCGCGCTTCCCAGAGGTCGGGGAAGACGACGCGAGCGGCGCTCCGCTCGAGCCAGGCCAGGCCGGCCGACCCGCCGGTGCCCGGCTTGGCCCCCATCGACCGGCGCACCGCCGTGACGTGCCGCTGCCGCCAGGTCGTGAACTCCTCGGCCACGTCGGTCAGGGCCTCCCCGAGCGCGAAGAGCTCGTTGCCCGGGCGGGGGTCGCGGTAGATGCCGGCCCACAGCTCGGTCACCCCGGGGTGCGCCTCGTGCTGCACCGCCCGGTCCCGCTCCAGCACCTCGGCCGGCACGGGCAGCCCACGCCGGGCCAGGAACGCGAGGACGTCGTCCTCGAGCGAGGGATCGGCCAGGGCGCGCTGCAGGTCGGCGTGCACCGCCGGCAGGCCGCGGTGCGGGCGGACGACGGACTCGGCCTTGAGCCCGAGGAGGAACTCCACGTGCCGGTACTCGTAGGACTGGAAGCCCGAGGCCTCGCCCAGCTGCTCGCGGAAGCCGTTGAACTCCGCGGGGGTCATCCACAGCAGCGAGCCCCAGCTGGCGTTCAGCGAGCGCAGGTGGTGCACCGAGCGGCGGATCGCGGCGACAGCGCCGTCCAAGTCGTCCGTCCGGAGCCGCCGCTGTGCCAGCTCCCACTCCCGGCGCAGCAGCGTGAACCACAGCTCCATGACCTGGGTGACGACGAGGAACGCCGGCTCGGCCGGGTGGTCGGTCACCGTGCGGAGCAGGGCCTGCAGCTGCCGGACGCCGACGTACTGCTCGTACGGCGTCGCCTCGGCGAACTCGACGATCGGCTCGGCGGGGCGGGCGTCGGTGGAGGTCGCCGCTGATCCGCGCAGCCGCCGGGTGGTCACCGGCTCAGGATTCCCCGGCCGACGGCCGACCGGGAAGGGACCCGGCCGTTCGTTCCCCCGAGCCGGCGACGGGCTCGGCCACCACCGGGCGCCCCGCGCGGAGCAGGACCGGGGCCCCGGCCAGCGCCAGCAGCCCGGCCAGCGCGGCGGAGAGCGCGGGGACGGCGAACGCGGTCTCGGCCCCCCAGGCGTCCACCGCCGCCCCGGCGAGCGCGGAGCCGCCGGTGACTCCCAGGGTCAGGCCCGTGACCACCCACGTCAGCGCCTCGGTGAGGGCCGAGCGCGACACCCGAGACTCGACCAGCGACATGCCCGAGACCAGCACGGGGGCGATGGCCAGCCCGGCGAGGAAGCCGACGGCCACCAGGCTGACCAGCGAGTCGACGGCGAAGAGCAGCTGCGCGGCGACGGCGAAGAAGACCGCGCACCCGACGAACCGCGCCGCGAGACCGCCCGGCAGCCGCACGACCCCGTAGACCAGCCCGGCGACGAGGCTGCCCCCGGCGTAGACGGCGAGCGCGAGGCCCGCCGTGGCGGGGGCTCCCTCGGCCTCCGCGTAGGCCACGACGACGACGTCCATCGCGCCGAAGACTGCGCCGACCGCGAGGTAGGCCGTGGCCACGAGCAGCACCGTCGCGTTGCCGAGAGCCGACCGCCGCCGTCGGCCGTCGGACTCCGCCGGGTTCGGGGCAGGCTCCCTCTCCCGCAGCCGGGAGAGCCACATGCCGCCGCAGAAGCCGATCACGACGCCGGTGAGGAAGCCGACCGGTGGGTTGATCAGGGTCGCCAGCAGGGTGACCAGCGGCGGGCCGACGACGAACACCACCTCGTCGACGACCGACTCGAAGGCGAACGCGGTCTGCCGGCCGTCGGCGTCGAGGGCGTCGGCCCAGCGCGCCCTGACGACGGAGCCGACGTTGGGTCCGCTGCCGCCGGTCAGCCCAGCGAGGACGAACCACGACCACTGGGGTGCGCCGAGGACGACGGCGGCGACGAACGCGACGCCGAAGACGAGGTAGGCGGTGAAGGCCAGCTGCAGCACGACGCCCTGGCCGCGGCGGTCCATGGCGCGCGCCCACTGCGGGCTCACCAGCGAGGCCATCAGCGCCAGGGTTCCCGCCACGGCACCGGCGAGGCCGTAGCTGCCGGTCTCGCCCTCGACGAGGAGGACGGCGCCGAGGCCGAGGATCGGCATCGGGAGCCGGGCCAGCCAGCCGGCGAAGGAGAAGGCAGACGAGCCGGGGACGGCGAACAGGCGGACGTAGGGGCTGAAGACGGTGCGGGGCGACACGGTTCTCTCGCGCTCTCTGGCCACAAGCGAGTGCGGGAGGTGCTCCGCCGGTCTCTCGGGTGGCAGCGCGAGCCTAGCCTCGATGTGGTTCCCGCCCGATCGCTTTTCGCCGGATGCGCACTACATTCGGTCCATGACCAGCCCGTTGCCCGACCCGTGGGTCCGCCCGGCCGATGATCCGGCCCCGGGCAGCGGCGGCCTGGTCGACCGGCACGGCCGGGTCGCGACCGACCTGCGGGTATCCCTCACCGACCGCTGCAACCTGCGCTGCACCTACTGCATGCCCCCCGAGGGCCTGGACTGGCTGCCCAAGATGGAGGTGCTCACCGACGAGGAGATCGCCCGGCTGGTGCGCATCGGCGTGGAGCAGCTCGGCATCCGCGAGGTGCGCTTCACCGGCGGGGAGCCGCTGCTGCGGCCGGGCCTGGTCGGCATCGTCGCGGCCGCGACGGCGCTCACCCCGCGGCCCGAGGTCAGCCTGACGACCAACGCGATCGGGCTCGCCCGGGTCGCGGCGGCGCTGGCCGCGGCCGGCCTGGACCGGATCAACGTCAGCCTGGACACCCTCGACCGGGACCGGTTCAAGCAGCTGTCCTACCGCGACCGCCTGGACGACGTCCTCGCCGGGCTGGCCGCCGCGCAGGCCGCGGGCCTCACCCCGGTCAAGGTCAACGCCGTCCTCCTGCACGGCATCAACGACATGGACGCCGTCCCGCTGCTCGACTTCTGCCTGGAGCACGGCTACCAGCTGCGCTTCATCGAGCAGATGCCCCTGGACGCCCACCACGCCTGGACGCGGGGCCGGATGGTCACCGCCGAGGACATCCTCGAGCAGTTGTCGGCGGCGCACACGCTCACGCCCGACGTGGAGGAGCGGGGGTCGGCGCCGGCCGAGCGCTGGCTGGTCGACGGCGGCCCGGCGACGGTCGGGATCATCGCGTCGGTGACCCGCTCGTTCTGCGGGGCGTGCGACCGCACCCGGCTGACCGCCGACGGGCAGGTGCGCAACTGCCTGTTCGCCCGCGAGGAGTCCGACCTGCGGACGCCGATGCGCGCCGGCGCCACCGATCAGGAACTGGCCGACCGCTGGCGGATCGCGACGTTGAGCAAGCTGCCCGGCCACGGCATCGACGACCCGAGCTTCCTGCAGCCCTCGCGCCCGATGTCGGCGATCGGGGGCTAGGCGTGAGCGGACAGGGGCGTGAGCATCGCAGCGAGCGCCAGCGAGCGAGGAGCGGAGCGCCCCGCGGGAGCGAACTGGAGACATCGTGACGGTCACCGTTCGCTACTTCGCCGGGGCGCGGGCCGCCGCGGGCGTCGACACCGAGACCCGCGAGGCCGGCACCCTGGACGACCTGGTCGGTCAGATCGTCGCCGAGCACGGCGAGAGGCTTGAGCGGGTGCTGACCGCCTGCTCGTTCCTGGTGGACGGAACCTCGACCCGCGACCGGGCGTCGGGGCTCGCGCCGGGGGCCGTCGTCGACGTGCTGCCGCCGTTCGCCGGAGGCTGACAGCCACGGGAGCATCGCAGCGAGGCAGGAGCGAGGAGCGGACCGGGCCGCGGAGCCGACCAGCGACGAGGAGGGTGAACCGATGAGCATCTTCAGCAAGGCGAAGGCGAAGGCCGAGGAGCTGCTGGGCCGCGCCGAGCAGGTCTACGGCGAGTCGCACGGCGACGCCGCGGCCGCGGCCGCAGGCGAGGCGCACGTCGTAGAGGCCGAGGCGGAGGAGAAGCGCCGCGGACGGCGCACGGACGACGACGGGACCACCGGCGTCCGCTGACCGTCGTGCGCGCCGAGCAGGTGACCGGTCCGGTCGCCCATCACGGGGAGGGCCCGGTGTGGTCGGCCGCCTGGGGTGGGCTCCGGTGGGTCGACATGCTCGCCGGCGACGTCCTCACTCTCGACGCGGACGGATCGGTCCGTCGCCGGCACGTCGGCACGGTCGTCGCGGCCCTGCGACCGCGCCGCGGCGGAGGCGCGGTGCTGGCCCTCGAGCGCGGGTTCGCCCTCGAGGACGCCGACGGCACGCTGACCCCGCTCCCCCCGGTGTGGTCCGACGACGGCGTGCGGATGAACGAGGGCGGCTGCGATCCCGACGGCCGCTTCTGGTGCGGCTCCATGGCCTACGACCAGCAGCCGGGTGCCGCGACCCTGTACCGCCTGGACGCCGACGGCTCGGTGCACCCGGCGCTCGAGGGCGTCACCGTCTCGAACGGCCTGGAGTGGAGCCCGGACGGCACGCTGGCCTACTACGACGACACCGCCACCCACCGCACCGACGTCTTCGACTACTCGCCCGACGCGGGGCTCACCGGCCGTCGTCCGTTCGTGGACTTCGGCGACGACGGCCATCCCGACGGGCTGACGGTCGACGCCGAGGGCGGCGTGTGGGTGGCGTTGTACGGCGGGGGCGCTGTGCACCGCTACAGCCCGGACGGCCGGCTCGAGGCGGTCGTGGAGGTGCCCACCGCGCAGGTCACCGCCTGCACCTTCGGCGGGCCGCAGCTCGACCAGCTGTTCGTCACGACCTCCCGCGAGGGCCTCTCCCCGGACGAAGATCCGGCGGCCGGCGCCCTGTACCGGGTGGAGCCGGGGGTGCTCGGACTGCCCCTGCGCGAGTTCATCGGCTGAGGCAGATCAGGGTTGCCGGGCCCCGCCACGGGGAATAACGAACGGCATGGTTCCGGCGAGCATCGCCGATGTCGCGCCGTGGCGTGACTGGTGCTCCGCCGCGGAGGGTGCACTGCGCTTCCTGGCCGAGCACGTGGGCTGGGACCTCTGGCTGGTCACCCAGGTGGTCGACGGCCGGCAGGTGATCCTGCTGGCCGACCCGCCCGGCGCCGTCCGCCCCGGCACGTCCCTCCCGTGGGAGGAGAGCTTCTGCCGCCAGATGATCGAGTGCGAGGCCCCCCGGCTGGCCACCGTCACGGCCGCCGTCCCGGCGTATGCATCCCGCAGCACCGGCCCGGTCCGCGACATCGCCGCCTACGTGGGCGTGCCGCTGGTCCGCGCCGACGGATCGCTGTTCGGCACGCTCTGCGGCCTCGCCTTCCGGGCCAAGCCCCGCAGCGCCGCGCGGGACCTGTCCGTGGTCGAGACGTCCGCCCGCATGCTCAGCACGCTGATGGCGGCGGGCATGGCGCCGCCGCCGGTCCCCGCGGATCCCCGTCGCCGAACCCCCTAGGGGCAGGCGACCCACTCCTCCTCGCCGTCGGTGAAGACCTGCCGCTTCCAGATCGGCAGCCGCTTCTTCACCTCGTCGACGAGTTCGGCGCAGGCCGCGAACGCCTGACCGCGATGGGAGGCGCTCACGGCGCAGGCGAGCGCGACGTCGCCGATGCCGAGCAGCCCGATCCGGTGCGACACGGCGACGGCGTGCACGTCGGGCCGGGCCTCGAACTCGCGCGCCAGGTCGGCGATGACGTCCGCGGCGCTGGGGTGCCCGACGTACTCCAGCTCGGTGACCGACCGGCCGCCGTCGTGGTCGCGGACGACGCCGGCGAACGAGACGACGGCGCCGGCGGCCTTGTCGGCCACGGCGTCCTCGTGCTCGGCCACGGACAGTGGCTCGTCGACGACCCGGGCGATCACGGCGCCGAAGGTACTCCGGGGGGCGGCACGTCGAGGTCGGCCGGATAGGCCAGGCCCGTGCAGTCGACCTCGACGACGTCGTGCGCGGCCAGGTAGCGGCGGGCCCCCTCGTCGCCGGCCGCGCTCTCGATCACGCCGTCCCAGTGGTCGCGCCCGATCAGGACCGGGTGGCTGCGGACGCCGTCGTACGTGGCCACCGCCAGGGCGCCCGGCGAGCCCTCCTGGCGCACCTTCTCCAGGGCCTCGGGAGTCATCCCCGGCATGTCGACCAGGGTGATCAGTGCGGCATCGACCTGGTCCGGCCAGCCGCGCAGTCCCTCCAGACCGGTGCGCAGCGAGGAGGCCATCCCGCTCTCCCAGTCCTTGTTCGCCAGGACGGCGGCACCGCCGAGGTCCGCCTGCCGCCAGACGTCGACCGCCCGGGCGCCGAGGACGACGAGCACGGGGTCGCAGACCGCCCGCGCCGTCCGCACCGCACGTTCGACGAGCAGGCTGCCCTCGTACTCGACCAGCGCCTTCGGCATCCCGTAGCGGCGTCCACCCCCGGCAGCGAGGACGACGGCGGCCACGATCGGCGAGTTCACCCGCCCACCCTCTCAGCGCGCATAGACGGCGACCTCGGAGGCCTTCACCGTCGCCCACACCCGCGCGCCCGGTGCCAGCCCGAGCTCGGCGAACGCGGTCTCGGTGACGTCGGCGACCAGCGGCACCTCGCCGGTCAGTTCGCACCGCACCGTCGCCCCGTGGAGGGTGGCACCGGCCAGGGTCGCCGGCCAGACGTTGCGGGGGCTGCCGTCGGGCCGCGAGAGGTAGAGCGCCACCGACTCGGGGCGGACGGCGGCGAACACCGGCCCGGCGGCGTCCTCGGCGACCGCGACCACTCCCCCGCTGTCCAGCCGGACGGTGCGACCCTCGCCGGTCCCCGGCAGCAGCGAGAGCCCGACCAGCCGGGCGACGTAGTCGGTGCGCGGGCGGCGGTTGATCTCCGCCGGGGTCCCGGCCTGCACGATCCGCCCGTCCTCGACGACGACGACCCGGTCGGCCAGCGCCATGGCGTCCACCGGGTCGTGGGTGACCAGCACCGTGCTGCCCGGGAAGTCGGCGAGGTGCCGGCGCAGCTCCGCCCGGACCGTGAGCCGAGTGCGGGCGTCCAGTGCCGACAGCGGCTCGTCGAGCAGCAGCAGCGCCGGCTCGACGACCAGGGCGCGGGCCAGCGCCGCCCGCTGCGCCTGGCCGCCCGAGAGCTGCGCCGGCCGGCGGTCGCCCAGCCCGGCGAGGCCGACCCGGTCAAGCCACGCGCCCGCGGTGGCCTCGCGGGTGGCCTTCGGCACCCCGCGCATCCGCAGGCCGAAGGCCACGTTCTCCCCGAGGGTGAGATGAGGGAAGAGCAGCGCGTCCTGGAACACGACGCCGAGCGAACGCCCGTCGGCCGGCACGTGGGTCCGTGCGTCGGCGTCGTCCCAGACGGCGCCGTCCACCTCGACGCGGCCGTCGTCCGGCGGGAGCAGCCCGGCCAGGACCCGCAGGAAGGTGGACTTGCCCGCGCCGTTGGGCCCGAGGACGGCGAGCACCTCCCCGTCGGCCACGCCGGCCGCGACGTCGAGCGCCAGCGACCCCCGCGCGACGACGACACGGGCGGAGAGGCTCACGCGACGGGGGTCCCGGATCGGCCCAGCCACCGGTCGCGGAGCAGGAGCAGGGTGGCCAGGGAGACCAGGAGCAGCACCAGCGACAGCACGATGGCGGCCTCGGGGTCTCGCTGCAGCGCGAGGTAGACGGCGAGCGGCATCGTCTGCGTCGTCCCGGGGAAGTTGCCGGCGAACGTGATCGTGGCCCCGAACTCCCCCAGCGCCCGGGCCCAGCACAGCACCGCGCCGGCAGCGACGCCGGGCGCCACGAGGGGGAGGGTGACGCGACGGAACGTCGTCCATCGGCCGGCGCCCAGGGTGGCGGCGACGTCCTCGAACCGGGTGTCCGCCGCCCGGAGCGCGCCTTCGACGCTGATCACCAGGAACGGCATCGCCACGAAGGTCTCGGCGATCACGACGGCCGTCGTGGTGAACGGGATCGTGATGCCGAACGTCTCGTCGAGCCAGGAGCCGACGAGTCCGTTCCGGCCTAGGACGAGGAAGAGCGCGACCCCGCCGACCACCGGGGGGAGCACGAGCGGGACGGTGACCAGCGCCCGGAGCACGCTGCGCCCCCGGATGCCGGAGCGGGCCAGCACCCAGGCCAGGGGCACGCCCATGACGAGCGAGAGCAAGGTGGCGAGGCTGGCGGAGATCAGCGAGAGGCGCAGCGCCTGGCCCACTCCCGGCGTGGCGAGGTGCGATCCCAGCTGCGCCCACGGGGTGCGCGCCAGCAGCCCGGCGAGGGGCAGGACGAGGAACGCGACGCCGACCGTCGCCGGCACCAGCAGCGGCACCGGGACGGCGAGACGGACGCGGCGCCGCCTCACGGCTCCAGGAAGCCGGCGTCGCGCAGCACCTGCTGCCCCTCGTCGGACAGCACGAGGTCGACGAAGGCCCGTGCGGCGTCGGGGTTGGGGGCGTCGGCCAGTTCCGCGATCGGGTATCGGTTGATCTCGTTCGTCACCTGCTCGAACGCGAACGCCAGGATCGTGTCGCCCGCGGCGTGGACGTCGGAGAGGTAGACCAGGCCGGCGTCCACCTCGCCCAGCTGCACCTTGGTGAGGACGGCCCGCACGTCGTCCTCGTAGGTGTCCGGGACGCCGCCCAGCCCGGCCTCGTCGAGCAGCTTCGCCGCGGCCGCCCCGCAGGGCACCTCCGGCGCGCAGACGGCCATGGTCACGTCGTGGTCGAGCAGCTCGGCGAGGCTCGGGGCCCCGGCCTGGTTCTCCGGGCGGGTGATGTTGCCGGGGTTGTCCGGCGGGAGGACGAGCATCAGCGGGTTGGAGGCGAAGATCTTCGGATCGGTCGCCAGCCCGGTGTCGGTCACGCGCGCCATCTGGTTCTCGTCGGCCGACGCGAAGACGTCGGCCGGCGCGCCCTGCTCGAGCTGCGCGGCCAGCGCGGAGCTGCCGGCGAAGTTGACCCGGATGTCGAGGCCGGGATGGTCGGCCATCAGTCGGTCGCCGAGCTCGGTGAAGACGTCGGTGAGCGAGGCCGCGGCGAAGACGGTGAGGGTGCCGCTGACCTCGCCGGCCTCCCCCTGGGCGACCGGGCCGGCCGTGTCGGCGGCGGGCTCCGCCGGGCCACAGGCGGTGAGGGCGGCGAGGACGGCGGCGAGGGCCGCGACCCGGCGCCTCACGGGACGTCCACACTGACCTGGGTCGCCTTGACCGTGGCCACGGCACGCACGCCGACCTCGAGCCCGAGCTCGTCGGCCGCCTCCCGCGACATCAGCGAGACCAGCCGGAATGGGCCCGCCTGGATCTCGACCTGGGCCATCACCGTGTCGCGGAGGACCCGCGTGACGATGCCGGCCATCCGGTTGCGGGCCGACGACGGAGTGGTCCCGGGATCGGGTGGTTCCCGGAGCTGGGTCGCGACGCGGGCGAGGTCGGCGCCGTCGACGACGGCTGGACCGCCGCGCTCGCGCGACGCGGTCAATCGCTCGCTGTCGATCCACCGGCGGACGGTGTCGTCACTGACGCCGAGCAGCGCCGCGGCCTCGGCGATCCGGTAGGTGGTGGACACGGGCGCACCGTAGATCCGCATGTGCGGAAAGGCAACGGCAAGGACCACCGCATCTGCGGATGGCTGGTTTCCCGCGGAACCTCACCACAGTCGCCGAGCAGAGCACCCGTCAAGTCGCTCGCCGGACCTGTGGACAATACGTTGAGCTGGGGATTTCGGGCACGAGTGGTACACCCGACCAACTAGTCTTCGTACATGTGTTCGAGCAACTCCGGTGGTGCACTTGCGGAGCTGGAGTCCGCGCTGGACCGGCTGGCTGACGAGGACCTGAAGCCGATGTTCGGGCTGCAGGTCCTCGAACGGACGGCTCGACTGATCCGCGCCCGGAACCGGCTCGACGCGCAGGTCGCCCGCACCGTCCGGGAGGGCGAGCTGACGCAGGCATCGGAGCACGACGGGCAGAAGACCATGCAGTCCTGGCTGCGCGGGCGGGCCCACCTCTCACCGGTGGCCGCGGCGCAGCTCGTCCGCACGGGTCGAGCGCTGGAAAATCTCCCGGCCGTGGCCGGCGCCTTCGCCGACGGCCACATCACCGCCGAACAAGTCGCCGTCATCTCCCCCATCACCCGCGTCGAGCACCGTGCGGCCGCCGCCGAGCAGGACGTCGACCTCGCGGCCGTCGACGAGACACTGGCCGACGTCGCCGCGACGCGCCCGCACCGCGAGCTCACCCAGGTGGTGCACCACTACCTGGAGCGGCTGGACCCGGACGGGCCCGAACCGGATCCCACCGAGGGCCGCCTCCTGTCGATCGCCACCCATGCCGACGGGAGTGTGAGCGGCCGCTTCGAGCTCGACGCGGTGGGCGGCGAGAAGGTGCAGGCGGTGCTGGAGTCGATGGTGCAGGCCGGCCGGCCCGCTGGGGACACCTGCACCCGCCCCCAGCGACTCGGTGACGCGCTCGTGCAATGGGCCGACAACACGCTCGCCGCCGGCAGCCTGCCGATCCTGCGAACGGTGAAGCCGCACGTCGTCGTCACCATCCCGATCGCCGATCTGGTCGACCCGCACACCGGCCCGGGAGCGGCGACGACCGGTTTCGGCGCCACCATCTCCGCCGCCCGGGCCCGCTGGCTGGCCTGCGACGGTGGGATCACCCGGGTGATCATCGGGCCCGAAGGACAGCCGCTCGACCTGGGACGCACCCACCGGGTCTCCCCACCCCACCTGCGGCGCGCCACCGAGGTCCGCGACCGGGGATGTGTGTTCGCCGGTTGCGACGCCCCGTCCCACTGGTGCGACGTCCACCACCTTCTGCACTGGATCGACGGCGGCGAGACGTCGCTGGAGAACTCGGCGCTGCTCTGCGAACGGCATCACACCAAGGTCCACCACGGCTTCCGGCTCGAGCGACAACCCGATGGCCGCTGGCGCACCTGGCGGCCGGACGGCACGGAAATCCTCCTTCACCCGCACCTGGTCGCCGCCTGACGGTGCCCGGCCGCCCGGGCGGCGTGCCGTTCGCCACCGTTTGCCGGATGAGGGTGCCGGGCAGCCTGCGTCGGTGCCACCACGGTCCCGCGGGAAGAAGTCGTCTGCTGACACGGCCGCGGGAGGGTCCGCGTCCGTCCGCACCCGCCGGATCCGCGAGACCGCCCGCGAGGTGCTGGGCTTCGAGGAGTTCCGGCCGGGCCAGGAGACGGCGATGCAGGCTGTCGTCGCCGGGCGCGACACGCTCGCCGTCCTGCCGTCCGGCGCGGGCAAGACGGCGATCTACCAGGTGGCCGGCCAGCTTCTCGACGGCCCGGTGGTGGTGGTCTCGCCGCTGATCGCCCTGCAGCGCGACCAGGTGGAGCGGCTCGAGGAGATCGAGGGCAGCGCCGGGCGGGCCGCCCAGCTGAACTCGACCCTCTCCGCCGGCGACCAGCGGGAGGTGCTCGACGCACTCGGCGACGGCACGGTCGGCTTCGTCTTCCTGGCCCCGGAGCAGCTCGCCAAGCCCGAGGTCGTCGACGCCGTCCGGGACGCCGGCCCGGCCCTGTTCGTGGTGGACGAGGCGCACTGCGTCTCCGCGTGGGGACACGACTTCCGCCCCGACTACCTGCGCCTCGGCGGCGTCATCGAGCAGCTCGGCCACCCGACCGTGCTCGCGCTCACCGCCACGGCGGCGCCGCCCGTGCGGGCCGAGATCGTCGAGCGCCTCGAGATGCGTGATCCGGAGATCGTGGTCGCCGGCTTCGACCGCCCGGAGATCCGGCTGGAGGTCGACCACTACGCCGACTCCCACGGCAAGCAGCAGGGAGTGCTCGACCGCGTGCTGGCCGAGATCGGCGAGGGCCGCGGCCCGGGCATCGTCTACAGCGCCACCCGCAGGGGCACCGAGGAGATCGCGGAGGAGCTCACCGAGCGAGGACTCCGGGCGCGGCCGTACCACGCCGGGCTGAACAAGGCCGAGCGCGAGGACACCCAGCGGGCCTGGATGGACGACGAGCTCGACGTCGTCGTCGCCACCACGGCGTTCGGCATGGGCATCGACAAGCCGGGCACCCGGTTCGTGATCCACGCGGAGCCGGCCGACTCCGTGGACAGCTACTACCAGGAGATCGGCCGCGCCGGCCGCGACGGCGAACCGGCCCTCGCCGTCCTGGTCTACCGGCAGGAGGACCTGGGCCTGCGCCGGTTCTTCGCCGCCGGCACCCCCGCGGAGGAGGAGCTGCAGCAGGTGGCCGGCCTGGTGCAGGCCGCCGCCGCTGCCGGCATCGAGGACGGCGTAGACGTGAAGGACCTGCGGGAGGAGACCGGCCGGGCAGCGACCCCGCTGGCCCGCGACCTGAACCTGCTCGAGCAGGTGTCCGCCGTCGTCCTGGACGAGGACGGCGCCGCCCACCCTGCCGCCGACGCGCCGCCGCCCGGGGAGGCCGCCGCGGCGGCCCGCGAGCTGGCCGAGCACCACGAGCGGGTGGACCAGAGCCGCGTCGAGATGATGCGGGGCTACGCGGAGACCACCGAGTGCCGGAGGCAATTCCTGCTGGGCTACTTCGGCGAGCAGCTCGAGGAACCGTGCGGCAACTGCGACAACTGCTCGGCGGGCACGGCGCAGAAGAACCCGGGCCCGGACGAGCACGACACCCCG
>Ga0126307_10000976_pt1 | contig 18906 bp, 13 predicted proteins | sample Plot28_FD_89955 | JGI IMG/M metagenome (GOLD analysis project Ga0126307, IMG submission 89955) | Serpentine soil microbial communities from UC McLaughlin Reserve, CA, USA - Plot28 | ecosystem: Environmental > Terrestrial > Soil > Grasslands | place: USA: UC McLaughlin Reserve, Lake County... | reverse complement strand
TGCCCACTTGCCAGTAGGTGAGCCCAGTGTCTTCCGGGAGGGTCAGGCAGCGGCGACCAGTGCGTCGATGCGCGCAACCTGTGCCGATGTCAACGGTCCGTGGGCAAGTGCGCCTGCCTGTTCTCTGGCCTGTGCCGGTGTCCTGATGCCGCCGAGCGCGACCGCCCGGTGCGAGCGTGCCCAGATATATGCCAGCGCACCCTAGACCAGGGTGCGCCCGCCGGTGCAGAGTTCTTCGCGAACCTCAGCCAGTCGCTGCCGCCATCGCGGCATGCCGGCCTCGGTGAAGTAGTCCCAGTATGGCGTCTCCCGGCGGACATCACCGGGTGCCAGCTGGTCGCGCGAGCGGTACTTGCCGGACAGGAAGCCCATCGCGAGCGGGCTGCGAGCGAGTACGGCGAGATCATGGGCTTCGCAGCGCGCCAGCGCGTCTTCGTTCGCGCTGAAGACGTTCAGCTGCTGCTGCACTGCGACGCATCCAGTGCCTGCGGCGAAGACCTCGATGACATCCGGGGATTCGTTGGCCGTGCCGTAGCTGCGGATCTTTCCTGCGGCGGCGAGTTGGTCGAAGACCTCCACCACGGTCGGTGCCTGGTCCGCGGTGACCTCGCCCGGGTGCAGCTGGTACAGGTCGATGTGGTCGGTTCCCAACCTGCGCAGGCTTGCCTCGCAGGCCCGCCGAAGGTAGGCCGGGCTGACGTCGATGCCTTTGCCGCTGTGCGTGTCCTCATTGAAGACGAGCCCGACTTTTGTCGCAATCATCACATCGTCGCGGAATGGTGCGACCGCCTTCCCGAGAACACGTTCGGCATGGCCGCAGCCGTAGGCGTCGGCTGTGTCGAAGAGCCGCACGCCAACTTCGTAGGCGGCGCGAATAGCAGCGATCGACACCTCGTCGTCGACCTCACCCCAACCGGCAGGGGCGCCCGCAAACTCCCAGGGCCCACCCAGCGCCCACGTGCCGGCACCGAGGCCGGGGACCTGCCACTGGCCAACAGTCCGGAGGACCTGCGGCGCCCCGCGGGACTCAACCGGGTTGCTCATCGGGACTCCCTCGAAGTCGATCGTGAACTGGTCATCTCTCCCAATTGCCCTTTCCATGGTTGCAGCGACATACGAAGCCGTGCCCATTACCCGCTCTCGGTGTGGTCGGTGGTGAGCGCCCAACTGAACAGGGCGGCGGCGGCGAGACAGCCGGCGGCACGGAGATGATTCCCCGCGCTCCAGGAGCGCAGGTAGTGCTGCCAAACCTGCTCCAGCTGAGGGTCGGCAAGCTCATAGGCGGCGAGGCGGTTGTTGAGCGGCACATGGTAGGCGGCGGTGATTCCAACGGCCCCGACCAGGTAGCACGCGGACCCGGCAATCAGCAGCAGGCTGCGGCGGGTCTGCCAAGTAACGCCGGCCCAGACCGTGACGGCGGCGCAGGCACCGGCGGTCCCGAATAGCGCGATCATCAGTCCCGGCCTGACGGCGGCGACGTTGATCGCCTGCATTGCGGCGACGCCATGCTGTGTTGGGAGCCGGCGGAACGCAGGCATCACGAATGTGGAGAAGGCGTAGAACACCCCACCGACAATCGCCGAGCCGACTGCGGCGGCCCCGGTGAGCGCGGCCAGCCCGGCGCTCATGCCGCCACCCGCCATACCCCGGTGCTGGCGGTACGCCGGGCGTAGTCGGCGAAGTCCTTCGGCTCCCGGCCGAGCGCCCGCTGGAGGCCGTCCGCCAGGTGGGCGTTGCGCCCGTCGAGCACCTCCTGGAAGAGGTAGACGAGCAGCTTGATCCATTCGCCCGGAACGCCCTGCTCGTCCAGCGCAGTCGCGAAGTCCTCGACGGACACGGGCACGTAGCGGATCTTTCTGCCCGTCGCCCGGGCGATCTCCTCGACGGCGTCAGTGAACGTCAACAGGCGGGGGCCGGTCAGCTCGTAGACCTCGCCCACATGGCCGTCCTCAGTCAGTGCGGCGACCGCGACGTCGGCGACGTCGTCGGCGTCGATGAACGGCTCGGGCGTATTCCCCGCCGGGAGCGCGAGCTCCCCCGCGAGCAGACCGTCGAGGAAGTAGCTCTCACTGAAGTTCTGGCTGAACCAGGTCGAGCGCAGGGTCGTCACCTCGGCGCCACTGTCCCGCACGGCCTGCGCAGCCTGCTCCGCCTCGGGCTCGTTGCGGCCGGAGAGGTGCACAAGCCGCGGAACGCCGTTCGCGACGGCGAGCTCCGCGAAGGAGCCGATGATCTCCGCGGCGCCCGGAAGGGCGTCGAGGTAGTGCTGCACGTAGACGGACCCGACGCCGTGCAGCACCGGCGCCCACGTGTCCCGGTCGTCCCAGTCGAACCGCGGTTTCCCGAGCGTGCGCCCAGGCGCGTCGGGATCCCACGAGCAGTCAGCCGTTCGACGACTCGGCGGCCGGTCTTGCCGGTGCTGCCTAGAACGAGCACCGGCGGTGACGAAGTGTGATGGAGATGGGTGGTCATGGGAGTTGTCCTTCCTGCCGGCCCTGCTCAGTTGGTTGGTAGGTGAGCAGGAGAACGCCGATGGTTGTGGTTAAACATTCGGTGAGGTGTAGGGGTTTCGGCCTGCAAGCTTGGGGAAGTGACGTTTTCATTGCTGCTCCTTCCGTTCGGTCAGTCTCTTCAGCGCATCGACGAAGCCGAGCCAGCCAACGAACGGCTCTTCGGCACCCCGTTCAGGACGAAGCCTTCCCCTGATCGGCTGGCAATCGAGGTCCAGTTCGAGCTGTACGCGGAGCACGCGATCCTTGTCGGTGCGGGTGTGATCATTCACGTGCCGACGCTAAGCTCGCCTCGCCCACACGGGCGTCGGGGAGCTCCCCGATATCGATCCCTGATCTGCGCGGGAGCGCGCCGGGAGTGTCAGCTCTTGACGGTCGGCGTTTGGTCGGCCAAGACGCGGGCAAGCTTCCCGCGACCCGAGATGTCGAGCTTGCGGTAGACATGTCCGAGATGGGTTTCGACCGTCTTGCGAGTTACGAACAATGCTTGCGCGATCTCGGGGTTGCTGTGCCCCTCGGCCGCGAGCTCGGCAACGCGGCGCTCGGAGGCGGTCAGTTGCTCCACCCCGGTGCCCTCGGGGTCGCTCGATCGGCCGCCGGCGACGCGCAGTTCTGTGCCGGCGAGCTCGGCGAGCGCGCGTGCGCCGCAGCGCACGGCAACGTCGAGCCCGTCCTGGAGCGCCCTCCGGGCCTCCGCACGCCGGTTCGACCGGCGCAGGGCGGCGCCCAGGTCGGTGAGCGCGCGCGCCTGCTCGAGCCGTGCCGGCGAGCCCTCCAGCACCTCAACAGCCTCTCGCAGGCGATCCACGGACCTCGTGCCGCCTTCGACCAATGCGATCGCGCGCCGCGCTATGCCGATCCCGCTCGCTGCACCCCAGTGTCTGGCCCGCTCGAGATCATCAGAAGCCATGCTGTACGCCCGTTCGACGTCACCCAACGCGTAGAGCGCGAGCGCGGCATGTGAGCGCCACCGCGAGGCGAGCGGATTCCCACCTCCCCAGAGCTCGTCGCGGCGGCCGAACTCGACCAGATCTTCGACCCCCTGCCGTGTCTGCCCGCTGGCGACGCGGAGCAAGCCCCTCGCTTCGAGCAGGAAGTTCGTCGTCAGTCCCGGCTGGATCTCCCCGCCGAGGCCGCTGCCCCGCAAAGACTGTTCGGCCTCGTCGAGCTCCCCGCGCTCGATCAGCGCCTCGATCAGGAAGGCCGACGCGATCGGGATCCCGAGTCGTATGCCATGCCCGGCGAGCAACTCGCGCGCCGCCCGCGCATCTTCCTCGGCCTCGTCCACGGCACCCCGCCGCAGCGACAGCTTCGCGCGGTAGGCCGTCACCAGCCCGACCGCCGGGATCGATGCCCGACCGCCGGGATCGATGCCCGGGCACGAGCGTCGTTCAGCGCCTGTTTCAGGCAGGCGTCGGCGCCGTCGAGCGCGTCGGTCGCGAGCAGTCCGATCACGAGGTGGTAGAACGGCCCGGCGACGTCGAGCTCTTGTTCGGCCAGCATCCTTCCCCCGGCAAGCCCGCGCTCTAGATGTGCCGCAGCCTCCGCTGCTGTATCGCTCGTCCTGGCCCGCTCGAAAGCGATGCTCGCCTGCACCAGCCGCTCGCCAGGGGTGTTCCCCTTCAGGTCGCGATGACGCTCAAGCCGGCGCGCCGCGGGACCGCGGGTCTCGAGCCCGGCCTGCTGCGCATGAGCCTCGAGATCCGCCTCAAGTATCAGCGCGAGCTCGCGATCCCGAGGCTCGACGACGGCCAAGGCGGATTCGATGGCCTCCACTGCGCGGTCGGCCTCTCCGGACATCGTCAGCGCAAGCGCCAGCTGTCGAACGGCTGCCGCAAGCGGACCCGGATCCTCGATCAGCTCGACGGCTGTCGCGAGGTGCTCCACCGCCTGGGGCGCAGCCAGGCGGAGCTCGGCAGACCCGAGCTCGAGCAGCACCTCGGCTTCGGTGGCGGGAGGCGGCGGTTCCGCCAGCGCTCGCCCGAGCCAGGCGGCGGCCGCGGCGGGCGCTCCGCGCGCGTGTGCGTCCGCGGCCACACGGCGCAGCAGCTCGACCCGGTCGGGATCCCCAGTTGGCTCCGCCTCGGTGATCTGGGCGGCGACTCGCTCTTCGGAAGCACCGCTCGCGGCGAGGATCCGAGCTGCGCGCGCATGCCCCTCGGCACGTTCATGGGAGCCAATGTCCGCGTACACCGCCTCTCGCACGATCGGGTGAGCAAACTCCAACCCCTCCGCCGGCTTCAGGATTGCGAGCGCCGCGAGGAGATCGGCGGCGCGGGCCGCTTCCGGCCCGTCGACGTCGGCCAGACGAGCCGCATCCGCCAGGCTGGCGCCGTCACCGAGTACCGCGACGGCGCGCACCAGGGCGGTCGCCGCAGCGGGCGCTCCCGAGAGGCGCAGCAGGACCGCTTGCGCCACCGCGGCGGGCCCGATGCGCTCCACACGAATCGCCTGGCTGGATTCCATCGGGAGCCCCTGCTCGCCGGCCTCGCGTAGCAGCGCCTCCAGGAAGAACGGGTTGCCTCCGGTGGCCTCGCGGCAGGCCGTGGCGAACTCGTCCGCCACAGCTGTGCCCAGCCTCCGCGCGCAGAGCGCCGCCGTTGCGTCGACACTCAACGGTCGAGGCCGAAGCAACGTCGTCTCCGGCCCGGCCGCCAGCCGAGACAGGTCCGCCGCGACGCTCTCGCCGCTTCGTGTGGCAGCGAAGACAGCGACCCGGAGGCCGTCCAAGCGAGGGGCTAGGTAGTTGAGGAATCGCAGCGATTCCGGATCCGACCACTGGAGGTCGTCGACACAGAGCGCGACAGGCCCCTCGTCGGCGAGATTGTTGAGCAGCCAGTAAAGCCCGTGCAGCATCGAGAACGCGCTGTCGGCCGACGGCGAGGGAGCGTCGGTCGGGGCGAAGAGGGACTTCGACAAACTCGCGGCACCCTGGAACAGACGGTCGCGCTCAGAATCGGAGAGCTTCACAACGGCGGGCTCGAGCAGCTGCCGCACGCAGCCGTACGCGAAGTCGCGTTCGAGCTCGCTCGCTCGCGCTCGCAAACAGCTGAAGCCCGCCTCGGCCGCGGTCTCGGAGGCCGCCCGGAGCAGGGTTGTCTTCCCCAGCCCGGCAGCTGCCAGGACGAGGAGAAACCGGCCGCCGCCCTCCCGCACCTCAGCCAGTGCGTTGCCAAACTCGGTGAGCTCACGCTCGCGCTCTAACAGTGTCGCCGCAGTCTCGACCGCCACGTCGGGCCACCGTTCTCAGAGACCGACCAAGTCACCTTCCCTAGCGAAGGTAGCGCGTTTCTCGCGGGAGCACACTCGGTGCCGGTGCGCGCCACGCGTGCTCCCTCTCCCGGGGGAACCCTCTCAAGGCCGCCGCGGCGACTCAGCACTCGCTTTCACTCCCTGCGCTGGTCTCGGTGAATGCTCCGCGGCGCAAGGCAGTCACGGCGCTCCTACCACGGCTGGCGGACGGCGATGGACGCGCTGCGAGCGTGTCGGCCGGCGCTCGCAGCACGTGTGCTCTCGAGCCAAGGCAAGCAGGCCGGGCACGAGCCCCTGATCACCGCTTCGGGCACAAAACGTGACGTCCGCCGTCGAACCCTGACTTCGCCGCCGCCGAGGAATCCGGGACCACAAGCTCGACATCGCGGGTCGCGTAGCGATGCCCCAAGCTCCGACCCGCTGACGTTCAGGGAGCAAAATCAGGGAGCTCCACGACGCCACGTGGGCGAGGGTGAGCCTACAGTCGGCACGTGAAGGACCACACCCGCACCCACGAGGATCGCGTGCTCCGGGTGGAGCCGGAACCTCACCTCGGACACGACCCGATCAGCTAAGGAGACAAGGATGCTGCGGAGCACCAAGATCGCAGTGGCGGGACCCACAGGGCGGGTCGGCCAGCAGGTCGTCGACATTCTCCAGTCACGCGGCTACGACATCGTACCCATCTCGCGCTCGCAGGGCGTCGACATGATCACCGGCGAGGGGCTGGACCAGGCCCTCACCGGCGACCAATCGATCATCGACGTTGCCACCGGGCCCTCGCCCGATCAGCAGGCCGCGAGCGGCCGCCATGGAGCGCTCTTGATATGTGGGTGTGATCAAGCTGATCAAGCTAGCAGGCGCGTTTGGCAATCTCCACATCACGAGGGAGGCCAAGTATTCCCTTGGGCTTCATGAACTCGAGACCGGATTTACCCGGGCCTGGTTTACCACCCTGTCTTCCACGACGGGCATCCACTGCCTCATGGCGAGTGGTCCACACAGTTGAAAGGAGAGCGAAATGGCGACTATTCTGCGCAATTTGGATGTCAAGCACGATATCAGCCGCTACACCGATGACGAGCTGAAGACCCTGGAAGCTATCGTTGCTTCACAAACCGAGGAGGCCCAGCGCCTTCTGGAAGAAGTGCACGCTGAGATGGCCGGGCGCGAGCAACTTGTGCTCGACTATGGAATGTGACCAGTCTAAAGTCCTGAGCCGTGACGGAATAAACCGGCTCTTCAATATCCTTCGCCTAGCCGAGGCAGGCCGTGGACCCCCTTTCTGATTGCTATTGCAATATTCGTACCAATTGGGATACAAGGACGCTAACCATTTGGCTTTGCTTATCCCGAGCACTGGAACAGATCTTGGGCCATTAGGGGGCCATTGCGGGAGGACCCTTCGGCATGAACCCTGGGCTTCGCCCGCGGAAGGGGCCGAACCCTTGCCACCCAATGGGAGCAACTCCTTTCGAATTTCATGATCGCGCCGACCGTGGTCGACTCCCATCTGCGTCTCGGCAACCAATGTCGGCCAACGGTGTGATGCGCCGGGTGAGGCGAGCTTCCGGCCCGGATCCTCGCGAGATCAGTGCGGTCGGGAAAATCTCCGCGATGTTGCAAAAGTCGAGCCGACCTGGAGTTATCTAGGATGACCGGGAAAGGCGGACGGCTTGCGGTTGAGCCGATCACGCCACGTCACTCACTTTGCCATTGAGGCTGCCCTCGCCACTGGCGCGGCGCTTGCCTCGGCGCCGGCCAGAGGCTGGCCCGTGTACTGCTCGCGGATCGAATCAATGAGATGTTTAGCACGGATGGTCAGCGTATCCGTACCATCACCCGCTCGTCGCTGTAAACGTCCTTTGGTGACCACTACCCCAAGGTCTGCGCCCTTCCAGCGGTAGTCCCCAGCCCCATAGATGCGCAGGAAGAAGGCCTCAGACTCGTTTTGGAGCTGATGCCAGTCCAGTGCAGCCCGCCGATAGACCAACGCTCCAGAGGCGTTGTATGAGTACTGCCCAGTGGGCGCAGCAGAGGTGATCATCTGCACGATGGGCGAGGTCTCCTTGATGACCATCTGGCTCCACAGGTCCGCGGACGCCAGCTCCCGCCAGCGCGCGTTGATCTCGTCGATGTCGAGCTCAAAGTCCACATCGAGGTACTCCAGCAGATGGAAAGCAAACAAGGGGATGTCGGCGTACGCGCCCGCAGTGACGTTGGTGATGGAGGAGGCGCCACTGATCCGGGGATTGAGCTCCCCGAGATAGACCTCATCGGTGTCGGTGTCCACGAGTACATCGACCTCGAAGAAGCCTCGGTAACCCTCGTCGCCGAGACGATCGCCCAGCCGCCCGACGAGGTCACCTGCCCTGCGCCGAAGGTCCTCATCTAATACTTCCGGGTACATCTCGTTACCACACCAGCCGCCACGATACGGCGTGAGTTGTCGGTGCCCGGTCAGCTCGGACATGAACGGGCCGACGATGGTGCCGTTGCGGGTGAGGACCGCCTCGACCGCGACCGGACGGTTGTTAATCCGCTTCATCACCTTGACCTCGTTGCCGATGATGTCGCTCCGATGCCGCTTCCAACCGGTCTCGTCGTCGATGAAGAAGGTGGTCTTGCCCGAGTCGCCGTAGGCCGTCTGCACGACGAGGTCGGTGCCGAGGCCAGCACTTCTGGCCGCCTCGAGCAGCTCGTCGTATTCCTTGACGGTCACCAGCACATTCGGCACGCTCGCCGCGCCGACCTCGTTGCCCAGCCGGGTGGTGACGAGCTTGGAGTCCAGTTGCTCCCGGAGCTCCGCTGACGGGAGGATGAGGTCGTAGCCGAGCTCGTCACAGATCCGCTCTGTCTCCACATCAAAGAACACCATGGCGACCTTCGGCCGCTGACCACGGGGCGCGGGACGGGACATGTAGGCCCGCACCTCGGGGTTGACCAGCAGCCAGTTGTTGATCTCCTCGCCCGACTCGAATTCGATATACGGCTTGTGCTTCGGCGTGAAGACGCGCGGATGAGCACCATCCCAGCCGTCGTAGTAGGTGACGTAGGAGAAGTTGCGCACCCAACGGTCCAGTCCCAGCAGGTTGAACGGAGTTGCGCCGACGAAGTAAATGGGCACCTCGTTGGTCCGGAAGAAGTGACGCACCTCGGAGATGTTCCGCAGCAGGCGCCGGTTGCGGCCAATGGCCGGTGCATATGCGGCGTCTGTGCCGACACTGATCTCTGCGGCCGGGGCTGTCTGGCGCGGCGCGTCCGATGATGACGGGTCAGTGGCAACTTCTGACTGCGGCGTGTCGCTCATGGCTGGCTTCTCACCTCTCCTGATCGTGGCCGAGATGGGTATGGTGATGGGACTGAATTGTTCCTTCCGGAATCGGCGCCGCCCGCTCACTGAGCAGCGGGAGCAAAGGGTCCCACTGAGTACCGTCGCGAGCGTCCTTGCGTTTCCGCGCGATTGCGCACAAAGCCTCCAAGACCACTCGATTGGCCAATGCTGCGGTGATGTCGGCATGGTCGTACGGGGGGCTGACTTCGACCACATCCATTCCGATGACCGGCAGCTCCAGACAGATCCGTCGCACCGCATCCCGCAGTTCGCGTGCGGACAGCCCACCGGGCTCCGGGGTGCCGGTGCCCGGCGCGTGCCCTGGATCGCAGACGTCAATGTCGACTGAGAGGAAGACCCCATCGCAGTCGTCGGTGGCGATGGTGAATGCCTCGGTCAGGCACTCGCGGAGGCCGCGCTGCACGATCTCGGTCATCTCGTACGACCGCATGTTCTGCCACGCCATCCAGTCCAGGGTTTCCGGCGGTGGCCAGTAGCCGCGCAGCCCGATCTGCAAAAACCGATCACCACGGATGGCGCCGGACTCGATCAGCCGGCGCATAGGCTGCCCGTGACCCCACAATGAGCCGAACTCGATGTCTCCGGTATCGGCATGTGCATCAAAGTGGATCATCGATACCCGGCCCGCGCCGATGACATTCGCACATCCCTTGGCATCAGGGTAGGCGATCGAGTGGTCCCCGCCCAGGGAAAGCGGTATCGCTCCAGCGTGCACCACCTTCTGCACGGCCGCCTCGAGAGCTGGCAGGGCAACCTCGATGTCGCCGGAGTACATCTCCACATCACCGGCGTCGTAGACCTTCAGGTCGGCCAGCCCATCGGTCCGCAGTGCCAGCGACGGCCGCGACCCGTCATGCGGCAGGTAGTCGGTCATCCGGATAGCCTGTGGTCCGAAGCGGGTGCCGGCCCGGTATGAGGTGCCACCGTCGAACGGTGCCCCCAAGATCACGACATCGGCATCCGAATAGCTGGACTCGTCGTCAAGGTCGCATTCCGGCACGCCGAGAAAGGTAAAATCTGGGCCGAATTGGGAGCCGTAGCGGGCCATCACGACACCAGATGCTCGTGCGGGCGCATTTCATGCGCCGTCTCGTGGATGATGGTCTCACCGCGGAAGAACGCCGGCTGGCGGACTCGCAGGATGGTCATGATCACCACGCCGGCCAAGATCAGTCCGAGGCCGAGGATCAATACCAACCCGATCCCGCCGATACTCGCGCCGCTGCCATAATCCGGGGAAGCGCTGTCCCGCAGCGTGATGATCAAGACGAAGAACAGTCCGAGGCCACCGAGAAGCGGGAACAGGAACTTGAAGGCGAAGTTGAACGCGTTGCTAAACAGCTGATGGCGGAAGAACCAGACGCAACCGAAGGCAGTCAGCCCGTAGTAGAAGCAGATCATGATGCCGAGCGACAGGATCGTGTCGGTAAGCACACTTTCGCTGAGGAACGTCATGATTGTGTAGAAGGCCGCGGCGCCGATCCCGGCGGTGAACGTGGCGACACTCGGTGTCCTGTGAACGGGATGCAGCTTCGCGAACACGGGAGGCAGCGCCTTGTGCACACCCATCGCCAGCAATGTCCGCGATGTCGGCAGGGAAGTCGTGATGAGGCTCGCGGCGGACGAGGCGAGCACCGCCAGGAAGAGGCCGAGGTCTAGAGGGCTGCCGAGGATCGGCTCCGCCAAGTTGCCGAAGACATTGTCGGAGACATCTGGATTGGTCAGTCCCAGTCCGGTCTCACTCAGCCCGGCGTACATCTGTGTTGCGACAGAGACAAGCAGATAGGTCAGCAAGATCGACAACACGCACAGGAGCGCCGCCCGGCCGGGATTCGTGTCGCTGTCCTTCGACTCCTCATTGACGGTGAGCGATGTGTCCCAGCCCCAAAACGCGAATATCGAGCCTGACAACCCCGCGATGAAAGCTGAGAGAGTGAGACCTGCGGGACTGAACCAGGACAGGCTGAACGCCTCACCAACTTCGGAGGCGCCGGACTTGGCGATTGCCATCACGGAGAAGACCAGCAACATCACCAGCTGGAAGATCACCAGCACCATCTGCACGTGCTCGGTGGTGTCAATTCCCCGGTATGCGACATATGTCGCGATGGCGAGAAATATCAGGCAGGCGACGTTGATCAGCGGGTTCTCCCACATACCACTGATCATTTCCGAATTCACTGCGCTGCCGACGAACTGGTAGAGGAACTGCACGGCCACACCTGCGAGGTTCGAGAGCACGATGATGGTCGCGAGCACCGCCGCCCACCCGCCCAGCCAACCGATGTAGGGACCGAAGGCCTTCGAGGTCCAGGTGAACGAGGTGCCCGCGTCGGGCATGATCCGGTTGAACTCGCGATAGGCGTACGCGGCGAAGAACATCGGCAAGAAGCCGGCGATGATCACCACCGGAGTCTTCTCGCCGGCGCTGGCCGCTAGGATGCCCAGCGTGGCGGTCAAGGCATAGGCTGGCGCAACCGAAGAAATCCCGAGCATAGTGCCGCCGAAGAGACCGACGACATTGCTCTTCAAACCCTTTTCTGCCATCTCGTCGACCTTCTCGACTTGGAATTGTGAGTTATGACGAAAAGATCAACCCTCGAATCCGTGGTAATGCATGACGTGCTTAATCCGGGTGTATTCCTCAAGCGCGTAGGGGGAGAGGTCTTTGCCATAGCCTGAATGCTTGTAGCCCCCGTGCGGCATCTCGCCCACCAGTGGGATGTGACAGTTCACCCAAACGCAGCCGAAATCAAGCCGGGCTGACATCCGAGCGGCGGTGCCGGCGCTTGAGGTCCAGACGGAGGACGCCAATGCGTACTCGCTGTCGTTGGAAAGCTTCACTGCCTCGTCCTCGTCGCTGAACTTCTGCACCGTGATCACAGGTCCGAAGATCTCGGTGGTGATCAATTCGTCGCGCTGCTGAACATCGGCGATCACTGTTGGCTCGTAGAAGTATCCGTGATCGCCGATCTGCTTCCCACCGGTCACCACCCTTGCATGATCGGGAGTCCGCTCAACCAAGCCGGAGATGTGGCGTAGCTGATTGGCATTGTTGATTGGCCCATAGAACACGTCCTCGTCACGTGGGTCATAGCCGGTCCGCGTCTCAGCTGCCGCCCTGGCCAGCTCGGCTACGAATTCGTCGTAGATCCCGGACTGGCACAGCACACGCGTTGCCGCCGTGCAGTCCTGGCCAGCGTTGAAGAGGCCGCCTACTTTGATTCCCTCGACAGTGGAGGGGAGATCGACGTCGTTGAACACCACGACCGGGGCCTTACCGCCCAGTTCGAGATGACTGATCTTGACGTCAGCGGCCGCCGCCGTCGCCACGGCGATCCCAGCCCGTGTGGAGCCAGTGATGGACACCATCACTGGGATCGGGTGCGAAACCAACGCGGCGCCGGTATCCCGATCACCGCAGACCAGGTTCACCACGCCCTTGGGGAAGATCTCCTGCATCTTCTTCACCATCCACACCGACGAGGCGGGCGTCCCGTCCGATGGCTTGAGCACGACCGTGTTGCCTGCGGCCAGTGCTGGGGCGAACTTCCAGACCGCCATCATCATGGGGTAGTTCCAGGGCGCCACTTGACCGACCGGACCGCGCGGCTCCCGGCGGACGTAGGACGTGAAGCCCCTCATGTACTCCCCGGCCGCCTTCCCCTCTAGCACGCGCGCAGCACCGGCGAAGAAACGGATCTGGTCGACCATGGGAACGATCTCGTCCGACAGTGTCAATGCGAACGGTTTGCCAGTGTTCTCAGACTCGATGCGCACCAGTTCCTCGGCTTCCGCCTCGATTGCATCGGCCAGCCGTAACAAGAAACGCTGGCGCTCGCTCGGCGTGGTCCATCGATATGTCTCGAACGCGGCCGCCGCCGCCTGAAAGGCGGCGTGAACGTCTTCTGAGCCCGAGTTGGGCGAGGTTGCATACACCTCGCCAGTGGAGGGGTTAATGATGTCCAACGTGTCACCCGACGCCGCCGCACGCTCCTCACCATTGATGATGTTGTAAAGGACCTCTTTGTCCGCCATGGCCGTATCCTTTCAGCCCTTGTTGGTTCGAAAATCCCATCATCGCCCCGTGCGTTCAGGGTGGCTATGGCCCCCGGCGCTTGACGTCGTGCTCGGGGCGTCGAGGGACGGGTTCTGGTCAAAGAAGCCGAACGGCTTGAGCCAGAACGAGATGATGTCGACTGGCATGATCGGCCAGTCCTCAATCCGCGTGATGTGGTGAATGCCGAAGACGTACCAAAGCACCACGTCGGTTCCCACCAGCGACGCGTCATCGGCGATCCAGCGAGTGATCCCCGTGTCCTCACTCGACTGTGTCGGATAGTCACCGGCCGGCCAGCGCTCGGTCTCGTCGTATGCGGTGACCCAAACGGTGTGGGCGACGACAGGGGCTCGCTGGTAGACCGGCGACGAGGAGTCCAACAGCGATGGGATCGCCGCCCCGGGTACCAGCTTGTAAGCGGTGTTGCTGCCGTGCCGGTTCACCTTGTTGGGGTTGATCACCTTCCAGACTCGCTGCGTCTCCCAGTTGAAGTCCCTGGCCGACTGTCTTTCGGTTTCGACGGTCGTTGCTTGCATGACGAGGGCCAGCCCGTATGGGTTGTCTTCGCTGATCGGGGCGGCGACAGAATCCACCTCGACCACGCTGTTTTCTGCGCCGTCGATGTCCAGGTCGAGTTTGGCAATGATGAAGTGCTGGTGGAACGGCGCGTACGCGCGCCGATCGACCGTTGTGCCGTACGGAGAGCTGTCGCCGTCGTTCTGCATGGGTGTTGTCACCATCAAGCCGGTAGCCCGCACCTCGCACTCGATATTTCCGTCCTGATAGAAACGCCAGTAGACCAGGTATTCGTAGTTGGCGACTGTGACGTGGGCCGAGACAACCATCCGGCGCATTCGGCGCACCTCGGCACCGGTCTCGCTGTCCACATGCTTCCAGAGGACGCCATTGTCTTCCTCGTGGAGGCAGACGGCACGCTCGATCATGATCGGCTCGCCGCGCGAGTCGGGCACCACGGCGTCGACGTAGACGATCTCTCCCAAGCAGTCGCAGCCCAGCTCCAGCGACGTGGTCATGTAGCCGAGTCCCCATTCGCCGATGTCGAACGCGGTGCGCCGGTAGTGGTCGAATCCCGGGTCCCGATACGGTACTACCATCTCGGCGAACGACATGCGGTAGGCGATATCCCGCCTGGTGCCTTGATCATCGAAGGCGACCTGATAGATCACCGGGCCTTCGCGGAAGTTGAATCCCAGCCGCATTGACCAGTTCTGCCAGCGCAGCTCGTTGCCGTCGAGTGTAAAGGAGGTGCCCTCAGGCTGGCTGATGTCCAGCGGCTTGAGATCGGTGCGCTGCTGCGTGCCGCGTACGCGCGGATCGTATTCGCCGTCGACCTTTGGTAGACCGTAGTCGTGGTGATCTTCGATCGCGAGCACCTCGAGGGTGTTCATGTCGACGATGATCTTGAGCCCGGAGATCGGGTGCGCGTACGGATTCCCCTCTGGTGTCTCTCGCATCCATAGGTCGCACCAGCCGAGCCGCCGATCACGCCACTGCTCGGGCATCATCGCCTTGCCGTAAGTCCAGACGTCGAAGAGCACCAGCGAAGGATCAGTAATTCCCCGCGCCTCGAGGCGGGCGAGCACCTCTGGATGCTTGTGCAAAGCCTCGTCGACATCGTGGTACTCATCGACAGTGAAGTTGGGACAAACGCCCGGCTGGTGGGTCCAGGAATCAACCCGATCACCGACAAGATCGACGACCGCCTCGTAAGTTTGGTTGGTCTTCTGGTCCCACAACACAGAAAGCGACCGCCTGGGGACGGGATCTCCCGGTTTCCACGCCTTGACATCGGTCTTTGCGGGCTCCTTGAGCTCAATTGACGCGAAACGCCAGGAGTCGGTGACATCCTGGTCTCGCCGCAAGATAGCCGCTGTGCTCTGGAACTCTGTCGGGGAGAGCGGGTCAAGCGGATGAGCGACCATTGGCGGGGAATCCTCTCCTCGGCGAGCTCACGGTCGAGCGAAATATTCACCGTTGGGCTGAGAGCGGCAAAGGCTTACACGGCATGATCGCATGTCCCAGAGCCGCCCGGGAATAGCCAGATATTGCGAGAGTGAGTCCGGATATTGCAGGAAGCTAGAAGCCCAACCGGTTCAGGTGTTTGGGGTCGCGTTGCCACTCCTTGGCTTACTTGATCGTTCCGCAGTTCCACTGGTCTCAGGTCGAACTAGCTCTCACTTAGGCGTCGGCGAACAACTGGCTCTCCGACTCATTAGGTGACCGGTGAGCCGGCAACGTCAGGCGGTTCGGTCGAGGATTTGCTTGACAAGCTTCATCGGCGTGTGCGGGTGCAGGAATGCAAACCGGCCAACCGTTTCGCCCTCCCACTTGGTCGGGGGAATGAAGGCGATCTGCTCGTCGTGCAACGCTTGCGCCCACTTGTCGTAGCTGGACGGCTCCCAGCCGACTCGTCGGAACAGCACCACACCCAGATCCGGCTCGCGAATCAGCTCCAGGTGCGGGGTCGCCTTGATCAGTTCCGCGGTGTCGCGCGCCAGTCGTGCAGCCGCCTCGATGGCTTCGCGGTAGGCGTCAAGACCGTAGACCGCCAGCGAGAACCACAGTGGCAGTCCTCGTGCGCGGCGGGTGAGGTGATACGCATAGTCGGTCGGATTCCATTCCCCTTCCGACACATGGATGACATCTAGGTAGGACGCGTCCTGGGTATGGGTAGCCCTGGCCAGCTCAGGCTGCCGGTAGATGAGCGCACAGCAGTCGAATGGCGTGAAGAGCCACTTGTGCGGGTCAAGGATGAACGAGTCGGCATGCTCGATGCCGGCGTACTTGTCGCGTAGCGATGGGGCAAAGATGCCGGATCCGCCGTAAGCCCCATCGACGTGAAACCACCAACCGCGCTGCTTTGCAACATCGGCCACCCCGGCTAGGTCGTCGATGATACCGGCATTGGTTGTGCCAGAGGTGCAGACGACAGCGGCGACGTCACCAACATCAGGATCGGCGTCGAGCGCGGCGCTCATGGCGCTTCCTGTCAGCCGATGGTCCGGGGTCTCCACCACCAAGGCGTCCATCTCCAACAGGTGCAGCGTGTTGATGATCGAGGAATGCGCGTCGGTGCCAACGACTACCCGCCATCGCCGTCCCACCGCTCCGTCGCCAAGTCGCCCCTTGGCCATCTCGCGGGCGACTGCAAGGGCGGATAGATTGCCGGCGGACCCACCCGAGACGAAACATCCACCAGCCGATGCCGGCAGCCCGGCCTCGTCTGCGATCACCCGCAGCACTGTGTTCTCGGCCGCGATCGCGCCCGATGCCTCAAGCCAGGAGATGCCTTGGATTGATGCGCAGGAGATCAACATGTCGAACAGCAGGCTGGCTTTGGTCGGTGCGGCCGGGATGAAACCCAGGAATTGGGGGCTATCCGCGGAGATGATGCTGGGCGCGATCACTGATGAGTAGATGCCCAACACTTCGTCGGGTGAGCGGGGGCGGTCCCGGATGACGCCGTTAAGCGCTTTGTAGAGGTCGGCGGCCTGTTGGGTTCCCTTGTCGAGCGGCACCGGATCCATCCGCAGCCGGTTCTCTGCGTACGCCAGGACGCTGCGCACCATCTGCTCGGTGGTTTGGTCGACCTGGTGCATAGCTGAATCCTTCTGGGTTAGGCCACCGGTTCATCCTTGATCAACCCGACGTGCTCGTGCCGTCCGAGGTGAGAGTGGTTGAGGCCGTACAGGAAGTACCAGACGAGCACGATGGCAACCCAGATCACGAAAACCACGAGCGTAGGCACGCGCAGGTCCTTGATGATCCACAAGCAACCGAGGACGGACAAGATCGGCGTCACTGGGTAACCAGGGACCTTGAACGGCCGTGGCAGATCGGGCTCACGGCGGCGAAGGATGATCACCGCGATTGAGACGACCGCGAAGGCGACGAGCGTTCCGACGCTGGTCATCTCGGCAAGGAAATTGATGGGGATGAGTCCGGCGAGCAGCGCGATGGCGGTGGCCACGATAATCGTGTTCGGCACGGGCGTGTGGGTGCGAGGGTTCACTCGGTGGAACAACTCAGGCAGCATTCCGTCACGTGCCATCGCGAACAGGATCCGGGTCTGCCCATAGATCACTACGAGCGTGACGCTGAAGATGGAGATCACTGCACCGGCTGCCAGCATCGAGCCCGGCCAGGTCGACCCGGTGACATTCTCAAGGATTGCCGCCAAGCCGGCCTCCTGGCCCTCGAACTGGGAGTACGGCTGCGCGGCTACGGCGACCAGCGACACCAAGATGTACAGCGTGGTCACGATGGACAGCGCGATCATGATCGCGAGCGGCATCGTGCGGTGCGGGTGCTTGACTTCTTCGCCGGCCGTCGAGACGGCGTCAATTCCTATGAAGGAGAAGAAGATGATTCCGGCGGCCGCGGTGATGCCGCTGAACCCCAATGGGGTGAAATCCGCAAGATTGTTGGAATTCCACCCTGTGATGCCGATAATGATGAACAGCACTAGCACGGCAATCTTGATCAGCACCATGATGGTATTCACGATTGCCGACTCTCTGGCTCCCCGGATGAGCAGCAATGTGCAGAGTGCTATCAGGATCACCGCTGGAAGGTTCAAGATGCCGCCCTGCTCGGGCGCCTGGGACAGTAACTCCGGGATTTGGACGCCGAACAAGTTGCCCAACAGTTGATTGAGGTACTGCGACCAGCCGACGGCGACCGCAGCGCCAGACACGCCGTATTCGAGCAGGAGACAGGCCGCGACCGCCATTGCTGGCAATTCGCCGAGCGTCGCGTACGCATAGGAGTACGAGGAACCCGACACCGGCACTGCACTGGCGAGTTCGGCGTAACAAACTGCAGTCAGTCCCGCCACGACGCCGGCGATCACGAAGGAAAGGACAACTGCCGGGCCGGCAATCGGCACCGCCTCAGAGAGCACGAAGAAGATACCGGTGCCAATTGTGGCGCCCACGCCGAACATGGACAATTCGAAGACGCCGATCGTGCGAGTGAGTTCACTCTCCTCCGTCTCAGCGCCCGTCTCGGCATCCATCTCGACCGCGGGTTTGCGTCGGAAGAGTTTCGACGTTAGCTCTGACACGATTTGCCTCCCACATCTCTGTAGAACGACCCCAACCTGGCGCCAGCCCCGACGGAGCTCTGGCGCTCATGAGACATCACGCGCGGCAAGATCATCCCACGTCTCCCGACGCACAACAAGACTTGGTGCTCCTTGCGCAACGAAGACGACGGGGATGCGTCGATTTCCGTTGTAGTTGTTGGACATCGTGTAGCAATATGCCCCTGTTGCGGGCACCACAAGGAGATCATCAACTCGGGGTGCATTGAGCGACACGCCCTCGACGAGAATGTCACCGCTTTCGCAGTGCCGGCCGACGACGCTGACGGTCTCGGCATCCGTCGCGTTCAGCCGGTTTGCGATACCGGCTTCAAAGCGCTGATCGAACAGTGCCACCTCGAGGTTGTCACCCATCCCCCCGTCAACGGCAACGAAGGTTGTCTGCCCACGCTTGATCGTGATCACCCGATAGATGGTCGCCGCCGATGTTGCGACCATGCTGCGTCCCGGTTCGATGATGATCTCTGCTTCCGGTGGCAGGCGATCTCGCGCTGCTGCAATAAGTACGTCGAGATATTCCGCGACCGTGGGTGGTTGGTCCGCCCATGTGTAGCGGGCACCGAGACCGCCGCCGAGGTCGTAAATGTCGAACTCCCCGAGCGCC